>Ga0315277_10000076_pt1 | contig 155256 bp, 109 predicted proteins | sample YL17G05_15_MG_FD_203695 | JGI IMG/M metagenome (GOLD analysis project Ga0315277, IMG submission 203695) | Sediment microbial communities from Yellowstone Lake, YNP, Wyoming, USA - YL17G05_15 | ecosystem: Environmental > Aquatic > Freshwater > Lake > Sediment | place: USA: Wyoming | collected...
CCACTCTCCAAGGTTTCTCCAATCCCAAGACATGGCGATAAAGTTCGGTATCTTGCATGACTCCAGGGCCTCCTGGAGCCATTGTAGCCTATCGGTTTACCCATGAAAAACCCGGAAGAACCTCTTTTTAACTAAAGAGTAATCTCAGGCGGAGTGGATGTCAATTTTTTAAACTCGTCCCCTGCACGGAGCTTAAAACGCCAAATGCTAAAAACACATGATTATCAGGGGAAAACGGCGTAATAGGCTGGTAGCGCTACGCGGATTCGAACCGCGGTTTGATGGCTGAGAACGACGGCCCCGGGGGGGATTTTCAGATATCCCTATTTATTAATCTTCGTTTCCTTCAGGAAGCTCGGTTTAATCGACACCCTGAGAGGCATCTTCCTCATCATCCTGGAGCCTTCATGACTGATGAAAACGAGATCATACGTTCCTAAGAACCCCGGACCCGGCATCCAGGAGAAGCGGCCGGTGCGGCGATCGAGCGTTGAACCTACGGGAAGCGGCCGGAGCTCGTTCCCGACAACCATATAGCCGCTATAGGAAAGCCCGCCCGGCGCGAACGCTGCCGATTCGGGATCGTCTCCCAGCTCGATCTCGAGGCGGTTCACCTCCGGGATCTCGATCCGGACGACACCGTCCGCCTCCGGGTACCGGGGCAGGAATCCCGCATTGAGATCAAAGCCGGTTTTAGCCAGGACGGGCGAGAAGACGACCGGTAAATGGAGCAGCTCGATGGCCGGCGTTTCCCGATCAGCAAGCCCCGAAGATCCTCCCGTGTTGTTTATGGTGAAGTACCGGGAACCGATCCCGTCCCCCTGGCCGTCGTTGTCGTAGGCGATCCACCAAATCGTGTGGACCCCATTGGCGTAACCCGTCGTATCGAGGTAGAACGCCCCCACGGGCCCCCCCGCCCCAGGGCCCCCCGTGTTCATCAAGCCTGGAAAATTGTTCGAGACGTCCGGGCGGTACGCATTGTAGAGGTTCGGAGGCGTGCTGAGATTCCCGAGCAGAACGCTGTCGACATAGACCGTGATCAGGTGCCCGTCCTTAGGCACCGTCTTAGGCATGGGCGTCAGCACCCAGCCGAAGTTGACGAATCGATTCCCCGACGCCTCTCCCCCTTGGGCCGGCGTGTCGATCGTCCCGAACGGCTTGACCGCCGTTGCATTCGAACAGGTGATCGTCTTTGTCCCGAGTGTTACCTGATTCCCTTCCATATCCGTGGCGATCGCGTAGAGCCTGTAGGTGCCATTTCCTTGATTGGGGAGGAAATTGGTCAAGAGCATGTAGCCCCAGCCGGCGGCGTAGTGAAAAGGAAAGTTCGGATAGCCCGTCTCGATGTCCGGCCGCGCCCCCTCGACAAACAGGCCGTCGCCGATATAGTAGAGCGCATTAACCTCTCCGGCGGAGAAGACGGGGTCGCGCCAGATCTCGACCTTAGTCACCTGGATGTCGTCAAGGACCCAGCCCGTCACCGGGATGGCCCCGGTCACGTTCGTCGTCCCGTCGATCGGCGTGGCAAAATCACCGAAGGGAACAGTCGTACCGCCGGAAGCATAGACCGTCAGGTTGACCGTGACGATCTGCGGCGAGTTCGAGGCGTTCGGATCGGTGAAGACGACGGTCCCGGAGTATACCCCCGCCGCAAGCCCCGCCGGATTCACTCCGATCGTGACCTTGGCGGCGCCCGTGCCGTTCGACGGAGCGGATGTGATCCAAGCCGCCGACGGAATCCCCGTCCAGCTGAGCGTCCCCGCTCCTATACTCGTGATCAAGACCGATTGAGCCGAGGTCGTTGCACCCGTTCCGGCGCCGAAGTTCAGCGCCGTCTTGCTCAAATGGATCGTATGCATCGTGGACTGCCACCACTTGTCCCTCGGGCCGGGCCGCACACTTCCCCCCAGCTCGAAAGCCCCGATATCCGGAGCGGCGCCGACATACCCGTCCGTGATCCCGGGGATCACCGCGCCCTTGTCGATCATCGGTGAGCCCGCGAGAAGCGAAAAGTCGTTGCCGGGGGCGTTGGCGAATAACGGATTCCCGATCACCCCCGTCCCCTCTACTCCCTGGCTATTGAGCCGATCGCTGTGATACAGATTGTAGTACCCGTTGTGATGGTATGCCGGTATCTCGCTCACGAAGTTGATGGACCATCCTCCTCCCCACGTCCGGTTGTCGAGCATGGCCGCGAGATTGTTCGCAACCACTGTTCCGTCTATTCCGAAATAATTGCCGCCCGGCGACGAGTTGATCACGTCCCCCCAGCCGCCGCCCGAACCCGCAGCCGTGTTGTTATAGACGAGGTTATTTCGACTCGCCTGATGCAGCATGATCGCGTACCCGCCCGTGAGGTAAGCCACGTTGTGGTGCACCGAGAAGTTCGAGCTGTTTTCATCGAGGTAGATGCCGTAACCCAGCCTGATAGGTCCCCACTCCGGCGATTCCTTAGGCCAAACATGATGGACGATATTGTACCGGATTTCCGTCCCCCCGCCATTCGAGTTATAACAGTAGAAGCCCCCCAAATCCTTGGCGATAAGGCCGACGTTGTAAATCTCGTTATGCTCTATGGTACAGCCGCTGATACTGAGCGCGCCTACGACAAAAACTCCGGACTGCCCCGCGTCGTGCAGCAAGCAGTCGACGATCGTATTCTGTGTTCCGCCGTCGACTCTCCACCAGCCTTCGAAGTATTTCTCACCGAGTTCAACGATCGCTTTGTTATCGCCGAAGTAATTGCAGTGGTGCACGTGGCACTTGCTGAGCGTGTTGCGCGTGCCGGCCAGCCTCACGCCTGTGGAGCTCGTGTAGGCGATCTCGCTCCTTGTGATCACGTTGTCCGATCCGTTCACCCACAGCTCGGTCGCTGGATACAAGTGTCGGACGTCCTCCACCAAGCAACCCGTCACGTTCCGCATCTTGATGTCGCCGCTCATGAGTTTGAATCCGGCGATCCGGACGTATGACCGGTCCGTGAGATCAAAGCCCCCGGACCCGCCGGATGCTTCGATGAGGTGACCGTTCGGATCGCTTCCATCCGGCAACCACACATAAAGCGTGCCCGAAGCCCGGTCCAGGAACCACTCGGATGGCGCGTCGAGGAGCGACAGCTTGTCGTACATGAAATACAGGCTGTTTTGGTCCGCATCATAATATTGGGAAAATATGGAAGTGCCGAAGGTGATCCGGCGTTCGTCGGGAATATAGCCCGTCGCATCGAGCTGTTCCGCCGACCAGCCTGGTCCCGCCAGGAGGTAAATCTTGGCTCCGCTCCAATAACCGGCCGGTTGAGTCAGGTGAACGGAGTCGATGATCGAGGTCTTGCCGCCGTTGGCGGTGGCCTGGTAAAAATTCGGGCGGTAGATGTCGCCCGTGCTCAGGTTCGGCCAGCGGGCGAGGACCATCCGCTGCCTGTCGACGAACAGCTCGCCGAAATTCCAGGCGACGTTCGCCTTCCAGATGTTGCCGCTGTGCACCGTCCAGCCGGTGATCTTCCGCGCCCCGTTCAGGGTGACGGATGATCCGTCGGCTACGAACGAAATATAGTTTCCGGCCGATCCTGACCCGGCCGGACGGACCATCTCCGCGTACTCGCCGTCCGCGACATGACAGGTGTCGCCGGCCGACATCGCGTCCGCGGCCTTCTGGATCGTCTTCCACGGCCGGCTTTGACTCCCATCGCCGCCCGTGTCACTGCCGCTCGGTGATACATAGTAATCAGTTGCGGCGGCGGGTAGGGCGATGGTGAGACAGAGTGCGGCGAGCGCCGCGAGTAATGGGAAGCGGCTCATTGTCTCTTCCTTTGAAAATAACCGGAATAGCGCGTTTGATCCATCGGCTGGGTTTGCAGCCTCATGACAAAAGCCGGATTTAAAGGCACGGTTCGGAGATTGGATTCCGGATCAACCTGATCAGAGCAAAGGATAAATCGTTTGACTGACAAAAAAATTGGCATGGCGATTTTGCTTTTGGTCTTCGAAGTCGGTCCCTTCCGGGGCAGTGCAAATATGCAAGCGTAATATTGCGAATATCGGACCCTGTCCTGACTGACATTATCAATCGGATATTAGGATGTCAAATGAATATTGGATACGGACATCATTCCGCCCTCCGACAGGGGAAAATGGGGTTTTCAAGATGGTAGCGCTACGCGGATTCGAACCGCGGTTTGATGGCTGAGAACCACCCGTCCTGGGCCTCTAGACGATAGCGCCGCGGAGCAAGAAAATAGCAGAATCGACCGTGACTGTCAACCGGAGCGGCGCGGGCGTTCAGGCCGGGATTTCGCGGACGCAGAACACCGGACAGGGCGCATGGCGGATGACCTTCTCCGCGACCGAGCCGAGGAGGAGATGGCTCCAGCCCGTGTGGCCCTGGGTGGCGATGACGATCAGGCCGGCCTTGGTCTCCTGGGCGATCCGGATGATCTCCTTGGCCGCGTGGCCGTGGCCGATAATCGCCTCGGCTTTGATCCCGGCCGGGACGCGGGTCTTGACGATCTCGTGAAGCTTATCGATGGACTCTTTGTGAACGATGGCTTCGAATTCGGGGACCTCGAAAGAGATGTTCGGGTCCGCAGGATTGGGAGGCAGAACGGCCAGGACGTGTACGATGGCCAGCTCGGCCTGGAAGAGCCGGGCCAGGTCGATAGCGGCCTCCAGCCCCTGGTAGGAAGGCTCGCTGAAATCCGTGGTGACGAGGATCTTTTTGATCGAAAGCATGCTGAGGTCCTTTCGTTCGAAGAATCGTCGGTCGCGAGGGGAATGTATCACAGCGATTTCCGCCCTGTCAACGAAGAACGGGGCTCCCGGGGGCTCCCTGAGCGGGACGCGAATTTCTTCCAGCGCGGAAATTCGCTCCTGTGCTCGCGCCGTTCTCCTCTCCCTCCGGTCGAGGAACCATGCCCCCTCCGCTGCGCTGGCCCTCTCAGGGAGCCCCCTCGCGCCCCGCAGAAAAGCGAAGGCAGTCCGCGGGAAAAGTCCATCCGTCGCGCTAAACGCGGACGAAGCTTCGAAATACGGCGCCAATTCGGCCGCGCGGGCCTGCCGGACGGACGACTTGGCCGAGGAGCTGGATGGGGACCCCTGGGTCGGGGGTGAGATGCAGCGAATCGGCCAAGTCGGTCCGCGGCAGGATTCGTGACTTGTGGCAGGATAAACGCCAGGCGGGTGGTCTTTCTTCATGGCGGCGGTGGGGCTCCTTAAGGCGAACATTCTTCGTGAGCCGGAGGAGCCCCAAGAGCCGCCATTCGTTGACACATTGCAGAATCCGGATAAAATGCGGGGACGGAGTGAACATGTCCTTGAGCGCCGTGATCTTCGACCTCGACGGAACGCTCCTCGATACGATCGAGGACCTAACCGATTCGATGAACGCCGCCCTGGCCCGGATGGGCCTGCTCGGCCGGAGCATCGCCGAGTGCCGGAACCTCGTCGGAGACGGTCTGGACACGTTCGTCCGCCGGGCCCTGCCCGATCGCGTCCGGGACGATCCGGCCGCCGCCGCCCGCCTCAAGGAGCTGATGCGCGGAGAGTACCGCCTTCGAAGCCAAGACAAGACCCGGCCCTACGAAGGGATCACGGACCTGCTCGACGAGCTGGCCCGCCGCGGGACGCGCATGGCTGTCCTTTCGAACAAGCCCGACGATTCGACCCGGACCGTCGTCCGGCACTTCTTCCCGTCCTGGAAATTCGACCCCGTATACGGGGCCCGAGACGGCGTCCCGGTGAAGCCCGACCCGGCCGGGGCGCTCGAGATCGCCCAGACCTGGGAGCTCAGGCCGGCCGAGATCGCCTACGTCGGCGACACGAACACCGACATGCAGACGGCGACCGCGGCGGGGATGTTCGCCTGCGGGGCCCTATGGGGATTCCGGACCGCGGCCGAGCTCGCGGCGAACGGGGCGAACGTCCTTCTCGAAATTCCGGCCGAGCTGCTGGCCTTCCTCGGACCGGTCTGACCGCCGCCGGCCGGATGATCCTGCCGGATGCCCGTTACTTCTTGATCAGCTCCGCCCGGGCCCCGATACCCTCGGCCTTCGACAGCACAACCTTGTGCTTGAGCGTGAACGTCCCCGTGGACGTCCTGCCGTAAACGCCGGCGTACGTCTTCTTCCCCGGGGCGTTGCAGGACTCGGAGAAGCTGTTGGTGGCGTTCAGCCTCTCCGATCCGTCGACGGTCACGATGTCCTGGCGCTTGGCGTTATCCCCGCCGCCGACCTCGAGGTCGATATTCAAGGAGATGCTGACGAGCGTCCCTCCGCCCGTGGCCGAGAGCGTGTACGTGACCTGATCTTCCCAGTTGTTGTTCTGGTTCGGCTTCGGATAGTTGCCGGCGTTGACGTCGGGGCTGAGGGTCACGGTTCCGCTCCCTCCGCTCCATTCCGTGGAAATCGAGAACTTCCAAAAGGTCGTGTAGCACGTGTTCGTGAACGTCGTGGTCTCATCCGTCTTCTTCTTGAACGGCGCGTTCTTGGAGAAGAACAGGTACCAGACCAAGCCGGCGACGAGTCCGAGCCCGAGGATGAACCCGAGGAAGCGGCCGGCGGATCCGCTGCCGCCGGAGACGACGGTCCGGGTGACGGCGGCGCCCGCCGCGCCGGGACAGGTCTCGTCGTACCAGACGAGCTTCCGGAGGTCGAGGCCTTCGAACGTCTTGCCGACGCCGAGGATCGCCTTGGCCCGGCAATAATATCTGACCGAGAGCTCCTTGAGGTCGAGTTTTTCGTAGGTCGCCCCGGCCAGGAGATAGGTCTGGCCCTTGAGCGTATCGCGGCCGTCGATCGCCCCCAGCTGGGTGATGAGCTTTTCCAGGATGATCTTGGCGTCCTCATACTTCTCCCGGAAATAAGCCCCCCTCGCGTTGTTGAACTGGACGACGAGCATATCCACGTCCTGCCCGCCGGCGAACCGCTCCGGATAGAGGGCCAGCCCGATGAAAACGACGCCCTCGATGGTGGCGGGTTCATCGCCGAGGAGCTCGGCGGCCTTCTGATAGTGGCGCCGGGCCAGCTCGATTTCGTTCAGTTTCTCTTCGCTCGCGCCCAGCAGGAGGTAGGTATGGCCGAGGAAGCTCCGGTTCTCCGGCTTTCTCTCGTCGACTGCGGCGACGACGAGCTCGCAGTTCGTCTTGCAAGCCTTGAAGTCGCCGTTCAGATAATCCTGCTTGGCGTTGTTGAAGCGGGTCAGGGGGGTTTCCTGCCCGGCCAGGACCATGTTCGCTTCCGCCGCGATCAGAACGCAGAGGACGACGGCCAGAACTTTAGTCAATGACCAATCGCTGATCGTGTTCATCCCAACCTCCTGGTTGGCTTAAACATAGGAGATAAAAACACCGTTGTCAAGAGGAAAAAAGTGTGTTATCAGTTGGTCGCACAATGAGGAAGATGATGGTCCGCGAAGCGCGTCGGAAGCGAGGCTCGGCCGGACGGTGGGGATTGCTGTTTGCCGTCCTCGTCGCCCTGGTCGTCCCGTCTCCGGCACAAGACCGCCCGCCGGACGCGGCCGGGCTCGGACGGGCGCTCGGTCCCCTGGAAAAATCTCTCATGGTTCCGGGCTGGGGGCAATTGTCGGAAAAGAAATATCTCGAGGGGGTCCTGTTCCTGGCGATGGAAGCCGCGGCCCTGGCAGGAGTCCTCGTCAATAATCATCTCGGCAACGAGAACTACGCCCTTTATCAGAAGGCGGAAGCCCTGGACGAGGCCGTTCGCTCCCGCCGTCTCACCGAAAAATATGACACGCGCCGGAACCAGCTTCTCCTCGCCGCGGCGGCCGTCTGGGCGGCCAACCTCGTGGACATCGCCCTGATCGTCAAGAAGAAAGGGACGGGGAAGGAATCGTTCTCTCTGAGGATCGGTTGTGGGACGAAGAATCTCGGCCTTACGGCTCGCTGTCGTTTCTAGCCTCCTCCTCGCGGCCGCCTGCCAGGACCGGCTGTTCGACAATCCGTTCGATCCCGGCGCGGGCGAGACCGTCTTCGAGGTCGTCAACACGATCTTCTCCCCCGCTTGGACCCCGCGGGGCCTGGCCTGGGACGGGACCGTGCTGTGGAACGTGGACGCCTCGAGCGATACATTGTACGCGATCAACACGGCCAACGGGGCCCTGGTCCGGACGCTCCGCTCCCCGCTTCCCAACACTGCCGACCTGGCTTACGACGGGACGGACCTGTGGGTCTGCGGCGAAACCGACGTCAACATCTACCGGATCAACATCATCAACGCCGACGTCCAGAAACGGCTCAACCTTCAGCGCGGCTCGTTCACGGCCATAGAATTCGGCCAGGGCGTCCTCTGGCTGGCCGAGGCGCAGTCCAACAAGATCCTCAAGGTCAATCCCGAGACCGCCGAGATCCTGGATTCCTTTTCCAACCCAGGAACCCGGGTCGGCGGGCTGGCTTTCGACGGGGGACATTTCTGGATCTCGGACGCCCCGACGCTCACGATTTACGAGCTCGACGGCTCGGGACGGGTCCTGCGCAAATATCTTTCCCCCGGACCGGCGCCGCAAGGACTCGCTTTCGACGGCCGGTATCTCTGGAACGCCGACGCAAACCAGAAGATCTTTCAGCTGAGAGCCCCTTCATGAAGCGGTTTCGGGCTGCCGCGCTGGGGACCCTTCTCCTGGCCGCGGCCCTCGCCCATCCGGCCGCGGCGGCGGAGAGCCGCGTGCTCCGCATCGACGGCGGATATCTCGCGGTGAGCTATGACCTCGGCCGGATCTACGGGGAAAAGACCGTATTCAAGCTCGGAGCCTTCACGATTGAAAGCCGCATCCTCAGGCTCGATGTCGCCTCGGGGACGGGTTGGGCCATGGGGGGCGTCGCGATCATCGGAGAAACCGGCCGCCGATCGGCCGACGCCCTCATCTTCGACCGCCGGAGCGCCGCCGGCCTGCTTGTCCGCTATGACGAGGCGATCGCCTTCGAAGACCTGGAGTCGGGCAAGGAGGTTGACGAGGCCGGGCGCACGCCTTGGTTGGACAAGGCCAAGGTGGTCGAGGACCTGACCCTGGCCGCGGTCCGGCTCTCGCTCCTTTACGCCACGGCCAAAACGGTCGAGATCGCCGCGAACGGCGAGGTGATGGGCACCGACGTGATGATGTACGTTGAGGGGATCGAATCGGTGGGATTCAAGCGGTTCCGTCTGCTTGGCGGGGAGAAAGGCCCGGCCCGCGGTCTGTCCCTGGACAAGGTCTGGTTCACTAAGACTCAGGGGCTGTTCGGCCGGGCGAGCTTCACCTGGGACGGAGGGAAAAAGCTCCAAAGCTCGACCGTGCTGGCTTACGAGGAGCATTCCCTCCTCAAAAATTACGCGGGCCTTCCCCGCCAGCTCGACGTGCAGTCTTCGACGCGCCTGGCCTTTGGGGACAACTTCGGGCTCGGCGTCAGCGGCAGCTACAACTCCACCAGCCTGTGGAACGCCCGCCTGTCGCTCGAGCCCAAATGGAACGAGGGACGGAGCGGCCTCATCGCCGATCTGTCCTATAACAAACCCCTCCTTTTCCGGGGCGAAACCTGGCTCGGGCTCCAGTCCAACCTCGACCTCGGCCCGGGGGGACGGCTCTTCGTGCAGGGCCGCTACGAGATCCACGATCAGGCCCTGGCCAATCTGAGCTATTCCACGACCCTGCTCAAGAAGATCCAGGTCCAGCTCCAGTCGAGCTATTCGCGGATTTACGCCGGCGGAACCGCCTCGCGTTCCGAGATCTACGATGGAGCGATCAATCTCTCCTACGCTTCGGACGTGTTCCAGCTCGGCACGGACTACGCCCTCAACTACGACCTTCTCGGCGGCCAGCGCCTGAGCCGGCCGCAGTTCCGCCTGTCGTCCTCGCCCCTCACCTTCTATGGCGGGCTCCTGACCGCGACCGCTCAGAACCTCTTCCTCTTCAACGCGATCAAACGGGGCACGAGGGAAACGACAAGCTTCAGCAACAACACGTCCCTCTCGGTCGCCGCCCAGCCGATCCTCGTCCTGCCCGGCGTCCGCTTCCAGGCCAGCTTCGCCCTGGAGCAGTTCCTGGAGAAGGAAGGACGGCATTTCACTTCGGGCGGCTTGATCCTCCGGGCGGACCGATCGTTCGGCCCGGCCGTCTCGGTCGAGGGTTTTTACAGCGTCCAGTCGCGGCGAAGAACGGGCGGCTGGCTGGTCGAAGGGACGACGGGACAGGACCTCAGCGGCGTGCTGAGGATCGCGCCGTTCGAAGGACTCAAAGGCTGGCTGTCGATCTCCTACGATCCCAAGCGGGGGGAATGGCGCCAATCCTTCGCCGACCTGACCATCGGACTCATCCGCAAGTGGCGGTTCCAGTCGCTCCTCAACACCGACCTCGCCCGCGGGCGCGTCAACAACGTCGATCTATCGCTCATTCGGGAAGCCGGACGCTTCGATCTCCGCTTCATCTGGAGGAGCATTTCGAAGCAGATCCTGGTCGAGCTCATCCCCACCCGCTAGGATCCCGTCTTAGAAGCGCAGGAATCGCTTCGCGTACGCCCGGACTTCGGCCAAACCGATGAGACGCGCGGCGACAAAAAAGACCGCCAGGCCGGCCAGCCCGGAGCCAGCGGTCCCGGCCAGCTTTCCGGCGAACGAGGACTCCGCGGCCGCCCCCAGCGCGAGGAACGACCCCCAGGCGGCGGCTCCGCCCGCGAGCGAGGCGAGGAGGAGCCGTCCCGAGTAGGACGCCAGAGGCCGATGGTTCATCCGGCCGATCTTTTTCGGCAGCCAGGAGTAAAGGATCAGGACGTTGACGACCGCGGCGATCGAGGCCGAAAGCGGGAAAGCCCGCAGACCCAGCGGACCTTTGAGGCTCAGGTTGAGAATGATGTTGAGCCCGACCCCCGCGAAGCTGGCGATGAGGGGCGCCCGGGCGTCGCGATAGGCGTAGAACACCCCGGCCACGTTGCGCAGGGCGGAGATGAACGGAACGCCGAGCATATAAAAGGCCAAGGCCATCGCGGTCGGGACCGTATCGGCCGCCGTGAACCTGGAGCCGTGCTCATAAAGGACGCTCGTCAGCGGGCGGGCCAGGGCCGCGATCAGGGCCGAGGTCGGCACGGTCAGGAAGAGGACCATCTTCAAGGAATCATCGAGGGCCCGGCCGAGCTCGGCGGGCCGGTTCTCGGCCGCCAGCCGGGAGAACGAAGGCAAGGAGACGGCCATCACGGCCATTCCGAAAAGGCCGAGCGGCAGATGCATGATTCGATACGCGTAATCGAGCCAGGAGAGCGAGCCTTCCGCAAGCGAGGTCACAAGCATCGTGTTGACGAAGACGTTGATGCGCGAGCCGGACAGCCCGATGACCACGGGCACAAAGAGGGCCATGACCTTCCGGAACTCGGGATCGCGGAAGCTCAGGACCGGCCGATAGCGGAATCCGTGCCGTCGGACGGCGGGAAGCTGAACGGCGAACTGGATCAGGCCTCCGAACGTCACGCCGATCGCCGCGCCGAAGATGGGATCGACCCCGCGTGTGCGGAAATAGGCGTAGAGCGCCAGCGGGACGAGGATCGAGGCGACGTTCCAGAACGCCGGAGCGATCGAGGGGACGAAGAAGGAGCCTTCGGTGTTCAGCAGGCTCATCGCCCAGGCGGCCAGGGCGATGAACAGGAGGAACGGGAACATAACCGCGGTGAGCTGGCCGGTCAGGGCCAGTTTTCCTGGAAGGGCCCCGAACCCCGGGGCAATCAGCCGGGCCAATCCGGGCGCGAAAACACTCCCGAGCAACGTGACGATCCCGACGGCCAGAAGGAGAACGTTGAGGACGTTGGAGGCGAAATGGTTGATCGCGTCGCGGCCCTTTTCCTTCTGCCGGACGAGGACCGGAACGAAGGCCGAGGAGAGGGCGTTTTCGGCGAAGAGATCGCGGAAGAGGTTGGGGATACGGAAAGCGGCGACGAAGACATCCTTCGAGCCGGAGGCGCCGAAAAGCCAGGCAAAGACCATTTCCCGAACGAGGCCGAGGACACGGCTGGACGCCGTTCCCAGCGTGAATGATCGTACGCCCTTGGCGATGTCCGGCATGGCGGTCCCGAGCTGCGTTCCCGCTTATAGCATAGAAGCCCCGGTCAGGCAAATTCGGCCCCGACAGGCATTTGACATGCGTCGGAGGGCCGGATATAACGTGCCTCGAGCCCCGAAAAAGTGAGGTGGACCATGACCGAAGCCTGGAAACTGAAATTCGGCGGCCGTTCCCCCCTCTTCGGGACGCTCGTCTCCCTGCCCTCGGCGGAGGTCGCCGAGATCCTGGTCGAGGCCGGTTTCGACTGGCTGTTCGTGGATATGGAACACGGCGGATTCGACACGGCCGGAGTCCAGCGCGTCCTCCAGGCGGTCGCCGGCCGCAAGCCCTGCCTTGTCCGCGTCCCGCGGAACGAGCCGAACGCGATCGCCCGAGCTCTCGATACGGGCGCCGACGGGCTGATCTTTCCCCATATCAATACGGCGGAAGAAGCCCGGGATTGCGTCGCCGCGGCGTTCTATCCGCCCCAGGGAACGCGGAGCATCGGTCTCGCCCGCGCCCAAGGTTATGGCACCCGGGTCGCCGAGAGCTTGTCCACGGCGAACCGGGCGACTGTCCGGATCGCCCAAGCCGAGCACATCCTCGCCGCCCGGAACATCGCCGGGATCCTGGCCGTTCCCGGGATCGACGCCGTTTTCATCGGGCCTTTCGACCTCTCGGGCAGCCTGGGCAAACCCGGCCAGACGTCAGATCCAGAGGTCGTTGAAGCCATCCGGACGATCCGGGAAGCCGCGGCCTCCGCGGGAATCCCGGCGGGAATCTTCGCCCCGAACGCCGAAGCGGGCCGGGCAGCGGCCTCCGCAGGTTTCACTCTGATCGCGGTCGCGACGGACGCGCTGCTTCTCGGAGAGGCCGCCCGGCGCCTGGCCCGGGACCTCGCTTCCCGGGGCTGACCGGCTGGCCGGAAATCCCGGCCTCGTTTGACATAACTCCTTGATTCCCCTACAATTTCTCACGATTCCATGGCATCCCTAGGACAAGAACTCAAGCGGGAACGGGAGCTGCGCTCCATTTCGCTTCAGGACATCGCCAAACAAACGAAGATCGGGGTCCGCAATCTGCAAGCCCTCGAGGACGACCGGCTCGACCTTCTCCCGGGAAAATTCGTGACCAAGGCCATCCTGAGGGCCTATGCGAAGGCCCTCGGCATGGACGAAGATCGCATCATGAACAAGTTCCACGAGGAGACGCTGTCGCACGAGTGGGACTCCAAGCTGGCCGAACGGCCGCGTCCGATCCTTCCCCGCCGAGAGCCTCGCTGGCGGCCGCGAAGCGCTCTCTTCTGGATTATTCTCGCCGCCGCTGCGATCGCGGCCCTGGCCGGTCTCTATTTCTTCTTCCTCGCCCCGCGAGATTCGTCGGGGCCTCCGGCGGCCGCGGTCCGATCCCAGGCCGAGCCGGCGGCGAAAGATCCGTCCCTTGAATTCCCGGAGCTTCCTCCCATCGTGGGAGCCGATCAGATCTCCGCGTCCGAACCCCTGCGCCTGGAATTCGAATTCCTCGCCGCGACCTGGATGCACGTCACGGCCGACGGCGCCCTCGTCCTCGAGGGGATCCGGAAAGCCGGAACGCGGGAAAAATGCGAGGCCAGGATGGAAATCGTCCTCCAGACGGGAAACGCCGGGGGGTTCCGTCTCCGCATCAACGGCCGGCCGGTCCGGCCCCTCGGTCAATCGGGGAAGGTCCTGACCGACGTGCGCATCCGGCACGACAACCTGGGACAATTCCTCGAGTCAGGGAAATAGACGCCCGCCCATGGCCAAAGCCCAAAAGAACGGCTCCCGGATCCTCGGCGGTATCATCATCCTCCTCATCGTCCTGTTCGTCATCATCGATTATTTCATCCGCCAGTCGTCGGAGTTCTCGCCGGCCAACGTCACCAACATCCTCCTTGTGTCGCTCCAGATCATCGTCCTCCTCCTCGCCCTCATCCTCCTCTTCGTCCTGGCCCGCAACGTCATCAAGCTCTACCTCGAGCGGAAGCAGCGGCTCGTCGGGTCGCATTTCAAGATCAAGCTCGTCATCTTCTTCACCGCCTTGTCGTTCCTCCCGACGCTCCTCCTCTTCCTCTTCACGAGCGACCTCGTCAACCGCAACATCGAGCAGTGGTTCAAGACGCCGCTCAACCAGGTCCTCGACGACACGAAGAGCGTCGCCGACGCGTTCAAGGAGACGATCTCGAGCCTCGCCCTCCACGACGCCCAGCAATTGAGCCGGGAGATCGCTCGGCAGAACCTGCTCGATCCCGGGAACCGGACCCGTCTCGAGGAGTTCGTCCGGGCCAAGCTGTTCGAATACAAGCTCGACGAGATCGGCGTCTACGTCGAGGAGGAACCCCTCTTCTCCTATCTCAACCCGAATCTGCCCCTCCAGGATTACCAGAACCTGAGCCTGAACGTGATCAAGCGGGCCTACCTGGGCGAGCTCTTCAGCGACATCGAGCCCATGGGGACCGGGCAGTTCGTCCGCCGCGGCGTCTCGGCCTCGATCCCCCGGATCGGGAACGCCCTCATCACGACGGGGAAGTTCCTGCCCCAGAACCTGGCCCAGAAGATCGACTCGATCTCGGTCTTCGTCCAGCGCTACCGCACCCGGACGCTCCAGAAGGACCTGACCAAGCAGCAGTACCGCATGGTCCTCATCTTCGTCACCATCCTCATCGTCTTCGCCGCGGTCTGGATCGGCTTCCACATCGCCAAGAGCATCACCGTCCCCATCGAGAAGCTGGCCCAGGCGACCAAGGAAGTTTCGAAGGGGAACCTGTCCGTCCGGGTCGAAGACCCGGTCTCGGACGAGCTCGGCATGCTCATCGACTCCTTCAACCAGATGATCGCCGACCTGAAGACGGGCCGGGAGAACATCGAGCAGAAGACGGCGGAGCAGGAAGCCCGCAAGCAGTACATCGAGACGATCCTGAACTCGGTCAACACCGGCGTCCTGGCCCTCGACGCCGGCGGCCGGATCGCCGCGGTCAATCCGGCCGCCCGGATGATCCTCGCCCTGCCCGAAGCGAACGTCGTGGGCGGGACGGCGGCCGAGGTCCTCGGCGACCCGCGCTATCGCGACCTCCTCTCGGCCATCGAGACGTCGATGCGGACGCGCCACCGTCTGGCCGAAAAGGAGATCTCGCTCCTCCTCGACGGCCAGCAGATGACGCTGGCCCTGACCCTGACGCCGCTCAAGCCGCCCGGCCGGGAGTTCGCCGGGATGATCGTCGTCCTGGACGACCTGACCCAGCTCATCAAGGCCCAGAGGATCGCCGCCTGGAAAGAGGTCGCCCAGCGCGTCGCCCACGAGATCAAGAACCCGCTCACTCCCATCCAGCTCAATGCCGAGCGGATCATCAAGAACCTGAAGCGGACCGAGCCCGGCGGGGCCGAGATCGTCGAGCAGGGCGCCAAGGTCATCATCCAGGAAGCCCAGACGATCAAATCGCTCATCGACGAGTTCTCCGACTTCGCCCGCCTGCCCAAGATCCATCTCCAGCCCGCCCGGCTCAACGACATCGTCCAGCAGGTCGTGACGATGTTCCGGGGGATCTACAGCGAGGTCCAGTTCGACGTCGACCTCTCCGCTTCGGTCCCGGCCGAAATCCCGCTCGACATGGAACAGATCAAGCGGGCCCTGATCAATCTCATCGACAACGCGATTGACGCCATGAGCAAAAAAGGTAGAATTGCCCTCCGCACCGCGTACGACGCGGAGGCGGGCCAGGTCCGGGTCGAGGTCGCGGACACCGGTCCCGGCATTTCGGTCGAGGACAAGGACAAGCTCTTCCTGCCCCATTTCTCCACGAAGAAGAAGGGCACCGGCCTCGGCCTGGCCATCGTCAATCAGATCGTGAAAGAGCACAACGGCATGATCGAAGTCCAGAACAACCGCCCGACGGGGGCGAAATTCACCCTCCGGCTTCCCGCATGAACACCGAAGCGATCCTCGTCGTCGACGACGAATCGGGCATCCGGGCCTCGCTCCAGGGCATCCTGGAGGACGAGGGCTACGAGGTCACGGTCGCCGATTCCGGCGAAGCCGGGCTGGCCCGGCTCGAGACCGGCAATTTCGGGCTCGTCCTTCTCGACATCTGGCTGCCAGGGATGAGCGGGATCGACGTCCTCAAGCGCATCCGGGGGCTCGAGGACCGCCCGCAGGTCGTGGTCATCTCGGGCCACGGCACGGTCGAGACGGCCGTCCAGGCGACCAAGCTCGGCGCCTTCGACTTCCTCGAAAAGCCCCTCTCGCTCGACAAGGTCGTCCTGACCGTCAAGAACGCCCTCCGCCAGCACCGGCTCGAGGAGGAGAACGTCCAGCTCCGCGAGCGGCTGCAGGTCCGCTACACGCTCGTCGGGAAGAGCGAACCCATCCAGCGTCTCCGCGAGGAGATCCGCCGCATCGCGCCCACCCACGGCCGCATCCTGATCTCGGGCGAGGGCGGCACGGGCAAGGAGCTGACCGCCCGGCTCATCCACCAGCAGAGCCGGCGGCGGGAGAAGCGCTTCATCGAGATCAACTGCGCCGCCATCCCCGACGACATCATCGAGCACGAGCTGTTCGGCTCGATCAAGGGCCACGCCCCCCATGCCATGAAAGACAAGAAGGGGAAGCTCCTCCTTGCCGACGGCGGCACGCTCTTCCTGGACGAAATCGGAGAGATGAACGTCCGGACGCAGGCCAAGCTCGTCCGGGCCCTGATCGCGGGCGAGTTCGAGCCGCTCGGCGCCGCCGCGGCCGTCCCGTTCGACACGCGCGTTATCGCCGCGACGAGCCGGAATCCCAAGGACCTCGTCAGCCGGGGAAAGCTCAAGGAAGACCTCTTCTTCAAGCTGAACGTCATCCCGATGCACATCCCTCCGCTCCGGGAGCGGCCCGAGGACATCCCGCTCCTCATCGCCCATTTCCTGGACTTGTATTCGGCCGAGTACGGGAAGAAGCCCAAGACGATGAGCCTCGAGGCGCAGCAGGCCTTCCTCAACTATCCCTGGCCGGGAAACGTCAGCGAGTTGATGAACGTCATCGAGCGGTTCGTCATCATGGTCGAGGATGAGGAGATCGGCGCGGCTCATCTGAACCTCCTCGTCGAGACGCGCGAGCAGGTCGGCCGGCCGGCCGGACGAACGCTCGGGCAGGCGGCCCAGGCGTTCGAGCGGAGGTTCATCCAACAGGTCCTTGTCCGGAACGTCTGGGACACGGAGAAAGCCGCGGGCGAGCTCGGGCTCCCCAAAGAGGCCCTGGCCGAGAAGATCCGGGCCTATCAGATCCGCCTCCTCGATTGAGGCGCGGGCATGCCCACCGATCGCGCCGAGGCCATCGTTCTCCGGACGGCCGCCCTGGGCGAGCAGGATAAGCTGGTCACCCTCCTGACCCGGGACAAGGGCGTGTTGCGGGGAGTGGCCAAGGGGGCCCGGAAGTTCGGGAACCGCTTCGGAAGCTCCCTCGAGCCGCCCTCCCACATCACCGTCCATTATTACGAGAAGGAGCGCCGCGAGCTCGTCACGATCAGCGGCTGCGATCTCGTCCAGTCTTTCTTCGACATCGGCAGCGATCCGGAGACGTCGTTCACCCTGGCCTATTTCTCCGAGCTCGTCGAGGAATTCCTTCCCGCCCGCTTCCGCGAGGACGTCGCTTTCCGGCTGCTGCTCTCGACCCTTCAAGCCCTCCAGGCCCGCGGCGACGCCCTCCGGCTGACGCGCTATTTCGAGGCCTGGATCCTGATGATCAACGGCTTCCTGCCAGACGTCCGCCGCTGCCGGCAATGCCGCAAACCGCTCGCGGGGCCGGGCTGGCTCTCGCCGCGCCGGGACGGGGCCTACTGCGACGGCTGCGCCCCGACCCGCCGCGACGAAGTCCGTCCCGAGCTCGGCCGCTTCCTCGCCTGGGTCCGGAAAAATCCGCCGGCGGCGGTCCCGGAAACGCCCTTCACTCCCGCCGAGCTCCGCTCGATCGGGAAGAATCTCCAGGCGATGATCGTCTTCCATCTGGAGCGCGAGCCGAAGAGCCTGAGATACGTGAAGAGTTGAAAACGGGGAGCGGATCCGCGCCGAGTCCGCGGAGCGGGATCAGCGCAAATAGAGAATGACGATCGCCGCCGCCACCCAAAGGACGACGACGGTCAAAAGAGGCTTGTCGCGCAGGATCATCTCCTCCGGGCTCCCCCCCTGGCCTTTCTTATGGACGAGGTAGAGATACCGGAAAATCCCGTAGAGAACGAAGGGCATGGTGAAGATCAGGTTCGAGGTCCCGAACTTGGCCACCGTTTCCGGCGAGACGGTGTAGAGGCAATAGGCGATCACGGTCGAAGCCGTGACGACCGAGATCATCTGATCCAGGAGATAGGCGCTGTATTCCCGGAGGATCGGACGGTGGCTGGCCGCCTCGCCCTCGAGGAGGACGATCTCGTGCCGGCGCTTGCTGAGGGCGATGAAGAGGGCCAGGAGCGTGGTGCAGATGAGGAGCCAGTGGGAGAGAGGCACGCCGATGACCAGGCCGCCGGCCACGACCCGCAGGACGAAGCCGGCCGCGACGAGGAAAACATCGAGGATGACGACGTGCTTGAGCTTGAGCGAATACGACACCTGAAGGAGGGCGTAAATCACGGTGGCCAGGAAAAAAGACCGCCCCAGGAGGAAAGCCGCGGCGAGGCTGCCCAGGCAGAAGACGGCGGCCGCGGCCAGGCCCGTCCCCCGGGACAACTGATCCGAGGCGATCGGCCGCTTAGATTTCTTGGGATGGACCCGGTCCTCGGCGTAGTCACTGACATCGTTCAGAAGATAGATGGCTCCCGAAAGAAAACAGAAAACGCCAAACGCCGCGAGCGCGCGCAGCAGGAGGGGGACATCGAAAACCTTGAGGGAGAAGATGAGCGCGGCGAAAACGAAGGCGTTCTTGGTCCATTGCTGCGGCCGGAGGGAACGGAAGATGGCGCCGATCATCGTGGACTAGTCTAGTACTGGACGTCCGAGCCGGTGAACGTGCTCGTGTTCGCGTTCAGGTAGACCATCAGGATGCGCAGGCACATGAAGATGATCCCGGAGGCGAGGACGACCGTGTAGAGGGTCAAGAGTCCGACGTACACGTAATTCTTGCGCCGCGACGTATCGAGGGGGAAGAGCAGGTCGAAGATCGTCTTCCCGAACATGATGATCATCAGGACCGTTCCCGCGGCGGAGCGGAAGAAATACTCCGTGCTTCTCCTCAGCTCGACCTTGTCGAGCGTGATCAGGGGGACGAGAAGCCAGGCCGTGACGATCCAAACCAGGGCGATGAGCAGCCAGCCGATGGCCGTCGGCCAGACGGCTTTCTTTGCCGGGGTCATGATGAGGCCAGCATATCCCGGGCCCCTGAACGTGTCAATTGGAAAAATGCTAAAATAGGCCGGCCCGACATGGAACGACATCCGCCCGCCCGGATCCGCCTCCGCGACAATCCCGCCTGGCTCCTGTCCCTCTTCGTCCTCGGGTTCGATTTCGCCGACCAGGGCCTCATCGGCCCGCTCCTCAATCCCCTCCTCCGGGATTTCTTCGGCGGGACGGGAAACGTCGTTCCGCTCGGCTGGGTGACCTTCCTCGTCACGGTGCTCTCGGCCGCGGCGATGATCCTTTCGGGATGGCTGGCCGGCCGCAAGCCGCGGGTCCGGATGGCCGCGGCCGGGGCCTTCATCTATTCGGCGGCGTCTCTCCTGACGGCCCTGACACCCCACGGTCCGGCCGGCTATCCCGTCTTCCTCGCCGCGCGCGCGGCCAACGGCGTCGGGATCGGGCTGGTCATTCCGGCGGTCTTTTCGCTGGCGGGAGACGTCGTCCGGCCGGCCCGCAGGGCATCCGCCTTCGGGATCATGTCCATGGCCATGATCGTCGGCCGCCTGGCGGGGTTCGCCATCGGCGGCGCCCTTCAGGACACCTGGCGGACGGCATACCTCCTTTCCGGAGCGGTCAACGCCGCCTTCGCCCTCGCCCTCTTCTTCGTCCGGGAGCCGGTCCGGGGGGGCGGCGAAGAGGAGCTCGGCGAGGCGCTCGCCGCGGGCGCGGAATACTCGTTCCGCTTGAAGAAAGGGGACCTCAAGCTCATCTGGAGATCGCGGAGCAATCTCTGGCTCATCATCAACTTTATCGACGTCCTGCCCGGCTCGATCGTTCTCTTCCTCATCTTCAAGTATATGGAAGAGCGCCACAACGTCGGCGCCGCGGCGGTCAACGTCGCCCTGGTTGCCGTGGCCGCGGCCGGGGCTCTGGGCGCGATCGTCTTCGGGCGGATCGGGGACCGGGGTTTCCGCCGAGACAAGCGGGCCCGGGTTTGGACGGCCCTGGCCTGCAACGCCGTCCCGATCTTCTTCATGCTCATCTTCCTCGGCTCGCGCCTCCGCGTCCCCGCGGGCGCCGGCTTGGCCGCGACGCTCTCCTCGCCGGGAATGGCCGGACTCATCCTGACGGTCGCCGCGGCCATGTTCATCAACCAGGGCGTCAATCCGAACTGGTACGCCTCGCTCACCGACGTCAACCTTCCCGAGCACCGGGCGGCGATGATCTCGACCGCCTCGGTCGTCGACCTGGCCGGCAACGCCCTGGGTCCGCTCATCGCCTCCTATCTCGCCACGATCCGGGACGTCCGGACGGCCATGGCCTCGGTCGTCGTGTTCTGGGCCCTCAATGTCGTCTTCTGGTTCCCGGTCCTCGTCCACATCCGGGCCGACCTCGGCCGCGTCCATGACATCCTCGGCGAGCGCGCCGGGGATATGAAAAGGAGCCTGGGCGCCGATGGCCGCTGACCGCATTTCGATCCTCTACAATCCCTCAGCCGGAATGGGCCGGGCGCTCGACCGGAAGATCAAGCTCGAGCGGTTGCTGAAGCATTTCGAGATCCGCTACGACCTGGTCATGACCCGGAGCGAGGAGCATCTGCGGAGTCTCACCAGGGAGCAGGCCGCGGCCGGGGCGACGATCGTCGGGGCGGGCGGGGATTCGACGTTTCACATCATGATCGACGAGCTCGTCCGGGCGGGAACGGCGACGACGTTCGGCATGATCGGCGTCGGCTCGTCCAACGACATTCCGCGCGAATTCGGGCTCCGCTCGCTCTGGGAGTCCTGCCGGGTCCTCCGCGACCGCCGGACGCGGCGCGTAGACCTCGGCCGCATCCTCGAGAACGGAGCTCCGATCGGCCATTTCCTCGGCCAGGCCAACGTCGGCCTGGGGGCTTACGTCAATACTTATGTCGCGGGACTGGCCCAGCGCAAGCCCGGACTGGCCCGTCGGCAAAGCCTGGCCGGGCTCCTGGGGGTCCGGAAAGCCTACCGTTCGGGCGCCTTGCCCTGGAAATTCAGCGTCTCGACCGGGAGCGGACGGCGCGAAGGCGAATTCTCCGTCGCGGTCTTCAGCAACATCCGGTATTGGGCCACCGGGAAGGTCATCAATCCCTGCGCCGTCCCCGATGACGGGATCCTCGACGCCTGTTATATCGGCAGGGCCTCATTCGCCCGCCTCGCCCGGATCGCCTCCCTGGCCGGGAAGGGCCGCCACGGCCGGGCGGCCGAAGTCTCCTTCGACCGGGCGCCGGCCTTCGACCTCGCGTCCGACAGCCCCTTTGAGGTGCAGGCGGACGGGGAAATCCTTCGGATGCCGGATGGCCGGACCTCCTTCCGGGAGGTCCGGATCGAGGCCGCTCCTGGGGCGCTCGAGATCATCGCCCCCTGAATTTAGTTAAGATTCTTGAAATTCAGCATGGCGTTGAAGACCAGGGGGAACGATCCCTGGGTCTCATGCCGCCACATGGGATTGAAGCTGAACATCACGATATGTCCGGCGCCGAGGGGCGCGTCCACGAGGGCCGGCGCCCCGGCGAGCTCCGTTCCCCCGGCCAATCCTCCGCTGATGAGAAGGTCCTCGACCGTCCGGCTGAAGTTCAGAATGATCTTCGCCCGCGGTCCGGACGGCTGTCCGCCGCCGCGCTGACCGCCCTCGCCCGGACCACCCGCCGCGGGCTGCTGGCCCTGGGCTTGTTGCGCTTTCCGGAAGGCTTCGACGGAGGCGACTCCGATGTCACGCGGCCGGCCTTGCGGGATGTCCGCTTCGGTCGCCGAGCCCCGGCCCGACGGACGGCTGGAAACGCCCGCGGCGCCGCGCTGCCCTCCCCCTCCCATGCCGCGCCCGCCGCCGAAGCCTCCGCCCGAGGCGAAGACGGGCGATTGGCTGAAGTACACGCCGAGCGGGCCGTCAAAGCCATAGACGATCGGGCTCGTTTTTTCGGAGATGTCGACCTTGAACACGCCGCCGCGGGCCCAAAGATTCTGGGTTTGCCTGATGGAAAGGCCCTGGGCCAGGCCGAACTGGAGCGGAAGGGAGGAGCTGTTGGTCAGGGTGATGAACAACCCTCCATCCTTGATGAAATCCCGGAGATGGAGGACGCCTTCGAGATCGAGGCCGCCGCGGATGTCGTCGGCCTCGTCATTCGTCCCCAGGTTGGGCGTGAGGGGCGTTTTCTTCCAGGCGATAGGCTTGTCGCCGGAGATCCCGTTCAGGACGCTCATGGCATCGCCCGAGGGTCCGAAAAGGATGACGTCATATTTGTCGCGGAGTTTCGCCGTATCGCGGACATCGAGGACCGAGATGTAGTCGTACGGAATCCTGTTATCGTCCAGGGCGATCCGGACCCAGCCTTCGGTCTGGGTGCTCTGCCAGGTGTGCATCACCGCGACGCGCGGAATGACCAGGTCGTGAACCGGGACGTCCGGAGGGGCCGGGATGCTATAGGCGATGATTTCGGCGCCGCCCTGATCTCCCATGCCCGTGAAAAACCCATCCAGATAATCGGCCTGTCCGGCCTCGGCCGGCTTGATGACGACGCTGCCCGCGTTGAACTTCCTCCCCTGCGTTTCGAACGCCTTCTCGGCGATCTGGATCTTGATGCCGTTCCAGCGGGGGATGCTTTTCGTCATGAAAAGGAAGGTGGCGAGCTGGCTGTCGGCGGAGTTGTTGATCACATACGCCTGCGGCCGGCCCGTCCCGAGACGGGTCAGCCCGCCCGGGGCCGTCACCGCGCCGACGACGAGCGTCATCGGGACGGCCAGAACGCTTTGATCGTCGATCCGGGCGGTCTTGACGTTGAAGAGCGGCCCGAGCGTCCAGCCGACATCATCGTAGGGCGAGGGGTCATTGACGTTGAAATACTGTTTGTCGAGGAGCATGTCGGCCATGCGCGAATACGGCTGGTCCATGCGGACGATGTAGCTTCCGGCCGGAAATCCGGCGTCCTTGACCTTGAAAGCCTGCGTGGCCTTGCTGATCTCGACGCCCTGGGCCTGGAGGAGCCGGAGGAGCTTGGCCGCCTGGCCGGGCCGAGGTTCGTCGCCCGGGAAGACGTAGGCTGACGGACCCTCGTTCTTCGGCTTGGCGATCGAGCGCTTGCTCTTGAGATAGAAGTTCTCCAGGAAGCGCTCGTGGTTCGCCGCCACGTAGTTCAGGCCCATGAGGAGGGCGCTCTGCTGCATGTTGACGTTGTTCCGGATCGACCAGACCGTCTGGGCGACGGGCGGGTTGGGCCGGAACCACTGGCGGTCGACGGCGTTGTTGATGATCCGGTTGGCCCCGTCGCCGGCGCCCTGCGTCTCATAGAACCGGCCGATGGCGTTGTGACCGTTGGCCGCGTAGAAGGCGTAATTCGGGGCCCAGCCGTCGTAGAAGGCGTGCGTCCAGACGCCGGGAACGCCCTCCCGGGTCATGCCGTCCACTTCGTTGTAGGCAAGCTGGTGCCACTCGTCCACCACGATCGGGTCGAGCCAGGCGTTGTAGGGGCCCGAGCCGGTCGAGATGTAGAGGTGAGAGGCCGATTCATGAAGGTCGTGCATCACCTGGGGATGGTAATCGAGGGCGACCTTCATGATGTACTTGGAAAGGTTCAGGGCCAGCCCGATGTTGTCCCGGTTGTCGTCGTGCGAGACGTATTTGCCCCAGTAAACGAGCCGGGTGGCGAAGGGGGCCTTGGGATCTTTCCGGGAGAACATCGCCGTGTCGACGTACTTGTCCCGGCCGTCCACCTCGAGGATGGGCGTGATCATGACGATGGAATTGTCCCGGATCGTCTTGATGAACGGGGAATCGTCGACGATGATCCGGTAGGCCAGCTCCATGAGCATCTCGACCGAGCCGGTCTCGCCCGAGTGCATGCCGCCGGTCGCCCAATAGATCGGCTTGGCCTGCTTGACGAGCGTCTGGGCGACCGCGTCGCTGATCTTGCGGGGATCGGCCAGCTTGGAGATCATGTCCTTGTAGCGGCCGAGCTCCCGGATCGTCGATTCGTTGGAGATGACGGCCACGATCCAGTCCCGGCCTTCCTCGGTCTTCCCGATCCTGAAGACCTTGATCCGGGATGAAGCTTTGGCCAGGGCGTCGAAGTATTTATAGACGTCCTGGGAATAGCTCAGGATGTCGGGCGCCCCGATGATGTGGCCGAGGACCGCGAGCGGCGTCGGCACGGTCGACGAGGCCGGCAGGGTGTCGACGTATTTCGTCGAGAAGTGGGGATCCGTGGTGAACTCGCGGATCTTCTTCGTGTAGCCTTCGTCGATCTTCTGGGCGAAGGCGCCGGAAAACGCCAGGAAAACGGCGATTCCGAAAACAAAACATTTTCTGGGGAATGAGCGCATGGTCTTTCTCCTCCGAAGCCGAAGTTCGATGGGAAAAACCTTATTCCTTTTCGGGAAATGAGTCAACAGGCAGCAAAAGCCGTTAATCGGCCGTCGATTTTCATTAGAGAAGTTCTATGATCTCACCGGCAAGAACTCTTTCGAGGAAGGGATCGTGGCGCGCCCGCCTTTTCCGGAATTCCTCCTCATCCATATTGACGATGTTCACCTCCCTTCCCGTCTCATTCTGAAATGGAATTATTTTTCGCTGCAGCTCCAACAAATCATGATCTCCAACGACCAGGAGGTCGATATCGCTGTGCGCTTGTTGTTTATGTGCCGCGAAGGACCCGAAGAGGTAGGCCTTTTTAGCCCCAGGTACGCTTTGAATAAGCTCCGAGCCGTTTTTCCAAACCCACGGTAGCAAGAACGATATTTCGGTATTCCTTGAAAAAACGGAATTTCTTATTCAGCGAGTAGAACTTCAGATTCCCGCGAGAGGAGCTGAGCAATACGCCTTCAGCCTCCAGCTCTATTAGCTTTTTCACGAGGTTTCTCTTGTCCAATTCCAATATCCGGGAGAGTTCATTTACATAATGGCTTCGCTCCGGATTCATGAAGAAATACCCGAGGAGTTTTTGCGTGACTACCGATCTTAATGAAACCATACGACCCTCCTATATTTACACCGATAAGTGTGATTATTTACACCATTATTGTCAAGTCATATTCGCAGGTAGGGCGGGATTCTATCTAATTCCCGGGCCAGGGATAAGTCGCTTTGCTGATAGACCTGTAATTGTCGTCCAAGGCAGGTTGGAGGGCGACCAAGGCCGCCAGGCGGCGGGCCATTTCAGTGACGTAGCGAACCTCATCCGGAGTCAAACCGCGGCCAAGGAGCGGCTTCTCCCGGTACGACAGCCACTTTTTAATAACTTGGTATCCGCCGATCGTGTAGTCCCAGACCGCCTCGGGGATGTTTCGCCAGCAGGCAACATCATTGAGAAAGATGTCGTATGCCCCATTATCCCGCTGGGCAAGTTTCCCTTTGCCCGGCATGGTGATGCCGCCCTTCCCGCCATGGCCCCATCCGGCGGTCAGATCAAGATCTCCTGACTCGGGTTTAGCCGGCTTCCCGTCTAATCGCTGAAAGACAGCAATGCCCTTTAATTCCTCCCGGATCTTTCCCGCAGTTACGCCGGGGAAGGGAATCTCCGTATCCAACAACGCCGCAATCTGTTTCCCGAGCGCTGCGGATGCGATAAGAACATCCTTCGATTTCGGCAGGGGGATCCTCGGCCAGTCTTGCCTTAATGCTCCCGCGTTATCCTCCCGATAGGCGGGCGCGTGAAGAATCGCCAAGGTTTGGAAGAACAGGTCTTCAGGCTTCGCTTTCACCACGGCGAGATATGTCTCTGCCTCCGCGGTAATATTCGGTTTGTAGCCCGCTTTTTCCAATAAGGTGGCATTTCCGGCCGTCCTCACCTGATAAAGAGGAAACATTCCAACATTGGATTCAACAATGTGATGGTCCGCCAGCAGATGAGTAAACTGCGGTTGATAGAAGTCTTCCTTGCGATTTCGTTGGCCGGCGCTAAGCCATATATTGACGTCATCAATTTGCGGGAAATAATCACTGCGCTTCTCATCAAGCAGTTTGGCCTCAGGTTCCCAATAAAGCCACCGCACATCAAAGGGTCGATAGAAATAGCGGACAATGTTGTTAGGAAGGAAGCCGCGTTTGCGGAGTAGATCACGCGTCGCTTCCGCTTTGAAGCGGTTAGTACTGATCATTGACGATGGCGATATCAAACGCATTTGCTCGTGTGTGATGTTCGGATCGAAATAGTCTCGTATCCGTTTCACGAGCCGATCGCGATCAATATCCACTACCACGTCGTCGCGGCTAGTTTTGACTCCGGGGAACGAGGTGGGTAATAAATTCGGCAACAACGGCCAAGTGACATAAACATCGGCTACTTGGCCCGGCAGGAACGATAGGCCGATTTCCGATATCGGCATCATTTTTTGGTAGTTGCCTTTATCGGCGATCAACTCCTCGCGCTTATTTTTCCCCCAGAAATTACGGAAACGAATCGCGTCAACGCGAGAGTGTTGTATTTTGCGGACGAGCAAAGCAATGGCGGTGCCGACTTGAATGCCTTCGCGGTTGAACTCAGTCGAAAAGACGCTGGGATCGGGCGCGCCTTCGGGTGTCAGTTTGCCGGTCTTGTACTTGTCGCCGTTAAGACAATCAATCCAGATGCGGTCAAAGGCGTCCAGGTAGTGTTCTCGCATCCCGGTAAATGACAATCCATCGAGCCAGGAGTAATTCGAGATAAAGCAGACGACGCCTCGTCCATTCTTCTCCACAATGCGGCGTTCCGCCATGCGAAAGAACCTGACATAAAGGTCGTTCAGGCCCTGCCCTTGAGGTGCCGCAACCTTCTTGGTTGTCCGATAAGCATTGGATAGGTCGCGTTCCTCTTCCATGGCGATGCCCGCGAAGCCGTTGTAGGGCGGATTGCCGAGGATGACGAGAATGGGCTTTTCCTGTTTGACCTTGCCGGCGGCGTCGCGTTCATCGTCGAAACCGGGGAAGGCGATCTTTTTCTGCGCTTCCTTGAGCGGTTCCCAACCGGTGAGCGCGTTCGTCAAATAAACCCCGGCGCGTTCGGGCGGATCGGACCGGTCGCTCAGCGGAGCGCCCAGCGTTTCGAGCTCCAATCCGAGTTGAAGATGGGCAATGACGAACGGCGCCGGGAGAATTTCAAAGCCGAAAACCCGCTCCATGGCGGCTTTCTTGAGAGCGTTCGCGACCAGGGCGTCGCCTCCCTTGTCATGCAAGGTGGCGGCGATCCGGCGGAGGACGGCCCGGAGGTAAGCACCCGTGCCGCAGCAGGGATCGAGGACAACAACTTTTGGATCGGCCAATCCGTCGGCGAGACCGAGCTCGGAGCGGAGGACGGCATCCACCCGTTCGACCTGATAACGGACGATCTCCTCGGGCGTGTACCAGACGCCGAGTTCCTTGCGCAGCTCGGCATCGAATGCATGGAGGAAGGGTTCATAAAAGTACTGGACGGCGTGGCCTTCGTCGAAAGATTTAGAAAACTCGGTTCGGTCAACGCGATTCAGAGTCGCGGAGGTCCAATCGAGGACTTCGATCAGGCCCAACGCGCCGAGCCGAGCGGGATCGGCGACTTGAACGAAAAGCGCCCGAAGCATGGGCACACGCAGGAGGTAAGGGGCGACGCGCCAATCGAAGCCGCCGGCGACCGCGTAAGGCGCCGCGGATTCGCGCAAAGAGTCCGCGAATCCGGTTTTTTTGTCCGGCTTCGTTTCGCGGCGTCGCGCCTACAAGACCCAGGCGGAGAAGACACCATAAAAAAGCGTTTGGATGAGCGTCGAGCGGAAGAAATGCTCGCCTTTCTCGCCTTCGAAGCGCAAGCCGAGAGCCTCTTCGAGCGCTTGCCGGAGCCCGGTCAAAGCCGGCAGATCGATCTTTTCGATCCGAAGCCGCGCGTCGTGGGCATATGAGGCGAGAATCCCGGCCACGTCCTGCGGCGCGGTCAGCGGAGCGTTGAGGAGCATCACGCGCTTGAGATATTCCAGCATGCGTTCGCCCTGGTCAGCCGCCGTCGCGCGAGGGTAGGCGGCCAGCTTCCAAAATTCGCTCTCTGACTCGGCCAGGGCGAAGGATTCCAGGGCGCACGGTTTTCCCGTCGGGCCGTGGCCGATGAGGGCAAAAGCGCGGAAATTCGTCACGAGAACCAGTCCGTATCGTTTCCAGTACCGTTCCACTTGCTCGGTTTCGGCGACCCGGCGGACATCTTCGGCCGGGGACTTGACTTCGATCACCCCGCGCGAAGGAATTTGTTCAAGGAAGGGATTCTCCCCGGCCTCCGGATCGCGCTTCATTCGGCGAAACTGGTCCGCGGAAAACAATCCGCCGTCGGGGAGTCCGGCGCCGCGATTCGCCAGATGGATGATGCAACGGACCTTGGGGGAAAGGGTTTTTCCGATGTCGGACAGCAAGCGCTCCAATGCAGGATAGAATGAAGTCTCCGGCACGTTCGCCCGAGTCCGCCGGATTTCGGCCAAGTCGGCCAAATAGCGTTCGATCGACTCCAGGCGGTTTTTTTCTGCCATGACCCGATTTGGATGCGAAATCATTGTAATTTCATCCGGACCGGAGTGCAAGCGGCAAGTAGATCATAGGGAAGAAATTCCGATCCTGGACGTCCAAAGGTCGATATGGTAGGGTAGCGTCTGCGCCGAAATTGCACATTCCGCTGGAGGTTTGACTCTTGAACAAGCGCTTCTTCATCGGACTCTCGATCCTCCTGGCCGCGGCGATCGCGGTCCCCGCCGGGGCCCAGCAAACTTCCAACCTTGCCGAGCTGAAAAAACAAGCCCCCAAGGTTTTCATCGATTGCGAACATTGCGACATCGATTACATCCGGACCGAGATCCCGTTCGTCAACTATGTCCGGGACAGGAAAGAGGCGGATGTCCATGTTCTGATCACGACCCAGACGACGGGAAGCGGCGGAACGGAGTACAGCCTTTCGTTCATCGGTCTCGGCCCCTTCGCCGGAACGGATAACAAGCTGATCTACGCCGCGGGCACGACAGACACGGAGGAGGAGATCCGGAGGGGCTACGTTGCCGTCTTGAAGATGGGCCTCGTCCCCTACACCGCCCGGACCCCGATCCGGAGCTTGCTCTCGATCGAGCTCAAGGAACAGGTCAAGCCGACCGATGTCGTCGATCCGTGGAAATTCTGGGTCTTCAGCGCCGAGGCCGGCGGTGACGTCGAGAAGGAGACGCAGAGAAGCCAGACTTCGCTCAATTTTTCCCTCGCCGCGAGCAAAGTCACCCCGGACCTGAAGATCCAGATGTGGGCCTCCGCCTCGTTCGACCGCGAGGAGTATGAGTACAAGGGATCGACGATCACCGGACGAAGGCAAAGCGGCGGTTTTAGCGGGCTGTTCGCCAAGGGCCTGGGAGAGCATTGGTCGCTCGGCGTCTTCGTGGACGTCAGGACGTCGAGCTACGATAACCTCGATCTCGACCTCCGGGCGACCCCGTCCATCGAGTACGACCTCTTCCCTTACTCGGAATCCACCCGCCGGCAGCTCCGCTTCATGTACCGCATCGGGCCGGAATTCGCCCGTTACCGCGAAGAGACGCTCTTTTCGAAAATGAAGGAAACCCTCTTCGGCGAATCGGTCTCAGCCAGCCTGGAGATCAAGGAGCCGTGGGGATCGCTCTCCGCGAGCCTGGTCGGATCGCATTATTTTCACGATTTTTCAAAGAACCGGCTGGAATTCTGGACCGAGCTGTCCTTCCGGATCTTCAAGGGCTTGGATTTCAACATCGACGGCGGCTACGAACGGATCCGCGACCAGCTCTCGCTGCCCAAGGGCGACATGACCCTCGAGGACGTCCTCCTCGAGCAGAAGCAGCTGGCGACGGCCTACCAGCTCAATTTCCAGGTCAGCTTGAGCTACACCTTCGGATCGATCTTCAGCAACGTGGTCAATCCCCGCTTCGGAAACCAAAACCACTACGATTACGATTAGTTGACCGGATTTTTCTTGATGATCGTCACTTCGCCCGAGGTGATGATCTGGACCGGGCGGACGACCGGAAACACCTTGAATTCCACCTGGTGACGGCTGCCGGGCGCGAGATCGATCTCGAAGGATTCCTTCTCGAAGACGTGAAGCTCGGGAAGGGTATCGGTCAGGACCGAGACGGTGACCTTCCCGGGCCGCAGGCCTTCGAAGGCGAAGCGCCCGTCTTCGTCCGTCCGGGCATGGAGCACTTCCCCGTCCGCCCCGACGAGCTCGACGACGGCCGCCGCGAGCGCCCCGCTCTCGATCATCTTGGGTTTGGCCTCGTCGGCCTTCGGCTTGTCCACGGCGTCGGAGGGCGTCGGTCCGCTCTCGGCCGGGGCTTTGATGGACAGGGCCGCGTTGCTCCGTTCGGGCTTATAAACCGTGATCCGTCCGAGGATGGCCGATCCCGTGACCAATCCGATCGAACATTCGGAATTCCGGCCCCCGGCGACATCCACTCCGAGCGGAGTCCGCTCCAGGGTGATCTTGCTCCGCGCCTCGGCGGGCGCCTCGAGGGTCAGGAGATAGCGGCCGGGCTCCAGACCGTTGAAGGCGTAGTCGCCGTTCTTGCCGGTCAGCGTGGCCAGGTCATTGGCCCGGACGACAGCGCCGGCGACGCCCTTCCGGCCGTCCTCGGCGTCATAGATCTTACCGCGCAGGCTGCCGATCGTGGTCTTGCGGCTGACCGGCATCCCGAGCGGGATGGAATATTCGAGAAGCCCGATGAGCCGGCGGCCCGCCTCTCCGGCGGCGAAGGAGCCGGCGGCCCGCTGGACGCGGAGGCTCAGCTGGTGGCCGTTGGCGAAACGCTGGGTGACGCTCAGACCGAACATGTCGTAGTTGTTCAAGAGGAACAGGGGATTTTCGAAGCTTTTTTCGGAGAGGGCCGTTTGATAAAGCTCCTGATGCATGGACGTCCGGTAGAAAGCCTCCAGGCGCGTCCGGCCGGTCTGGTACCCGGCGTTGAAGTTCAGGTCGAGCTGGCGCTCGCGGTCGCCGGTGAACGTTTCTTTCTGGTTCCGGTAATGGACATAGCCGCCCACCGTGAACGAGTTGATGACGACGGCATTCAGCGAAAAAGTGTATTCGGCCAGCCGTTCGGATTCTCCGGTCAGCGTGTTGTGCGTCGAGCCGAAATCGAAATAGCCCTGGACGCTGAACGGTCCGAATTGCCCCAGAGCCCCCGTCCTCACGGTTGAATCCCGGTAGGCGAACCGGGCGTCCTGGGAAAGGTCCTCCCGGTCGTGGATCCTCTGTTCCAGGGAAAGGTTCAGCCACGGCTTGGCTTGATACTGGAGCCCGGCTTGAAACGTCCGGTCGTAGAAGGGAAGGAAATAAGGAAAGATCGCCGTGTTCCGGCGCTGGTCGAGATATGAGGCCCTGACCTGGAGCTTTGTCCAGGGAATGAGGGAGAATTCGGCGCTCCGGAAATCGAGATTCTGGTAATATCCCTGGTACTCCGATCCCGACCGAATGAGGTTGACCCGATAGGAGGCGATCCCGGCGGATCCTCCCGCTTCGAGCCAGAGGGCGGTGTTCGCCGGGCGCAATCCGGTCCCGGCCGTCCGGTCCCAGGAATATTCCACGGTCACGTCGGCCAGGCGGCAGGAGTATCTCGATTGCAGGCTTAAGATCCGGCTGTTTTGCCGGCCCGGTCTCGACTCCGACATATAATTGAGTTTCAAAGAGAAAGCGTTCCAGGGCGTGTAGCCGAGCTGGAAAGCGCGGTCAGTGTCGGGTGAGGCGATGAACAGGTTTTTCGCCGCGTATCCGCGGACCGACCAGGGACCGAAGCTCAGCCGGGCTTCGGCGCCGCGGCCATACTCGCCCAGATTGGTCAGGTTCGTCAGGGAATACACCTTGTCGCCCAAGGCCAGGCCCGCATTCGGCGAATCGACCTTGAGTCGATATTCCTCGCGCTGCATGCCGAACAAGTTGAAATCGGCATGACCGGGACCGCGAAACAGGGCATCGACCGTCCGTTTCCCCGAGGCGTCCAAAGCCCCTGATCCGGAGACCATGAATTGGCCGCTCGTCGCGCCTCCGCCGGCCAGAGCGATCAAACCGACTTCCATGGGGAGCTTGTTGTACGCGTCGTTGATTCCATAGACCCTGGGGATGATTTCCTGCTGGGTTAAGGCGCTCGCCTTGAGGACCGGTCCGTTCGCGACCGCGGCTTCGGCGAAGAGCTCGACCTGCTGGATCAGCTTCTTGCGCAATCCCGTGTCCGAACGGACGGCCACTTCGATCCTGCGGCTCTCCCCCGCCTCTATCCGGATGCGTTTCATGTCGCACGTGACCTCATATCCGTTGCTCTTGACGGCAAGGTCCACATCCAGGGCGATGTTGCCGAGGTTCGAGACCAGGAATCGGGACCGGCAGACGTCGCCGGCGATGGCGAAGGGGGGCAGATCCAAAGACTGAAGCCCGAGCCTGGCATCCTGGAGGACCGTGATCTCTGCTTTTCCCTCCGCGAGGACGGGCGGATCGTTCAAAGCGCCGACGAGGTATCCGACGGAATACGCGCCAGCCCGCGCTTCGACGGGGACGAAAACGGGAACGAGCCGGATCGTCTCGGCGCCGGCGGCCAGGCGGAAGGGAGCCTCGCCCATGACCGGCTTCCAACCCTCGGGAAGTGTCAACCGGCCGGCCAGCTCGAGGTCCCGGCCCGAATCGTTCGCGACCCGAAAGATCAGCGTGGCGGCGGAGCGGGGCTTCACGGCGAGCGAAGCGGCGCCGACCGGACGGACCGAAACCGAGGTCCGGTCGGTTTGGGCGACGACCGGAAAGACGCACAACAACAGGGCCGCAATCCTGCTGGCGAATCGTCCGGCGGTCCTCGCGAGCGACATGGAGATCCCTCTCTCTCCGATCAATCGTTATGAAGTTGATCCGAAGCCCGTTCGATCTTCAATTTGACCTGGGCCCCGAAGACGGAGACATCTTTATTGTCGAACACGACCAAGGCGTTGTAGCTGCCCGCGGAGAGCGTGCTGACGTCGAACTTGAACCGGGCCGACGATCCCGGGAAGATCCGCCATCGTTCCCCTTCGATCTTGCCCGCCGATTCGCCTTTCTCGGTGTAAAGCTCGAGGTAAGAGAACGGCCGCAGCCACCTCTCGCCGTCGTTCTCGACGTCGACCTGGAGCGTCTTGCGACCCTTCTCCTCGAACATTTCGGTCTTGAGGAACTTGAGGCTGCGCTTTCCGGTGTCGCCGAAATGGGTCACGATCTGGACGCCATAGCGCATGACCTGGCTGAGGCCGAAGGCGATGTCCTTCCCCGACGCGCCGGATTTGGATTTCTGGGCCGGAGGGAGGACCTCGAACATAATGATGCTCCAGTAGGTCCCCACCAGGTTGGCGTCCGCGGGAATCTTGCAGGAATATTTCACATCCGTCGTGGCGAGGCCGGGGAGGGTCACCTGCTTGGAGCCGACCGAGATCCAGGCCGAGTTGGACCGAGCGAGCCGGCCCGGAGCGTCATAGAAGGATTTCCCGTCGGCCGTGAAGGCATAGTCGGTCTGATAGATTTTGATCGTCTCTTCCTTCGGGCCGTTGTTTTTGAGCCGGATGTAGCTTTCGAAGTTTTCGCCTGGAGCGCAGACCTTTTCCTGGGTCAGGCCATTGACGACACCGACCTGGGCCCGGACGACGAGGGGGCAGAGGACGAACAGGAGGAGGGCGGCGAAGAGGGCATTCTTGGTTCGCTTCCGCTTCAGGTTTCGCATGAGCATGTTCCTTTCTAGTTCGTCTGGACGACCGTGAAATAGATCGTCGTCGAATAAGACGCGGCCGGGATGGCGCACGAGACGCCGTCGAGCTTTTCCTGGAGATAGATAAACTGCCGGTCATTGATTCCCGTCCAGAAGGTCTGGTCGCTCGTCGTGATCAAGGCATATTCCGTCCCGCCGGCGTAAACCGTCCCCTTGCCGGCCGTTCCGCCATTTGTTCTCTTGATGTAAAGCCCGAAATTCGCATGCCACGTCGCGTCCACCCGGTGGACGTCCACGCGCCAGGTGTGGCCACCGCTTCCGCCGATCGTCATGGCCAATTGATTCGTCGCGCTTTCAAAAAACGAAGTCAGATCGCTTCCGGCCGCTCCGGAGAGATTGGCCGAGGTGATCGAAAGCGTCCAGCTCCCGGTAACCGTAATCGAGATGACGGCCTGAAGGGCGGAGGCGAGGATGAGGAGAGAGAGGGTCAAGCCGAGAACCGTCCGGCCTGTCTCGGAGAAAATCTTTTCCATCCAGCTCTTCATGGTGGTTGTGCCCTTCATCGGTCCCAGAGTAGTCCCGAACGCGGCCCCAGGGAATCGCCGTGGGGGGGGAATCGAAGGGGGAGATTTTCCCACCCCGGCCCCTTGCCGGCGAGGGCTGCTTCTCACCCCTAAAGGTGATGCGAAAAGGGCCTCGCCTTAAGAATCCGTCATGGTCAGAGTGATCGTCGCCGTCGTGCTCTGGCTGGCGACGAGAGAGGTCATAGTCGTCACGGCCAGGGTGTAGGCCATCTGGGCGCCGTTCGTCGACCCGGTTCCCGTAGCGCAGCCGCCGATTCCGGTGACGATGTTCTGGGCCGTGCTCGAGACGGTGATCTGTCCGGCGGTCGCGCCCATGCCGCTCGCCGGCGTGGCCAAGAGCTTCAGAGTGCATCCTGTCGGGGCGCTGTTCCCCACGGCCCAGGCGGCCGTGATCCGGCGGGTGACGCCGGTCGCGACGATCGAGGAATACTGAGCATACGTGCTCGAGCTGGCCGCGTTGGAGGGAACGGCTCCCGGAGTCGCCGGGTTCGAGATCGTCAAGGTCACGGCCGAAGAGGTGACCCCCAAAAGGCAGAAGGACGAGAGGGCGACCGAAACGGCCGAAGTCACGGTGGTCGCGCTCCGGCTTGGCCCGGCCAGGATGACGCACCCAAGGGCCGCGGCCAGGATCGTTTTCGACCGGATCGCCCGGACTGAACGGATTCTTCGTCCTCTCATGATCGCCTCCGCGATTTCCTCCGCCCGAACGGCTGGACCGGAGAGGAGGATGGGAGTCCCTCGCTCCGATCCGTCGCTCTTACGCGGCGTCCGTCAGGGTTAAGGTGACCGTCGCCGACTTGCTCTCGCCCGCGACCAGGTCCGTCATCGACGTGACGGCCAACAGGTAGGACAGTTGAGCTCCATTCGTCCCGCCCGTCCCGGTAGCGCAGCTCTTGATCGTCGTGACGATATCCTGAGCCGTCGAGGACAGAGTGATCTGTCCCGCCGTGGTGCCCTCGTTCGTCCCGCTCGAAGGGGTCGCCGTCAGCTTCAGCGAACACCCGGCCGGGGCCGCGTCGGACCCGCCCCACGCCGCCGTGAGCTTCCGGGCGTTGGAAGCGCCCACGGTCGAGGTGTACTGGACGTACGTGGAGTTGTTCGAGGCGTTGGACGGCGTGTCGCCGCCGACAGCCGGCGCCGAGACCGTCAGGGTCGAAGGGTTGCCCGTGACGGCCAGGACACCGATCGCGTTGACCTGCATCGTGACCGTCTGAGTGGTTGTCGCCGCGGCGAAGGTCAGCCCGACAAGGCCGAGCCCGCACACGGCTCCGAAGAGAATGGCTTTGAGTGTGTTGTTCATAAAATACCTCCTTGGATAGGGTCGCTGCCCTTGTCCGCGCTTAAGATAAATCCGAACCCTGTCATCGTAAATCGCCGGAGAGGAGGAAACCACGGGTGAAATAACATCCTCTCGGATCATCGGGGGCGATGCGCTGACCTCATCGGCAGGGGTGAGGAGGCGGGAAAGCGCAACCGCGCTTATATGGAGAAAAGGGGGAAGGCGAATTTTGGTGGAGCTGACCAGGATCGAACTGGCGACCTCTTGAATGCCATTCAAGCGCTCTCCCAGCTGAGCTACAGCCCCACAAGAGGGTGTCTTATGATATTAAAATAGGCGGCGGAGGTCAAGGAGAGGCGTTGAATCGCGTCCCGTGAAACCGAAGCGGAGTTTTCGGCATGCCCATCATCTTTTGGCGCAATAAACATAAGCCGGAGGCAGGTTTTTCCAGACAACCCGGGTCCGTTCGAGCTCGCTAAAATATTTGCTGAAAAGGTCGAGCAGGCGATAATGGCCTTCGGATTTCACCCGGTGAACATAAGCGTAGGCGACGAACCGCCCGCCGGAAGAAAGCGATTGCATAATAAGATCCAAGAGTTCTTCCAATCGTCCTTCCTTAAAGACCGTCAAGGGAAGCCCGCTGATGATGGCCTGGCAATCGTCGATGTCATGCTTCTGGAGGTAGGTCTTCAGATTTAGGGCGTCATCGCAATATATGGTCGCGTCCGGATATTTTTTCCGGAGGTGCTTCACGAACTTCGGATTGATCTCAAGCGCGAAGTATTTCGCTTTTGAAGGCAGCTTTTTCATGATCTGCTTCGTCGCACCGCCGCTGCCGGGACCGAGCTCAATGACGGCTTCGGCGTTGGGGAGATCGGCCATTTCAATCATGATGCGAGTCAGGGCCTTGGAATCCGGAATGATGGAGCTGGTTCGGATCGGATGTTTAAAAAACTCCATAAGAAGATTGGCCATGGATGTTGAAACTTTGAGTTTATATTATATGCGAAATCTGGAAAAATTGGGATCCGGATCGACCGAAACTCCTTTTCATGGCCGTGGTATCCGCATAAAATAGTGTTCATGCCCGCTCGGAAACCGCGGATCGTCGTCGTCGGCAGCTCGAACACCGACATGATCGTGCGCATGCCGCGGATCCCGCTCCCGGGAGAGACCGTCATCGGCGGGGTGTTCGATATCGCGCCCGGAGGCAAAGGCGCCAACCAGGCGGTCGCCGCCGCCCGGGCGGGGGCGGACGTCGCACTGGTCGCCCGGATCGGGAACGACTCCTTCGGCCACCAGGCCTTGGCGGGTTTCATCCGGGACGGGATCGATACCCGGTTCATCCGGGTGGACCGGAGCGCCGCCTCGGGCGTGGCCTTTATCATCGTCGACAGCCGCGGTCAGAACAGCATCGCCGTCGCGTCGGGAGCGAACGCGCTTTTCTCGGCCGGCGATGTCGCGGCGGCCGAGAAACGGATCGCTTCTTCCGATCTTCTTCTTTTGCAGCTTGAGGTCCCCCTGTCGTCCGTCCGGTCGGCCGCCGAGTTCGCCGTAAGCGCCGGGGTGCCGGTCCTTCTCAATCCGGCCCCGGCCCGCAGGCTCGATGACGCGTTCCTCCGCCGAATCTCCGTCTTGACGCCCAACGAAACCGAAGCCGAAGCGTTGTCCGGGATCGAGGTCCGGAGCGACCGAGGGATCGTCAGGGCCGCAGAGAGACTCGTCCGGAAGGGCGCCGGCGCCGTCGTCATCACTTTGGGCGCCCGGGGCGCCTATTATGACGACGGGACGAAAGCCGGATTCGTCTCCGGCTTCAAGGTCAAAGCCGTAGACGCGACGGCCGCCGGCGATGTCTTCAGCGGGGCCCTGGCGGTTTCGCTGGCCGAAGGCCATCCCCTTCCCCAAGCGGTCCTCTTTGCCAACGCCGCGGCGGCCCTGTCCGTGACGAGGCTCGGAGCCCAGCCCTCGGCGCCCAAGCGGAAAGAGATCGAGGGATTTCTCGACCGGGAAAGGATCCGCCCATGAAGCTCGAAGACGTTCGTCGCGCCCGGGAGCGGGCCGCGGTCCTGCTGCGCGCGGCGGGCATCGCCGTCACCCCGCGGGAGGTCGATACGATGGAGATCGCGGACTTCGGGCTCGGCCGTCCCGATCTCTATGGGTTCGAGATCGTCGTGTATGAGAACAACGACCGCTACTGCGCGAAAGAGATCGTCCTCTTCCCCCGCCAGACCTGCCCGGAGCACAGGCACCCTCCGGTCGGGAGGAGAAACCCGGGAAAACAGGAGACATTCCGTTGCCGCTGGGGCGAGGTCTATCTTTATACGGCGGGCGAACCAACCGCGGTTCCGAAAGCGGTCCTCCCGGACGACGAAAAGAAGAAATTCTCGGTCTGGCATGAGCGCGTCCTGCGCCCCGGCGGCCAGTTCACCCTGCCGCCCGACAGCCTCCATTGGTTCCAGGCGGGCGACCGCGGCGCCGTCCTGAGCGAATTCTCCTCGACGAGCACGGACGAGAACGACATCTGGACGGATCCGGACATCCGGAGGGCTCCGACGATCGATTAGGAGGGGTCGGGCCCTCCCGGCTCATTCGTGGGCGGCCTCGGCCATGGCCGCGACATTCTCCGGGGGAACGTTGGGCAAGAGGGCCTCATGGCTGGGGCTGACGATCCAGCACGGCCCGAACAGCCCGCGCAGCCTCCGGACCTCGGCTTTCACCTCGGCCGGCGTCCCGGTAACCAGCAAGCGCTGCGTGTCCACGCCGCCGAGAAAAGCGATCTTCCCCCGGAACTCGCGCGAAAGCCGCTCGGCGTCCATGTTCCCCGCCCGGGCCTGGAGAGGGTGAAGGCAATCCACCCCGGCCTCGACCAGGCGGAGAATGACCCGGTGGATGGAGCCGCAGGAATGCAGGATGACTTGATATCCATGGGCGTGGGCCAGCTCGGTGAACTTGCGGAACCAGGGCAGAATGAACTCGTCGAAATGGGCCGGGCTGACGAGGCAGTCGATCTGCGTCCCGAAATCGTTTCCGAAGAAATAGCCGTCGGCAAGGCCGCCCGCGACGGCAAAGAAGCGGCGGTTGGCTTCGAGGTAGAATTCGCAGACCTTCGCGGTCACGGCGTGGACGATCTCGGGATGCGTGATCATCTTAATGAAATAGCTTTCCATCCCGAAGAGGTCCATGACGTTGTGGAAAAACTGGGCCCAGAAACCGCTCGCCCGGTAGAACGGTCCGCAGGCGCGGAGAGCCTCGAGGCACTCGGAAAAGTCGAGATACGCCGGGTCGGGCCAGTCGAACGCCTCCACCTCGGCCAGCGTTTCGGCCCCGGCCAGGGGGCCGGCTTCGCCGTGGAACGTCTTGAATTCGCTGGCGTCGAAGATCCCCCGGCTGGAAGGATGCCGATAGCCGCCGGCGAAGAATTGAGGCGAGATCCAGCGGTAATCGTCATCCAGCTTGAGGCGCAATTCCTCCTCGGTCTTCGTCCCGAAATACGCGTGATAGATGGGCCAGGTGTCGGGGTGAGGATTCCCCAGCCAGAATCCGCAGCGGTCGGCCGCCCGGCCTCCGATGATCGTCCGAATCCGCTCCCGTCCCGTCATGGACCGGTGACCGGAATCAGGGTTTGTCCCTGTTGAAATGGGGCATATCCCAGGGGATATCGAGAGACAGCTCGATCAGCCCGGATAAGACTCCGTCGCGGAACCAGGGCGCCTGGAAGATGAGTTTTTTCCGGCCGCCTTTCTCGATGGTGTAGACGTTCGTCTTCCCCGACTTGAGCAATCCTTCGACTTTCGAACGCGAGGGCTCGGGATGGCAATCGAGGACGTTGGCACCGACGAGGCCCGCCCCGCCGTCGGACGCGAAAGATTCCGCCGACCGGTCGTTCATCGCCAGGATCCGGCCCTCGGCGTCGCAGACCGTGATTGCTCCGGGGAATTCCTTGGTCCAGTCTGGGATCATCAGCGGTCCTCCTCGCGGCGGAGATGCCGGACGGTTCCGGAACGAATATGATCAGTCCGCGCCGACGACGACGCTCTCGGCCGCGGCGGGGACATCCACGAACTTGCCTTCCCAGCGGGCGATGACGGCGGAGGCCAGGCAGTTGCCCACGACGTTAACCGTCGTCCGGACCATGTCCACCAGCTCGTCGATCCCCAGGAGGAGGGCGATCCCCTCGAGCGGAAGGTTGAACGAGGCCAGCGTCCCGGCCAGGATGACGAGGGCCGCCCGCGGGACGCCGGCGACGCCTTTGCTCGTCAACATCAAGGTGAAGACCATGACGAACTGCTGGCCCAGGGTGAGATGGATGCCGGCGGCCTGGGCGATGAAGACGGAAGCCAGGGACAGATAGAGCGACGTCCCGTCCAGGTTGAAGCTGTATCCCGTGGGGAGGATGAACGAGACGATCTCCCGAGGGACGCCCATCGCCTCCATGTTCTGGAGCGCCTTGGGCAGGGCCGCCTCGGAGCTCGTCGTGGAGAAGGCGATGAGGGCCGGCTCCTTGACCGCCTGGAAGAATTTCTTCATCGGGATCTTGAACAGGATCATGATCGGGATGAGGATGACGACGAAGAAGGTCAGGGCGAGCGCGTAGAAGGTCAGGATGAGCAGCCCCAGGTTGACCAGGACGGACAGGCCCTTGCTCCCGACCGCCACGGCGATGGCCGCGCCGACGCCGATCGGAGCGAACCGCATGACGATGCCGGTGAACTTGAACATCGTCTCGGCCAGCGAATCGCAAAGGTCGAGGAGGACTTTCTTTTTGGCGTGGGCCATGCTCAAGGCGGCGGCGAAGAGGATGCTGAAGACCACGACCTGGAGGATCTCGCCGTCGGCCGCGGCCTGGAAGAAGCTTTGGGGGAAGATGTGGATGAGGACTTCGGCGGCCGTCTGGGGCTTGGCGGTGATGCCCGCGACGTCTCCGCCGCTGAGATGGACGCCGACGCCGGGCTTGACGATGTTGACGAAGAGCAGGCCGAGGAACAGGGCGATCGTCGTCACGACCTCGAAATAGATGAGCGCCTTGAGGCCCATCCGTCCGACGGTCTTGAGATCGCTGTGGCCGGCGATCCCGACGACGATCGTGGCAAAGATGAGCGGGGCGATGATGGACTTGATGAGGCGGATGAAGATCTGGCTCAGCGGCCGGAGGGCCGTCCCGACATCCGGAAAGATCGCCCCGATGAGAAGCCCCAGGCCCATGCCGATGAAGATATAGAGGGTCAGCCGGTTTTTCTTTTTTCGCGCTTCGGCGGTCATGTTCGGTTTAAAGTATCAGAACGCGGGTCGGGCTGTCAACGAAAGAGACGGCGGCTCTTGGGATTCCCGTCGGCTCACGAAGAATGTTCGCCGTCGGGAACCCCACCGCCGCCGCATTGCGGACGCGTCCGCCTCAAGGTTGCGATATCACGTATGCGAATCCTGCCGCCGACCGACTTGTCCGATTCGCCGCATCTCACCCCCGACCCAGGGGACCCCATCCAGCTCATCGGCCAAATCGTCCGCCCGGCAGGTCCTCGCTCCGCCCAGGTTTTTGCCCGAGGCTTTAGAAGCAGGATAGGAGGAGATTATCCAGGCAGCCGGGCAAGGGCGGTTCGAGCGACATGTGGAAATCCCAGCTCCGCGTCCCGAGCTCCGAGGGAAGCCCCTCTTAACGGGGCCGCGAGAATGTCTGAGCACGAGGCGATATTTGGGACGCGAAGTGTCAGGTGAGGCATGCGATGCGAGGGGACCAGCGTACGGCGGAGGGCGCAGCGCCGAAGGAGCTCGAGTGACAGGCGGAGCGTCAGGATTTCCACCCGAGCGAGACCGCCCTTGCCCGGCGTGCTGCGGGAGCCCCAAGAACCGCGGCGGCGTGGTATAATCGGCGCATGGAAATCATCATCCAGGCGGACACGGCGGCGGCGAGCGCGCTGGCGGCGAAGATTGTCGCCCGGACCGTCCGCGAGAAACCGCACGCCGTCCTCGGCTTCGCCACGGGGCAGTCGCCGATCGAGCTCTACGGGAACCTCGTCCGGATGCACCGGGAGGAAGGCCTCGACTTCGGGTCGATCACCGCCTTCAACCTCGATGAGTATGCCGGTTTGGACCCCGCCCACCCTGCCTCCTACCACAGTTACATGCAGGAACATCTCTTCCGTCACATCAACATCGACCCCAAGCGGATCAACATCCCCGACGGGCTCGCGCCGGACATCCCCGCGGTCTGTCGGGACTATGAGGACCGCATCCACTCTGCCGGCGGCATCGACATCCAGATCCTGGGAATCGGCACGGACGGACACCTCGGCTTCAACGAACCCTCTTCGTCCCTGGCGTCGCGGACGCGGATCAAGACCCTGACCGCCCGGACACGGAAGGACAACGCGGCGGCGTTCGGCGGCGAGGACAAAGTCCCCCACCATGTCATCACCATGGGATTGGGAACGATCATGGCCTCCCGGATGTGCCTGCTGCTGGCCTTCGGGACGACGAAGGCCAAGTCCGTCGCTCAGGCTGTCGAGGGGCCGATCGCGGCGATGGTCCCAGCCTCGATCCTGCAGATGCACCCCCGGGCGATCATTCTCCTTGATCGGGCTGCGGCGGCCGAGCTCCGGCGCTCGGCCTACTACCGCTGGGTCTACGACAACAAACCCGACTGGCAGAAGTACTGATTTAGTCGAGCCCCGGGATCGGGAATTCCTTCGACGGCCGATGCCCCTCCTTCATGAGGACGCGGGCTCGGCGCGAAAGCTCGGGATGCTCCCCCGCCACGTCGTTCTGTTCCCTGAGATCGAGGGACAGGTCGTACATCTCGAGGGGAGCATTGGGGTTCTTGAGAAGGCCGCGTCGGAGCGCCTTCCAATTCGACATCCGGACCATCACCTGTCCTCCATAGCCGGCGAATTCCATATAAAGATAAGGATGGCCCACCTGCATGCCGGAGCCGAGAAGGGTCGGGAGGAAGCTCAAGCCGTCTAAGCCCGCGGGAAGGCGTCCCATTCCGCCGGCGGCCTCGACGACCGTGGGGAGGACGTCCTGGAATGCGGCGACATGCGCGCTCGTCCTTCCCGGCCAGATCCGTCCCGGCCAGCGGGCGATGAGCGGAACGCGGATCCCGCCTTCATAAATCGCCCCCTTGGCGTCCCGGAACGGTCTCGTTCCCTGGAAGAATTCCGGATCGTATCCGCCGACGCGGAACGTCGAGCCGTTGTCGCTCGTGAAGAGGACGAGCGTATCGCCGTCCAGGCCGAGCTCCTTGACGAGGCCCAGGATGCGTCCGACGCTCCGGTCGAATCGCGTCACCATGGCCGCGTAGGCCGCCCGTGGCGCCGGGTGCGGAAGATAGCCGTTCTTGCCGTCGTAAGGCGTTTCCTCCCACCGGCCGCGATATTCCGCGAGCGAGTCCTCGGGGACCTGGAGGGCGAGATGGGGCACGGTCGTGGCGTAGAAAAGAAAGAAAGGACGGTCTTTGTTCGCCCGTATGAACGCCAGGGCTTCCCGCTCGAAGAGGTCGGGCGCGTATTGCTTCCCCATCGCGCTCTTGCCGTCGTTGCCCTCGATCGTCACCCGCTCGGAGTTCCGCCAGAGATAGGAGGGATAATGGTTGTGGGCGTGCCGCTGGCAGTTGTAGCCGAAGAAGAGATTGAAGCCCATCTTCTCCGGTTCGCTCCCGGAGCCCGGATAGCCGAGACCCCACTTTCCGACCGCCCCCGTGGCGTAGCCTTCGTTCTTGAGGAGCTTGGGAAGGATCCTCGTGTCGGAGGGGATCGGGAGCTGGCCTTCGGGCTGGACCTCCTTATTGTCGCGGACGAAGGCGTGCCCGGAATGCATCCCCGTCATCAGGACGCAGCGCGACGGCGCGCAGACCGGGCTCCCGGAATAGAATTGGGTGAAGCGGACTCCCTCCGAGGCCAGCCGGTCGATGTTCGGGGTCCGGATCTTCTCCTGCCCGTAGCAGCCGAGCTCGGAATGCCCCAGATCGTCCCCGACGAAGAGGATGATGTTCGGCTTGGGCCGTCCGGGCCGCGCGCTCCGGAGCATGGAAAACACGGGATGATGGGCGGCCCACAGGCCCGCCCCGGCGGCGCCGGCCGATTTGAGAAAATCACGCCGCGATGTCTTCTTCATCGTTTACCTCGCCGCCGGGGATTTGTAAAGCCCGAACGAGGACAGGGTCGGGTTCGTCCGGGATTCCAGGATCGAAAAACGGACGCGCTTGGCGGTCACAGCGGGGAACGTGAGGATGCGCTTGTATCCGACCGTCGTCCCCTGGCCGAACTGCAGCCAATCCGTGCCGTCCCACCGCTCCAGGGTGAAGCGCTCGATCCTCTGGCCGAGGCGGATATTCTCCTGGAGAAGCGCGCGGTCGAATGTCCGCGCTTCGGGAAATTCGAGGTCGAAGCGGGCCGTTTCGACTCCCTCGGCGGTCGTCCAGTACGTGCCCGGGTCCGCGTCGAGGATCGCACCCGGATCGAGCGGCTTCCGCGTGTTCGAGGCCCGGATCCTCGCCCCGGCGGCCAGGTTCGTTTTGAACGTTCCGTCCAGGATGCCCCTCATGCCGGCGAGCGCCGCGGCGTCGTTCTCATGGATGAGCCCGCGCCTGTCCGGCGGGATGTTGAGAAGGAGGACGCCGTTCCGGCCGACCGAGCTGAAATAGATGTCGACGAGCTTCTCGGGCGTCTTGACCCGGGGGTCCTCCGCGGCGTGGTAGAACCAGCCCGGCCGGATCGAGACATCGGTTTCGGCCGGATACCAGATCAGGGCGCGGGCGGTCGCGATTTTCGAGCGGCCGCCGATGTCGGATAAGGTCATGTCGCCGGGCGTGAACGCGCCGTCGAGCGGGAATTTCTGCGAGGCGTCGGCGATCCGGGCCGGGTCCCGGAGGGCGACGGGGACGACGCTCCATTCCGATTCCCGTCCATAGCCCGATTCCGTGCCCACCCAGCGCACGTCGGGTCCCATGATCGCGATCACGGCGTTGGGCTGGAGCTCCCGGATGACGGCGTAATAGGAGGGCCAGTCGTAAACCTGGCGCTTGCCGTTCGGGCCCTCGCCGTTCGCCCCGTCGAACCAGACTTCATCGATGCGTCCGTATCCGGTCAGCAATTCGCGAAGCTGGCCGCGGAAGAATTCATTGTATTTCGGAATATCGCCATAGCTCGGCTCGTGCCGGTCCCAGGGCGAGAGGTAAACCCCGAATCCCAGGCCGGCTTCGCGACAAGCGGCGGCGATCTCCCCGACGGCGTCGCCGCGCCCCCCGCGCCAGGGGCTGCTTTTGACGCTGTGGGACGTGAGCCGGCTCGGCCAGAGGCAGAAGCCGTCGTGATGTTTGGCCGTGACGATGAGCTGCTTCATCCCCGCGGCTTTGACCACCCGGACCCATTGCCGGGCGTCGAAGGCGGTCGGGTTGAAGAGGGAGGGATCCTCGGTGCCCAATCCCCATTCGCGGTCGGTGAACGTGTCCATTCCGAAATGGGCGAAGGCGATGAGCTCGAGCTCCTGCCAGGCCATCTGGCGATCGGCGGGAACGACGTTGGCCGCTTTGCGAACGATGGATTCGATGGGCTCGCCGGGCTCGATGAGGGCGAAGGGGCGCGAAACCGCCGCAGTGGTGGCTTGGGCGTCCGCGGCGCGGCCGATGGCGATCGAAATCGAGATGACCGCGATCCCCGCGAGGCCGAGGACCGGAACGGCTGCGGCGACTTGGCGTTTTCGAATCATGGGAACCTCCTGAAGGATCACTTCTGCGGCCGGTCCAAGCGAAACGCGACCACGCGCCCGTCGGCGTCAGCGGCGATGAAGAAGCCGTCCGAGGGCGAAGCAAGGGAAAAAACGGCTGCCGGACCCAGGCCAAGGACCTTCTCGGCCGGCCCGTCGGGCCCGATCCTATAGATATGGCCGTTTTGCCCGCCGTAGATCACCGAGCCGTTCCACCAGAGCGGCTCGCAGGGGATGAGATCGCCCGTTCCGTGGGCAGGGGTGATCGTCCGGACGGAGCGGCCGGTCTCGGCGTCGAGGACCCAGAATTCGTCGAGGCGGCTCTTGACGAGGACCTGTTTCCGGTCGGGAGTCAGCGACAGCGATTCCCAGCTCGCGCATTTCGTCCGCCAGAGCGTTTTTCCCGAAGCGAGATCGACGGCGGAAACGAAACCGTCGGGAGAGCAGACAAAGACGCATTTTCCGTCGGCCGCGGGAACGCATCCGGCGGGCGAATAATAAAAATTGTCGTTCTCGGTCCATGCCCAGAGCTCGCGGCCGTCCGCCGCGTTCAGGACATGAAGGCGGGCATCCCACGAGCCGAAGAGGATCGTGGAACCGGCGGCGAGCGAACGCGACTGAATCATGTCGGAAGCGCTCGCGCTCACCCAGAGTGTCTTGAGGGATGCTCCTTCGAGGCAAGACAGCTTTCCGCTGACCGAGCCGACGAGAACGGCAAAGCCCGCGGGGCCGCGGTCGACAAGAGCCAGGTCCGACGTCGCCCGCTCTCCGATTCCGGATGAAGCGAGGATGCGGCCGGACTTGAGATCGAGCTTCGACACGCGCCCCGTCACCGAGGCGGTGAACAGCGCGCCGCCCCGGACGACCGGGCGGCCGATAAGCGATTCGCCGGCTTCGGCGCTCCAGACCTCGCGGCCCGACAGATCGAGGACCGTGAGCCGTCCCGAAAGCGCCTGGACGACGACGGCATCGGCTGTCGCAACGGGGGCGGAGAGGAGAGTCGTCTTTAGGTCCGCCCGCCAGAGAATCGATGCGCCGGAGCTCTCGTAACTCATGCCCGTCATTTCCGGCGAAGTTGTCCGGCTCTTCGCATCGATCAAGCCGACGGGAGAAGGGTCGTGCGTCCCCGTGACCTCCTCGACCGCCAAGGCATCGATCGAATCGCGGAAGAGCGCGTACCCCCACGGGACGGATGGACCGCGGGAGACGGCGGCGCGGGCCATCACGGCTGGGATCCCCGACGGGCCGAGGAATCGGGTCCGGTGGCCGTGGCCGCATATGACCGTCGTCGGCCGCGATCGGAGGAGGCTATGGGCCAGGGACCAGTTGTCCACGGAGTCGGGCGGAAAATGCGTGAAGACAAAGAGCGGGGCCGCGGCCGGGACCTTCTCCAGCGATGCGGCGAGGAACGCGATGTCCTCGGGCGAGAGATGCCCGAACTCGCCCGTGCTCAGGCCGATGAACGCCCGACCGTCCCGCTCGAAAAAGAAACGGTCCGACGTGAACGAGCCGCGATAGCCGGCCAAACCGCGGCCGATCCAATGCGCGTCGTGATTCCCGGGGACGATGAACCAGGGGACGGACAGCCCCTCGAGGAGGCGCTTCGCCTCGGCAAACTCGGCGTCGCGGCCTTTTTCGGTGATATCGCCCGTATGGACCACGAAACGGGCCTCCCGGCGGGCGTTGATTGAAGCGACGATGGCGGCGAGGTCGTCCGCGGCCGTCCCTGCGCCGATGTGCGTGTCGGTGATGACGGCGAACGGCAGATCCTGCGCCGCGCCCAGATTGAGCGGCAATAGTGCGGCCAGGACAATCGCGCGGACAATTGAGGGACGCAAAATAGGGGGACGAGGCACTCGTTCACCTCATTTTTTTCGAACGATTTGAGGTAAATAGAGGGACGAGGCACCCATTCACCTCAAAAAGAAACGGCAAAAATGAGGGGCCAGAGTGCCTCGCCCCCCTATTTCCCCTTGTTTTCATTGGGAGAGGCGGAAGAGGGCGACGCCGTGGCGGCCGACATACGCTTCGACCGCTCCCTCCGACAAGCCGATCTCCTTCTGCCTCCACAGGTCGCGGGTCCGCCGCGGGCCCTTGATCCCCAGGTCCTCCCAGCGGGCGGTGATCTTCTTCGTCCCTTCGCCGCGGTTGAAAAGTCCCACGGCGAACGAGCCATCCTCCAATTCGCGGGCCCAGACCTCGAGGTCGCCTTCCTTGGACACCCGGCGGCCCGGCTTCCCGAGCGGATCCTGATCGACGTCGATGACCTCGTCATTCGTCAGGAGCCCGAGGGTGAAGTCGTCGAGCCGGGTGATGTCGCCGCTGAAGATGAGCGGCGCGGCGAGAAGGGCCCACAGCGAGACGTGGGAATATTGCTCGTTCGGCGTGAGCGGGGTCGGTACGGTCTGACCCTTCCAGTTGCTGAGATACCCCAGGAGAAGATAATCCGGGTCGTTCCACGCTCCCGGCCCGCCGTAGTTGTGCAGGTTCGAGTCCGCGTAGAGGTCGAACCCGTCCCGGAAGAGGGCGATGCCGATCTTTTCGAACGATCCGCCCAGGTCGCCGGCGGTCCGCCAGCTGTTCCCGCCGACCTCGCGGCCCCAGGTCCAGACCCCGCCCATCCCGTACTGGCACATGTTCAGGACGATGTCGCGCGGCTGATCCCGGAGGATCCGGCTGATTTGCCGGTAGGGCTTCTGGTATTCCTCGAGGCTCTTGTCCTTGGCGATCGTCCCATAAGAACACCAATCGTACTTTAGAAAATCAAAGCCCCACTCGACGAAACGCTTGATGTCCTGATCTTCGTGCTTGTAGGCGGCGACATGATCGGCGCAGGTCAGCGGGCCGGGCGACGTGTAGATCCCCGCCTTGAGGCCTTTGGCATGGATGAATTCCGCCAGGGCCTTCATGTCCGGAAAACGCGGATTGGAGTTGATCATGCCCCGCCTGTCCCGCTCCTCGCCCTGGAGCGTCGGGTCCTTCGATCCGGGCTTCACCGACCAGCAATCATCGACGTTGATGTACATGTATCCGTGGTCGATCATGCCGCTCGAGACCATGGCCTCGGCGGCCTCGCGCATGATCTTGTCCGTGACGTGGTTCTCCCAGACGTACCAGGAGTTCCAGCCCATGTGCGGGGTAAGCACGAGCGTGTCGCCGCAGACGATCTTGAACGGCCGCTCCGCCCTCCCCAGGGCGTTCGTCGCGCGGAGGGTCACCCGGTATTCGCCACGGGTCGCGAGCGCGCCGCTGATCCTCCCGGTCTGCGGATCGACCGACAGCCCGGCCGGAAGCCCGTCCACGGCGAATGTCATCGGCCTCTCCCCCGTTGCCGGAATCGTGAAGAGAAACGGCGAGCCGGGCCGCACGCCGAACACCCTGGCCCCGTTGATGCGCGGCTCCGGCCCCGGCTTCGGGGTCAGAGCGATCTTCGCTTCCGTCGTCTCAGCCGCTTCGGCAGCCCCGGCCTCCTCGGCCGGGGTCGACACCCCGGACGCCGCGACCGGGGCGACCGCCCCGGCTGTTTCGGGCAGGGTCGGCGCAGCCGCCGCCGCCGCGACACCGAGGATCATGACCGCCAGCGCGGCTCCGATGGTGGATCTTTTCAGGCGCATTTTCCCCTCCTTCATCAACTTTCGATCATTCCGTAGTCCTCAATAGACGCACTCCCGGGCCGCCTCGGCCATGGCGGCGAGATTTTCGACAGGGGTTTCGAAGAAATGGTCCGAGGCCGAGCAGATGTAGCCGCCGCCTCGGCCGACCGTTTCGAAAAGCCTCCGCACCGCGGCCCGGATCTCGGCCGTCGTCCCCCGGGTCAGGGTATTGAATTGATCAATCCCTCCGATGAGGGCCAGCCGCCCATCGACCTTTGCCTTGAACTCCCACGGCTCCTGGTTCCCTCCGATGGACGGAGGGGCGAGCGTTTCGGAAGCGTCGGTGCCGTTGGCGACGATCAGCTCCTCGATGCCGCGGGTCCCGCCGCAGGTGTGATAGACGATCCGGAAGCCGAGCGTGTGAAGGGCGTCGTGCAGGACGCGGTCGTAGGGCAGGCAGAAGTCCCGGTGGATCGCGGGCGAGATCAGGGTCGAGGAAGCCGAGCCGCCGCCCGTTTCGATGAGGTCGAACTTCGCTCCCTTCATCCCCTCGATGAAGCGGAGCTTCTTCTCGAGCAGGACGCCGAGGAGGGCGTGGACCCAGTCGGGCTTGTCGAACGTGGCCAGGATGAGGTCGCTGATGTCGACGAGACAGGCGGCGTGCTGCCAGCATCCGGCCTGGTCGCCCCAGACGAAGCCGCGGAGGATTCCGGCGTCGCCGACGGCGTCGTAGGCCCGGGTCACCGCGGCGACATCGAGCTTCGGGACCGGCATGTAGCGCTCGACGAGGGCGAGGTCGTCGTCGCGCTTGATCAGGTACTCCGTGATCCAGGTCGTCTTCCGGTCGCCCTCGCTCTTGTAGGTCAGCCGGCCCCCCGGCGTCTCGATCTCATGGTGAACGACGCGGCGGTCGGGATCGGCGCTGACGATCGTGGCGCGGTCGCGCCACTCCGGGGTGTTGAGCTTGTTGAAATCCGCGTCCGCGAGCCAGAACTGGGCCATGGATTCGAAGTACTGGATCTGGGCGTCCATCCCGACGGCCCGGAAGGCTTCGAGGTCGGTCCGGCCGTCCATGAACGTTTCGAGGTGGAAGGCCTGCCACTGGTGGACGGAGACGGGCAGGCGGTCGGGCTTCTCCCTCCCGAGGGCGAGGAGCATGCGTTCCCTGGAGGTCATGGGCGGGCTGATTGTAACGGAGGGACGGAGGGGAAGGCAAGGCCGCTTGCGGCCGTCCTCCGAACGCGCTATCATAGAAAAACGCGGTCTCGCATCGCGGACAGGAGGGTCACATGCTTCTCAACATCGGCATCGTCGTCGGTATCTTGATCATCATCCTTTTCCTCTCGGGCATCCGGATCGTCCGGCCGACGCACCGGGGCCTGATCGAGCGCCTGGGCAAGTACAAACGGTTCGCCAAGTCGGGATTCAATTGGATCATCCCGGGCATCGACCGGATGTTCCAGATCAACATCACCGAGGTCATGGTCGACGCCCAGCCCCAGGAGATCATCACCAACGACAACTTGAACGCCCGCGTCGACGCCCAGGTCTATTTCAAGGTCAAAAATGACGAAACGAGCGTCAAGAACAGCCAGTACAACGTTTACAACTACCAGTGGCAGATCGTCAACCTGGCCCGGACGACGCTCCGCAACATCATCGGCACCTTGACCCTGAAGTCGGCCAACTCCGAGCGGGGCAAGATCAACTCCGAGCTCCAGCGGACGCTCCGCGAGGAGACGGGGAGCTGGGGCATCGAGATCGTCCGGACAGAGCTCAAGGAAATCGACCCGCCCAAGGACGTCCAGGAAACGATGAACAAGGTCGTCAAGGCCGAGAACGAGAAGATCGCGGCCATCGATTTCGCCACGGCCACCGAAACCATGGCCGACGGCGCCCGCCGGGCCGAGATCAAGAAGGCCGAGGGAATCCGGATGGCCCGGATTCTTGCCGCCGAGGGCGAGGCCCAGGCTATCAAACTGGTCAACGAAGCGGCCAATCAGTACTTCATCGGGAACGCTCAGCTCCTGCGGAAGCTCGAAACCGTGGAGAAGGCCTTGGTCAACAACGCCAAGATCGTCGTCCCGGGCAACGCCCAGCTGGTCAACATCATCGGCGAGATGGCCGGAGTCCTTCCGCTCGAAAAGTAAAAGCTTCTATCGGATCGAGGCGGCGAGGTCCGTCAGGAAGGGTCTGGCTGTATGTCACGGTCGCGCATCTGATCGATGCTTTCCCGTGCCTGTGGATTGATGTGATCTTGCGGCCGGGGTGAGGCCGACAAAAGGCTTCCCAGGATGCCCATGAAGAGAAGCAAGAGTCCGATAGGCTTGAGGTTCATGGGCGCTCAGTAGACGTCGTAGGAAGGGTCGTCGGGAGCGATCTTTTTCCGGAAGACGCGATAGACCCAGATCTGATAGCCGATCACGACCGGGACGAAGACGAGGGCAAGGATGGTCATGATCTTGAGCGTCAGCGGGCTCGAGGATGCGTTGATGAGGGTCAGACTCGCCGCCGGGTCCGTGCGCGACGGGAGCATGTTCGGATAGAGCCCGATGAATCCGGAAGCTAAGGTCAATCCGATCGTCAGGGCCGAAGCGATAAACGCGCTTCTCGCCCGCTTTTTCGCGGCGAAAACCCTGATCATAACGAGCGAAGCGACCGCGAGGAGCGGAACGACCGCCAGAACAGGGGCGGAAAGGTAATTCTTCTCCAATTCCGTCGATGCGGGCGTCAGGGCGAGGAAGACGCCGACGTCCAGGAGCAGGACGGGCCAATAGCGGTTTGCCGCGCTCATCGCCGTCTCGCCGGTCTCTCCCTCGAGCTTCATCCCCACCCACAAGGCGCCGTGGACGATGAACATGGCCATAAAGAGCAATCCGGTTACGAGCGCATACGGATTCAAGAGGGCGAAAAACGATCCGTGATATCCGGAGGCGTCAAACGGGAGTCCACGAAAAATGTTCCCGAAGGCGACGCCGAACAAGAACGCCGGTAAAATGCTCCCGACGAAGATCCCGGCGTCGCAGATCCGGGCCCATCGCGTTCCCGAAGTCTTGCCCCGGAACTCGAGCGAGACGCCCCGGACAATCAGGGAAAAGAGGATCAGAAGCAAGGCGGTGTAAAGGAAGCTGAACATCGATGCGTAGACGGCCGGAAAGGCGGCGAACGTGGCTCCACCCGCGGTCAGGAGCCAGACCTCGTTGCCGTCCCAGACGGGGCCGATCGAGCGGCGGACCGCCGAACGGGCAATCTCGGATGGCGCCAGGGAGGAATAGAGAATACCGGTCCCGAGGTCGAATCCGTCCAGGACAAAATAGCCGATCCACAGGACTCCCCACAGGATGAACCAGAGGATCTGAAGGGTCATCGCACCGCCTCCTCGGGACGTTTCTTGGCGGTTTTGATCAGGAGGAGAATGTCCACGGCGGCGAGGAACCCATAGACAACGACGAAGCCGGCCAACGAGAATCCGACTTGGCCGGCCGAGACCGCTTTCGAAACGCCTTCGGATGTACGCATCAGACCGTAGACAATCCAGGGCTGGCGCCCCATCTCGGTCACGATCCAGCCGAGTTGAATGGCCAGATAGGGAAGCGGAAGGACCCACAGGATGATCCTGAGGAATTGGGGACTCGCTTCAAGCCTCCCCTTCTTCGCTTTCCGCCAGGCCAGGAAGGCCAGGAGGATGAACAGCAGCCCGAGAGCAACCATGAGCCTGAAGCTCACGAAGACGGGCCAGACCGGAGGCCGGTCGGAGGGCGGGAAATCCTTCAATCCGCGGACCATGGCCGATCCGCTGTGGAACGACATCAAGCTCAACCCTTTGGGGATCTTCAGAAAAGTAAAAACGTTTCGCTCGTTCTTGGCGTCCGGCCAGACAAGGAGAGTGTAGGGGGCGCCGCTGACCGACTCCCAATGCGATTCCATGGCCGCAAGCTTGGCCGGCTGCGTCTTGGCCACGTTCACGCCCTGCAGGTCACCCAGCACCGCGACGAGGACCGAGGCGGCCAGGGCGAACGCCGCGGCGGTTCGGAAGGAGCGCCGGAAGAGATCGGTCTCGTTCCCGCGGATGAGATGCCAGGCGGAAACGCCCATGACGAAAAAGCCGCCGCAGACGAATCCCGCCGCCAAGGTGTGGCTGAAGGTGAACCAGCCGTAGGAATTGCCCACGAGGGCGCCGAAATCGATCATCTCGGCCCGGCCGTTGCGCATCACCGCCCCGACGGGCTTCTGCATCCAGCCGTTGGCCAGGCAGATCCACAGGGCCGAGAGGCTCGCCCCGAAGGCGACGATGACGATCGCGGCGGCGTGCGTCTTCTTCGAGAGCTTTTTCCATCCGAAGGCCCACAGCCCGATGAAGGTGGACTCGAGGAAGAAGGCCGCCGTCGCTTCGATGGCCAGCGGCGCGCCGAAGATGTCCCCGACGGTCCGGGCGTATTCGGACCAGTTCATCCCGAACTGGAACTCCATGGTGATCCCGGTCACGACGCCCAGGACGAAGTTGATCAGGAAGAGCTTGCCCCAGAAACGGGCCATACGCCGGTAGGTTTCATCGTTCGTCCGGACGTATTTGATCTCCCACCAGGCGATGAGCCAGGAGGTCCCGAGCGTCATCGGGACGAACAGGAAATGAAAGAAGGCCGTCGCCGCGAATTGGATGCGGCTCAGGATGACCGTATTCATTTCAATTCCCCTCGACATTCTCCCGGTCCGAAGCGACCGCGACATCCAGCGAATCCGTGAAGATCTCGTTCGGGGCTTGGATGACCGGCGGATCGTTGATGTCGGCCTTCCCCGCAACGTCGACCACAACGACGCTGTCGATCGCGTCGGGCGCCTGGGCCGGAACGGAGATGATCAGCGCGTCCTCGTCCCTCTTCGCGGTCAACGCTCTCCGGCCAGCGCCGGACAGAAGAGAGACGCTCTTGGGCGTGTTCAGAAGGCCGGGGACGGCGAGCTTCCCGTCGGCCGGCCAGTCGAAGACATGGAGATAAAGGCGCGTCCCGCCGGCCACGGACTTCTGCGTGCACCGGCCCCAGGCCAGGCTCTTGAAGGGGCTGGCCTGCGTCCCGTAGATGGCCTCTCCGTTCACCTTCATCCAGGCCCCGATCTCGCGAAGGCGGTCGATGCTCGGCTGAGGGAAGACGCCTTCGGCGGTCGGGCCGACGTTGAGAAGGTAGTTCCCGCCCTTGGAAGCGATGTCGGCCAGCATCCGGACGATCTGCTTGGTTGATTTCCAGTTCTGGTCATGGCTGTTGTAGCCCCAGTTGTCGTTCATGGTCATACAGGTCTCCCAGTCCAGGCCGGGGAGGCCCGTGGCCGGGATCTGCTGCTCGGGGGTCCCGAAATCGCCGGCCGATTCCTTGTCCTGGGAGAATCCCTCCATGCCGGTGCGGCTCGCGCCGACCCGGTTGTTGATGATGATGCTCGGCTGGAGCGACCGGACGGTGCGATAGAGGTCCTTGCCGTAGGCCTCGGTCCAGGTGTTCTCCCACTCGCCGTCGAACCAGAGCACTCCGAGAGGGCCATAGCCCGTGACGAGCTCCTTGAGCTGGGCTTTCATGTATTGAATGTAGCGGTCGAAGCTCGCCCCGGCCGAAGGCCTGTCCTTCTCCCAGGGACGCCGGGGCAGATAATCCGGGTGGTGCCAATCCATGATCGAATGATAGAAGCAGAGCGTGAGGCCCTGCTTTTTGCAGGCAACGGACAGCTCCTTCAGGATGTCGCGCTTGAAGGGCGTGGCCATCACGTCGAAATCCGAGACTTTCGAATCGAAGAGGGCGAAGCCGTCGTGATGCTTGGAGGTGATGACGATGTATTTCATCCCGGCGTCCTTGGCCATCCGGACCCAGTCGTCGGCGTTGAACTTGACGGGATTGAACTGCTCGACGAACTTATCATAGACGGCGAGCGGGATCTGGGCGTTGTTCCGGATCCATTCGCCATAGTTCGTTTTGCCGTTCCATTCGCCCGCCGGGACGGCATAAAGGCCCCAGTGGATGAACAAGCCGAAGCGCGCGTCCCGCCACCACTGCATGCGGGCGTCGTGCTCGGGCTTCGTTTCAAGCTGGGCGGAGAGGCGCCCGGCCGTCAGGAAGGCCAAAGCGAACCCCAGGACGACGATCGTCGATTTTTTCATAGCCAACGCCTCCTTATATCCGACCGGGCTCCCTCTCGTCGCCAACCGAGGGCGGAGGGATGACCCTAAGGCCCGCCTTGTTATGCGGCCCGCGGGTCATCCCGGAGTCGTCCGGACCGAGATCCCGGCTCTGGGCCTTGCGGCGGCCCTGGACGGAGATCCGGCCGTCCCGGCCGACGGAAACGATCGCGTAGCTGTTGTTCTCCGGCCCGCGGCCTTCGATCATCCCGACGAGCGTGTAATACGGGATGCCGGCCATCCGTTGAAACGCCCCTTCATGGCGGTGCCCCTGGAAGACGGCCAGAACCTTGCCCGAAGCCTCGAGGACGGAGCGGACCTCGGCGGCGTTCCTGACATAATAGGATCCGGCGCCGTCGAGCTGTTGGTGGATGAAGATGATGGCCCGCGGCGGGCCGGAGGCGAGGACCTTCTCGAGCCAGGCGATCTGGGGCGGCGGGATGCTGCAGTCGTCCCAGCCGAAATTTCCGTGATCGTAGGGGGCTCCGTCCGCCTTGAAGTTCGCGTCCAGGACGATGAAGCGGATCCCGGCCCGGTCGAAAGAATAGGCGCTCTGGTCCCGAGGGATCCCGGCGTTCTCGATGAGAGAAAGGAAGCGGGCCTTCGACAGGCTGTCGTGGTCGTGATTTCCCAGGGCATGGTAGCGCGGACCGCTGTACGCGCGGAGCGACCGCTCGATCCGCCGGACATACTCCTCCGTCCGGGCTTCGATCGGAGGATCGTCCTGGTCCTTGAAATCGCCGAGCTCGATCAGGAAATCCACGCCTTCGGCGTTCATGGCGGCGGCGCATTCATCCATTTTGGCGATGGATTCCCGGTAGGGGCGGGTGCCGCGCGGCTCGGCGTCGGCGTAATGGCTGTCGGTCACGATGCCGAAACGGACAGCCGGCGCGGAGGCGGGGCCGGCCGGCGCTGGCCCGGTCGCGCAAGCGGCCAGGGCGGCGAAGACAAGGACCAGGAGAGGAAGCGAGGGGGAAAAGAGGGGGCGGCGGTTCATGGGCCTCATGAAAGACCGCCCCTAAGATTATGCGAAGGATAGGATCAAGTCAATTTATGACGCCTAACGCGCAAGCAATTCTTAACTCTGCGAGCGGAGGGATGACCCTAAGGGGCGCCTTATTATGTGCCCCGTGGGTCATCCCGGAGCTTTCAGGAACGGAAGATCTTTTCGACTTCCTTGGCCGCGTTGGCCACGGCTTCCTTCACTTTAGGCAGCTTATCCTTCCCGGCTTGACGGGCTTCTTTGCCGATCATCCGGCCCAGGTCGGAAAGGAGGTGCATGACGTCCTTCATCTCGTCGCGGAACTCCTCGCTCCAGGGTCCCCACCATTCCTTCATGTTCTTGTTGACCTCTTCGGCCTCTTTCTCTTTTTCGACCAGGAAGGCCCGGCCGGAGTCGGTGATGGTGTAGATCCGTTTCCCGTCCTGGACGACGGAAGTGACATAGCTCGCTTCTTCGAGCCACTGGAGCGTCGGATAGACGGCTCCGGGGCTCGGGGCGTAGAAGCCATGGGATTTTTCCTCGAGGTCGCGGATGATCTCGTAGCCGTGCTTGGGCTTCTCCTTGAGCAGGCCGAGGAGGAGATATTTGAAATCGCCTTTGTGGAAGATCCGCTCGCCGCCGCGATGCCAGAAACCATACATTGATTTATTGTGCATCTTTTCTCCTTTCGATATGACTTGATATAACTTGATATATCTTAATATAGGCAGAAAATTTGATTTGTCAAGCAAATATCCTTCAATTCTTCTTAAATTGTGATCGGTTCTATTGCGTCTCCGCTTTCGCGCTCGGTCTATCCTCTCTCCCCTGTTTTCACCGTTCGAAAACGGGCATTTGCCTGCTGACCGACTTTTTCCGCGGTATTGTGTCTCCGTCCGATTTATATGAGAATACCCGGTAATCAAGGAGCGCTGATGAGAAGATCCCCTTCGATTTTTCCGCTCATCCTATTCGGGCTCGTCCTGGCATCGGTCTCCCCCGGACGCCAGATCATCCAGGCCGGTTCGGCCGTTCGCATTCTGGATACGGGATACACCTATTATGGAACGTGGCTGGCGAGCGGAAGCGTCCGGCCCGGATTCTGGGAGCCCGGAGCCGAGCTCTCGCTCGACATCACTCTCCGCGTCGACGACTCTCATATCCAAAGGATCGCCGACGAAACGAAGATCTCGGCGGACGGCTTCTGTCTCCTTGTGACGGCCGAACGGACGTTCGACGCCGAAGGCAATTTCCGGCAGGTCAACGACGAAAAGATGTCCACCCTGCTTACGCCGACCGGCCTGGCCATCGAGGGCGGCGTCCAAGGCGCCTGCACGAACCGCTTCGGATATGATTTCCGGACACCCTTCGACGAGTTCAAGACCCTCTCCTTCGAGAATTGCCAAAAGACATCAACCGCGCGCCTGGCCCGGTTCCGGATCTCCTCTCCGCTTCCCGGCGATCTGCCGCCCGGGATTTATCGCCTCCGGCTCGATTTTGGGATCACGGCCAAGAGCCGGAACTACAGCCTGAACGCGGAGACGTTCGCCTCGCGCCCTTTTTCCAAGGGCCGGGCCCCCGAATCGCACGTTTACTCCGCGCCGATCCGGGCGGACGGGACGCAGGCGAACGGAACCCCGATCGACGCGGCAAGCATCCGCTCCCGCGTTCCGTGGATCATCCTCAGCGACTACAACTCCAACGGCTATCGAGGGGTCGTCGCGGACGAAGACCGGCCCTTCTTCGCTCTCTCCAACCGCAATCTGATCCCCGATGACGTCATCCTCCCCCGCTACGACGACGCGGGGAAAGCGATCACGTACTCTCTCGAGCCGCGCTTTCCCGCGGACGGGATCGAGGAGCGGGGCAACATTCCCTGGAATTTCGCCTCCGGCGAGCTCGAAACGTCGGTGGTCCAGCCTGACGGCAGGATCGTCGAGCTGGGGAAGCTGCCGTTCATCGGCAAAAAAGGCAGCTCGCCGACCACCGGGAACGCCGCTTTCACCGCCTGGAAGCCTTCCGCCTACGGTTTCTACACGGTGCGCTCATCGGGCTGGATCTCGGATCTCTGGGGAAACGTCTATTACGGAGGCGGGACGTATCATTTCTGGATCGCCCGCCGCATGACCCTCGCCACGGCGACCTTCCAGGGGATGGCTTATCCCGTCGGCGGACGCTACGGGCGCGACCTGGCCTTCAATCCGCCCGTCCCCGCCGACGTCCAGGTGGACGCGGCGCTCTATGTCAATTCCGACCCGGCCAACACCGTCACGCTTTCGTTTAAAAGCAAGGCGTCCCCGGGCGGGATCTTCGGTGCCGCCCAGGGAAATCAGACGCTCGCCCTGAACAGCCCGGGCGAGTACGGCGCGCACATCCTGGCCACCTACACCGACGCCGAGGGCCATCTCTGGGTGTGCTCGATGCGGCACGCCGGGATCGTCTATCCGACGGATTCGACGATCGTCGCGCACGGGAAGAAGCTCGTCATCGGCGGCAAATATCTCGACCGCGGCGAAACCCGACTCGAGGGATACACGATCCCGGGCACGGACACGTCGTTTCTCCAGCATCTCACGTTTCCGTACCTTTCCGGCGACGTCCTGCTCATCGCCAGCGAAGGCCAGGGCTCGAACAAGATCGAGCCCGTCCTGACGGTCGAGGACAAGACGAAGTCCGAAGCGTACGACACCAAGATCACCGGCGTCGGCCTGACCAACTTGAAGATCCGGACGTCGAACGGGCTTTCGCCGCACATGTTCCCGGAATACATCACCGACCGGATGTATTTCTACGGCGCCGCGCCGCGCCCGGGATTCATGTCCCGGTTCATCGTCGGCGACAACGCGCTCCGGGCCCCCTACTGGCCGACGAGCCCCAACAGCTTCGGCGGGCAGATCGGCGCCTCGGCGAACGGCGACATCCCGGGCGACATCTACCGTCTCATCGGCGGCGTGGCCGTTCTCAGGAAGGACCAGGCTCCCCGCTACGCCGGATATCTTTCCAGCGCCTTCCTCCTGCCGAAAGGGACGAACAACAATCGGATCGTCGCCGCCGGAGCGGAGGACGTCATCGGTCCGACCGGGGAACGGGCCCGTTTCTTCCTGGTCGGCCTCCGCCCCGGGATGGTTTATGAAACCGGAGCGGCCTGGGCTCCCGCGCTCCAGATCGACCCGGTCCTTCCGGTCAACATCCGGGCTTCGCTCGTCTGTCCGGACGGCCGGACGATGAGCTGGCAAGGGACGGGAGACGCCTTCGGGTCCTACGCCGGATCGACCCGCGCGACGCTCGATGTTCCCGGCGTCTACCGCTATTTCCTCGAAGGGGAATGGCAAGGCTACCGGAGCGTCATGCCCGGGCTCCCGGCGAATGGAGGAGAGTTCTACGTCGTCGAAAAGGAGCGCTCCGCGGGCGTCCCCGTTTTGACGCTCAACGTCAATGGTCAGTCCGCTTTCGAGCCCTCCAAGCCTCTGACGATCACGGGCCGGACGACCGCCGCGACGGTCCATTACGCGATGATCATCCCGGGAGCCGTCATCGAAGAGGGACAGATCACGCCCCGGGGCGGAATCTTCAGCTTCGTTTTCGATCCCGTGGCGATCCATCAAAAAGCTCCGATCTATGACATCATCAACATCGTCAACGGCAAGACGGAGCTGGGGAAAGTCGTCCACCTGACCTTCTTCGCCCGGGAGACCGCGTCGTCCGGAGCGGTGGGGCACAGCTTCGCCCGCTTGATCTTCCGCGGCAACAAGCTCTTCTTCGCCCGCCAGTGATCCCCGAATGGGGGACACAATACTTGTGTCCCGGAATTTCTTCCGTTGAAACCGGGGACACAGTATTGGTGGTTGTCCCCCAATCGGTCATTTCGAATGGGCGAGGATGCGGCGGATGAGCCGACGGAAGATGAAGGTGTGGGCCGGAAGCATGGAATACCAGTAGAGGCGCCCGCCGAGGCCGCGCGGCAGGAAATACGCCGTTTGGACGAGGCGATCGCCCTCGAGGACGAACTCGAGCCAGGCGCGGCCCGGCAGTTTCATCTGGGCGAGGAGAAGCAACCGCTTTCCCGGCCGCAAGTCCAGGACCTTCCAGAAATCGATCCCGTCGCCGATCCTGAGCTCCGCGGTGTCTCGGCGGCCGCGATTAAGGCCGGGCCCGCCGAGGAGCTTGTCGATCCAGCCCCGGATGCGCCACAGGCCGTTGAAAGCGAACCAGCCCCGGTCTCCCCCGATCGACAGGAGCGTCCGGTAGACGGGGTCGGCACCGGTCCCCTTGAAGCTCGCCTCCTTCCGGTCGCGAAAGACCGCGTCGGAGATCCGCTCGGGAGGGTTCAGCTCGCAGACGCCCCCCGCGGCGCTGTCGCACCAGCGGCTGATGACCTGGTGATGCTCGATCTCATCGAGAGCGCGGGCGAAGGCCCGCTCATACGAGGCAGGGACGATGGCCGGGAAATGGATCCGCGCCGCGTCGTTCGATACGATCGTTTCCGATTTCAAACCCTCGACCAGGGCGCGGGCGATCCGGTACGGGACGGGGGTCATCAGGATGAGCCAGTAGGAGGACAATCTCGGAGAGAAGAACGGAACTCGGATGAGCCGGCGCCGGAGCCCCATGGCCCGGGCCGCTCCGAGGAGCATGTCGCGAAAGGTCATCGCGCCCGCGCCGATGTCCACGACGAGGTTCCCGGCAAGGGGCTGAGTCAGGCCGGCACGCAGGTACTCGACCACATCGGCGATCCCGATGGGCTCGGTCCGGGTCAGGACCCATTTCGGAGTGATCATGACCGGCAGCTTCTGGACGAGGTTGCGGATGATCTCGAAGCTCGCGCTCCCCGACCCGATGACCACGCCGGCCCGGAACCAGAGCGTCCGGACGCGGTCGGGCCGGGCGCTCAGGATTTCGCCGGTCTCGATCCGGCTCCGGAGATGTTCGCTCGCGGTCGCCTTGGTCCCGAGCCCGCCGAGATAGATGATCCGACCGACCCCGGCTTCGACGCAGGCGTCGCGGAAATTCTCGGCGCTCCGCCGCTCGAGATCGCTGAATCCCGTCCCGGCCCCGAGCGAATGGATGAGGTAGTACGCCGCGTCCATCCCCCGGCAGGCGGCGCGGAGCGATCCGGGATCGAACGAAGTCCCCTCGACGATCTCGACCGCCTTCCCGGGAGGAGGCGCGACCTTGGCAGCGTTCCGGACGAAGAGGCGGAGGTCGATGTCCGCATCCCCCGCCAGCCGCTCCATCAGGCGGCGGCCGACATATCCCGTCGCGCCGGTCAAGAGAACGCGCATCGAGGCATCCTTCGGGCCATCATCTGTTCCTCCGCGCCGGATACTATCTACCATTCGGCCCGTTTCGGCAAGCCCGTGGCACCGGCGGCAGGGGCCCCAAACTCTGTTTGGGGATCATTTCCGCCGCACTCGCCGGCGTTAATCCCACCGGCGGGTGCCACCGCCGTACTCACCCGTGACCTTATGCACGGGCGAGTATGACGGAAGCGGATCCCCAGACAAAGCCTGGGGCCGCTGCCGCCGTGGACGCGGCGGAACGAATCCGGTAAAATCGGGTACGCTCACGACAGGGAGGATCCGATGCCAAAAAAGCGCGCCCTTCTGATCGCCGCGGCGGCCGCCGTCTGCGTCCTGGCCTCGTTTTCCGGACAGCAAACATCCGACGCGGACAAGGAAACCGATCCCCTCGTCCTGCAGAAGCTCGAATGGTTCCAGGACCAGAAATTCGGGTTGATGATGCACTGGGGGCCCTACAGCCAGTGGGGCGTCGTCGAATCCTGGAGCATCTGTTCCGAAGACGAGCCCTGGTGCCGCCGCAACATCCCGGATTACGTCGAGTACAAGCGCCGCTACGAGGCCCTGCCCAAGACGTTCAATCCGGTCAAGTTCGATCCCGCGTCCTGGGCGCGCGCGGCAAAGGACGCCGGGATGCGCTATGTCGTCCACACCACGAAACACCACGACGGATTCAGCATGTTCGACACGAAGCAGACGGACTACCGCATCACGGGGCCGGGCGTCCCCTTCGCCAAAGACCCGCGGGCGAACATCGTCAAGGAGATCTTCGACGCCTTCCGGGCCCAGGGCTTCGGGATCGGGGCTTATTTCTCGAAGCCCGACTGGCACTCTCCCGACTACTGGGCCCCCGATTGGGCCACTCCGGACCGGAACGTGAACTACGACACGGCTAAATATCCCGAGCGCTGGAAACGGTTCAAGGATTTCACCTACAACCAGATCGAAGAGCTCATGACCGGCTACGGGCGGGTGGACATCCTCTGGCTTGACGGCGGGTGGGCCCGGCCGTATCCGGCGCTCCCAGCGAATCTTCGCGGCCTGATCAAACAGCCTTACAACCAGGACATCGACATGCCCCGCATCGCCGCCATGGCCCGCGGCCATCAACCCGGCCTGATCGTGGTGGACCGGACCGTGACCGGCCGCTATGAAAATTACCGGACGCCCGAACAGGAGGTCCCGGAGAAGCCCCTCCCCTACGTCTGGGAGACGTGCATGACCATGGGCGGCTCCTGGTCGTATGTCCCGAACGACCGCTACAAATCGGCAAATCGGCTCATCCATCTCCTCGTGGACATCGTTTCCAAGGGCGGCAACTTCCTCCTCAACATCGGCCCGAACGCGGAGGGCGAGCTCCCGGCCGAATCCCTGAAGCGTCTGGCCGAGATCGGGGCGTGGATGAAGGTGAACGGCGAAGCCATCTACAAGACGCGGCCGGTCGCTCCGTACAAGGAAGCCAAGACGTGCTTCACTTCGCTCGCCGACGGGACGATCTACGCTATCTATCTTGCCGACGAGGACGAGACGGCCCCGCCGCCGACGATCCAGCTCTATTCTCACCGGCCCAAGTCTGGAGCGAAGGTCGAAATGCTCGGCTATATGGGCGCTCTGCGCTGGGAGGCTTCGGGCAAAGGCGTGCTCATCCGCGTGCCCCCATCCGCCGTCAAGAACCCTCCGGGCCGCCACGCCTGGGTGTTCAAAATCACGGCCGGCCCCTGAGGGAGGACAAAACGCCATGACGCTTCGTGATCGGTCCGGCCATTCTCCGGGAAGACGATCGCTTTTGAAAGCCCTCGCCGCCGGAGCCGCGGCATTCATCTCTCCGGCGCTGCCGGCCGCCGCACGCCGGGCCGCGCCACAAGTCTCCTCCCTCCTCCCCGTCCGCAAGGACGGCATGCTCTATCGGCGGTTGGGTCGGACGGGCCTTCTTATATCGGAGGTCTCGCTCGGCGGAAGCCCGATGCCCGAAGAGCGGCTCCTCACCCAGCTCATCGAGCGCGGCATCAACTACATCGACACCTCGGACAGCTACGAGAACGGCAACTGCGAGCGGAAGGTCGGCCGCTTATTCAAGGCCTTCGGCCGCGACCGAATCCACGTCCACGCCCGGTTTCACCTTCAGGGACCATGGACCGAAGCGAGCCTGATCGCTTCGGTCGAAAGCAGCCTCAGGCGTCTTGGGACCGATCACGCCGATATCCTCGGCATCCACGGCGTCGAAAGCCCGGCGCACGTGACCGACGAGCGAATCCTCGGCGCGTTCGAAAAGCTCCGGGCCCAGGGCAAGTTCCGTTTCCGCGGCCTGACCTGCCACGTCAACCAGCACGAGGTCATCCCCGCAGCCGTCGCGAGCGGCCATTATGACATGGTCCAGATCGGTTACAACGTCTTCGACATCCTGGAGACCGAGAAGAACGTCCGGACATACAGCGATTACTTGGGCGAAAGCGGCATCCGCCGACTCATCGACCTCTGCCACGGAAAGGACGTCGGCGTCACCGCCATGAAAGTCCTCAAGGTCGGCGGCCGGAGACAAGAGCTTCCTCCCGTCGCCAAGGGGGGCGCATCGATCTTCCCAGCCATGATCGCCTGGGCCCTCGAGAACCCGAAGCTCGCCGCCGTCGTGACCGAGATCCTCAACGAACAGGAGATGGCCGAGGACCTCGGCGCCGTCGGCAAGCGGCTGACGGCCTCCGAACGGGGCCGTCTCGGGGCCCACGTCGCGGCTCACGCTAAGACGACCTGCCATATGTGCGGGCTCTGCGAATCCGCCTGCCCCGCGGGCATCGAGACGGCTCGGATCGCCCGCGGCCTGGCTTATCACGAAAGCTATGGAAAAACCGCGCGCGCCCGCGCCGAATTGTCCGCTCTCGCCGAGTCGGTATCGTCCTGCCGGGACTGCGGGGCTTGCGAGCGGGCCTGCCCCTATGGTCTGGCCGTGCGCGAACGGACGCGGCGCGCGATGGCTCTCGTTGCCTGAATTGATCATTCAATCGATCTTGGCTAGAATCGGCTCGGGGTAATGGAGATGGACAGGGAAATCGTCATCACTTGGCCTCGCAAAAAGCCCTACAAAAACGTCCTGCAGTTCAAGATCACGCTGAACGAGACGGATCCGCCGGTTTGGCGGAGAATCCAGGTGCCCGATTCACTCACTTTCTATGACCTCCATGTCGCCATCCAGGACGCCATAGGCTGGCAGGACTGTCATCTCCATGATTTCAAGATTTACCCGCGGCGGAAATACGGCATGGATATCCGGATCGAATGCCCCTTCGCCCTCGATGAGCTCGAGGACAAGGCGCCGCTCGTGACAACGGAAATACCGATCACGGATTTTCTCCAAGAAACCGGGGACAAGGCCATCTACAATTATGACTACGGAGATGGATGGGAGCACGACGTGATCCTCGAGGGGATCTTTCCGAAAGAACCGGGCTCGAAATACCCGATCTGTCTGGCGGGCGAGCTCGCCGGTCCTCCGGAAGATTGCGGCGGGATTCCCGGATATTACGAATGCATCAAGGCTTTGAAGAAACGGGATAACTCGGAAGGACTCCTGACTTGGCTCGGCCGATGGAGGCCGGACCGGTTCGATCCGGCGCGCATCAAGTTCTGGAGCCCCTTGACCCGATTAAAGCTTGCTCTAAAGGAATGAGCCGTCATGAAGGACCTAAACGGAGTGAGTCTTCGGCCATTCATCATCGTTTCCGCTTTTTTCTTCCTGCCCTGTTACCTTTCCGCCCAGGAGATCATCGAAAATCTGGGGAAACCAACCAATCCGAATCCGGGCCGGGTCCTCAAGCTCCAGGAGACGTGGAAGGCAGAACCGTCGATGATGAAGAATAACAGACTCTCCCTGCTTGCGGGGGCCATCGCCTTTCTCGCGATGATCGCAGGAGACCTTGGCGCACAGAAAGTCAGCACCAAGACCACGGTGGTCAATGATCTCTTCCTGACGGACTCCGGACTCATCCCTCTTCCTGCCAATGCCGTGGAGCTCGAACCGGAGCTGACCATTCGGTCTGAGCACTTCCGATCGCCCATCAGACTGGCAATCGGACCGGAGGGGTCCCTGTTCGCTTCCTCATGGAGGGGAAACGTCATCGACGCATTCGGATTGACAGGCGAGCTCAAATCATCATGGGGAGGGCCGCAAGGAGCGAAGAACCTGTTTTGGAGCCCGTTTTATCTTGCGGCAGCGAGGGATTTTCTCATCGTTCATGAAACGGACCGCAGCCGGACTCTCTCCCGATATGACCTTCACCTCGTCGATTACCGCGGAAAATCCCTCCGCAGGGTCGAGGTCCCCCGCTGCATGGACATCGACTGCGACGCCGCCGGCCGAATTTACCTGGCTCCATATGTGGAAGGGCCAAAATCCCGGTTGGTGAGCGTTTTGAGGCCGGACGGCGCAACGCACTCCTTCGGCGAGCCGCTTTTTTTCGAACGAGGAATGTCCGTCCTGAACTCGCGGTCTCTGGCGGTCAACGAAAAAGGAGAAATCCTCATCGCCTTCACCTATTTCCCCATCGTCCGCAAATATTCCGGCGACGGATCACTCCTGGGAGAATATCGAATCACTTCGCCGGTTTTCGAAGCCAAGGAAAAGTTCAACGCAACCCTCATTTCCGAAGGATCAGCCGATCCCAAGGAAAAAAGTGCAGGGTTCCTGGAAATCATCAGCGGGATCAAATCCTATGGGGGAAAGATTTATCTCCTGAGCTATCATCCGCGTCTCGAGATCGCCGAGCTTGATGGGAGCGGCGGTCTTCTGACGACCTACTGGCTGGATCCCCAGGAGGTCTATCGCGCCTCCGATTTCGCCGTCGCGGATTTCGAGGGGGAGCTTCATGTGATCGTCTCCCATGACTTTGCTCCAAAATTCGAAATCGACATCTTCCGGAAAACGCGGAAGAAGTTCTCCGCGGGCGTTTACGGAGAAATTGAAAAACAGACCGCCGAGATCTCGGCCAATCCCGATCATTATCTTGCCTGGCACAACAGAGGCGTAGCCAGATTCCAGTCCGAGGATTATCGGGGAGCGATCGAAGATCTATCTAAAGCGATCGAACTGGCACCTGATTCTGCGCTGGCTTATCACAATCGCGGCCTGGCGAAAGTCAAGCTCAAAGAGTTCGAAGGAGCCATTGATGATTTTTCAAAGGCGATCGAGCTGAAGCCCGGTGCGGCGGCTTTTTACGACCGGGGGATCGCCCGCGCTCATCGGAACGATTTCCAGAAAGCCATCGGCGATTTCGATCGAGCGGCCGAAATGGACCCCGCCTTCAAACAGAAAGCTGCCGAACAAGCCGAATATTGCCGAAAACGGATCAAATAGGATCTAAGCTATGCCCAATCGAATGAGACGGCTCGTCTTTTTTGCATTGCTTTTCGCCGCCGGGCTCGCTTATGCGAATGCTCAGACGGCAAATGTTCCGCCCCCGCTCTGGCTCCAGGGCTGGGCGGCCACGATCTCTGGAGAAATCCTCGGATACCACTCGCCCTATCCCGACGCGACGACAGCGCTGCTCTCGCGGGCGACGGACGGAAAAATGGCGATCGAGTGGGAAACCCAAGCCGTCCCGGAAGGATTTTCCGCTCCCGCCGCCACGTTCATCTGGATGTCCGGGTTGGCGACGAATAAAGGCGCCCACGCGTTCACGCTTTCTCTCGGGGGCGAACCGCTCCTCGCGTTCCGGACGGGCAAGGACGCTTCGGCGCGGCAATGGCGGATGGACGGGCCCGCGGGGTCCTCGCTCGCCTTCAAGACGACTCTCGTGGACCAGTTCCAGGAGCTCTTCGGGTTCATGTTCCTCACCGTCCCGCGATCGATGCTCACTCCCGGAAAACCGCTCCGGCTCAAAGTGGTGGGCGAGAAGGCCGGCAGCAACGACTGGTTCATGGTCTTCCCCACCCGGCTCGAGCCGTCGATTAAGGCGGACGGCCAGCCCGCCCTCCTCCGCTTCCAGGGCGCCCTCTGCCAACCCGTTCGCGTCGAGATCAGCCGCGTCGCTCCGCCCATCGAGGCCGTCATTTCGGCCGAGGGCGGCGGCAGCCTGACCACCCGCCTCGAAACCGGATACAACGCGGTGCACTTCCCCGTTCCCGCCGTCGCGGAACCGAAGCGCATCGAAGTCGCCGTCGCGATCGGCGGCGCGCCGGCCGAGCGCCGGATGGTCGAGCTCCGCCCCGTCACGCGCCGGACGATCTGGCTCCTGCCCCATTCGCATGTGGATATCGGCTACTCCGGCCTCCAGGTCGACGTCGAGAAGGCCCACTGGAAGTACTTCGAGCAGGCGATCGAGCTGGCCCGCCGATCCGAGAGCGCACCATTCGGCGCCCGCTTCAAATGGAACGTCGAGGTCCTCTGGGCCGTCGAGACCTATCTCCGGCAGGCCTCGCCGGCCAAGAGACAGGCGTTCGCCGACGCGGTAAAGAAAGGCTGGATCGGACTCCAGGCTTTGCCGGCCAACATGCTGACCGGGCTGTGCGTTCCCGAAGAGCTCTTCCGGATGGTGGAGACGGCCGGGACGCTTTCAAGTGATTTCGGCGTCCCCATCGATTCGGCGATGATCACGGACATCCCGAGCTATTCGTGGAGCGTCGTTCCCGCCCTCGTCCAGAGCGGGGTCAAATTTCTCTCCAGCGGCCCCAACTACATGCCCAATCTCGTCGACGGCGGCGACCGGATCGGGAACGCCTTGAAGGCTTGGGGCGACAAGCCGTTCTATTGGATCTCGCCGTCCGGAAAGGAGAAGCTCCTCTTTTGGATGGCCGGCCGGGGCTATTCCTGGTTCCACGGCCTGAACATGGGCAATTTCGGGCTCGACAAGAGCCAACGGTTTTTCGACTACATGCGCGAGCTCGACGGCGCGGGATACCCGTATGAGATGGTCCAGGTCCGCTACACCACGGGCGGCGACAACGGCCCTCCCGATCCCGGGCTGAGCGAAACGGTCAAAGCGTGGAACGAGCGGTTCGAATCGCCGAAGCTCGTCATCGCCACGTCCGGAGAGATGTTCGCGGAGTTCGAGCGGCGCTACGGGGACGTCCTCCCGCTCGTCCGCGGCGATTTCACTCCTTATTGGGAGGACGGCGCCCTCTCCACGGCCCGCGAGGCCGCCCTCAACCGGGCCAGCGCGAACCGTCTCCTCCAGGCCGAAACGCTCTGGGCGGCGCGCGGCAGCAAAAAATTCCCGGCCGCCGAGTTCGCCGAAGCCTGGCGTCAGGTCGTCCTCTGGGACGAGCACACCTGGGGTGCCGCCGACAGTGTCTCGAATCCCGACGGCGAGAACGCCCGGACGCAGTGGGCCTACAAGCAAGGTTTCGCCCTCGAAGCAGACAGGCGATCCCGGGCGCTTTATGACGCGATTGTGACTCCTGTTTCCAACGCGACCCCAATCGAAATCTTTAATACGAACTCTTGGGAGACGACCGATCTCGTCCTTCTTCCCGCGAAGCAAAGCCCCGCCGGGGACAGGGTCGAGGACGAGCACGGCCGGTCCGTACCAAGCCAGCGCTTGACCACCGGCGAGCTGGCCATCCTGGCCGAGCGTGTTCCCGGTTTCGGCTCCCGCCGCTACGTCCTGCAGCCGGGCCCTCCGCTGACTTCCGGCCGGGCCCGGGCGTCCGGGACGAAGCTCGACAACGGCTCGGTGTTCGTCGAGCTCGATCCAGTCGACGGGTCGGTCCGCGGCCTGAAATGGATGAAAGCGGGCAACATCGATCTCGTCGATCGAGACGCCGCGCAGGGCTTGAACGCGTACCTTTACGTGCCGGGCCTCGATCCCGGCCGCGCCCGCGGCGTCGACCGCGTCCGGATTTCAGTCAAAGAGCGCGGTCCCCTCGTCGCTTCTCTCCTCGTCGAATCGGACGCGCCGGGCGCCCGGAGCCTTTCCCGGGAGATCCGGATCGTCCACGGCCTCGACCGCGTCGACCTGGCCGATACGATTGACAAGGCCGCCGTTCGCGACAACGAGAGCGTCCACATCGCCTTCCCCTTCCGCGTCCCCGGCGGCCAAATCCGCCTCGACCTCGGCTGGGGGATGATCCGTCCGGACGCCGACCAGATCGCGGGCGCGTGCAAGGATTTCTTCCCCGTCCACTCCGCGGCCGATCTCTCGAACGGCCAATTCGGCCTGACCTGGATCAGCCTGGACGCTCCCCTGGCCGAGATCGGCCGGAGGACGGACGAAACCAGGCGGGCGAAGGGGACGCGCGCTTGGCGAACCGAGGTCGGCCCGTCTCAAACGATCTATTCCTACGCCATGAACAACTACTGGCACACCAACTACAAGGCCGACCAGGAGGGGCCGGTCCTCCTCCGGTACTCGATCGTCCCGCACGGTCCCTTTCGCGCCGCGGACGTGGCGAAACGCGGCCTCGAGGCCGCCCGGCCGCTCGTCGCCGCCCTTTCAGGCTCTCTTGCGGTGCCTGCCCTTGTCGTCTCCGTCCGGCCGGACACCGTGATCGCGACTTCGCTCGTCCCGGAAGCGGACGGTTCGGGGTTTCTCCTCCGCCTCTACAATCCTTCGGACGACACCGCCGAGGCAGTCCTCTCGGTCCGAGGGCGCACCCTCCCCGAGCCGGTCAAGCTGGCGGCCTGGGAAATCCGCCGGATCAGGCTTGCAAACGGGCCCGCTTTGGACTAGACTTTTTTCAAACGCTTCCGAAAGGACGAACAGCATGAAAACAGCAAAAGATATCCTCGAAAGCAAACCCAAGACGGTCTGGTCGATCTCTCCGAAAGCCAAGGTCTATGACGCCCTGAAGCTCATGAGCGAAAAGGAGATCGGGGCCCTCATGGTCATGGACGAGAAGGGTTCGGTCGTCGGGATCATCTCCGAGCGCGACTACGCCCGGAAGATCACCCTGTTCGGCAAGAGCTCCAAGGAAACGCTGGTCGAGGAGATCATGACGCCCGAGGAGAAGATGGTCTACATCAAGCCCGAGGGCACGGTCGAGGATTGCATGGTCCTGATGACAGGGAAACACATCCGGCATCTTCCCGTCTGCGAAGGTGGAAAATTCGCCGGCATCATCTCGATCGGCGACGTCATCAAGTCCCTCCTGACGGAGAAAGAGGACCTGATCGAGCAGCTCAGCAACTATATCGCCGGCAAGTACATGTGACCCGGCCGGCCCCGCCGCTCACAGGAGTAGCTTGGCCGCGGCCCCGGCGGCGACGACGAGGATCGCCGCGACGATCAATCCGTTCCAGATCCAGGCTTTCCAGCCCCTCCTGACCGCGTCCTCGCCGAGATAGCAGCGCTTCGTCTGGAGGAGGAAGAAGCACAGGTACGTCACGGGCATCATCAACAGGTTGAACGACGAGGTCAGGACCGGCACCCAGAACGGAAGCTTGGCGAAGGCCCCGATGATGCCGATGTTGGCCAGCATCGTAGCCGCCTTGTAGGACCGGCCGTGGAGCTCGAACCCGAACATCTCGCTCAGGACAAGCCCGCAGATGAGCATCTCGATGACGAGCGTCGTGAAGCACATGCTCAGGATGCCCAAGGAGAAAACGACCCGGCCGGCGGTCAGGCCGACGAGGGGCGCCAGGGCATGGGCGGCGTCGACAGCGTCGCGGACCTGGATCCCCTGGACATAGAGGGTGTTGGCGCAGGCGATCGTGACCAGCCCCGTAGCCAGGACGAACGGCAGGAACATCGTCACGCCGAGGTCGAAGTTCTTGAGCCGCCGGTGTTCCTTCCCCCAGCCGCGGGCAAGCAGCGTATACGGATAGAGGAAGGTCATGTTGACTCCGACGGCGGCGCCGAGCATGCCCAGGACGATCGTGATCCCGTCTTTCGACGCGGGGATTTTAAAGCCGAAGAGCCCGCGGGCGGTTTCCCGGAGGTCGATCCCGGTCTTGAGGACGACGAGGGCGAAAGCCAGGATCATGAACATCAGGAAATATTTCAGCGTCCGTTCGAACACGCGCACGCCGCCGCGGCGGTTCCGGCCGTAGCTCCAGCAGACCGCCGTGCCCCCGGCGAGGAGGACCAGGGCAAAGGGGAGACGGCCGGCATGGATCCCCGCCACGGCGAAGATGTCCTGGAGCACCGCCGTCCCGAGAGAATACTGGGGGAATTGCCAGACGATCGAGGCCAAGAGGACGCAGAACCCCCAGAGGTAAGCCAGGGACGGGTGGAGCTTCCGGGCGAAGACGTCGAAGGGCCGGGCGCCCGTTACGAGCGCCTGATGGCCGATGGCGCCGAAGACGACGACCCCGAAGAACATGGCCACGGGCTGGACCCAGAGAAGGTCATAGCCGTAAAGCGCGCCGGCCATGATCGTCGAGCCGGCCGATCCCGCACCCAAGGTCAGGGCGCTTTGGACCCACCCCGGTCCGGACAGATTCCAGTATCCCCGCCACCTCTGCCAGAAACGGGGCCGGGCATTGACGTCCCGGAGATAGGCGCGCTCGGCTTCGAGCGCCGTCTCGTCGCGCGCCTGGACGAGAGGAAACCCTCGCTTGAGCTCGCTCACCTAACCCAAGTGCCCCGTTTCATTTTCCCGGCCCGGAGCGACCAGGACGTCGGCGCGCGCTTATCCATTTCTGGTATATTAATTCCATTTCGAACGGGCCGTCAACGGCGTCGGGCCTCCTGGGGAAGCGGATCTTCCGGATCCTTTTTACGGGAGAACGGTCCCGACAAAAAGGACGGGTCGAGGCCCGGATTGAAGAACTGAAGAAAAAATATCCCGGACTGCAAAGGCTTTATCCATACCATTGTCTAAATAGGTGAATTTCCAGGAGGAGGTAGAGATGCGCATCAAGATCGCTGCCGGATTCGTTCTCGCTGCTCTGACCTTATGCGGCTCCGGGACCGCGGCACCTGTTCCAGGAGGCCTGCTCGATATCAAGATCGGAGCCTTCGTCCTCGGAAACAACGTTCCGTTCTTCAACAAGACCGCCGGTCCGGACGACCTGGTCGTCGTCCGGCCGCAGAACCTCTTCCTGTTGCAGGAGATCACGGCCGGCCGCAAGACCGTCATGCTCGGCCTCCCTGACCTGCCCCATGCCCGGGCCATCCTGACCCAGGCCAAGAACCTCGGAGCGACGGCCGTGGGACTGAGCCTCGAAGGAAATCCCAAGATCGAGATCGACCGAGAATTGCTGGCCAAGGCCATCGCCTTCGCCAAAACGGCCAAGAAAGCGGGGTTCGGCTTCGTCCTCATCCCCCGTCCGAGCGCACAGGGCTTCCGGCTCCAGCCCTGGCTGAGCCTTGTCGATGCCGTCATCCTGCCCGGCCAGGGGGCCCAGCCGAAGGACGATTTCGCGCAGATCGTGGGCGGGATCATCACCCGGGTCAAGGCCGCCGCCCCGGCGGTCAAAGTCTGGGTTCAGGTCACGGTCAATCCGCCGCGGGACGGCACGCTCACGGCTGAGGCCGTTCTGGCGAAGATCGCCGAGATTTCCAGCCTGGTCGACGGGATCTTCGTCGCCTACGCGCCCAAAAATTGGCCCACGGCGAAGACGGTGATCCTCAGGCTCAAGAACATCATCGCCCAGCCCTAATGAGTGCTTGAGGAGAGACGGCCCGGGTCGTCTCTCCCCGGCGCGAGAATCTCCGCTCCGATCCCGTTGACTTCGTCTGCCCGCTCCGATATAAGTGAGATCATGTTTCGCGGGGGCAACGCGCCCGGCTTTCCGCCATCCGAGAGGAGCACTCATGTTTAAAGGACATCCCAAAGGTCTGTACATCGCCTTCTTCGCCAACATGGGCGAACGCTTCGGCTTCTACACCATGATCTCCATCTTCGTCCTGTTCATGCAGGCGAAGTACGGCATGTCGACGGCCGCGGCCGGATTCATGTACTCGACCTTCATGGTCGGCGTGTACATCTTCCCCCTCCTCGGCGGATTCTTAGCCGACCGCTTCCTCGGCTACGGAAAGACGATCAGCCTGGGCTTGATCGTCATGTTCGCCGGCTACATCCTGCTGGCCCTGCCGACGGCGATGGAGACCGGCTTCGGGTTGATCGTGGCCGCCCTCGTCGTCATCTCCTTCGGAACCGGGTTGTTCAAGGGCAACCTCCAGGCTCTGGTCGGGAACCTTTACGACGATCCCAAGTACAGCGGCATGCGCGACCGGGCCTTCAACGTTTTTTACATGGGCATCAACATCGGGGCGATGTTCGCCCCGACGGCCTCCGAGGCCGTCTCGAACTGGATCCTCAAGGGCGTCAAGCTGACCTACGACGCGCGCATCCCGGGCCTAGCCAACGAGTTCCTCAAAGGCAAGCTCGCCGACGCCTCTTCGTACCTGGCCATCGCCCAGGGCCAGGACGCCTCGGTGACGATGGATTCGCTCCGGGGCTTCTCGGAGACCTACATCAACGCTCTGAGCAAGTCCTATCACTTCGGCTTCGGGGTCGCCTGCATCGCCCTGATCGTTTCCATGCTCATCTTCTGGGGTTTCCGGAAATACTACAAGGCCGCCGACATGACCGAGATCCAGAAGAAGAAGTCGGCCGCCCACAAGGACCAGGTGGTCGAGCTCACGCCCGCCCAGACCAAGGAGCGGCTGGTCGCGCTCGGCCTCGTCTTCTGTGTCGTCATCTTCTTCTGGATGGCCTTCCACCAGAGCGCCGTCACGCTCACCTACTTCGCCCGCGACTACACGGTCCCGAGCGTCGGCAAGGCGACGAACCTCTGGTTCGACCTGGCCGGCTTGCTCCCGGTCTATCTCTCCGTCGTCGGCTTGGTCACCTTGCTCCGGAAAAAATCGGGCGCCCTCGCCCGCGGCATCGGCGGGGCGGCCTTCGTCGGGTTCGGACTGCTCGCTTATTTCCGGTTCAGCGGCTACCTCGACATCAATCCGTTCATGCCCCAGCGGTTCCAGCATTTCAACCCGTTCTTCATCGTCGCCCTGACCCCTCTCGTCATCGGCCTCTTCGCCTGGCTGAACAAGAAGGGAAAGGAGCCCTCGTCGCCGCGGAAGATCGCCGTCGGGATGCTCGTCACCGCGGTGGCTTATTCGATCCTTCTCATCGGTTCGCTCGCCCTCCCCAGCCCGAAAGCTCTCGGCGGTCAGGTCGCCCCGGCCGCCTCCCAGGTTTCGGTCTACTGGCTCATCGCGACCTATTTCGGGCTCACGATCGCCGAGCTCTTCCTCAGTCCGATCGGGATCTCCTTCGTCTCCAAGGTCTCCCCGCCGAAATACAAGGGCTTGATGCAGGGCGGATGGTTCGCCGCCACCGCGGCCGGCAACTCCCTCGTGGGCGTCATCGCCTGGTTCTGGATGCGCGTGCCTCTCTGGGCGGTCTGGGCCATCCTGGCCGCTTGCTGCTTGCTTTCGTTCGGCTTCATCGTCTCGATCATGAAGCGCCTCGAGCGGGTAGCGAAGGGCTAGAATCTCCGCTAAACCTACGTATTTAATAGGGTTTCGGCCGGCTGACCGGCAACAAATCAGTTGACATCCCGCGCTTAAAAGGGTAATTTTCTTTTTTGGATTTTGATGAAGGTAGGTGCTGATGAGCGTCAGTAGACGTGCGTTCCTTCTCTGGACCATGAGCGCCGCGGCCGCCGCTTCGGCCAAGGCCTCGGGCCAGACTCCCCAACCCGAACAGAAAGCTGCCGCCGCCGGAACGGACCACGTCGGCTGCCTGGCCGACACGACGCTCTGCATCGGCTGCCGGAAGTGCGAGGAAGCCTGCAACACCCGCAACGGACTGCCCCGGCCGGAGCTGCCCTTTACGGACAAGACCGCGTTCCGCTCGGCCCGGCGGCCGTCCGACCGCGCCTTCACGGTCGTCAACGAATATCCGGGGGCTCCCTCCCGCGACTTGAGCGACCGGAAGCAGACGTACGCCAAGGTCCAGTGCATGCATTGCCTGACGCCCGCTTGCGTCTCGGCCTGCATCGTCGGGGCCATGGCCCGGGCCAAGGACGGGGCCATCGTCTACAAGCCTGAGATCTGCCTCGGATGCCGGTACTGCATGGTCGCCTGTCCCTTCCAGATCCCCTCATACGAATACAACGAAGCCCTCAAGCCGCGCGTCCGCAAGTGCGAATTCTGCTCGAACACGGCGGGCGCCACGGGCGCCAATCCGGCCTGCGCGGCGGCCTGCCCGACCGAGGCCCTGGTCTTCGGAAAACGGGAGTCGCTCCTGGCCCTGGCCCGCGACCGGATCCAAAAGAGGCCCGACCGGTATCTCGACCATATCTACGGCGAGAACGAGGTCGGCGGGACCTCCTGGCTGTATTTGACCGGCCGGCCCGGACCGGAAATCGGGCTGATCGACGTGCCGATGACCTCGCCCGCCCGCAAGACCGAGGCCATCCAGCACGGGATCTTCCGCTACGGCATCATCCCCGTCGCGTTCTACGGCGCGCTCGGGGCCATGATGTGGCGCAACCAGCGCAAGGAAAAGAACGACTCCGAAGGGGGGCGGCCGTGAGCGGCCACGCGCCCCAATCCGTCCGCCGGCCGTTCTTCACCCCCGGGACGTTCGTCCTCATCGTCTTCACTGCGGTCGGACTGTCCTTCGGGCTGGCCCGCCTTTTCAACGGCTTGGCCCCCATCACCAACCTCGACGACTTCTACCCCTGGGGGATCTGGATCGCCATCGACGTCGCTTGCGGCGTCGCCCTGGCCGCCGGCGGGTTCACCACGGCAGCCATCGCCGAGATCTTCGGCGGCCACCGGTTCAAGCCGCTCCTGCGGCCGGCCATCCTGACCGCCTGGCTGGGCTATTTCATGGTCGCCGTTGGGCTGATGTTCGACCTGGGGCGCTACTGGAACGTCTGGCGGCCCGTCTTCAACTGGCAGGGCAACTCCGTCCTCTTCGAGGTCGGGATGTGCGTCATGGCTTACCTGGCCGTCCTGACGGTGGAGATGTCTCCCGCGCTCATCGAAGGGCTCAAGGAGCGCATCGAGCGCCGGGACTGGGGGCACAAGGTCCTGGCCAAGATCGAAAAGCCGCTCAACCTCGTCCATTCCTGGGTCAAAGCCATCCTTCCCATTTTCATCGTCGCCGGAGTCGTGCTTTCCTGCATGCACCAGTCCTCCCTCGGGACCCTCATGGTGATCGCACCGACCAAGGTCAGCACGCTCTGGTACACGCCTCTCATGCCACTTCTCTTCCTCCTCTCGGCCATGATGGTCGGCTTTCCCATGGTCATCCTCGAGTCCATCATCGCCCACAAGAGCTTCGGCAAGGAGCATGACCTCGGCCTCATCGGCTCCCTGGCCAAATATGTCCCTTACATCATCGGCGTTTACGCCGCCTTCAAGTTCGGCGACCTGATCGTTCGCTGGAAGCAGCTCAACTTCACCCAACACGCCGACGCCACGGTCTTCTGGGCGGCCGAGATCGTCCTGGGGATCCTCGCCCCGCTCGTCCTGTTCTCCCTCCCGGCCGTGCGCCGCTCCGTCAACTGGCTCCTGACCGCCTCGCTCCTCGTCATCGGCGGAGTCGTCCTCAACCGAGTCAATGTCTACGTGGTCGGCTACTACCCGCCGTTCACCAAGGCCCGTTATTTCCCGGCCATCGGCGAGCTGGCCCTGACCATCGGCCTGGCCTGCGGCCTGATGCTCCTATACCGGTTCTTCGCCATCCGCTTCCCCATCATCGCCGGAGAGGCGAAGACCGCGGAGGCCCGGGCCGAGGTCCCTCACCGCCACGTGCCGGTCCTCAAGCCGGTCTGGACGGCGGTTTTCCGCGGCACGGCGGCGGCCTTCCTCATCGGCTTCGTCGTCCTGTACTCGCTTGTCCATACCCGGGCCATCGAGGCTTCGGCGGAGGCCTCGCAGATCATCCAGCTGGCCAAGGCCGCCCCGCGGCCGGTCCTGGACACGGCCGGCTTCACCCACTCCGCCCGGCCAGAAGCCTACCGGAACCTCTATGTCCTGGACAGCCCGGAGTTGAACCGCAAGACGGACTATTACGAGCCCGTGCGCTTCACCCACCGGACCCACGAAGTCAACTCGGACAGCAACTGCGCCATCTGTCACCACCGCTACGCCATGGATCCCGAAGACCGGATCGGCGAGGACCTCAACAAGATGCATGAAGGCATCGAGGTCCGCATCCAGGGCGCTTCCTGCCTGTCCTGCCACGAGGACCTGACCGAGAAAGAGTTCCGCAAGTGCTCGCAGTGCCATTTCGAATCGAACGAGCCGGATTACCCGGCCCGGATCGGACTCAAGGGCGCCTACCACCGCCAATGCATCGGCTGCCATGAGAAGCAGCCCGACCAGGCCAAGGCGCCGACGGACTGCGGCTCGTGCCATCATCCCCTTGTCCCGGATCACAAGGCCCTCCTCAACCTCCCGGCCCAGCCCACGCTGTCCGAAGTCACCGCGCGTTGCCTGGCCTGCCACGAGGACACCGGGGCGGACGTCCTGAAAACCGCCCACTGGAACTGGCTGGGCCCGACACCATCGCTCTCGGGCAAGGAGCACAGCGCCACGATCGGGCTCAAGAGCACGATCGACAATTACGACATCAGCCTCGCTCCCAACCCGGCCATGACCTCGGCCTTCCATATCGGCGAGCCTCCGACCGGGAACGGCGCGGACGACCCGGCCAAGATCGATTGTCTCGTCTGCCACGACACCACCGGAACCTACAAGCGCGGGACCGACCCCCAATGGCTCGACCTCCAAACGGCCGCCGAAAAGATCGGCCGGCCGTCGCGGGCCAATTGCGGCTCCTGCCATTTCTACGGCGGCGGCGGGCCCGGGATCAAGAACGGCGATCTCTCGCCGGCCATGGTCCGGCCCCGGCCCGAGGACGATACGCACATGGGCAAGGTCGACATGCGTTGTCAGGACTGCCACGCCGTGAATAAGCACCAGATCGCGGGGCTCTCCTTCAACGCCCCGGTCGTCGAGCGGCGGGCGAGTTGCATTTACTGCCACGGCTCCGCCCCGCACGGCATCATCGGCGTCATCGGCCGCCACATCGACGACCATGTCAAGGCGATCGCCTGCGAGACGTGCCACGTCCCGCAGTTCGCCCGGTCCCAGCCGACGCAGATGTCGGTCGATTTCTCCACGGCCGGGAAGGACGGGATCGCCCCCAAGCTCCAGTTCGACCGTCCGACCTACGACAAGCGCTACGGCACGCGGACATGGGGTCAGAACGTGGTCCCGGTCTACTGCTGGTTCGACGGCAGCCGGCAATCCTATCAGCTCGGCGACAAGATCGATCCGTCGAAGACGGTCGTCCTCAACGCCCCGCTCGGTGATAAGCGCAATCCCCAGGCGAAGATCACCCCCTTCAAGGTCCATCAGGCCGTCCAGCCCTACGACAGCGAGCAGAACATCCTGGCCGCAGTCAAGTTCGAGGACGGGCTGTGGAAGGACTACGATTGGACCAAGGCCGTCGCAGAGGGCATGGCCGCCGTCGGAAAAACCTTCTCGGGCAAGGTCGGATTCGTCAAGACCGAAATGTATTCCTCGGTCCATCACGAGGTCGCGCCGGCCAAGAAATCGCTCGGCTGCGCCGATTGCCACGCTCCCCAGAACGTCGCCTGCGCCCGCTGTCATGCCAACGCGGCCGGGATGAACCAGCCCGAACACACGCGCCGGGTCTATCCCGAGACGACGGGACGGTTCGACTTCAAAGCCCTCGGATACGAGGGCGATCCGGCCCTCACCGGAGGACGATTCACCATGGACCTGAGGCGCGGCCTGCCGCCGAGATAAGTCTAAGCCGCGATATATCTCGGCGGACCCGGGGGCCTTTACAGGAGGTCCGGGGCGGGATTATCATAGAGGGTAATACACCCATGAACACGCCCCACTCACGGCTCGCCGCTGTAACTCTTTTCATCGCTGCATTCGCCCTCTCCCTTCCGGCCCAGAAGTCCGTTCTGGGCCCCAAGTACCGGGCCTGGCTCGAAGAAGAGGTCGTCTACATCATCACCCCAACCGAGCGCCAGGTCTTCCTGGACCTTTCGAGCGACCGGGACCGGGATTTCTTCATCGAGGCGTTCTGGCGCCACCGCGACCCGACCCCCGAGACCGAAAAGAACGAGTTCCGCGAGGAGCACGCCCGGCGCATCGCCTACGCTAACAAGCATTTTCTCGGCGCGGGCAAGCCCGGCTGGAAAACGGACCGGGGCAAGGTCTACATCATCCTGGGCGAGCCGCGCTCCCAGCGGTCCTATATCGGATTGTCTTCGATTTATCCTGCTGAGGCGTGGTCCTACCAGGGGATCGCCGTCCCGGGCCTGCCCCAGGAGTTCGACCTCCTCTTTTTCCAGAAGAACGGCATGGGGGATTTCATCCTGTATCAGCCCGCCGGCGACGGCCCCTGGAGTCTGCTGCCCACCTACCGCGGCGACGTCGGCGATTATTTCACGGCCTACGAGATGTTGAGCGTCATCGAGCCCGAGCTGGCCCGGACATCGATCTCCCTCATCCCCAACGAATCCGTCCACAATTTCCCGTCCCTGCAGTCCACGGTCCTCCTTCAGAACCTCGACTCCGCCGCTTACCGGAAGGTCGAGGATTTGTGGGCCAGGAAGTTCAGGGACTACCGCAGCCTCGTCGAGGTCGAATACTCGGCCAATTACATCGACAGCGGCTCCCTCCTCCAGGTCATCCAGGACGCCTCGGGCGTTCCCTTCGTCCATTTCTCCATGCAGCCGAGAGCGTTGTCCGTGGCCGAGGAAGGCAACGGGGTCGTGACGGACCTGACCTTCAACGGGATCCTCACCGACCTGCAAGGCCGGACCGTCTATCAGTTCGACAAGAAAGTCCCCCTGCGGTTCAGCAAAGAGCAGTTCCAGAAGCTCCGCCAGCGGCCCTTCGCCTTCGCCGACCTCTTTCCGATCGTGCCGGGCGAGTACAAGCTTTCGGTCCTCATGAAGAACTCCGTCTCCAAGGAGTTTTCGACGCTCGAAGGCACGGTCAAATTCCCGACGGCCTTCCCCGCTCCGCGGCTCTCCCCTCTCCTCTTGGGATTCAACGCGACGCGCCTGGCCGCGCCGGCCGCGACGCCCAAACCGTTCGTCGTCCGGGACGTCCAGATCTACGGAGATCCCGAAGCGACGTTCGTGCCCGGGGACACGCTCCATATCTTCGCCCAGGTCCTGGGTCTCGGCCCGGATCTCAAGGCCGGAGGCTCGCTCCGCTTCGTTGTCGAGAAGGAGGGCCAACAGATCGAAGCCAAGACCCAGGCATTGGCCGGGAACCCCGACGATCTGAACTTCCTGGAGGTATTTCCCTTGGCGAAGCGCATTCCCGGCTTCTATCGCGCCGACGTCGCGCTCGTCGACGGGAGCGGCCGCGTCCTCGATCGGCAGGCCCGAGACTTTCAGATCGCCACCGCCGACGCCGTGCCGCGGCCCTGGGTCCACTCCCAATCCCTGCTCGAACAGGGCGGCCAGCCGAAGATCGACGACATCCTCGGCCGGCAGCGGCTCAATCTCGGAGATCCGGCCGGAGCTCTTCCCCGGCTCGAGAAGGCCCACGCGGCCGAGCCCCAGCGGCGCGATTATGCTTTTGACCTGGGTCGGGCCTTGTTCGCCCTGGACCGGATGAGCGACGCCTGGGCGCTCCTCCAGCCGTTCTCCGACGCCGCCAAGGACGATTTCGAGCTCGCCCTCCTCCTCGGGCGGGTGGACATGGCCCTCGGCCGCTTCGACGACTCCATCGCGGTCTTCCGGGCCGTCCTGGAGAAGCTCGGGATGAACATCCAGGTCCTCAACGAGCTGGGCGAGTCCCAGGCACGGCGGGGGTTGAAGGACGAGGCCCTCGCGACCTGGAAAAGATCTCTTGACGCCGATTCCAATCAGCCCGCCTTGCGGGAGAAGATCGCCGCTCTCCAAAAGAAATCCCCGTCCACGTCTGCTCCTCGATGAGGGCGTTCGGGACGATGGCGCCGCGTCCCGCGGCCGGCCATTTCGATGCCATAAAGTCAAATTTCCATCGCCATCAAGTGGATCCCAATTCCTTTTGAAAGGCTCTTGACAACGCGTCGTCGCATCGGTACAATCGATTGAGGCAAACGATTGTTCGAGCTAAGGGATTTTTTTCTCCGGTCGGCTCAGGGGTGGTCTGCGCGCGTTTACGCATTTCAATCTCATCCATAAGAGGAGGCCCTATGACGTGGAGAAGATTTTCAATCGCGATCCTGCTCGTCTTCCTGTTCGCGCTCTGCGCTGAAGCGCAGATCATCCAGACCGGGACGTTGAGCGGATCGGTCCAAGAAAAGGACAAGAGCGCGCTGCCCGGAGTGACCGTCACCATCACATCCCCCGCCCTGATCGCGCCCCAGATGTCGATGGTCTCCAACGAGCGGGGATTTTTCCGTTTCCCCGCCCTGCCGCCCGGGCTCTACAAGGTCACCTTCGAGCTCACCGGCTTTCAAACCCTCGTCCGCGAGGGCATGCGGATCACTGTCGGAGAAACGACGACGCTGAACGTCGACCTGGAAATGTCGACGCTCTCCGAAAGCATCATCGTGACGGGCCAGTCCCCCACGGTTGACATCCAGAAGACGACGATCACGGCGTCCTACCCCAAGGAGTTCCTGACCTCCGTCCCCACGCAGCGGCAGCTCCTGGTCTCGTTCTTCTCCGTCGTCCCCGGGGTGGTCAGCGAGACCTACCACGGCGCGGCGACGAGCGACAACGCCTTCATGATCGACGGCGTCAACATCTCCGACCCCCTGACGGGCGGGCTGCTCGTCAGCTACGGCTTCGACATCATGGAGGAGCTCTCGGTCGACACCGGAGCGCTTCGGGCCGAGTACGGAAACGTCCGCGGCGCGGTCGTCAACGCCATCACCAAGTCGGGCGGCAACGAGTTCCACGCCCAGGCCAGCTACTACTTCCGCAACAAGAGCCTCCAGTCCGACAACACCGCCGGCACCCCCCTGGCGGGCCAGTTCGTCGGGCTCAAGAAGGAACTCGACTGGAACGTGAACGCCGGCGGCCCGATCGTCAAGAACAAGCTCTGGCTGTTCGCCAACATGTCCTACTACAGCCTCGACCAGTACATCGACGGCTTTCCCTGGGACCAGTCCCAGGCTCTTCCCGTCGACAACTGGCGCTATTATCCGTACGGCAAGCTGAGCTGGCAGATCAGCGACAAGGACAAGCTCGTTCTATCCTACAACCACCAGAACATCCGGCGGACCAACCGCGACGCCAGCCGCTACCGGAACGTGGACACGACCTACTTCCAGAACAACCCCACCAACACGTTCAACGTCCAGTACACCCGTTTCTTCAGCGGCAACTTCTTCATGAACGCCAAGTTCGCGGTCGTCACCCATGAGCTGGGGTTCACCCCGAAGAACGACCTCATCGGCCTCTACGACCAGGTGACGGGCTTCTACTCCCAGAGCTACGGGAACACCAGCATCACCAAACGGCCGAAGCTCCAGTTCAACCTGGACGGGACGTATTTCGTCGACAACTTGATGGGCCAGCACGAGTTCAAGACCGGCCTCGAGGCCTGGTACGGCTGGGACAGCGCCGAGAACAAATACAACGTCGATCCCCGCTACGGCCTCAGCAACCTCATCTACCTCAGCAGCGGGGTCCCCTCGTACATCTACAACCGGCTGGACTATAACCGCAAGGACAAAAACATCATGATCGGCGGGTTCATTCAAGATTCCTGGCGCCCGACATCCCGCCTGACGTTGAACCTCGGCGTCCGCTACGACCATCAGGTCGGCATCATTCCCGCCCAGGGGCAGGACCGCACGCCTGTGGTTTACAACAACGTCACCTATGATCCGCGGGTCATGTCCTCGTTCACGGCCCTGACCTGGGACACCGTCTCGCCCCGTCTGGGCGCTTCCTACGCCCTGACGAAAGACAACAAGACCGTCGTCAAGGCGAGCTTCGGCCGCTACTATTCCTCGGCCATCAGCAACTGGTTCGTCGGGATCAACCCCAACGGGGCCATCACCTGGCGCCAGGCCCTCAACACGGATTGGACCCTCAAGGGCGGCCCCTATTCGTTCAGCGCTTCCTCGGCTTCGTCGATCAATCCCGACCTCAAGGTCCCCTACGTCGACGAAGTCACCCTGGGCATCGAACGGGAGCTCTTCAAGGACGCCCGGCTGAGCCTGCGCTACATCCGGAAATGGGACCGCAACCAGATCGACGACGTGGACAAGAACGCCGTGGACATGACCGCTTTCGCCAACGGCCAGCTCCTGTGGACGAACTACACTCCGTTCGCGACCGTCGATCCCTTCAACGGCCAGGGCGTCACGTTCTACGGCGTCACCGACACGTCCATCCCGACCTCGATGTACATCACCAACCCCCCCGACGACAAACGGAACTACGAGGCCGTCGAGCTGACCTTCACCAAGCGCTTCTCCAGCCGCTGGCAGATGACCGCCTCCTATGTCTACGCCAAGGCCCGGAATCTCGTCGGCTTGAGCAGCGGGGGCTCGACCAGCCTCTACAACAATCCCAACGTCATGATCAACGCCTACGGCCGCGATCCCCTCGTTCCGCCGCATCAATTCAAGGTCCAGGGCACGTACGCCGGTCCCTGGGGCATCAACATCAGCGGCTACCTCTACGCCTATTCCGGATACCCCTACACCCGGCAGATCCGCAGCTCCGACCTCGGCCTGAACCTCAAGCAGGGCACGGTCACCATCTACGCCGAGGAGAAGGGCGCCTCGCAGCTCCCGAACCAGACCAACCTCGACCTGCGGTTGGAAAAGGCCTTCGTGCTTCCCGGGAAGTACGGCCGGCTGTCCATCATGCTGGACATGTTCAACGTCTTCAACGCCAACACGGCGACGGGAATCGAAGCGAGGTCGAGCGCTCCGACCCTCTTCACCTATGGAAAGATGACCTCGATCATGGCCCCCCGGATCCTCCGGATCGGGGCGCGGTACGAATTCTGATCGCTCGCCGCGCGGCCCGGCCGGAGATCCGGCCGGGCCGCGACGGCACATCCCCTGCGCTCCGCGAGCGCTTCGGGAGGAGATCCCAATGACCCCATTCCGTTCCTTCGATAAAAAGAGAGTCCTAACGTCGTTGGCCCTGGCCGTCCTGGCCGTGTTCGCCCTCATCTGGACGACCGGCTGCCGGGGGGACCGTTCCGGCGCTCCGGCCGGAGGCGGATTCCTCGGCGATCTCACCCGGCCGCCGGAAGGCCGGGCCATGCGGGCCACATCGGCCATGCGCATAGGCGAGATCCGGCGCGGACCCAACGGCGAGCGGGAGATCGGCCCCCGCAAATACGATCCCAAGGCCGATTTCAAGGGTGACACCGAAGTCCAGAGCAACTGGGATAATTATACCGTCCCGCCCGGGGGGACCCATGTCCTGATGGACGAAACCGGCCCGGGTGTCATCACCCACATCTGGATCACCTTCCTCGGCCCGGAGCCGCAGAACTGGGCCCCGCGGGGTTCGGCGAACCACCAGGAGCTGATGCTCCGGATGTTCTGGGACGGCGAAACGCGGCCGGCGGTCGAAGCGCCCCTCGGCGATTTCTTCGCCAACTGCTTCGGCGAGCGGCGGGAAGTCATCAGCCTGCCCGTCGTCGTCGAGGACGCGGATTCCTACAACAGCTTCTGGCGGATGCCCTTCCGCAAATCGGCCCGGATCGAGATCGAAAACCAGGGGACCCTGCCCTTCAGCATGCTGTATTTCAACATCGACTGGATCAAGCTGGAGAACCTGCCCAAGGAAACCCCGTATTTCTACGCCCAGTACCGCCAGGAATATCCCGTCGAGAAGGGCAAGGACTACCTCGTCCTCGAAACGTCCGGCGAAGGCCATTATGTCGGGACCGTCATGGCCGTGCGCATGCGCAGCCCGGCCTGGTTCGGCGAGGGGGATGAGAAGGTCTACGTCGACGGCGAGACGAAGGCGTCGATCTGGGGCACGGGGACCGAGGACTATTTCCTCTCCGCCTGGGGGTTGAAGACCACCGGGACGCCCTACTTCGGCGTGCCCTTCTTCGACTTCCGCGGCATCGGCGGCCACACCAGCGCCTACCGCTGGCACGTCGCCGATCCCATGCCGTTCGAAAAAAGCATCAAGGTGACCTTCGAGCACATGGGCTGGATGTCGCCCGACGAAAACCCCGAATACAAATCCACGAGCTGGAACGAGCGCGAGGACGACTACGCCAGCGTGGCCTTCTGGTACCAGACGGGCCGGCCGACGTTCGCCGAGCGCGCCCCGGCCGCCGCCGACCGGAAGCTCCCCGACCTTTCCCGGATCACGGTCAAGGCCGCCGATCTCGCGGCCTCGGCCCGCCACGGCGAAGGGGCCGTTTCCAAGCGGACGAGCGACCGCTTCGGCGCCGAGGACCTGGTCTACCAGCCGCGGCCGGCTTCGGGCGGCTGGATCGAGATCCCCTTCGAGGTCAAGGCCAAGGAGCCTCTCCACCTCGTCGTCCGCGGAACGCGGACGGTGGACGGGGGAAGCTACCAGGCCGTCTTGAATGGGGTCAAGATCGGCCGGCCGCTCGATTTCTACTCCGACGCGTCCGGCTGGCAGGAATTCCAGCTCCTCGATTTCTGGCCGGAGCCCGGGACCTACACGCTCCGGCTCGAGAACGTGGGCAAGAACCCCCAGAGCGCCGGCACCTCCGTCGCGCTGGAATCCGTCCGCCTGCTCGAACGGCGGCCGCGGGTGGCGGAATATGGTCACGACAAGGACAAGGACTGGCGGAAGAACCCCGCCTTATATCGTTGAGATCTCGGGGGCCGGCCCCGGCTCGGGGCCGGCCTCCCTCTTCCTACCGCCTTCGCTCCGGGGCCATCGCTTGACGGACGGACCCGAGGCGGATATGATCCGGCCATCATGAAAAAATCAGCCTGGGCCGTTCTCGGGATGTTTCTTTTGATCGGCACGGCCGCGGCGGCGGAGAGCCCGGCGAAGGCCTCGTCCGGCCCGCCGAAGGGCTTTTACATCGGGACGGGATACTCGTCGCTCGGGAATCCGCTGTTCCGTTTCCCCTCGGGCAACGAGCAGCTTTCGATCGCCGGGACCGCCGGAGGGCTCGGCTTTCTGGCCGGATATGATTTCGCCTGGGAAACCTTCGGCGTGGGGGCCCGGCTGGCGGCCGCCGGCGGATCCTTCGAGAACTTCGCCACTCCGTCCATGCCCGGAGATACGCTCAGCCCCTACGCTCGGTATTCCGACCCGAAGATGAGCTTCATCTTTCTCGACCTGATGGCGAGCTGGTATCCCGCCCGGTCGGGCCTCATCGGGCTGTACGCCTATATGGCCCTCGGAATGGGGAAGGAAACGTACACGATCTCGAACGCCGTGTTCGCCGAATGGAACGGGGAGAAGTCCCTGACCGCATTCGACTACGGTTTCGGTTTTAGCCTTCGCCTGACGCCGGTCCGGTTCGTTTCCCTCATCGGCGACCTTCGCCTCGTCGCCGGGGACCAGGTGACGGAGTATTCGGATTTCCTCTATTCGGACGGAACCTGGAACTATTGGGGCAAAGCCGAAAGCAAGACGAAATATACGTCGGTGCTGACGCTCGGCCTCGCCTTCAACTTCTAAGTCCCGCGGCCGGCCTCACTTCTTCTTTTTCTCCATCTCGATCACCTTCTCCAACCACTGGTCCATGTTCTCGAAGGGGAGCTTCCGCAGGGAGAGGATGTCCGCTGCCAGGTTGTAGCCGGGCTTTCCCGTCTCCGGGTCGACCGAGAGGGGGTTGGCCCCGACGCAGACGAGCTTCAGGGTGTGCGTCCCCGGGGTGAACTCGAAAAGCCCGATCTTCCGCTCCCGGCCCTGGCCCCAGATGTAGTCCTCGTGCTCGTTCCTCTTGTAGACGTTATAGAAGTCCAGGACTTTGTTGACTTTTTCCGGGGGGAGCTGGGTGACCTCGTCGATGGTGTACCCACCGGCGATCTGGGATTCCCCGGCCTCGGTCAGCTCCTTGCCGTCGATCGTGACCTTCCAGATCCCCTGGTCCTCGCGGAGCGTTTGGAACAGGGACATGGAATAGCGGCCCTTCTCTTTGATCTCGAAGGGGATCTCGATCCAGGAGCCGACGGTCTCGTTCCGAGCCCTGAACCAGGGCTTGGTCCAGGTCACCCGGCTGTAGGGCAGGACCTGGAGCTCGACCCCCGCCGATGCGCGCATCGTCTTGACGACGCGGGGCAGGTGGAGGACGATCTCGGGATTGACCCGCTCTTTGTACGGCGGGAAGGGACACCAGGGCTCGGCGATCCGGTCCAGGTACCAATAGGACACCGAGGACCAATAATCGGGACGGGGGCTGAAGCTGTTGAGGACCTCCCCTTTCGAGGTCATGGCGAAACCCCGGCGTTCGATCGTGAACTTGAGGGACTTCTTGAAGACGACCGGATCGGCGATGTGCCAGCGGTAGGCGGTGATCCGGGCGTCGATCCCCCGCGGCTCGAAGATCGTGCAGCCGGTGAAGAGGGTCGTGTGGACGCGCATGTTCCAGGCGTCGTTGAAATAATCCTCCGTCCCCGTCCCCAGGATGGAGGGTGTGCTCTCGCCATCGATGTAGAAGTCATCGTCGCCCTCCCCGAACCAATGGCCGATGGCATTCTGGGAGGACAGGACGGTCCCGACATAATGTCCCCGGCCAGTCCCCTTGAAGACCGTGTACGGCTCGCCCATGACGGGAGGATATTCCTGGTGATAGCGGGCATGGAAGTACAGCATGTCGTCGGGAACGGCGTCGAGCTTGACCCAGTCGATGTAATAGAAGATCCCGGCAGAATCCGTGCCGGACTCGTTAGCGATGACGATCTTGGCCTCTTTCCGGAACGGCATCGGCCAATAACAGTTGTAGCCGCGGCCGTATGAGCTGGCTTTGACCGGGAGCGAGTCGATGTCGGCCCGCATCCCGTTCCCGGCCCCGAAGAAATCGCCGACGGGCGTTTCGACCGACGGAACGGAAGCGCCATCCCAATAGATGCGCAGAACGACGGCCCGGGGGTAGCGGATGTCCATCGAGTTGGCGATCATCCAGATGTGGGCGATCTTGCCCGGGCCCTTGAGGACGGCGACCGTCCGACTTTCGCCCTTTTCGATCCTGATGGAATCACCGTTCGCGTCGAACTTGCCCGTCGAGGCCCGGGCGCTCGTGCCCGGCTGAGCCCGCATCAGGTCCTTGAGGTCCTGACCGGCGGGGAAGAGAGGGCTCGCTCCCGCGGCGAGGACGGCCAGGCCGACCAGGGCGTTTCGCAGGATTTTCGCGTTCATCGATCACTTCTTCCTTTTTTCCATATCGAGCATCTTCTCGATCCAGGCGTCCATGTTTTCGAAGGGGAACTTCCGCAGGGACAGGACGTCGGCGGCCATGTTGTAGCCAGGCTTTCCGGTCAGCGGGTCGCGGGACAGGGGATTCGCCCCGACGCAGATGAGCCGCAGGGTGTGTTTCCCGGGTTCGAAGGTGAACAGCCCGATTTTGGCCTCGCGGCGCTGTCCGTAGATGATGTCTTCGTGCTCGTCCTTCCGGAAAACGTTGAAAAAGTCGAGGGTCGTGTTGATCCGGTCTTTTGGCTGCTGAGCGACCATGTCGACGTCATAGCCGCCCGGGACATGCGATTCGCCGACCTCGTAGATCTCTTTCCCGTCGATGAGCACTTTCCAGATGCCCTGGTCCGTCCGAAGCGTCTGGAAGAGGGACATGGAGTAGCGGCCCTTCTCGGGGATGGTGAAGGGGATCTCGATCCATGAACCGACGGTCTCGTTCCTGACATGGAACCAGGGCTTGGTCCAGGTCGCCCGGCTGTAGGGCAGGATCTGAAGCTCGACCCCCGCCGAATGCGACATGGTCTTGATGACCTCGGGCAGATGGAGGACGATCTCGGGATTGACCCGTTCCTTGTACGGAGGGAAGGGGCACCACGGCTCGGCGATCGAGTCCTGGTACCAGTAGGAGACCGAGGACCAGTTGTCGGGCCGGGAACCCGATTCGGCCACGACCTCGCCCTTGGAATTCATGACGTATCCGCGCCGCTCGATCGTGAACTTGAGCGACTTCGCGAACAGGATGGGGTCCTGGATATGCCAGCGGTAGGCCGTCACCCGGGCGTCGGGGGAGCGGGGCTCAAAGATGGTGCAGCCGGTGTAGAGGCTGGTGTGGACCCGCATGTTCCAGGCTTCGTTGATGTAGTCCTCGGTCCCGGTGCCGACGAGGGAGGGCGTCGTTTCGCCGTCGATATAGAAATCGTCGTCCCCTTCCCCGAACCAGTGGCCGATGCCGTTCTGGGAGGAGATGACCGTCCCGACATAATGCCCCCTCCCCTTGCCGAGGAACACCGTGTACGGCTTTTCCATCTCGCCCGGATATTCCTGGTGGTAGCGGGCGTGGAAGTACATGACCGCGGCCGGAGGCTGTTTAACCTTGACCCAGTCGATCTGATAATAGGTTCCGGCCGTCTCCTTGTCCGATTCGTTGGAGACGGTGATCCGGGCCGACTTCTTGAAGGGCATCTCCCAGTAGCAGTTGTAGCCGCGGCCGAATGAGCTGACCTTGACCGGGAGGGAATTGACCTCGGCCCGCATCCCGTTCCCGGCGGCGAAGAAATCGCCGAAGGGAACCTCGACCGAGGGAACGGACGCTCCATCCCAATAGATCCTCAGGACAAGGGCCCGGGGGAAGCGGATGTCCTGGGACCAGGGGACGAGCCAGAAGTGGGTGATCTTTCCGGGCCCTTCGAGCAGGGCGATCGTTTTCGTCTCGCCCTTGGCGAGGTCGATGGCGTCGTCGTTATTCCCTGTGTTCCCGCTCGAGGCCCGCATCGACCGGCCGTCCTGGGGCTGGGTCAGGGCGGACAGGGATTGGGAGGCCAGGGGGAGGGCCAGAACGGCGAGCGCCGCCAGCGCGGCGGCCGCGATCAAGGTGCGTTTCATGGTTCGTCTCTCCTTATCGATGAAAGTACGTCCTCCGGTCCGGGATCCGTCCTCAGCGGGCGGGGGCCAGGACCAGGCAATCGATTCCGAGCTTGGTTCCGGTGGATTCGGCGTTCTTCTCATTGACCGTGAAGGTGAAGGTGTTCATGCCGGCCTTGAGGGGCACGGCGTCGAAGACGTATTCCTGGGGCGGCCAGACGTCCCGCGGGAACATCTCGACGAAGGCGCGGAAGAGATCGACCGGGGCGCCGACGGGAGTCCCGTTGACGGCCAGCCGGACGATGCCGTAGGCCGGCCCGCGGAGGTAATGGACCTTGACCGCGTACGTCCCGGCCGTCTCGACCGGCACGGCGAGCGAGACCTCCCCGGCCCCGCCGGAGTCGAAGGCCAGATAGTAATCTCCGCTTTGGTTGGGCAGCAGGAGCGTGCGCTCCGGCCTCCCGGCCTCTCCCAAGGCGCTTTTATAGCTGAGGACTCCGAGGTCCTCGGCCTCCAGGGCGCCGGGAACGTGCCAGCGGCCCTTGGCCGGGTCCCACGGCTCCGCCTGGATGAGCTTTCCGAGCCGGGGCCAAGGCTTGTGGAAGCCTTTCTGGTACCAGAAGCCGAGGCTCGAGAAATAATCCCGGCCCGTGTTGGGGAATTCGCTGATCCAGGGCCAATGCTCGATCTCGAGCTTGAACGACTTGCGGAAGGGGATCGGATCGTTGACGTTGAAACGATACAGACTCGTCCGATGGCCGACGTCCCCGCTTTCGGCGACGGGACAGCCGTAATACGGCTCGTTGAAGACCCGGAGGCCCCAAGCGCCGAGGAAATAATCCTCGGTCCCGGTCCCGACCTCGGACAGGACGCCGTCCACCGTGATGATGTCATCGCCCTCGCCGAACCATCCGGTCGTCCGGGTCCGGTTGCCCAGGACGACACCGACGAAATGTCCGTCCCCCTCGACGTTGGCGAGCGTCACCGGCTTTCCTCGTTCGGCCGGGTCGGTTTCCAGGAACCGGGCATGGAAATACCGCAGGTCTTTGAGCGGCTGGCCGTAGGCCTGGTAATCGACGTGGTAGTAGAAGCGGTTCTGGTGGCGAAGGTTGACCTTGGTGTCCTTGAAAAAGTCGGGCGAGCGCAGGTTCGTCAGCGTCACCCGCGCGGACGAGTTGAACGGCATGTACCACCAGCAGTTCTTGGATTGGCCGCCGGAGGTGCATTGGATCGGCAGGCTGGAGATCGGGGCGGTCAGGCCCATGGCCACGCCGAAGAAATCCCCCAGCGGCGCCTCGACGCTGGGGTTCGGATTCCCGTCCCAGTAGATGCGGAGGATGAGGTTCTCGCTCCCGCCGCGGTAGGTCATCCAGATGTGGGTGATGGCTCCCGGGCCCTTGAGGTCGGCCAGCGTCACTTCCGACCCGTCCGGCGGAACGGGGATCGTATCCAGGTTGAGCCCGTTCCGGGCGAAGGAGCTGACCCTCGCGGCGGAGAAGTTTTTCGGCTGGGCCAGGAGACTCATGATGTTGTCGGCCTGGACGGGCGCCTTGGGCGCCGGAGCCGGGGCCGGCTCGGGAAAAAGCGCTCCTCCCGTATGGAACGGCGGGGCCTGGCCGAGCCCGGCTTGACGGCCGGCGGCGTATGTCAGGACGAGGGCGGCCGTGGCCAGGACTCCAACAAGCAAGGTCGAGGTTCGTTTTTTCATGTGATCCTTCCTTTAATCTCGATCGGAGGAATCATCTCCAGGGAACGGTCTTCGCCTCGGCTTCGGTCATGGGAGGCAGGAGCGCCAGGCCCGGCTCGACCCGGTGGCCCTGGGCGTCGTGGATGGCGACCCCCAGCCCAACGATCTTCTTCGTCGCGGCGTCGATCTGGCCGCGAACGGAACAGCAGCCATAGCCTCCCCTTTTGTCCAAAGCAACCATCTTAAAGCCAAACAACGGGTGTCCATTGTGTCGATCGACGATCCTCTGGCAGACATACCGGCAGGCGTCCAGAGGAGAAAGGCCTTCGCGCATCTTTTCCACGGCCAGGAAACTGGCGCAGACCTTGATCGACTCCTCCCCGTGGCCGGTCGCCCCGGCGGCGCCGACGGCGTTATCGACATACAGGCCCGCCCCGATGATCGGGGAATCGCCGACCCGGCCGACGATCTTGAAGCGATGCCCGACCGTGCTCGTGATCCCGGCCATGTCTCCCTTGGCGTCAAGGACGAGGACATTGATCGTCCCGCCGCCCTCGGGCTTGAAGCGCTTGTCGGGGGGAAGATAATAATCCCGGTCGCTGAGGTTCTCCTTCCAGTCCCGCCAGTGTTTCCGGGCCTCGTCCGTCAGAAGGTCCTCTTCCTTGAAGCCCTGCATCTTCGCGTATTTCAAGGCGCCTTTGCCGACGAGGAGGACGTGATCGGTCCGCTCCATGACCACGCGGGCGACCGAGCAGGGAGTTTTGATGTTCTCCAGGGCCGCGACGGCCCCGGCGGCGTTCCCCCGCGCTCCGTCCATAACCGAGGCGTCGAGCTGGAGGAAGCCCTCCTCGTTGGGATCGCCGCCGTATCCCACGGATGCGTCTCTGGGATCGAGCTCGGAGACGTTGACGGCCTTCTCCGCCGCGTCGAGGGAGCTGCCTCCTTTTTGAAGGACCTCCCAGGCCGCGGTCGTCACGGCCTCTTTCACGTAGGGATTCGTTTTGCTGGTGACCACGAGCGGGCGGCGCAGAGCGGCCTGGCGGGCCGGATGGGCGGAGAGCTTGCGGGCCATCGGGCCGGCCATCCAGGCGCCGACGAGCCCGGCGAAAAAGGACCGGCGCTTCATTTCGTAGGCTGACATGGCATCCTCCTATTTCTTCACCGGCAGGGGCGTCCAGTTCCCGATCCAGACGGACGGGTTGCGGCTGTTGCCGTGGACGGACCAGACATCGAAAGACCCCGGATTGTACCGGCCGGGAGCGAGGAAGCGATATTTCTGTCCCCAAGGATCGAGGGGAATGCGGTCGCCCTTGTAATAGGGCCATTGACCGGCCCGGCTGGCCCAGCTCCGGTTCAGTTCCGCGGGCCGCATGATGAGGAGGTCAAGGGAATCGGGGTAGCGGCCCCAATCGTCCCGGAACGCCTGGATCGACTTGGCCAGCTCGGCCACCGTCTTTTTCGCCTGAGCGATCTTCTGGGCGAAGAGGGCCTCTTCCTTCTTCAGATAGTCGCGGTACCATTCGCTCATGTCCCCCCAGGGGAGGCGGCGGACCGAGATCCCGTCGAGCCGGAGGCTGTAGCCGTTCTTTCCCGTCTTGGGGTCGACGGAGAAAGGATGCGAGCCGACGCACTCGAAGCGGAACGTATAATTCCCCGGCTTCAGATCGAAGATCCCCATCTTCTTTTCGATGTTCGTGCCGAAGACCTCGTTTTCGGGATAGTTCTCCTTCCAGGCGAGATAAGGATCCCAGAGATCAAATTTCGGGTCGAGGACCTTGTCGAATCCGGGCCCCGTGAGGCTGACCTTCCAGATCCCGTTCTCCTTGAAGAGGATCGGGAAGATCGAAATCGAATACCGGCCTTCCTCCTGGACCTGGAAGGGCATCTCGATCCATGACCCGGGCTTGTCGTTGTACATGTAGAACATCATCTTCTGCCAGCCCGTCCGGTTGGACAGGGACTGGGGCTTGAGGCCCGGGGACGTCCTCAGGACCGCCTTGTCGGCCGGAAGCTCAGCCAACTCCCGCGGCTCGACCCAGATCTCGGGCATGAGCCGCTCGCGTAGCTTGGGGAACGGCTTCCATGGCACGGCGATCGTCCGCTGGTACCAGAAGGCGACGGAGGAGCAGAAATCCGGCCGATATTTGAAGTCCCCCGGCGCCACCTGCCCCGTCTTCGGATCGGTCACGGCGACATAGCTCCGCCGCTCGACATCGACTTTGAGCGAGCTGCGGAACATGACCGGGTCCTGGATGTGCCACTTGTACCCGGAGATCCGGGCGTCCTCGCCGTTCCATTCCCGGATCGTGATCCCCGCGTTCAGGTTGCTGTAAAGCCGCAGGTTCCAGGCGTCCGAGAAATAATCCTCGAACCCCGTTCCGACGAGGCTCGACTCCTCTTCGCCGTCGATGTAGAAATGGTCGTCGGACTCTCCGAACCAGCTCCCGACCGAACAATGGAGGCTGATGACGCTCCCGACGTACTGGCCGTCTCCCTGGACGTCGAGGAGCGTGTACGGAGTGAAGGGAGCCACCGGCCATTCCTGGTTATAGCGGGCGTGGAAATACAGCGTCTCGGCCGGCAAGGAATCCAGCTTGGCCCAATCGATGTAGAAATAGCAGGAGCCGATGGCCTGGGCGCCTTCATTGGTCATGGTCAAGCGGGCCTTCCGGGCGAAGGGCATCTTCCAATAGCTGTTGAGGGCGCGACCGTAGGAGGTCACTTCGATCGGCAGGGTGCTGACATTGGCCCGCATCCCGTTCCCGGCGGCGAAGAAATCCCCGAGGGGGGATTCGACGGAGGGGACGGACGAGCCGTCCCAATAGATCCGGAAAACCATCGTCCGGGGATACCGCCTCTCTTGGGCGCCGATCGTAAACCAGATGTGCTGGATCTCCCCCGGCCCGTCAAGGTCGGCCAGGATGACGGTCTCGCCCGGGTCGATGTGGAACGCGTCCGCGTTCGATTCGGGGTCGAAGAGGCCGCTCGAATTCCTCATCCGCTGCCCGGGCTGCTTGCGCGTGATGACGCTCAATTGGTCCTGGGCCACGGCGGTGAGGCTTCCGGCGATGATCAAAGCGCAGAGGACGCGACGCATCATGACGGTGCCTCCTTTTCCGGCGGGCGCCACGCCGGGGCGCGCGGTCCGGCCGAAGTTCAGTAACGGACGCCGGTTCCCAAGGGGAAGTCGGCGGAAACGTTCACGGGCAGCTTCCCGGCTGGCTTGATCTCGCCTTTGAGCAGCCGGATGAAGGAATCGGCATAGACGATCTGGTTCCCGCCGAATCCTCCTTCCCCGTATCCAACGGCGAACGCGGAGGCGTTTTTCAGTCCGGCGGCCAGGTAGGGATTCCCGTAGGACATGGCCACGGTCGACTTGGGTTTCGCGGCGATGATCGTGTTCAGGAATTCCAGGTCGGCCGGCCTCAGAGGCCCGTTGTCCTTATACGCGGTCCGGGCGTTGAACAGGGAGATGACGACCGTGCCCGCGGTCCCGGCGGCTTTCCGGGCGGCTTCGGTGCGCTCCTTCGAGGTCGTCGGACCGAGGAGGAAGCTCTGGGTCTTGGGGAAGGCGGCCTTGATCTTGGCGTCGACGAGAGCGGGCGCGGGATCGATCTCCCGTCTCTGGATCGAGATGTGGACGACCGAGCCGAGCTTTTCCGCCGTCGAGGGGAAGAAACCGTCGTTCTTGACCAGGGTCAGGGATTCGTCGGCGATCTTCTGAAGGAGGGCCTTGTGCTCTTTTCGGCCGACCACGGCCGCGACTTGGCTTTCGTCGACGAACCGCTGGAGATGGAGGCCGAGCCTGGCCTTCGCGGCCAGGATCTTCAGGACCGAGGCGTTGATCCGCTCCTCCGGGATCCGCCCCGACTTCACCGCCTCGACCAGCCCGCCGATCGTCGCGACCGGATCGGCGGGCTTGAGGATCGCGTCATGCCCGGCTTCGACGGCCAGGAGGCAGGACTCGACCGCGCCGAACCTCTTGACGACCTTCTCGTACCACATGTCGTCGGTCGTCAGGATCCCCTGAAAACCGAGCTTGCCTTTCAACCAGTCCGTGGCCAGCCGCTTCTCGACGCTGGCCGGGAGGTCGGAGCCTCCGGCCGCCGCGGGGACGGCGATGTGTTCGCTCATGACGTAAGCGACGCCGGCATCGATCGCCTTCTTGAAGGCCAGGAAATCCTCGGCCTCGACGCGCTCCACGGGCTTGTCGTTGATCGTGTATTCCGTGCCGTCGATGAGCTTGACCTCGCCGCGGCCGGGATAGTGCTTGGCCGTGGCCAGCATCCCGTTCTCCTGATAGCCCCGGATGTAGGCCCCGGCCATCCGGCCAAGGAGATCCAGGTCGGCGCCGAAGGACCGGACGCTGAGAACGGGATTGTTCGGATCGGTCTGGATGTCGACGACGGGAGAGTACGTGAGATGGACGCCGATCGCCCGGCCCTCGGCCGCCCCGGCTTTCCCGACCTGGTAAGCGAGGTCTTCGGAGCCGATGGCCGAGAGGGCCATGTTGGCCGGGAATTCGGTCGCCCCGACGAACTGCTGGCCGGGTCCGCCTTCGAAATCGGCGGAAACGAGGAGGGGCAGGTCGGACGCCTTCTGGAGCCGGTTGAGGAGGGCGGCCGTATCGTGCGGAGTGCCGCCGTAGAGGACGACGGCCCCGACCCCGCGGTCGCGGACGAGAGCGAGCCAGCTTTGATAACGCGGATCGTCAAGAGGGATGAATTCGCCGCGGATCTCGGCGCAGATCATCTGGGCGGCCTTACGCTCGAGAGAGAGAGTCCCCAGGGTTTTTTGGGCCCAGGCCTGGGCCTCCGCGGCCGTCACTGGGCGCGGCGCTCCGGCCGGGGCCGGCGGCTTTTCCGACGACGGGCCGGTTTGGCAGGCGATCAGGCCGGCGGCGCAGACGGCCGCCAGGACGAAGAGGGTGAAGCGGTTCGAACGGTGGGACATATTCTCTCCTTCGAAGGTCAAAAAAATGGCGGGTCATCGCCGGCGCCTCCGCCGTCGATGACCCGCCCGAAAATCCTGGTCAGAAGCCTTTCCGTCAGTACTCGATCTTGATCGTCAGCTGCGCGGCCCGGGGGTTCTGCGGCCCGATCTCTCTCAGGTACTGGTTCACTCCGGACGAATCGACATAGTTCCGGCGGACGTCGGTGTTGGCGAACATCGAGTAGCCGGTCCAGTTGAACAGGTTGTAGACGTCGATGGCGATCTCGGCCCGGAACTTGCCGAGCGTGAAGCCCTTGGCCAAACGGGCGTTGACGGACCAGATTTGGTCGGTGGTCCGGCCCTGGGCGCCCCACTTCTTGCCGGCGAAGTAGCTGTTCCTGGACTGCCAGGAGATGTCGGTGACGGTCCGGACCGAGCCCGATTGGCCGGGGGCCAGCTTGATCGTCGGCGCGACCGCGTCCCAGGCGTAGTCGCCGGTCGTGTCGGCGACGAAGATCCCGGCCTGCCCGCTGATGAACGTCGAGAGGAGGAAGTCCCAGGGGAGCCGGTAGAAGGCGCTGAGGTGGACGGCCCACTTGATCCCGTAGTTGTTCATATCCAGGTCGCTCGGACCCGAGTAGACGAACTGCTTGGGATCGGTCGGATCGAATTTCAGCTTGTAGTACTTCCGCCACATCAGCGAGTAGTTGGCCATCATCCCCCACCGTCCGGTGAAGTTCCGCTTGATGTTGAACTGGAGGCCCTTGTAGTCGAACTTCCAGCGCCGCTCGTCTCCACCGTACCAGGTTCGCATCCAGATCGTGTCGAAGTCGGGGAAGACGCGCCCGGTGAAGGCCCCGTTCGTGAAGATGGCGTTGACATCCTCCATGTAGGAGGTGTTGATCATCCGGTAGATGAACGTCGTGTCGAACGCGATGTTCTTCATGATCTCGCGCTCGAAGGAGACGGTGAACTCGTCGTTGTACTCCGCCTTCATGTTCTTGTTGTAATCGGGCGCGTAGGCGAGCGGAGGATCGCTGTAAACGGTCATGAACTCCGGCCCCTTGCCGATGTTGGCCGTGCTCATGCGGTACTGGCCGAAGGCGATCGTCCGGGCGTAGTTGTTGTAATCGCCCGTCCCGACGAACTCGAAATAACGGCCGAAGTGGAACTTGAAAACGCCGACCTTATTCCAGTTGTACGTCAGGCCCACGCGCGGGGCCAGTCCGGCGTCGTTGAACTCGATGTTGTTCCGCATATCGGCGTAGATCGCGTCCATCCAGGCCGGGATCTCGTTGCGGTAGAACATATTTTCCTGCTGGTGCTCCCAGCGCAGGCCCGCCGAGATGGCCAGGTTCTTGCTGACGACCCAGGTGTCCTGGAAGAAGAAGTTCTCGCTCGAGCAGATGACCTCGTTGTCGTAGCGGTCTTGAGGCGTGCCGGGAGCGGCCTTGACATTGTCGCCGCGGTAGATGTAGGGCGCGGACAAGCCGTAATTGGCGTAATCCAGCCCGTAGCGGCGTTGATAGAAGCCGAACTCGTCCATCCAGTACTTCCGCGTTCGGGTGACGTGGTTGTAGGGCCGGATGTCCGCGCCGAGTTTGAGTTCGTGGGCTCCGGAATTGAAAAGGTTGTCGGCGTAATACGTCACGCTGCCGGTAAAGAGGGCGTTGTCGCGAGTGGAATAGTAGTCCTCGCCGTAGCCCTTGTCCACGAGCAGCGTCGAGCCGCCCTGATTGCGCTCGGTGTAGATGTAGCGGGGGCTTTGCGAGGTAGACCAGTTGTCGCGCGGCTTGGTCGCGTACCCGGCGACGAAGTTGAGGTAAAGGGAGTCTGACATCAGCCAGCGCCAGGTCAGGGAGTACAGCGGTCCGCCCTGCCGGTTCTGCTGGGCGGTGGCCTCGGTCCCGTACACCGCGCTGCCGTAGGCGCCGCCGTCGATGGTCGAATAGTCGTTCTGATAGACGACGCTCAGGGTGTGCTTGGCGGCGGGCTGCCAGGTCAGCTTGATGTAGGGCATGTGGCCCTTGGTCGTAGCGAAAAGCTCCTTGACCACGATCGTGTCGGCGTACTGGGACTTCTCGTTGTTGTACTTGTACGAGGCCAGGAACCACAGCTTATCCTTGATGATCGGGCCGCTGAGGGTCAGGTTGGGGATGATGTAGCTGCGCTTGGCCGCCGCCCCGCCGGGAACGTTCGTCCAGTTGAACGACTGCGGCTGGATCTGGGCGAAAACGGAGCCGTTGAAGGTGTTCCCGCCGGACTTGGTGACGATGCTCATGAACGAGGAGCGGGCGTTGCCGTATTCGGCTCCGGCGCCGGCCGTCTTGACGTCGATCTCCTGGATGGCTTCGTAGTTGAAGTTGGCGTACGACGTCCCGCTCATGGAGTCGTTGATCTCCATCCCGTCGACGAGGATCTTGTTCTCGTAGCCGTCGTCCTGATTGTGCTGCGACCAGAAGTAGGTCGAGTTGACCAGGTTGTGGGTAACATCGCCGGCGTTGACGAGCGGAGAGTTGAGGGAAGATCCGGCGACACCGGGGAGGACGAAGAAGGCGTCGACGTAGGTGGCGCGGGGGGCGAGGGGCACGGTCTCGAGGAGCTCGACCTGGAGGTTGTAGTTCTTCTGGCTCTTCTCCAAGTCGATGAGGGGCGCTTCGGCCGTGACCCGGATCTCGGTCTCGAGCGTCCCGACCTTGAGCTGGATGTCCGCCGTCGAGGTGCTGCCGACCTGGACGGGTACGCCGCGCAGCCAGCACGTCTCGAAGCCTTGCAGCTTGGCGCAGACGGTGTACGTGCCGGGGGGAAGATAGAGGAAGCGGTAGCCGCCGCGGGCGTCCGAGACCGCCGAGCGGGGCGACATCATCGCCTCGCTCGTGATCTCGATGGTTACGCCGGGGAGCGTCTCTCCCTTGTCATCGGTGACGAATCCGCGCAGCGTTCCCGTCGTGACCTGGGCGGGAAGGACTGCGGCGGTCGCGAGGAGCGCTGCGCAAAAAAGAGCGATCATGAATTTGTTTCGACTCATTGGACCTCCGTTGGAATTGCCTTGGCCGAAAGACCTGGAAATCTTGGACATTGGATCGGCTCGATGTTCACCTCCTCCGGCCGGGAAGCGGCCGGAAATCCCCGCGCCCGCGGAGCAAGAAAAAATGAGGAAAAGAAATAGCGATCGATTCTCGTTGATGGGCCGAGGACATTATCCAATCGCGCTCCCACTTTCATCCATGCAATCGTTTGGCGCAATCGATTATCCAAGAATATTCGAATTTATTTGCTTTGTCAAGTCCATCCACAATATTTCATTCGAGGTCGAAGAGACCCGAGAGCCCTCCCGTTTCCGGATCTCCAACCTTGCGCACCGCGATCCGGAACGACTTCCCGGCGAACTTGGCGACATCGATGTCGATCTTGCCCGCCGACGGCGGCACGTCCTTCTTCAGCACGGCGATCTCCTTGACCTTCTTCCCCGACGGATCGACCTGCTGGAGGACGACGGCCAGCTTCGCCTGCGGATCCTTGGCCCAGGCGCCCTCGATGGCCCAGCTCACGCTGAGCGTCGGTTTCGCTCCGGCGGTCGCGACGTTCGTCACGGTGCACAAGTTCGTGACCGAGAGGCGATGGCTCGGATTCTTCCACAGCTCCGGCTTGTCGAACCTGCCCTGGGCGTTGTAGCGCTGGTCGCCGCCGCAGTCGTTGTCCGCGAGGCGCTCTTCGTCGTATTCGAAATCGCGGTAGAGCTCGCGGATCAGGGTCGAGCCGACGTTGAAGACGATCCGCTGGTCCTTGAGGTGCCCGGCTGCGGTGCGGTTCATGAACCGCCATTGCGACTGGAGCGGAGGAGCGGGATCGAAATCGAGGTCGTCGGGCAACGTCGGCGTGGCGTCGAAGCAGACCCAGCCATAGCGGCTCCCCAGCCAGACCTGGTCGTAGCGATGGCCGCTCGTCACCGTGGCGGACTCGCCGGGGTCCAGGAACCCGTTGGCGTTCTTGTCCCACGTCGATGGGGCCTGGGCCGTGCCCGTGCCCAGCCAGCGGGCCTCGATCCCGATATACCGCAGGGCTCCCGCGACCATGACGCTCGTCCCGGAACAGGCGATGATCTGCGTCCGGTCATAGGGATGGTTGGACAGCTCGATCTTCAGGTTTCCGGGGTTGGCGTCGTAGTGCTGGCGGTCGTAATCGACGGCGGCGGGGACCCTCTTCGGCCGGCTGGGATAATAGTAATTGTCCTGGATGTATTCGACGATGTTCCTGGCCGCCCAGTAGGCGTTGTCCATGTCGGCCGGAACGCCGTATTTGTCCTTGATATGGTCGCGGACCCGGGCCAGGAACTCTTCGTAGGTCTTCCGGTCCGTAAGGTTGTAAAGGACGGGGTCATCGGCCAGGTAATCCGTCCCCTTGAGGGCCTTCTTGTCCTTGCCGACGAGATGCGGATAGACGTACGAACGGGCAGGGTTCGTCCAGAGATCGATCTCATAGCGGGAAGAGTATGGCCGGGCCGGAGCGTCGCCGTACTCGACCACGGCCATCGTCTGCCGGACGGAAGTGTCGCCCGCGGGGTCCATCGTGATCGTCTTGACCACGGCGTTCGGAGCGCCCGACGAATCGGCGAATTTCTCGGTCTCGGGCCAGATCCCCTGGTTGCCGAGCTGGGCATAGCCGTAGGGCCGGGAATAGTTGTGATAAACCTTGCCCGGATTCGCGGCCGCGCTCTCCGGTGTCGTCGAAATCGCCATCTGGAGATGGCGGAGGATCCGAGGCCCCTCGACCACGGCGTCGACATTCTTGGTCACGTTGACCCGATGGACGAGATCGGGGCCCTTGGTCCCTTCGGGCACCCAAAGGGAGCCGGCGCCGAAGGCCAATCCCGAGACCGGCAGGCGCTCGCCCTTGACGTCAGGCCAGTCGAAATGGAACAAGCCCCGGCCAGTCTCCGCGTCGGCGCAATACAGATAATTCCGGCCGATCGTGGACCAGAAATAATGGGCCCCGTCCAGGGTCATGAAGGCCAGGCCGTAGGAGGGCTGGGTCCCGGCATCGGGGAGGTGCTTGACGAAATCGAGGACGCCGTCGGAGGCCCGATTCAGGACCAGCCGGACGAGCCCGCGCTGAACGCGGAGGTTCTGGTCCTTGTAGCCCGAGCCGTCGAAGGCGATCAGCAATTTCCCGTTGTCGTGGGCGAGGCTGAGCACTTCGCGGTCCCCGATTTTGTACGGATAGAGCGACAGGTCGGTGGGCGCCGGTTTTTCGACCGCCGGCCCGAACCTCCAGAGCTCGGATTCGGCCTCGCCGCCGGGCTTGACCCAGTTCAGGACATAGAAGAGGTCCTTGTTATCGAACCGGGTATAAGCCAGTCCGCGGGGGTTTTGAAGGGCGGACCCATTCGCGCGCGTGGGCAGCCCGAGCGTCCCGAGGAGCTTGAGCTCGCCGGCCGCGGGGTCCGCGGGAACGCCGTAGATGAACACCTTGCCGGCGGCATCGAGAACAAACAGGCGCGGCGCTAGGGGGGAGATATCGTCGAAGGCCAGTCCCCGGACCTCGGTGTTCTCCGGAGCGAGGACGTAGGCTTTTTCGCTGTCGCCCATGAGCGGGAACTTGGCCGCCGCCCCGGCCGTTCCGGCCGCGAGCAGGACCGAGATCGCGAGGATGACCGTCAATCTGATGCGGATCGTTTTCATGCTGTTTCTCCTGATTCCGATGGTTTTATTTCACGAGATAGAAGCGCGTCTGGCTGCCGTCCAAAACATAAGCCCCGCGCGGAGTGAAGGCCACGACCTCCTCCAGGGCGAGCCGCAGCTCCCGGCCGCCCCATTCCGGGACCGGGGCGGCGACGCTCAGCTCGGCAACGAAGGTGCTGTTCGGGACGAGCTTGACCCGGCCGCGGACGCCGGTGTCGGCCTGCTCCCAGGGCAAGCCGATGAGCGGACCGGGCTCATGCAGAAACAGGCCGATGGAATGCGAGTAGATCCTCGGACCGGGGATCCCTTTCTCCTTCGCCGCGGAAAGGGCGGCGGCCAGGATTTCGTTCCCCGAGCGGCCTTCCTTGAATTCTCCGAGGAAAACGCTTTGGAGCCGGTTAGCTTCGGACAGGACGGCCTGGACTCCCGCGGGGACGTCGGTCTCTCCGGGACGGAGGACATAGGCCCATTCGGTATGGTCGGTGAAATAGCGCAGGTATTCGATCCCGGCGTCCACGCTGATGTAGTCGCCCGGACGGATCACCGTGTCCGCGGCGCCCCAGCGCTCGACCGCCTTCGCGTCGCGGTTGCGGATGCGGAAGGTCGGCCAGGCGAAGAGCTTGAGCCCGAGGTCGACGACGCGCTGATTATAATAATAAAGGAGGTCGTCGGTGGTCGTGACGCCCGGCGTGATCGCCCCGCCCGAGAACGCCTCGGCGATCAAGGCATGGGCGATCGACACCGCACGTTCGTAAAGGTCGAGCTCCTCGTCGAGCAGCGTCTCGAGCCACAGCGTCGCGAGCTCCACGCCCGAGCGGACGCGCTTGGCGAAGACGGGGCCGACCGTCTGGACCAACCGCTCCTTCAGGGCCGTGGTCAGGCCGCCGGCGGCCCAAATCTCTTCGGATTCGTTGATGGCGATCATCTTGGGATCGCGCTCCCGGACGACCCGGGCCAGGGCGTCCCACTGGCTCTCCTTTTTCGTGTTATCCCAGGCCCGCCAATCCCAGGCGTCCTTGTGGAACCCTTTCATGTCGGTCCGGGAGAGGTTGAGCCGTTCGACCGGCTGGCCGGGTTTTTTGGAAAAAACGAGGATCTGGACGATCGGGCACCAGACATCCATGGGGATCATGGTCTTGAAAACGGGATCGAGGTTGTCCTCGTTCGAGACGATGATCCACATGTCGAAACCGGTCTTGTCCATGACCGAGGGCAGGATGCGATCCAGCCGTTGAACCGTGATCCGGTTGACCGTGGCGACCTGCTCGCGGAAGGTCAGGATCCGCGGCAGGACGGTCGTTTGTCCGGCCAGGGGGAGTGCGGCCAGGGAGGTCAAAGCCAGGCCCGCCAGGAGCGCCGCGGCCGTCCGTCCCGGTTTTCTCATCGTTTTCCTCCATCCGTGATTTTCGTCTGCGTCAGGAAGGCGCTCCCGTACCGGTCGAGAAGGCGGTTATAAGCCTCGGCCGCCGCGCCGTTCCCCCAGTCGTAGATCGTGAACACGCCCATCCCCTCCCCCTCGGGGCTCGTCCGTCCGCCGTGGGCGTAGTTTTCCATGGTGAAGCCGAAATCCTCGGGGCCGAAGAACGGATGCGTCTTCTCCCAGAGGGCTTTGACGCCCGGATTCTCGGGACAATACATCATCACGAAGGACGCCCGGAGCGCCGCCAGGCCGCGCTGGAGGTATTCCTTCTCGCCGAGCTCGATCCCGTAGCGGAGGATGACCCCGGCGAACAGGCTCTGGCGGGCGTCGAGCCATTCGCCGTCGGCGTTCATGACTCCGAATCCGCCCAGGACGGGGACGTACATCGTCGGCGGCTGCCAGGAAGCCTGGGTCATCAGAAGCTCGTCGAGGACCCGTCGGCCGAGGTCGAGGGTTGACCTCTCCCGGGTCGCTTCCCAGGAATCGAGGAGCGCTTCGGCCGTCCAGAAGATCGAGAAATTGCACTGCTTGTACATGTCGTTGCGGACGATCTTCCGTCCGATGAGATCGCCGCTGCCGTAGCTCGAGCTGGACCAGTACGTCTCGAAATCCTCCCAGCGGCCGGCCGGGACGATGTCGCGGCTGACCGCCGCCATCGCCCGCAGGGCGGCCGACCGATAGCGCTCCTCCCCCGTGATGCCGGCCAGCCGGAGGAGGAAGCTCACGGACAGCGAGGTCTCGGGGGAGCGGTCCAGGACGCCCAGAGGCTGGAACGTCTTCGCCTCCAGCCAGGCCGGGAAATACCCTTCCGCATCCTGGAGGCGGAGGAGCCGGTCGGCATAGGCCCGGGCGTATTCGAGGAGGCGGGCGTCCTTTTCGAGCTCGTCGTACCAACGGAGCATCCACAGCGCGGTCCAGCTCATGTCGAGGAGATGAAAGGGAGCGGACCGGACATCGCGGATGCGGGGACGGCCGGCCGGCCGATTGACGGGATTCCGGTCGGAATTCCCCCAAAAAGCCGTCTGCCAGCCCTTGGACCGGTTGCACGGCTTTCCATCGACGGTGACGGTCTCCATCTCCGTGGCGATGACCGCGGGGAATAGCCCGTCCGTCATCGGCGCGGCGAGGGCGAGCTCTTTCGTGAGGAGGGCCTTGGCCCGGAGGTCCGCGTCGCCCGTCCGGCGGGCATAGCGGAACAGGCCCGAGGCCGAGCGGAGCGAGCTGAACCAGGCCTGGTTCCAGATCGAGCGGAACTCGCGCTCGTTGACCGGGCCGGGAAAGTTTGGGCTCTGCGTCTGATTGACGATGAAGACGGGAGCGCCGAGACGCTTTCCGTTCCATTCGAATTCCTGCCAAACGGAGCCGGCCCACGACCGGAAGGCCCAATCGTACGTGCGGCGGACATAAGACGAAAGGTCCGGAGCGAGCGGCGATCCCGATTCGAAAAGCGGCCGCCCCCAATGCTCCCACAGGAACGCCAGCGGCTTCCGCCAGGGATCGCGGACATCTTCCCCGTCGGAGGAAACAAAGAGATAGAATCCAACCTCGAGACGCCCGGCGGGATAAGCGGCGCCGGGGACTCGGGAAAAGAAGAGTCCCGGCTCGACCTTGGTCTCGCTCATGCCCAGGACGAGGGCGTTCCCGGGGGCGTCGAGGTCCATGTACCAGCGCGCGGCCGGGCCGCGCAGAAGCAGGTCGAGATCGGGGACGAGAACGAGGACTTTGTCCCGCGAAGCCGCGACCAGGGCCGGCGAGCGGAAGGCGTGCTGGTCGATGACGAAGGCATCGGTCGGGGTGAGGTGGGGCGACCAATGGAAATCCGGAGTGAACGCCGGCCGGACGGTGATCTTCCAGTCATCCTGGCGAATCGGCGCGTCGAGGTCGAAGGTCAGGCGGACGCGGTAGAGACCCGGTCCCTGCTCTTCGATCCGCAGCTCGGGAGACGTCCAACCGAGCGTCTCGATCGAAAACGGACGGACGAATTCGGCCAGGCGGGACGGAAGCGGGGGCGCTTGTGCGCGCGCGCCGAGGAAGGCGAAAACCGCGACAAGGCAGAGCGCGGCCGCTCGAAAGCGCATGCTCATCCAAGCCCCTCCGATATTTCTTCCTGTTGCGCGAGGAAGGCGCCTTCTGATAAAACAAAATCCGAATTCCGTCCCGAACGCCGACCGACCGGAGAATGCCCATGACGAGAACGCGCCTTTTCGAACGCATCGCCCTTGTCGGATTGTTGGTCGCCGTCGCCTGGCTGGCCTTCACCCGCGAAAGCCAGACCCGGCCGCCGCTTCACGACGGCCCCGCCTTCCAGACCGAGCCGGCACCCGTGGCCCCGCTCGCGATCGCTCCGGCGCCCGCGAACCCGATGGCCTGGCTGGCCCAGCCCAAGCCCCAGGCGGCGGCCCGGGCGAGCTCGTTCGCCCGCGGCGGCGGAAACAACGACACGATCAGCCTTCCCCTCGGCAGCGGAGAAATCACCCTCGCCGACCTCCGCGGGCCGGGCGCGATCACCCACATCTGGACGACGTTCCGGGGAAAGGGCCGGGACATCATTCTGCGCTTCTACTGGGAAGGGAGCGATCATCCGAGCGTCGAAGCCCCGATCGGGGACTTCTTCGGCGTGGCCATGGGCATCGACGCGAACGTCAACAGCGTCCCGATCCAGGTTTCGGCCGAGGGCCGGGCCCGCAATTGCTGGTGGCACATGCCGTTCAACACCTCGGCCCGCATCACGGCCGCGAACGCGATCCCCGCCGGAACGCCCGGGGCCGCCGCCCTGGCCCTCTATTACTACATCGATTACGAGGTCTTCGGGCAGCCGACCCGGGACATCCAGTATTTCCATGCCCGCCTGCTCGAAACCGCAGTGGCCGAGCGCGGACGCCTGGTCAAGCTCGCCGACGTCGAAGGCCGGGGCCATTTCGTCGGGCTGGTCATGGGCCAGCGGGCCCGGACGCCGGCCTGGTTCGGCGAAGGGGACGACGTGATCACCGTCGACGGGAAGCTCTCCTTCGCCGGCACCGGCACGGAGGATTACTTCTGCGACGCCTGGGGCTTCCGGGTCTTCAGCGACCTCTACCACGGCGTCCCGGTCTATGAAGGCCGGCACATCGGCGACCGCTTGAGCGCCTACCGCTTCCACATCAACGATCCCATCCCCTTCCGGAGCTCCTTCGCCTTCGAGATCGAGCACTGGCCGTGGTTCAGCACCATGCCGAATTCGGGCCGGGATTATTACTCGGGGCTGGCCTTCTGGTACCAGGACAAGCTCCACCGCGCCTGGCCGCGGCTGGACGAGCTCGTTTCGAACGAGCCCTGGGACCCCTCCGCCGGCCGCTGGCACGTTCCCGGGGCCCTCGAGGCCGAGGACCTCGCCGTCCTCGGCTATCGAAGCAAAGCCTCCGAGGATACGCGGCCGCCGTTGGACATCAAGTACGACACCGAGAGCCGGGACGTCCTGCGCTCCCTGCTTCGCTACGGCCCGCGCCCCACGCCGCTCTTCCTGATGCCGAACCTGAGCGGCGACCGGATGCTGGTTTTCGACGCGGGCGGGGACGGAGCCTTCAGCCTGGGCCTGCCGGTCAAGGACGACGGCGTTTACGATCTCAAGATCTATTATGCGCGGGGCGAGGATCACGGGATCGTGGAGCTCGCGGTCAACGGCCAAACGTTCGGGGAGCCGGTCGACGCGTTCAGCGGCCCGTCCCGTCCGATCTTGCCGCCCAAGCCCCAGACCTACGCGGCGGTCCCGCTCAAAGCCGGATTGAACACGCTCACCTTTACCGTCCGGTCGAAGAATGCCGCTTCGCTCGGCACCCGGATGGGGATCGACTGCGTCGCGGCTGAGCGGAGCGAAGGGCATCGATAGTCCTATTTCTTTTTCGGCTCCCACTGCCGGGAGCGGGAGCCGCGTGAGGTCCGGGTCGCCGTGGGCAGACCCGTGATGTCCTGCGGGAGGCTGGTGAGATATCCGGCCGCACCCAGGGCGGTGTCCTTGACCTCGACGAGCCAGGCGTCGGGGAGCTTCCCCGAGACGTAGCCTTCGTACACGCCGCCGCCCGTGTCGATCATGAACTCGGGATACCAGACCAGGTCCCGCCAGTACGGCGGATCGTCGTTGTAGACATACCAGACTTTGACCTGGATGATCTTGTTCGGAGAGGAAACCCGGGCCCGAAAGACCGTTCCGGCCGCGACCGACCGTCCGCCCCACGTGAACCCCTCATCCACTTCGCGGAACGACAGGTCGGAGATCCCGGTCAGAGGACGCTCGTCGAAAATGTGCGAAACCCACATCCGCCAATCCAGAAAATGGTGCTCGGACATGTCCGCGTGCCGGTAGTTGGGAACCATCGCGATCGTCCAGGCTCCGCCCATCATCTCCTGGAGGCGGTTGATGTTGTACATCCGGTAGCCGTCCTCGTTTGTCCCGCCGATGTAAAGGACATCGGCCTTGACGAAGGCGCGGTTGAAGATCGGGCTGATGGACCGCCAGGGCGGCTCGGCCAGGTTGTCGAAGGCTGATTCGTTCCCCATGTAGACGACGCCGACGATCCGATCGGGTTCGATGGCCGCGGCCGTGTAGGCGGACGTCGCCCGCTTGCTGTGGCCGCCGATGATGGCCCGGATCCTCTCCGGATCGATCCTCAGGATCCCGGCCATCACGTCGAGCGCCCGCACGTAGGGAACGGCCAGCCGGAAAAAGTTGTGGTCGGCCGGGTCCTGGCTCTCTTTCGACTTGGCCCCGAGGAAGCCGATCGAGATCTCCTGCCCGCCGGTCCCGTCGTATTCGCCCGGGACGGGAAGAATCATGGTCGGATAGCCGGTCCGGGCGGCGATGGGCTCGCCGTAATTGCCCAGGAACGGATCCCTCCACGGACCGGTGGCCAGGCCGTCCCAGCTCCGCTGACCGACGATGACGATCTTGCCCCGCCGCCGGGCCGCGTCATAGACCTTCCGGTCGGCGGGGAGGAAGACGACGCAGGGATGGCCCCAGGCCTTTCCGTCGATCTCCTGGGAATAGAACTTCACCTCGATCCGGCGCAGCTTGATCCGGGGATCGGTGTCCGAGGGGATGATCTCGTCCTTCTCGATCTTGGCGTCGAGCGGCGGAAGCGTCGCGCGGAAGCGGTCCCAGATCTGGCGGGGGGTCGGCACGGCGACCGGCGCGGTCTGCGCGCGCCCAGGCGCCCGGCCCGCGGTTCCCAGGCCGATGAGCAGCAGTCCCAGTCCGAACGGCGCGGCCGCCCGGACCCAGAGAGATTTCCGTGAGGATGCCATGGTTCATCCCTCTTTCTTGATCGTCCGGGGCTTGGGCTCCCAGTTCCTCGACCGCCATCCCCGCGATACGCGTTCCTTGGTTTCCTTATGGGTGATGTCCTGGGGCGTGCTGCTGATGTATCCGACGCCCCCCCGAGCCAGGTCCTTCACCTCGACGAGCCAGGCGTCCGGCAGCTTGCCGGGAAGAAAAGCTTCATAGAGATCGCCCGTTTTTTGGAGATAGACGGGAACCCACATCAGGTCGCGCCAATACGGCGGGTCATCGTTGTACACGTACCAGACCTTGGTCTGGATGATCTTATTCGGCGAATCGACCCGGGCGCGGAAGATCGTCCCCTCCGCGTTCTCCTCGAACTTGAGGTCGCTGATGCGCGTCAGGGGCCGGCCCTCGAAGATGTGGGAGATCCACATCCGCCAATCGAGGATCTGGACCTCGGAGGACGTGGCATGCCGGTAGTTCGGGATGACCTCGACCGTCCAGGGCCGGACCATCTTGGACTGCAGCCGGGTGATGTTGAACATTTCGTAGCCGTCCTCGTTGGTCGCGCCGAGATAGAGGACCGGACATTCCACGAACGCCTGGCTTTCGACCGGCGAGATCGGCTGGCTCACCTGACCCGGGTATCCGGCGAACGTCGATTCCATCCCCATATACACGACCCCGGCGACCCTCTTGGGGTCCATCGCCGCAGCATTGAAAGCCGCGGGCGCGCGCTTGCTGTGGCCGCCGATGACCGCACGGATGTCCGGTTCCTTCAGGATCGCGGCGAAAACGTCGATGGCCGTGATGTACGGGATGGCGAAACGGAAATACTGGGCGTCGATCGGGTCCTTGGTGTCCGCGATCTGGGCGCGGAGGAAATAGACCCACGGGCTCTCGCCGTCGTGGCCGTCGTATTCGCCCGGGATCGGGAGGACCATGGTCGGATAGCCGGCCAGGGCGGCGATCGGCTCGCCGTAGTTGTCGATGATCGAGTCGTCCCCGAACGCCTGGGCGATGACGACGACCTTTCCCTTCCGGGCCGGATCGGACAGGACGGAGGGATCGGCCGGCAGATGCACGACCGCCGTATGCGTCATGCGGCGCTCCCACTGCCCGACGGTCTGGCTGGCGAACCGGACCTCCATCCGCCGCAGCTTCTTGGCCGGGTCGGTGTCGGAGACGACGACCTGGTCCGAGAGAACCTTATAAGAAAAAGGAAGGAGCGTTTCCTGGCAGCGTTCCCAGATCTGACGGATATTCGGGGAGGTCCCGGCCTGGCCGATCCGGGCGGGGATCCCGGAGAGCCCCATTCCCAGGGCCGCGAATCCCAGCCCCGCGGCCGAAAAGAAGAACGTCCTTCGCCGCATTCTGATCCTCCCTCGCGTCCGGCCGGGGCGATCCCCCCGCGACCCGGGAATTCCGCTCCGATCCCGTCAGCGGATCCGGTGCCGGCCGATGGACATGGGCACGACCAGGTGCCGGTCGGGCCCGATGGTGTTCTGGACGCCTTTCATCAACAATGCCACGGCGCTGGCGGCCAGCTTCTCCTGGTCCTGCTCGGCGCAGAGGAGCGGCCGCTTGAAGATCTCGCAATACCGGTCGATGTCGAAGGCCGCCATCATGATCGGCTTTTCCGTTTCGATCTCGTGCTTCTGGACGACCTTCATCGCCCCGATGAAGACCAGGTTGTTGACGCAGAGGACGGCTTGGGTGTCCGGCTCGCGCTGGAGCAAACTTTCCATCATCCGCTCCCCCGCTTCCTGGGAATATCCCTCGAACAGGACGATCTTGTTGTCCACGGGCAAACCGTGACCGGCCAGGGCCCTGCGGTAGCCGGCGAAGCGCATGGCGTTGATGTAGGTCTCCGCGGTCCCGCCGAGATAGGCGATCCGGGAGAACCCGATCCCGATCAGGCTGTTCGTCAAGTCTTCGGCGGCTCGTTCGTTGGCGCTCGTGACCCAGGGGATGTCGGTTTCATAGAAGATGCGGTCGATGAGGACGATCGAGCGCTCGCGCCGGATCTCCTCCATGGCGTCCCACTCCTTCGTGTGGATGGGAGCGATGATGATCCCGTCGACCTGCCGGTCGACGAGGACCTTGAGATAGAACTCCTCGTTCTCCGGGATCTCGTTCGTGTTGCAGAGGATCGTGCTGTAGCCCTGCTCGCGGAGGAGCTTTTCGATCCGCGAAGCCAGCTCGCCGAAGAACGGGTTCTGAATGTCCGGGACGATGAGACCGACCGTATGCGTCCGTCGCAGCCGCAGGCTCCGGGCCAGGATATTCGGCCGGTAATTCAGGGCCTCCGCGGCTTTGAGAATGGCCTGGCGGGTCTTTTCCGAGATCCGGAATTCCTGGGCCTTTCCATTCAAGACCCGAGAGATCGTCGAGTAAGAAAACCCCGTCATTTGCTGGATGCGTTTGATGCTCATTTTTATTTGTCTTTATTTATTTTAGAACAAACGTTTGGCACAATCATTTGTTCTTTGCTATAATTACTCTTCCTTGACTCTCTTTGTCAAGTTTGTCAAGTTTGTCAAGGTCGGCCAATGGAAATCCTGCGCATGGATGGGATCGGAAAATCGTTCGGCGGGGGTCCGGTCCTCGAAAACATCTCCTGGGACCTTCGTCCGGGGGAGGTCCATGTCCTGGCCGGAGAGAACGGAGCGGGAAAAACGACGCTGATCAAGATCCTCGCCGGCGTCCATACCCAGTATGGCGGGGAGATCAAGCTCGAAGGCCGGACGGTGCGCTTCCGCTCGCCCCACGACGCCGCCCATCACGGGATCTCGGCCATTCATCAGGACACGTCCCTCGTCCTGTCGATGAACGTCGTCGACAACATCTTCCTCGGCCGGGAGATCCCCGGGCGCGCGACGGCGACGGACTTCGGGGCGGAGCGGCGGAAAGCTCGCGAGATCCTCGGCCGGCTCGGGCTCGACGTCCCCCTGGCCAAACCTCTGTCGGAATTCCCCGTCTCGGTCCGGCAGATGATCGAGATCGCCAAGGCTCTCTCCTTCGAGGCCCGCATCATCATCATGGACGAGCCGACGAGCTCGCTGAACGAGAACGAGACCGTCAAGCTCTTCGAGATCATCCGCGGGCTCCGCGACCGGGGCTGCGCCATCGTCTTCATTTCCCACCGCATGGAAGAGATCACCCGGCTCGCCGACCGCATCACCGTCCTGCGCGACGGGCGGCACGTCGGGACGGCGTCCGCGGCCGATCTCCCTCCGGACAGGCTCGTGGCCTGGATGGTCGGCCGGGAGATCAGCCAGCACTTCCCGCCCCGCGGCGCTCAGCCCGGACGGCCGCTTCTCGAGGTCCGCGATCTCAGCCTTCCCGATCCCTCGGGCGTGAAGGCCTGGGCCGTGGAGACAGCGAGCTTCGACCTTCGCGAAGGCGAGATCGTCGGGTTCGCCGGCCTGCAGGGATCGGGGAAATCGGAGCTCTTCCAGGGCCTGTTCGGCGCGTTCGGTCCGGTCGTCCGCGGCCGGATCGTCCTCGAGGGGCGGGAGTTCACGCCCCGCTCGCCGGCGGGATCGATCGGCCGGGGCCTGGCCCTGATGACGAACGACCGGAAGGTCTCCGGCCTCGTCCTCGGCATGAGCGTCGCCCGCAACATCACCCTCGCCTCGCTCCCGGAATATTCGCCGGGCGGATGGATGCGGGAAGGGCGGGAGCGGGCCGCCGCCGCGAACGACGTCCGGGACTTCGACATCCGCGTCCGGTCGATCGACCAGGAGACCGGGACCCTTTCCGGGGGCAATCAACAGAAGGTCGTCTTCGCCAAGTGGCTCGAAACCCGGCCGAAGGTCCTCCTCCTGGACGAGCCGACGATCGGGGTCGACGTCGGAGCCAAGCATGAGATCTACCGGATGATGAACCGCTGGACGTCCGAGGGCAAGGGCATCCTCCTGATCACCTCGGAGCTTCCGGAGCTGCTGGCGATGTCCGACCGGATCCTGGTCATGCACCGGGGACGGATCCTGTCCGCCATCGACCGCGCGGACGCGACGCAGGAGCTCGTGGTCCAGGCGGCCATGGGGAAAGTGGGGAACGCGTGACGAAATCCGCCTCCGGCCCGTCCGACGGCCGCCTCGGGCGCGCCTTCCGGTCTTCGGCCTTCCGCGCCCTGGCCGCCCTCGTCTTCGTCCTTCTCCTCGGCGCGCTGTTCAACGCCGACGGGACGTTCTTCCATTGGAACACCCACCGGGACATGCTCCGCCAGATCTCGGTCTTCGGCATCCTCGCCTGCGGGATGACCCTGGTCATCATCACCGCAGGGATCGATCTGTCCGTCGGCAGCGTCCTGGGTTTCACCTCGGTCCTGTTTTCCCTCCTCTCGCTCCAGCTCGGCTGGTCGCCCTGGCTTGCCGTCCCCGCCGCCCTCCTCGCCGGGGCCGCCTGCGGCCTCCTCTCAGGGGGCCTGATCGCGAAGTTCCGTCTCCAGCCGTTCATCGCCACCCTGGCGATGATGGTCTTCGCCCGCGGTCTGGCCAAATGGATCACGGGCGGGCGGAAGATCTCCTCCGCCGTCCAGATGCCCGACGGGAGCTTCCAGTACCGCGAGGTCCCCGGCGTCTTCCGCGCCCTCAATTCGAAGCTCCTCGGCGACAACATCGCCGTGGTGACCCTGATCTTTCTGGCCTGCGTCCTGATCGCCTGGATCATCCTGGCCAGGCTCCGGTTGGGCCGGCACATCATCGCCGTCGGCGGCAATGAGGAGGCGGCCCGCCTCTCCGGCGTCTCCGTCGCCCGGACGAAGCTCTTCGCCTACGGGTTCAGCGGCTTGCTGTGCGCCGTCGCCGGCATCTGCCAGGCCGCCCAGGAACAGCAGGGCGATCCCGAGTCGGGCGTGTCTTACGAGCTGACCGCGATCGCCATCGTCGTCATCGGCGGGACCAACCTGATGGGCGGAAAGGGCGGCATCGGGCTGACCCTGATCGGGGCGATGACCATCGGGTACCTGGAGAAGATCCTGAGCATCAACGCCGTCGGCGAAGCCACCCGGCTCATGCTGACCGGCCTGATCATCGTCGGAGCGGTGCTCTTCCAGAGGGCGAAGAAATGAGACGGCTGCGCCCCGGCAACAAAGGAGTTCGCATGAACACGAGATCGCTTGTCATCGCGGCGCTCGCGGGAGCGCTCGCCGTCTGCGGCGCGTGCGGGACCAAACCGTCCGCGTCGGCCGGAGGCGCCTCGACGCCCGCCGCGGGAGGCCCGAAATACACGATCGGGATGAGCCAGTGCAATCTCGGCGAGCCCTGGCGCGTCCAGATGAACGCCGACATCCAGGCCGCCGCGGCCGCGCATCCCGAGCTCAAGGTCGTCTTCAAGGACGCCCAGAACGATTCCCTGCGCCAGCGTTCCCAGATCGAGGAATTCGTCGGCGCCGGCGTCGACCTGATCATCGTCTCGCCCAAGGAGGCGGCCCCGCTGACCCCGCCCGTGGCCGCCGCCACCGCCAAAGGCATCCCGGTCATCGTCCTCGACCGGCGCGTCCTCGGCGACGCGTTCACCTGCTTCATCGGGGCGGACAACAAGCGCATCGGCCGGGCCGCCGGCGCCTGGATCGTCGAACGGCTGGGCGGGAAAGGCAAGGTCGTCGAGCTCAAGGGCCTGATGACGTCGACGCCCGGCCAGGACCGGAACTCGGGATTCCGCGAAGGCATCCGCGGGAGCGCCATCGAGATCATCTTCGAAGCCGACATGAAATGGCTCGAGCCGAACGCGCGGCAGGAGATGGAATCGGCCCTGGCCCGGTATCCCAAGATCGACCTCGTCTATGCCCATAACGATCCCGGCGCGCACGGGGCCTACCTGGCCGCGCAGGCGGCCGGGCGGGAGAAGGACATCCTCTTCGTCGGGATCGACGGTCTGCCCCATGAAGGTCAAGTTTACGTGAAACAGGGGATCCTCGCCGCCAGCTTCGAATATCCGACGGGCGGCCGGGAAGCGATCGAGACGGCCTTGAAGATCCTGGCCGGAGAAACGGTCCCGAAAGAGATCACCCTGTCCTCCCGGGTCTTCACGCGGGAGAACGTCGAGGCCGGCGGGGCCTGGCTGAAACAGCCTTGATTCGGTTCCGACCGAACGGTATCATGTTGGACTGCCGGATAGGAAGGAGGAGAGGACGATGAGCCCCATCGTTGACATCTATTTGCCCCTGGACAGCCGGGACGCGCCGAACGCCGCGATCTGGCCCATCGCGACCCGCCAGCTCGGGGAGCTGATCAAGGTCGTCCGCGCCGCGGGGTGGGAACCGAACGTCCTCAATCCCGACAAGTTCGTTTCCAGCGTCGCCGAAGGGATGAAAGTCGTCAAGCGGTCCCGCGGCGAGCGTTTCATCAATTTCATGGCCGGCTGGTCCTACCCCGACTTCTCCGTCAGCCCGATGTGGCAGCTTCCCCACGACCTGCCGAAGCTCATGCTCGGCTCCTCGATCCCCGACTTTCCCGGGAACGTCGGCCTCCTCGCCACCGCGGCGGGGATGGCCCATGTCGGGATCCGGACCTCTCGCCTCTTCGTCGAGCATTTCGATCGTCCCAAAACTTACGCCGGCGCGATCGAGTCGTTCCTGAAGACCGGAACCTACGCCTTCCCCTCCCCCCCGCCGATCGATGTCCCCGTCACGGACGCCGACGCGGCCGCGGCCAAAGCGGCCGCCGCGTCGCTCGCGGGGATGATCTACGGAGCGGTCGGCCCCCGGTCCATGCAGATGTGGAACAAGATCTCCGAAGCGGATTTCCTCTCCACCTTCGGGATCGCCCGGGAAGGCTTCGACGGCCTGCGCCTCCTCAAGATGGCCGAAGCCGTCCCCGAAGCCAAGGCCGCGGAGGCGCTCCGGTTCCTGCTCGACCGGGGGATGCGCTTCGAATTCGGGACCGATCCGGCGCAGCACCTGACCCGGGACATGGTCCTCTTCCAGATGAAGGTCTATTACGCCCTTCTCGAGCTCAAGGCCCGCTTCGGGCTCGATTTCCTGGGCGTCCAGGACCAGCTCGACTGGGTCGAGCATTATCCGGCGACCGATCTCAGCCTGGGGCTCCTCAACAACAGGCTCCGTCCGTCGTCGGACGGCCAGACCGTCGTCGCCGCGACCGAGGCCGACGACGGCGCGGCCCTGACCATGCAGATCTTGAAGCTCCTCAACGGCGGAGAGCCGGCCGGGTTCAACGACTTCCGCTACTGGGACGAGAAAGAGGGGCTGTACTGGTTCGTGAACTCGGGCGCCCTGGCCCCCTATTTCGCCCGCGGCCGTCATGACTCCCTCGAGGGGGCGTGGTCCGAGCGGCAGACGCCGATGTATTTCAAGTACGGCGGGGGAACGAGCTCCGTGGTCGTCCGCGTCCCGGGGACCGTGACCTGGGCCCGCGTTTCCTACCGCGACCACCGTCTCTACGTCGCGGCCGGGCGCGGCGTCACCGACGTCCCGACCGACGGACAATGGCGCGAGCGGTCGCGCCGGTGCAACGGCGAATGGCCCCATTGGTACATCAGGCTGTGCGGCCGGATCGAATGGCACTTGAATTCGAATCATCCGATGACCACGTTCGGCGACCACCTCGGCAAGCTCAAGGCTTTCGCCGAGGAGATCGGGATCCCCTTCGAGTGCTACGATTCTCTCACGCCCGCGGACATCGCGGCCGGCCGGAGGGCTTGAGACGGCGCCCCCCAGGCGGGGCGAAGAAGAGGGCAGCAGCCATGAAAGCGATCCTCGCGACCATTTCCGGACTTCTCATCCTCCTCTCGGCGGCGGGACCGGCCCGGCCCCAGGCCGCGGCGAGCGGAGCCGGCCGGGCCGATAAAGCCGTCGAACAGCTCCATCGCGACGCCCTCGTCTGGGATTGCCACAATGACTTGGCCTACCGCGTTCTCTACGAAGGCCTGGACATCGGAAACCGGCTCCCCGGAGGCCAGGTCGACATCCCCAAGATGCGCGAAGGAGGCATGGACGTCCAGGTCGTGGCGCTGTTCATCCAGAATTATCTCTACCCCGACAAGAGCGCCCGGCAGGCCTTCCAGCTCCTCGAGGCCATGACCCGCAACATCGAGAAGAACGCCGCGGCCGTCGAGTTCGCCCGGACGGGGACGGACATCGAGCGCATCGTCGCTGCCGGAAAGATCGCCATGCCCCTGGCGATCGAGGGGGGCCACGCCATCGAAGACCGGATCGACCTCCTGCGGACCTTCCACGACCGGGGCGTCTCCTCGATGACCCTGACCCACAACGTCAGCCACGGCTGGGCCGACGCGGCCGCCGGCCAGGTCCGTTGGCACGGGCTCAACGACCTCGGCCGGAAGGTCATCGGCGAGATGAACGCCCTCGGGATGGTCATCGATGTGTCCCACGCCTCCGACGAGACTTTCGCCGACGTGATCGAGGCGAGCAAGGACCCGATCATCTTCTCCCATTCCGGGTGCCGGGCCATCAACCCCCACCGCCGCAACGTCAGCGACGACATGCTCCGGGCCCTGGCCAGGAACGGAGGGGTCATCGGGATCGTCTTCGAGCTGAACTTCCTCTCCCAGCAATACGCCAAGGCCACCCAGGAGCTGCGGGCGATCAGCCGGCCGATCCTCCAAAAGGTGCCGCCGATCGAGGACCTGGACCTGCGGATCGCCGTCGACCACATCAGCGAAGGCCGGGACTGGCCTCTCGAGGGACGGCCGACCATCGAGGACCTCCTCAATCACATCGACCACGCCGTCAAGGTCGCCGGAGTGGACCATGTCGGCCTGGGCGCGGACATGTATCCCCGCACGCCCTCCCCCGAGGGGATCCGCGGCGCCCAGGATTACGGCAACATCACCCGGGGCCTGAAGCGGCGCGGGTATTCCGACGAGGACGTCCGGAAGATCATGGGCGGCAATTTTCTGCGCGTTTGGAAGCGCGTCGCCGGCTGATCCCGCCCGTCCCCGCGCCGGTTTGACTTTCCCTTCCGCCCGGGGTAAAAAGTGGTGTCTCAGGAATCCCGATCAACCATGGACGCCGCGCCGCTTCCCTTCGAGCCGGGCCGGACCTTCGCCCACTACCGGATCGAGTCCGTCCTCGGATCGGGCGGGATGGGCGTCGTTTACCGGGCCATCGACGAGCGGCTGAACCGCCCCGTGGCGATCAAGGTCATCCGGCCCGAGCTGACGGCGAACCCCGACCGGCTGCGCCGCTTCCTCCAGGAAGCCCGGTCGGCCGCGGCCGTGACCCATCCGGCCATCGCCCAGATCTACGACGTCGGGGAGTCCGAGGGGACGACCTACATCGTCATGGAATTCGTGGAGGGCAAGACCGTCCGTCAATTGATCTCCCGCCAGGAGCTCGACCTCCTGGGCGCGGTCGAGATCGCCCTGCAGATCGCCGAAGGCCTGGGCCACGCCCACCGGGCGAACATCGTCCACCGCGACATCAAGTCCGACAACATCATGGTCACTCCCAACGGCCATGCCAAGCTCCTGGATTTCGGTCTGGCGACGTGCTCGATCTGTCCGGAGGAAGGCGCCGAGATCGCCGAGCCGGAAGGCCCGACGCGGACCGCGACCCTGGCCCAGAGCTTCACGGCCACGCGGACGATGATCGGGACCGTCGTCGGGACGGCCGCCTACATGAGCCCCGAACAGGCCCGCGGGACAACCATCCGGCAATCCTCGGACGTTTTCTCCCTCGGCATCGTCCTCTACGAGATGGTCGCGGGCGAGCTCCCCTTCCGCGGGGTCAGCCCGATGGATACGATGCACTCGATCGTCTTCGACGAGGCCCGGCCGGTGACCGAGGTCCGTAAAAACCTCCCGCCCGGCGTCCAGGCCGTCATCGGCCGCTGCCTGAGAAAAGACCCGCAGGACCGCTATCCCGACGCCGCCGCCCTCGCCGACGACCTTAAGCGGCTGAAAAAAGAAATCGAGACGGGAACGCACTCTCCGCTCGCCCGGCTTCGCGACTACCAGCGGATCTCAGGCTTGTTCCGGCCGAACCATCGCCTCGGCCCCAAGGAGATCGCCGTCCTCCTCGCCGCGGGGGCCCTCGTCGTCATGGTGCTTCTGGGCAAGATCAACCTCTCGGCCATCTTCACGACCGCCCTGTTCGGCCTGCTCATCTTCCGCTATATCAAGAACCGGAAGCGCCGGATGGTGAAGCGGTTCACCCTCAAGGCCGCGGGCATGCCGAGCGTGCGGGCGATCACCGTCCGGGACGACCGGGTCACCGTCATCGCCGAAAAGGCGCCGGCCAGCCTCTACATCACCCTCAATACGCTCGTCGATGAGATCAACGCCAAGCTCGTTTTCGGAAAGCCGGTCAGCCTGGCCATCCGCGACGAGGTCGGCGCGGACGAATTCCAGAAGATCCTGCGCGAGACCGGAGTCGTCTACGTCCGCGCGGACATCGCGCCCGGCGGAAAAGCCTGAGCCGGCGTTCTCCCCGCCCGGCGCCCGGCCCGGTTTCGCCCCCGCTCCGGCCTGACTTACCGCCCCCGTTGCGCGCCCGCCCCGGCGGCCGTCATCGGCTTACGGGGGAACCGCGCCTCGCGGTTGGCCGCGAGATAGGCGAACCCGGCCACGATCGTCGCCATTTTGACTACGTCGTTCGGCTGGAGCCGTTCGTACGTGTCCATGTTCGTGTGGTGGGTCAGGGGACTGTATTCGATCTCGTCCTGGATGAACTGGAACCCCGGCAGTCCGACCGCGTCGAAAGACTGGTGATCGGTGCCGCCGGTGTTGCGGATGGTGATGGTCGTCATCCCCAGGCCGCGGAACGGCTCCATCCATTCGCGGAAGATCGGGGCAGCGGCGTCGTTGCCCTGGAGATAGACGCCGCGCAAGGCGCCGGTCCCGTTGTCGATGTTGAGATAGACCGAAAATTTCTCGTAGTCGGGCTTCGTCTGGAGCGGACCCATCGCCCCGCGCTGGCCCCCCCCTCCCGCGGCGGGAGGAGCGGCGGGCGGGACGCCCCGCTGGCCGCCGCCCGCCGGCGCCGCGCCCGCTGCGGCCGGCTGCGCCGCGGCGCGGCTGGCATAGTGGGCGGCGACGTACTCGCGTGAGCCGATGAGCCCCTGCTCCTCGGCGCCCCACAATCCGACCCGGACCGTGCGGCGGAGCTTGACACCTGTGGTCTTGAGGATGCGCAGGGCTTCAAGCATGGCGGCCGAGCCGACGCCGTCGTCGGTGGCCCCCGTCGCGGCGTGCCACGTGTCGAAATGGGCCCCCAGGAGGACGACCTCGTCGGCCTTGTCGGTGCCGGGAATCTCGCCGACCACGTTGAACACCGGCGGATTCGGGTGATAGGTGTTTTTGATGTCGGCCTCGATCGTCACGGGGACCTTCTTCGCCAGCATCCGGGCGATGCGCCCGTACTGCTCGGTGGGGATCGAAACCGCCGGAAGCGTCTTAGCGGGATCGGCCGCCCGGTTCCCGCCGATCGTATAGATGCCGTGGCCGCGCGGGATCGTCGTCAGGGTACCGAGGGCTCCCTCGGCGAGGAAGAACTCGTTTCGGACGTTGGCCGCGCCGAATCCGCCGCGCTGACCGGCGGGCTGTTGGGCCGGCTTCGCCTGGGGCTGGCCCGCGGCCGGAGCGGCCGCCGGGGCTCCCGCACGCTGGGCCGGCTGCGCCGGGGCGGGCGCCGGAACCACGGGCGCTCCGCGCTGAGCCCCGGGCGCGGTGACCCCGAATTCGAGACCGGGCGGAGTCTGGAGCTCCATCAGGGCGAGGTCATCCGACGTATAGCGTTTCGAGATGGGCGTCCAATACGCCGGCACGTCGGGCGCGGCGACGGTCAGGACCCATTTGCCCTTGAGCTTGCCCTTGAAGGCGGCAAGGTCCTCGGCGGTCGCGGCCGTGACGAGTACGGCCTCGCCCCGGACGAGGCCGTTCGTGCCCGGCGTCCAGGCCGTCGGGGTGCCGGGGATCGGAAACGGCTCGGGGGCGGTCACGGCCAGATAGAACTTGTCGTTCGTCCAACCGCGCTCGAAGCCGTTGCGGTTCGGCCACGGCTCCATCGCGACGTTGGCCAGGCCCCAGTCCTTCATCTTGGCGACGACCCATCCGGCCGCCTTGGTCATCATGGGCGAACCGGTGAGCCGCGGGGCATAGACGTCCGTCAGCCAGCCTGCCAGCTCCATGACCTGCGAACGCTGCAGGCCTTCGGCCTTGATCTTGGCCAAATCTCCGTAGTCGATGATCTCGCTCGTGGCCCGGAGCGGCAGGATTAAACACAATCCGGCCAGGGCGGCGGCGAGCGCGAGGGTGTGGGCGGTTTTTCGCATCGGGATTCTCTCCTTTCCGGCCTTTCGGCCGCCGAACTTCGAAATCATATTCTCGGTCCGGAAAGCCTGTCAATCCGAAGCTGGGGCGGCCTTCGTCCTTTTCAAAAAACTATTCGAACCTCAGGACGCGCACGGGACCGAGGAGGCCCGAGGGCAGCAGCGGCGAATCGGCGCGATAGAATTGCTGGGCGGTGTAGGTGTATTTTTTCGCCGCGCCTGGCTGCTGGTCACCGATCAGGCGGTTCACCCAGAGGTTCGTGACCTTGATCTCAAGGGTATTCGGTCCGGCCTTGAGTGCGGAGGTCACGTCGGCGCGGAACTGCGGCTTCCAGAGGATACCCAAGGGCGTGTGATTGACCGTGATTTCGGCGATGTTCTTCACATCGCCCAGGTCTAGCCACAGTGTCGCTCCCGGCTTAAGCCAATCCGCCGGCGCCTCGATGATCTTGGTGTAAACCGCCGTACCCGAGAAATATTTGACTCCCGGATCGGCGCTTTCGCTCCATGAGCCGAGGGCGTCGAAGCTGATCTTGGCCGGAGCTCCACGGTCCGGCTGGAAAGCGATGTCCCAGGCGCCGGAGATGCCGGCCAGAACGGCTTCGGTCCGCACCGGCAGCGAACGCGACGGTTCGACGAATGCCTTTCGGAACACGACGAAGATCGCGTCATGGGGGGCGAGGGGGAGGGGCACCGTGGTGCGGCCGTTCGCGGCGCGATAGGACGCGGGCTCGATGAGGCCCGTGTCGGGATGCCAGATCTCCGGCGCCCGGCCCTGTACTCGGAAGGCCGCATCCACGATCTCGGGGCTGTCGCCGCGGTTGCTGACCCAATAGAGATCTCCGTCGGCGAGCTTGCGGTGAACGAACATGAGGCTCGTGTCTTGGCGCGGCTTGGCGTATTCGAAATCCGGTGCCGTACCGAGCCCGGCCAGAGCCTGGGGGATCGAACGGTTGACATCAAGTTTCCCCTTGACGCTTCCGCTCCCCCAAAGCTCGCCGACGATGGTCTGGAAGTCCGCTTGGCTGTCGGAGAGGCTTGGACTGCCGATGGGCTTAGGCCCGACGACGGCGACGCCCGCGTTCACGAAATCGCGGATCTTGCGCAACACGGGGATGGGCATATACCTGCTGTTGGAATCGAGCGCGAGGACGCGGTAGCTCATGCCGGTCGCGGTCGTGAGCTTTCCATTAGCGGCCGAGAGCTTGTGGAGCAAGGCGTCCGAGTTGACGAAATCGAAGCTGTAGCCGGCCGGGATGTCGGGCGGCTTGGCCCCAAAGAGGGCGGTGACGTTCGAGTCTTCGCCGTAATAATAAAGGATGTCGGCCACGAACTTCCCCTGTTGAAGCATGAAGGAGCTTCTGGAGAGGTAGGTCGTCCAGGGCCGGGCCGATTCCGCCCACGTTTCGTGCCGGGTGAACCACTGGCCGAAGGGACCGAGGCCGAGGCCGGGGATCTTGTCGTCCACGGGCTGATGGACCGAGGTGTGGATCACGAACCGGTTCAAGCCCATGGCCATCAGTCGGTCGGCCGTCGGCTTCAGCGTTTCCGGCGAGAACGACCACGCGCCGCTGCCCGCGGTGAGCGATTCGGCGGCGACCAGATTCTGCCCGTAGATATGGGCAACCGAGGCGGATTCGCGGACGTCGGCGTCGTGGGCAGAGCTCGTCCGACCCGGCTGGCCGGTCCACATGGCGCTCATGGGGATGTCGGAGGATCTCTTGACCTCCATCCCGTCGCCGATGAAGGCGCGGCCGGATTCGTGCGATTCGGTGTAACGACCCATCCCGCGCGCGTGGAGCATGGTCGTGAGCTGATCGTAATGGTATTCCGCGGTCATCTCGCCCAGGGTTTTCCGGAAGTCCCAGAGGAACCGGTCGCTCGCCTCGGCGCTTTCGACCACGCGGCCGGCGAGGACCGGCAGCCAAGGCGTCATGTTGTAGCCCCGGCGCTTGGCGAACTCGGCGATCATGTCGTCGGTCCAGTTGGCCACGCCGGCTTCCCAGCTGTCGGTGATGATGTAGCGGAGCCCGCGCCGGCCCATGAGGTCGCCGACGGTGCCCTTGTACTGGCCGAGATAATTGTCGAAATACGCCTTGACATAGGCTCGGCTGAGCTTGTCCACCTCGAGCCCCGTGGCTTCCGGGGAGGCCGGGGAGTTGCGGGCGCCCGTGAGCGAATAGCCGATCCGGAGAACGATCCAGCGGCCGGGAGGAGCGGTCCAGACGAGCGTTCCATCGGCGCGCATTCTCGAGGTGAGGTCGATCACGTCGGCTTTCCGCACGGCGTCGGCAGGCCGGACGGGGGGCGTCGGCATATCGTAGATCCCCGTAGCCGCGGAGAAACCGGCCTTCTCCTGGAAACGGTTGACGGTCCCCGAAGGATGAAGGACGAATTCGGCGATCGGAGTCCCGGAGGCCGCGGCGGGCGGGGCTTGGGCGCCCTGAGGCAGGCCGGCCCGCCCCCCGGGCTGGGGCGCCGGAGTCGGGATCGAGACGCGGAAGAATCTCGCCGTCAACGCGGGAAATGAGATCGTCCGCCCGCCGGGAGGGAGGGGCGCCACTGTGCGGAACTCGCGGCCGTCATCGCTCGTTTCGAAAGACGGGAGCGCGGCGCCGGAGCCCCGGCCGCCGAAACCGCGGCCGCTTCCCACGCCGGTGATGAAGGTGACGCCCGAGACGGCCTGCGGCCGCGGAAACTCGAACTGGATCCAGGCTTTTTCCCCCGCCGACACGGCGGGGAGCATGACGGATCGGGCGAGGTCGCCGTCCGTGAGGGCGTCCAGATCGAATTGACCTCCGCTCGAAGTGACCTTAGCCTGGAGCTCGGCGAGAGGGCGATCCGCTTCGGGAGCCCGGAATGCGACGGCCGCGGCGTCAGCGTAGAACTCCTGCCCGGCCGTGGCGCCGGACCCTCCCCGCCCTGCGCCCTGGTTCTGGTAGGATCCGGTCGCCGTCGGGGGTTTGGGCAACACGGCGGTGAGCCGGCGGCCCCCTTCAATCCGGGTTTCGCCCCAGACGTATTTTTTCATCGCCTGGGCCGGAGTGACCCACGGCCCGCCGCTCTCGCTCCAGCCGGGCGATCCGGCGATGGCCATTTCCAATCCCATCTGGTCCGCCAGGGTGGCCGCGTATTTGAAGGCGTCCTTCCATTCGGGCGTCATGTAGATCAGGCGCTGGGGCACCACTTGGGCGGTGTTCAACCCGGCGTCGAAATTCTGAAACCCGGCGATGCCGGCGCGCTTGAACCATTCAAAATCGGCCTTGATGCCCTCTTTGGAGATGTTGCCGTTCATCCAGTGCCACCAGACGCGGGGTTTCGCGCTGTCGGGCGGGTTTAAAAAGCCCTGGACGAGGGCATCCTCCGGCGACTGGGCGAGGACGATCCAGGCGCCCACAAGAATCATGATTCCGGCGATGAGAGCGAACCCTCCGGTCCTTTTCGACGTTTTCGGCATGGGAAACCTCCCTAATGGCTGAAGGATATTCCCCGCCGCGAAATGAAGTCAAGGAGAGCCAAATCCGTTGTCCGGGAGATCGAAGGATTCCTTTTCAGTTGACTCTCCGGCCGGCGGCGCGTATAAACCCCGATTGTGAGTCGCTACGGACGAAGCCTCCTTTTTGGCGTAGCCCTCGGCCTCGGGACGATCCTCTCCCTGTCCCGGCTCGAGGCCTCGGAGATCCACCGGCTCACGATCGTCCTGAGCACGACTTCGGACTCGACGTCGGTCGCTTTCAAAGAGGCTCCCTTCGGAGCGTTCATCCGCGAAGTCCGGGAGGGCTCATCCGCTCCGGAGCTCTGGATCCGGAGAGGGCCGGAGCTCGGCGTGGCCAAACGCGTCTTCGACGAGACGCGGGTGACCGTGGAGTTCGACGTTTACGTCGACCTCCAAGGCGTGGCCTCCCCCACCTTGACGCTCGGCATCGAAAAGGGCTGGATCAACTCGGCCACCGTGACCCTGTCCAACCAGAATGGCGCCGCGGCCAAGGTCATAGGCACGTACATCCACGAGGGAGTCTCCAATCCGGGCGATCCCCTCAACCGGCGCGAATTCGCCGTCCCGATCGACAAGGTTCGCGAGGGCGGTCCGCGGGCTCATCGTTCCATCGAAAAATCGGTCCTGGCCACCTATTACCCCTGGTTCGGGACGCCGGACGGCCCGTCCGGCTTTTGGCATCAATGGATCCCCGGCCTGCCTCGATACGGATCGGCGCACACTCCCGCGGCCGGCTTTTACGATTCCCTGGATCCGGACGTCCTCCGCCGCCACATTCGGGAAGCGCACGAGGCCGGGATCGACGGCTTCGCCGCGTCCTGGTGGGGCCGAGGCTCGTTCGAGGACCGCGCCTTCCAAAAGCTCTTGACCATCGCCGAGCAAGAATATTTCACGGTTTCGGCCTATTACGAGAATGCCGACACTCCGGACCAGGTGGCCGACGATTTGAGCGCCATCCTCCGGGACTATGGCCCGCGCGCGGGCTATCTTAAGGTCGACGGCGCCCCGGTGATCTTCATCTACGGCCGGGTTATCCTCAGGTTCGGCAAGGATGACTGGGCCGGGATCCTGGCCCGGCTGAACGCGGCGGGACTCCGCTTTTTCCTCGTGGCCGACGGACTCGAGGACGACCTTTTCGTCGAGGACGGGAGGCTCGATTTCCTGTTCGACCTTTTCCAGGGCGTGCATTGTTACAGCGGCGTTTCCCTCGATCCGGCCTCCCTCCGCGAGCTGAACACTCTGGGCTCGCTCCGGTCGAAAGGGAAGAACATCCTGTTCGCCGCGACGGTCGTTCCCGGATACGACGATTCCCTCATCCGCTCGTCCGGGTTGCTGCGGGACCGGCAGGACGGCGGGTATTTCCGGGCACGATGGGAGACGGCCGTCGCCGGCTCGCCCGACTGGGTCCTCGTCACCTCATGGAACGAATGGCATGAGGGGACGGAGGTCGAGGCGAGCCTGGAGCTGGGCGCCCGCTATTCGGCGATGACGCGCGACCTGGGCAACGTCTGGAATCCTGAGAAAAGGCTCCGGATCATCGCCGGGGCCGGGGGAACGACGGATCCGGCGCCGGGCGTCCATACTTATGGATTGGGCCAGGACGTCGCGGTGACCGCCAATCCGGACGAAAATTTCGATTTCAAGTCCTGGTCGGGAGACGCCTCGGGCACCCTGAATCCCGGCCATATCGTTCTCGACGTGAACAGATATGCCGTCGCTCACTTCGCCAAAATCGCGCCGCCTCTCCAGGCCGCTGTTGCCGTGAAGTCAAATCGGAGCCTCTCGCAGCTCGAAACCATCCACGTTCTATCTTGGGAAGAAAATCCCATGAACGGTGAAGTCGCGGGATACAGGATTTATCGCATCGAGGGCGGCGGGAAAACGCTGCTCGGAGAGACCGGTCCGGACGAACGGACGTTCCAGATCCGGCGGGTCGATCGGGCCAAGACGTCGACCTATGGGATCGCCGCGATCTCCCTGTCTTCCCGGGAAGGCGAGCCCGCGGTCATCGCGGTCAAATGATCCCGGGTCGGAATCCTATTTTTTCCGGAAGCTGAGAGGGTAAAGATCCCGGGGGACGTTCTGGTACGGAAGCTCGCTCAGGTCCGCGGGTCCCCAGCCCGGGGCATCCACCTCGATGACCGCGCCGGCGATCCCAGTGTCGACGAATCCGCGCCGGAAGTGGACCCGGGACTTGAGGACGATGATGTCGAGCTCCTTGAGCGGAATCCCCAGGCGGTCGAAGATCGCCGGAGAGGTGACCTGATTCAGGACCGGCGTCAGGATGATCCTGTTCCCTTCGCCGAATTTGAGGACGGCGGCCGGGTCTTTCTCCGAGCCGGCGATCTTTTCGATCGTCGCCGTGACCTTCACCGGATTCCCGGCGTATTTGTCCGAATAGCCGCCCAGCGAAAGCGTGACCGTCTCCCCGACTTTTTTGCCCCTTAGGGCGGCCAGGGCCTTCTCGTCCCGGAGCGTGGTGATGCAGAACCGGGCCGCGTTTTGCCGGATGAGCTCCTCGAGGATCCAGGTCGAGCCGCCGGTCCTGTCGCTGTGGTCGGCGACGATGACCGGAGTCTCTTTCGCACGCGCCGCGGCGATGGCCCGGGCCACGCCCTCTTCGACCTTGGGGATTGTCTTGCCGGCGAAGGCTTCCCGCTTCCGCCAGATGAAATCGCTCATGTCGTCGGCGATCCGGTCGGCCAAAGCTTTGTTCCCGTCCGCGACGACCATGACCGCGGCTCCGGCATCGGGGACGTCGGCATAGGCGAAGCCGTAGGCAACCGAGACATACGTCCCGGGAACCTCCTCCTCCCAGATCCGGGCCCGCTCCATGATCTCCATCGATGGAGATGTTCCGGTCCCCTGGAAGACACTCGGCGTGATGACCTTGGGCTTGCGGACGGATATGACCGGCTTGTACTTGCCGCGGATCGTTTGGGCCATGACCCGGGCGGCCCGCTCGCCCTGGAGGTCGGCGTCGTAATGCGGATAGCGCTTGATGATGAACACGGCGTCCGCGGCGTCCGCGAGCTCTTGGTCTTCGTTGGCATGGAGGTCGAGCGTGACCATGATCGGGATCTTGCCGACGACCGCGCGCACGCGGCGGCAGAGCTCCGCCTCGGGCTTGGGGATCCCGGTCACGGCCATGGCCCCATGGAGGGCGAGGAAAACGCCGTCGAACGGACCGAGACGGCGGAGGTCCTCGACGATGAGGCCGGAATATTTCTCGAAAGATTCGCGGGTGAGCCAGCTGCCCGAAGATCCGCCGCGCGAGCCGCGCGGAGACATGATCCCGACGAGATCGATCCCACCGAGGTCGTCGGACATCCGTTTGAACCCGCTGATGTATCCTTCGCCGTCGCGGAAGACCTCGCGGGTCGGCGGGCCGGTGAATTCCCAGTCGGCCACCGTCGTCGGATCCGGGCAGAACGTGCAGGTCTCGTGGGAAAAGGTCGCCACGGCGACCCGGATAGGCCGGGCGGGCGTTTGCGACGAGCCGAGGAGCGTCAGGGCGGCGGCGCAACCGAGCCCCGCGGCGATTAGGATTTTCTTGCGCATGCGATTCGTCCTTTCCTTCACTCAGGGGAGCGTCCCGGGACATTGGCGGCGGGGGCGGATATCCATCCGCGCGAGAACGGAGGAGGATCCCCCGGACGGGGATCCCTCACCCCAGTGGCTGACCAAGATCTGCAGGTCGCGGATATCCACCCGGTTGTCGCCGTCCAGGTCGGCCCGCGGGTCGTAGGACGGATGGCCGGCCGATTTCATCCAGCTGCCGAAGAGGATCCGCAGGTCGAAGCCCGTGACCGCCCCGTCGGCGTCGATATCGCCGGGAATATAAGTCCGGAACCATGTCCGCGAAATTGGGGATTGGAGAAAGAAATTGAGGAGCAGGGTCCCGACCTTCTGCTGACTCGATTTCGAAGGATGCGTGCCGTCGCTCTCGAAATCCGCGGGGAGCCAGGCCAGGCCGTCCTTGCGCGGAACGGCACCGTCCGCCCAGAGATAGGGTCCCCACGCGAGCCAGGGTGCCGCGCCGCTATCATGGCTCAGGTCTCCGGCGATCGGATCGATCGATCCGTCCGCGATCTGATCGGCCTGGGCACGGATCAGTCTCTGGACCGAAAATCCCGATTCATACGCGTACGGCTCGGGATTGAGCTTCGATGTGGCGTAGCCGGCATAGATCCGGCTCGAAAGAAAGACGACCTGAAGATGGGGATAGCGGATTTTACAGGCCCGGACGGTCTCGCCCAGGGCACGCTCGAGGACATAAGCGTCGGCGTTGGCGTCCGGAAGGGCGACGGAAGGCTGGATGTCCGCCTGTTTCAGCCAGATCGCCTGCACCTGGGTTTCGGCCAGTCCGAGCGGGGCGAGCTGCTCGTCGCGGACCCGGTTGTAATTCTGGGCCGAGGGATTGACCCAGGCTGGGGCGGCCTGTCCGCCCATGGCCCCGTCGACGATGGCTAACGTCGATCTGTTGACGATCGGATGGGCCGCCGCTTGTCCGGCGAACGACCACGACGCGGCCGGCCCTCTCTGATTGGCCGCCCAGAATTCCTGGGTCGTATTGGACATTCCCACGGACAGGAGGACGATCCGTCCCGCCGGATCGGGGCGGCCTGCCGCGTCGAGCGGCTCGATCGCGGCGCAATGATCGAGCCCGGCTTGAAGATGAGCCGGCGGAATTTGATTCGATCCTCTGCCGTACAAACCGCCCGGAAACCGGTCGAGATATAACCGGGAGCCGAGCTCGGTGATGGGGATGAATCCGGTGCCGGCGGCCGGATCAGAGGACACCTGAGGGCCGGCCTCAGCCGCCCCAAGGATCAAGCCGAGGAACAGGATCGATCGAAAAGCAGGGAAGATATTGATCTCGATCTCCGTCAGGCTCGTCTTCCGGAGGGACTTTAGTCCGCTGTCCCGTCGAAGTCAAGGACCGAGGGGAAATCCCAAGAGCCGGGACGGGAGCGCGTTGTGGCGGATCTTCGAACGATATGATATCGTGTTGAGCCAAAGCCGGAGTCGATTGAGTCCATGGACATCCATCAAAATTCCGAGCCTCGGGCCGCGCAAGCGGAGGAGCCGCCCTCTCTCCGCCGGGTCCTCCGCCTCCCCCACGCCACGGCCATGGTTGTGGGAATCATCATCGGAGCCTCGATCTTCGTCCAGCCCTCCGAGATCACGGGGCAGGTCCCGTCCGTGGCGGGCGTTTTTCTCGTCTGGCTGGTCTCCGGTCTCCTGACGTTCTGCGGCGCCCTCGTCTGCGCCGAGCTGTCGAGGATCTACCCCCGGACGGGCGGAGTCTATATCTATTTGAAGGAGGTTTTCTCCCCTTCAGTCGGTTTCTTGTGGGGCTGGGCCATGTTCTGGATCATGCATTCGGGGATCATCGCCGCAGTCGCGGTGATTTTTGCCCGTTACGCGGGGACTTTTATCCCCCTTGGGCCTGTCGCGGCCAAAGGCGTCGCCATTTCCGTCATCATTGTCATATCGGGGGTCAATCTCGTCGGCATCAAACAGGGGAACTCCCTTCAGTCGGTCTTCACCGCCGGCAAGATCCTCTTGATCGTGTTCATCGTCGCGGCCGGCTTTTGGCTCGGCTCCCGTCTCCCCGAGCACTTCGTCCGAGCGGGCTCTCCCTCCGGCGGGATCTCTTGGGGCGGATTTCTCAATGCCCTCGTGGCAGGGCTGTTCGCCTTCGGGGGCTGGCACATGGTGACCTATAACGCCGGCGAGACCATCAATCCCGGCCGGACCATTCCCCGCGCCTTGATGCTCGGGACGGGCATCGTGACCGTCGCCTATATCGCCCTCAACGCCGTTTATATGTACGTCCTTCCCCTCGACCGGGTCGCCGCTTCGACCCGGATCGCCGCGGACGCTGCCGACCTCCTGGTCGGGTCCGGCGGAGGAGCGTTCCTCTCGGCTCTCGTCATCTTTTCCACGTTCGGAGCGCTGGCCGGGATCATCCTTTGCGGTCCCCGGGTCTATTTCGCCATGGCGAGAGACGGCCTTTTGTTCTCCTGGCTGGGACGGGCCCATCCGCGGTTCGGAACCCCCCATTGGGCGATCATCCTTCAAGCGGTCTGGTCGTCCGTCCTCGTGGCTACAGGGACGTACCGCGTCCTTTTCAGCCGCGTCGTCTTCACCGAGTGGATCTTCTTCGGGGCATTGGCTGTGGGCCTTCTTTTGCTCCGGAGGCGGGAGAGCAGCCCCCCCTCCGGCTTGATCGCCCGCTCCGCCTGGATTCCCGTCTTGTTCGCCGTGTCGTGTTTGGCCATCGTCGTCTCCCAAATGGCTTCGGATCCGCGCCGGAGCCTGACGGGTCTCGCGCTTGTCCTGACCGGATTTCCGGCGTATTATTTTTGGAAAAAAAGAAAGGTCATGGAAAAGGAGCGCCCCGCAGATGATCGTTGATTTTCACAACCACTTCTATCCTCCGGAATATCTCCGGGCTGTCGAAGAAGGCCCAAGCCAGGTGAAGGTGACCTTCGACAAATCGGGCAACCCCCTGCTTCATTATCCGGGCGATTACAACATCGTCGTTCCCGGACACAGGGATATCGAGCTGCGGGCCGGGGTCCTGGAGCGAGAAGGGATCGACAGGCAGATTCTCACCTTGACCACGCCGGGCACGCATATCGAATCCCCGGACCGGGCGGTCGAGCTCGCCCGCCTCGTCAACGACAATCTGGCACGGATCGTCCGGACCTGGAAAAACCGGTTCTCCGCCCTGGCGACTCTTCCGTTGAACGTGCCCGAGGCGGCGGTGCTCGAGCTCGAGCGGGCCTTCGGCGATCTCGGTTTCAAGGGCGCCATGCTCTTCAGCAACATCAACCAGGTGGCTTTGAGCGACCGGCGCTTCTGGCCCTTGTATGAAAAGGCCGACTCGCTCGGCGCGGTCTTCTACATCCATCCCGAGTTTCCGGCGGGCGTGGAAGCCATGACCGACTACTGGCTGATGCCGCTCCTCGGTTTCCCCTTCGACACGACCCTGGCCGCGGCCAAGCTCGTGTTCAGCGGGGTCGCCGAACGATTCCCGAACATCCGCTGGGTGCTCGGGCACCTGGGAGGCGCGGTCCCCTATCTTGCCGAGCGGTTGGACCGGGGATACGCGGCATTCAGGGAATGCCGCGAAAATATCGGCCGCCCCCCCAGCGAATATTTGAAGAAATTCTATTTCGACAGCGTCAATTTCGACCCCAACGCGCTGCGCTTGGCCATCGCTTTCGCCGGGAGCGATCACCTTCTGGCCGGAAGCGATTATCCGCACCAGATCGGAAGCCTCCGGCGGATGGTGGACAGCATCAACGGCCTGGACATTTCGGCGGCGGAAAAGGCCGCGATCCTGGGCGGAAACGCGGCCCGCTTGCTGGGCCTGCCCGGCTAAGGACGGCCGAAAACGACGGCCGGGATCAGACGTCCCCTCGAGGATTAACGGTCTTCCCTTCGACCATCAGCACGATCGTCCGAATATCCGCCCTGGTCCGGTGGAGAGTCCTCCTCGGGACGGTGTACCCTTGGTCCGGCAGCAGCTCGATCGTCGTTCCTTCCAGGTCCAGGATGAGCCTCCCCTCGAGAACGAAAAAAAGCTCATCCTCCAGCTCGTGTTTATGCCAATGAAACTCGCCCAGGAATATGCCCAGCCGAACGATGCAATCATTGACCTCCGAGAGGTTGTAATTGACCCAGGCTTCCCGATTCTCGCGGACGAGCTTGGCCGCGTCGATGACGACCGATTGTCCGAATTTTTCCATCTGTGGCGTTTCCCCGTTTCCTTTATACCATAGAAGAAGGGGCCGGCCGGCGGCGGGAACCGCATGTGAGTTGCAAACTCCGGAAACGGGAATTGTCCATTGAATCCTCGGAGCTAAAATGGTAATGTTGCGTAGGACAATCCATCGCACGAAATAGCTTCGGGCGAGTTGATTCGAAGAATGCCGACCCGGGACGCCGATTTCGCATGAAGGCCCAAACGACGAAGAAGCCATCGCCCACGGTCACGACCGCATCCGCCGTCCTATCCACCGTTATCCGGAATCCCCGGATCCTCAAGGCCAAGCCGGCGGTCAATCTTTTTCTGATGCGGTACTTGCGAAAATTCCGGATCCGCAAGGTCGGCGGCGACATCGTCGTCCATTCCCACCTCCCCCCGCTCAACAGCCGGGCTTACTCCCGGCTCATCGATGAACACCTTCTCCGCGAAAGTGAAGGGCCTTCCCATGCTCAGATCGGCTTGACCAGCGCCTGTCCCCAGCGCTGCGGCTATTGCTACAATCGGGACCGTCAGGGGGTCCCGATGGACGCCGCGACGATCCGGAAGACCATCGCCGGCCTGAAAGAGATGGGAGTCGTCTGGATCGGGCTGACCGGCGGCGAGCCGCTCCTGCAGGGGGAGATCGTTTCGATCACCGCGGAAGCCGCGCGGGACTGCGCCGTCAAGCTGTTCACGACGGGATGCGGGCTGACGCCCTCTTTGGCCGCCGCTCTCAAGGCCGCCGGTCTGGCCTCGGTCTCGGTCAGCCTCGATCACTGGACCGCGGACGTCCACGACCGGGCGCGGAGTTATCCCGGAGCGTTCCAAACAGCCCTGGAGGCCATCGACCAGTTCAAAGCCGCGGGCCTCCATGTGGGCGTTTCGGCCGTGCTCTCCCGGGAGATGATCCGCTCCGGAGAAACGGAGACGTTCCTCGACTACTTGCGGACGTTGGGCATCGACGAAGCCTGGATCAGCGAAGCCAAGCCGTCCGCCCGGCCGTTCTGGAAGCCGGAATTCGTCATCACTGAGGATGAGCGGAGATCGCTTGTGGCCGTGCAGGACCGGGCCAACAGGCGCGGCGGGATGACCGTCAATTATCTCGGCCATTTCGAGAGCGGCCGGCACTTCGGCTGCAACGCCGGCCGGAAGATGATCTATGTGGATGCCTTCGGAGAAGTCAGCCCCTGCGTCTTCACCCCCATGACCTTCGGCAACGTTCGGGAAAGCGATGTGCGGGACATCTGGACCGGGATGCGCGCGGTCTTCGCTCCGGGCTCGGAATGCTTCATGAACAAGAATTACGGTCTTTTCGCCAAACACGCGGACGGCCGCATCCCTCTCCCGGCCGAGGAATCGTTGTCATTGATGAAAGAGGTCGGCTTCGGCCCCCCGGGACGTCTCCCCAGTCTCCTCCAGGGTCGAAAATGGAAGTCCACATGAAAACGCCTTTTGACAAAACTATCAGCCTGGCCCTGGCCCTGACCTTCGCGGCCGTCGGCTCGCTCTTCCTGCTTCAACCCGATGCGGCCCTCCGGCTGATGAATGGTCTGGGCCGCGGATTCGGACTGCCCGAAGCCCCGCTCGCCGGAGCGAGCTTCTATCTCGGCCTGGCCGCCGGATACATGTACGTCGTCACCGTCCTCGCCTGGATGATGTTCCGGAACCCCGCGCAACCGCTTCTCCCCCTCCTCCTGGCCCACGCCAAGGGGGCCAGCGGCCTGATCTCCTGCGGTTTGTTCGTCTTCCACCATCCGTATTTCATCTACCTGGCGAACGGCGCGATCGACCTCCTGCTCGCCGTCCTGGCGCTGCTCCTCCTGGCGAGGCGAAAACGGGCCGGAGCGGAGCTGCGTTGAACCTCCGTTTGGCCCTGGCCGAACGCTTTCTCCCCGCCTCGCTCCGAAAGCGGGAGCTTTTATCGCTGTTTGAGCTGACCGCCGAAGCTTTCGAGGTTCCCCTTCCCGCCCTGAAAGGCCTGACGATCGATCAGATGCTCGAGACCTATGCCCGTTGGACGAACGAACAGGCCGCCCGATCCGCGGAAGCCGCATCCCGCGGCTCCGCGGTCCGGGCGCACCTCCGCGATCTGGGCTTCGCTTATGCAGGCCGAATCCGTGAAAGACTTGGCTTGCGGACGAAAAAGCAAATCATGCGGGCCGGCCGTCTCCTCTACCGGCTCATCCGCATCGATTTTCAGGGAACGGAAGCGGGGGAGATCCTTGTTCGACGCTGTTTTTTCAGCCGGATCTACGCGCCGCGGACCTGCGTCCTCATGGCCGGCCTGGACGAGGGAATCCTGGCCGGTTTGTCGGGCGGCGGCCGGCTGCAATTCTCCAGCCGAATCACCGAGGATGCCTCCGCCTGCCGGGGCCGCTTCACCTTCCCGGAGGATCTCCCGTGAAAACCGCCATCGTCGTCGGCAGCGGAGCGGGCGGCGCCGCGGCCGCCCGGGATCTCCAGGGCCGCTTCTCGGTCACCATCCTCGAGGCCGGACGGGCCTTCCGTCCGTTCGGGTGGGATCTCCGCGTTCCGACGGCGGTCAAGCGCGCCGGATTGCTGCGGGACGCCCGGGAGATCAGCCTCCTCTTTCCGGCGATGAAGATCGACAAAGCGGAGGGAGGCCTGATCCACGTCCGCGCGATCGGGACGGGAGGCACCACCACGATCGCCACGGGCAACGGTCTCCGGCTGGACGACGATTTGAAAGCCATCGGGATTGATCTCGACCGGGAGTTTCGGGAGCTGTCCGTCGAGATCCCCATGACCGTGGACCACCGTCCCCGCTGGCGGCCGCCCACGAAGCGGCTCTTCGAGACCGCTTCGGAGATGGGACTCGATCCGCTTCCGACCCCGAAAATGGGACATCATCGGCATTGCCGCAATTGCGGCCGCTGTGTCCTTGGATGTCCCCACGGCGTCAAATGGGACAGCCGGGTATTCCTGCAGGAAGCCCTGGCCAAGGGCGCCAGGCTGGAAACGGGGGCCAGGGTCGAGCGCTTGGAGCTCCGTGGAAAAGAAGCCGTCGGAGTGCGCGCGCGAAACGGCTTCAGAAGCCATATTAAAACAGCCGACCTCATCGTTCTCGCCGCGGGAGGATTGGGAACTCCGGAGATCCTGGCCGCGTCCGGAATCCAAGGGGAAGCCCGACTGTTCGTCGATCCCGTCCTCTGCGTCGCCGCTCCCTTTCCGGGGGCCAGCCAGGATCGGGAGCTGCCCATGCCGTTCTTCATCCACAAGGACGGCTTCATGATCTCCCCCTATTTCGATCATCTCAGCTTTTTCTTCAATCGGCGGTGGCGGCCGCCGGCCGACGGCATCCTCAGCCTGATGATCAAACTGGCCGATGAGGGCCGGGGATCATTCGCCCGGGGCCGGCTCGAGAAAACTCTGACACCCGCCGATCAGACGCGCCTCGCCGCGGCCGTCGATCTCTGCACGGAGATTTTCGGGCGCATGGGGATCCCGGCCGGCGAGCTCTTCCAGGGAACGCTCAATGCCGGCCACCCTGGAGGCATGGTTCCGCTCAGCGCGGCCGAATCCGTCACGCTCCATCATGACCGCTTGCCGGGCAATGTCTACATCGCGGACGCGTCGCTCTTCCCGGCCGCCCTGGGCCGGCCGCCGATCCTCACGATCATCGCCCTGGCCCGAAAGGTCGCCCGGCGCATCATCGAAAACGCGTGAGGGGGCCGTGGTCCCCCATCACGCCGCAGCGATGAAGATCCGTCATTTCGCGCCTCAGGCCAGCGAGACTTTCGTGCTTTTTGCCGTCAACGGACGATTGAGGATGTTGGCAAAGGAGACGAGAATCAGGCAGCCGATGACATTGAACCACAAATAGGGGATTTTCGTAAAAAAATAGCAGGCCAGGACCGACAATTCCGCGACGATCGCCGCGATGAACGTCGCCTGTCCGCCGATTTTTTTGAAATAGAAGGCCACGAGGAACATCCCCAGGATCGTGCCGTAAAACAGGGATCCCAGGATATTCACCGCCTCGATCAAGGAGCCGAGATGGTTGGCGAACTGGGCGAAACAAATGGCGTAAATCCCCCAAAAGACCGTCGCCATTTTCGAAGCCAGGAGATAGTGCCGCTCCGGCGCGTTTTTCTTCAAAATTCTCTTGTAGATATCGAGCACCGTGACCGAAGCCAAAGCGTTGAGCTCGGCGGACGAGGCCGACATCGAGGCCGAGAGAATCGCCGCCAGGATCAGCCCGACGAGACCCACCGGCAAATAGTGGGTTACGAAACTTAAAAAAATGTAATTGGTGTCGTTCGTCTCGGCCAGGGGATCCCTTTTTTTAACGAGCTGGAGGACGTCGCGCCGGAGACCGAGCTCAGATTCTCTCGTCCGTTGGAGCGCTTGAGAAGCGCTCTTCAGGTCCGCGTCGTTTCGCGCTTCGATCGCCGCCAGCATTTTTTTTAGGGATTCCCGCTTTTCGCCCGCCAGCCGGGCCTGGTCCGCTTCCAAGCCGGCGTAGGCCGTCGCGGTGGGACCGCTTTTCAGGGCGGCGGTCTCGACCGGATTGAAGAACAACGGAGGCGTGACGAATTGATAGAAAACAAAGACCATGGCCCCGATGAACAGGATGATGAACTGCATCGGGACTTTCAGCACCCCATTGGCCAGGAGGCCGACCCGGATCTGGGCGACCGAGCGTCCGGACAGGTAGCGCTGGACCTGAGACTGGTCCGTCCCGAAATACGAAAGGGCGACGAAGGCCCCCCCGATGAGGCCCGACCAAAAATTGTAACGGTCCGTCCAATGGAACGTGAAATCGACGACATTCAGGCGTCCGAGCTTCCCGGCCACGTGAAGGGCCTCGTCCAGAGAGATCTCGGGCGGCAGGCGGCGGAAAATCATGAGGAGCGCCGCTCCCATCCCGAGCGAAATGATCATCATCTGCAGCAACTGCGTTTTGCTGACCGCCTCCGTCCCCCCGGCCGCCGTGTAGAGGATCACCAACCCCCCGGTGATGAAGATCGTCAGCCGGAAATCCCAGCCGAGAATGACGGAAATGACCAAGGCCGGGGCCAGGATGGTGAAGCCGGCGGCGAGTCCGCGTTGGATGAGAAAGAGGACGCTCCCTAAAACGCGGTTTTCAGGTCGAATCGCTTTTCCAGATATTCGTAAGCGGTGTAGACCTTGAGCCGATGAAAAATGGGAACGGCCGTGATGGAGAGAACGATCATGGCCAGGGGCAGACCGAAATAGAACTGGACGAACCGCATCCCGTCCACGTAAGCCTGTCCCGGAGTGGACAGAAAGGTGATGGCGCTGGCCTGGGTGGCCATGACCGAAATCGTGATGGCGTACCAAGGCGTCGATTTGTTCGCCAGGAAATAGCCCTGGACGTCCTTCTGGCCGCGGGTCTTCCAAACGCCATAGACGGCCACGAACAGGAGGAAAGAACTCAAGACGATCCAATCGAGGGAACCCATGGGCTAAGAGTTGAATATCTCCCGATAGAAGGCTTCGTATTGGGGGATGATCCGGGCGGCGTCAAAACATTGTTCGGCACGCCTCCGCGCCTGCGCTTTCAAACGTTCATGCGCGGCGGGATTGCTCAGAAGTTCAACGGCTTTCGCGGCCATGCCCGCGATATCGCCGACGCGGAACAGATATCCCGTCTCCCCCTGGGCGATGACCTCGGGCAATCCGCCGATGTCGGTGGCGATCACGGGAACGCCGCAATTCATCGCCTCCAGGGCCGTTAACCCGAAGCTCTCCTGTTCGCTGGGCAGAAGAAAAAGGTCGGTGCAGAAAAACAAAGGCTCCAACTGGTCCTGTTCTCCGAGGAAATGAACATCGGGGCCGAGATTCATCTCGCCCGCCAGCTGTTGGACGAACGGACGATCGGGCCCATCGCCGACGAAGAGGAGCTTGGCCGGGATCCGGTCACGAACTTGGGCGAAAATCCGGACGACGTCTCCGACTCTTTTGACCGGGCGGAAATTCGAGGCATGCATCAGAATTTTCTCCCCCTGGGGAGCGAAGGCCTCCCGGGAGCACTGGCCGCGATTCCGGGCCGGCCGGCCCGGGTCGACAAAATTATAGATGACCCGGATTTCGCGATGAATATCGAATTCTTCGATCGTTCGGTTCTTCAGATACTGGGACACCGCCGTCACGCCGTCCGATTTCTCGATGGCGAATTTGACGACCCGGCGGAACGAGGGATCGGCCCCGACCAGGGTGATATCGGTGCCGTGGAGGGTGGTGACGGTTTTGAGCCGCGGAGTGTTGATGATCTGTTGGGCCAAATAGGCGCTGGCCGCGTGAGGAAGGGCGTAATGGGCATGAATGATATCGAGATGATGAAGATCCGCCAGCTCGGCCAGTTTGGCGGCCAGCCCCAGCTCGTAAGAGGGGAACTTGAACAACGGATAGGACGCGATTTCAACCTCGTGAATGAAGATATTTTGATGGAACGCGCGCAAACGAAAGGGGGGGCGTAGCTGACGATATGGACCTCATGGCCTTTTTGGGCCAGGCCGATCGCCAATTCCGAGGCGACGACCCCGCTTCCCCCGTGGGTCGGATAGCAGACGATGCCGATGTTCATGGGATCGTCCATCGGGATTCCGGTCCGAAGAACGCGACCGGGTCATCGACGTTCAGGGCCTCGCGGACAAAAAAAGGCTCCCCATATTTTGCCCCGATTTGAAGCCCGGTTTTCCTGTCCCGGACCTCGATATGGTCCAGAAACTCCGGCCGGTTGAGCGAGGTTTCCTCCGACCCGGGTCCGGTTCCGGCCCGGTCCGGGCGATGGAACTGGGACGCATAAGCCCTGATCGCGCTCATTTTCCGGTCGAAGAAGCCCGACGTATCGATCACGAACGAGGGCGCGAACTCGAACCGGCCCTGGTAAAAAACGACCCGCCGTGGCCGAAAGGCGGCTTGGCCCGTATCGATTTTTTCCAATCCGGAAAGGTAAGCCGATTCGCGGACGAGCTGAGACGTTTTTTCATGATCCGGGTGACGCTCGACCCAATAGGGAGCGAAAAGGATCTTCGGCCGATGGGCGCGGATTTCGGCGATGATCTTGAGCTTGTTCTCCCATGTGACCTCGATCCGGCCGTCGGGAAGATCGAGCATCTCATGCACGGCGAGGCCCATGATCTCCGCCGACGCCTTGAACTCCTCGGCTCGGATTTCCGGCGTGCCCCGCGTCGCCATCTCGCCGCGGGTCAGGGCGATGACTCCGGTTTTATGACCCAGGGCGGCTAGTTTGATGATCGTTCCGCCGCAGGCGATTTCCACGTCATCGGCGTGGGCCCCAAAAGCGAGAGCCTCCAACTCCATGGCAATCTCCTTGGACGAAGGGTCCTATCCCATTGTCATGATCTGATGATCAACCTCACCGATCTCGAGGCCCCGGTCAAGCTGATCCAAGAAAGCCGGGCCGTATTTGATGAGATACGGCACGATGTTGAACACCCTCTCCTGAACGTTTCGGCCCGGGTAGAGGTGATCGATCGCCTGGCGAAGCTGCCGAACCGCGATCTCATTCCGTTTTTTCGCCGCTTGCAGAATCTTCTTTTCCAGAAAACCCCAGTGCTGACGCATTTTCCCCTGAGCGAGGCCGACCGAATTCATCAGGGTCGGTTCGAAGGCGGCGACCTCCCGCCTCAAAGATTCTAAGTCCTCGTCGACGTGCGACAGGCCGAGGCGCAAAGCCGCGTCCAGAGATCCGGGGATCGCGGCCTTCGCCGCCTCAGGGACGAGTTGATCCGCCCTCTCCCAGATATCGGAAATTGTCAGGTCGTATTTCCGAAGAATTCTATCGATTTTTTTTTCGACGATCGTCACGGTTTTCCGCGGATAAACCACCGGCATCGGCAACCCGAACCTGTCATAAACGCCCTTCAGCTGGCCAAAATAGGCGATCTCGCCCGGCCCGCCGACATAGGCAACCGTCGGGAGGAGGGCGTCCTGGTAAAGCGGGCGAAGCAGGACATTCGGGCTGAACAAAAGCGGCTTTTCCGCCGCCAGGGCTAAGAATTCTTCTTTCCGGAACACCTGCGGCGGATCTTTAACCTCGAATCCGGTCGCGGTCCGTTGAATGGTCCGCCGTCCCGGCCCGGTATAAAAAACATTGAGGATCCCCTCGTGGAGGTGGATGGACTCGTCATATCCGGCCCGGCGCAATTTTTCGGATGCCGCCAGGGCCTCCCGGGTCGACGGCGAGTCCTCGGCGATCTCTCGATAAAAGATCTCTTTTCCGAGGGCCCGGAAGCTCGGGTGGGAGGGGTCCATGAAGATCAGCCCGGACGAGGCGAACAGTCGGGTCATCCAGCGGGCAAAGGCTTCGACCAACGACCGACCGGGCCGGTAGGCGTCGGCCAGATGGTTGATGACCTCCGCTTTGAATTCGGAATCCCGGGTGAAGTCCTCGACTTGCCGGAGGCAATCCGTGACGGCCGGCGGCAAGGGAACCTGCGAAGCCGGGATCCTGGCTTCGTTGGAGGGCATCCGGCAACGGACCTCCGTCAGCTGATCATTCTGATCCAGCAGGACGATATGATCGATCTCGGCCAGATCATGATCGTCGGAAGCCAACCAGAAGACCGGCACAAAGCTCCCGAGGCCGCGCCGGCTGAGGTCTTCGGCGAGTTTGACCGCTGTCAGGGCTTTATAGATCGTATAAAGCGGCCCGGAAAAGAGACCGACCTGCTGTCCGGTCACGACGACGCAGGTTTGATCCCGGGCGATTTTCTGGATCTGCCCGAGGGTCCGAGGTCCGCAGCCGTAGCTCTGATTTTGCCCGGCTAACACCTCGGCCAAGGATTCCCGCGGCAAGGAACGGGCCCTCGCTCTCTCCGTCTGACGCTCGAAAGCGGCGGGGTCTCGAAAGTCGCCGCCGTAAAACTCTCCGACCTTGCCATAGGCATAGAAATAGTCGTGAACCAGGCGCGGAAGGCGCGGCAAATCTTTCATCGGGAGGGCCGTCATCGGAAAGCTTCGGTGAAAAGATAAAAAAGGAAGATCTGGAAAGCCAGGTTCAACATGACGAGGGCATAGAGACGTTTCCACGAGGAGAAGACCGGCGGCCGATCCTGTTCGTTCTCAGTTTTTTCCGTCGGTGCGTTTTCCAGGTGTTTTCCCCGCCGAAATCAAATTGGCAAAAAGCCGATACGCGCCCGGCACGCCATCCGGCAATTGCCGGAACCAGGCCAGGGCAGTATAGATGAACACGCCTTGGCCATAGCGGGCGTATAAGAGACCTCCTTTCTTGTCGGACTCCCCCGGATCATGTGAGGAAAGGACTGTCTCATATCGATCAGCCCACTGAGAGGCGAAATACAGGCCTCGCTCTTGAACCCAACCGTCGAAATCTTCGGGCGTGATCTTGTTCGGAACGTTCAGCAACTGATGCCCGGGAGTCAGAACCGTTACCGGCGCGTTTTCCACATCGACCCGGTCTCGGCCGATGGTCAAGGGGTACGGGCCGATCCGGTCGGCCAACTGGGGGGAGGGCACGTTATATTGGACGACCAGGTTCCCCCCGCCTTCAACGTATCGGAGAAGCTTGTCCTTGATCAGCCTGAGGCGGTCGCGCGTATTGAAGGCCCGGACGCCGGTGACGATGGCATCGAATGGGGAGAGGTCCGCGGTTTCGAGCATCCCATCGCTCAAGAGAATCACGTCATAACCCAGGTTGCGCAGGGCATCGGGGACCTCGTCTCCCGCCCCCATGATATACCCGACTTTCTTTCCTTGGATTTTCACATCCAGCTTGATCACGCGGAGCCGGCTCTCCGGGAAATAAACCTGCCGCTGAATGTGGGGATAAGAAATTTCCACGAACGCCCGGCTCGATTTTTCGCCGCCGGACTCGGCTTCCGCCGTCAGGTCGGCCTCGGCGGCGAATTTCGGAGGAAGGACGTCGAAAGTAACCTCGCCCTCTTCGTATTTTCCGGTCAAAGAGAAGGGAAGGGCGGCCGGGGTGATTTTCCAAGCAGCGGGGCCTTTAAGCCGGACTTGTCCGGCGATATTCCGAGTGTGGCTCCTGAGTTTGACTTTAACCTTCTTGGGATTTTCATCCGCAAAAACGCCTACTTTTTCTTCGACCTGGAGGGTCACGGGAAGCCGGACTTCGAAGGGCCGATAAAGTTCGCCGTCCACCTGGTCCGTCCATCGGAAGGTCACCGGGAGGGAATAGTCCAGGGGTGTTCCGTCGGCGTCCAAGCCGAGCTTGATTTCGATCGCGGGAGGGTTTTCCGCCAATCCCGTGACATTTTGCCCGCGAACGAAGAAGAAACCGTCCGGCCCCGGAGCCTCCAGCCAATAAGGCTGGGAGATCGGATAATCCTTCGGGATAAGAATTGATCTTTCCACGGTCACGAGCTCGTTGTTCTTGAGCGGACGATCGAGGATTTCGTCCGCGGCGATGCCGGGAACGCCGAGACGGTGAAGCGTCATCGGCTGGTCGGATCGATTGACGAGCGTCGTTCTGACCTGAATCGTATCTCCCGGGGCGGCGGCATAATCGCCGGCGATGGCCTCCATCCAGAGCCCGGCGCAGGCTTGAAGGACCCGCAACAGCTCGTCCTTCTTGATCCGGACCCACGGCTCCTCCCCGAGCTTGGTCAATCCCGTGTAAACTCCGAGCAGGCCGGGGATCGATCTCGAAGGATGCTCGGGGTCAAAAGACTTCAGGACCTCGGCCAGAAGAACCCCCACGGCCTGTCCGCCGGGGACGCGATTCCAGGTGACATCGATCCCGTCGAAAATGTCCGTGGTCGCCGGGTCTCCGTCCATGAGTTCGAAGGAATCGGCCTGAGCTCCCCTCCTGCCGGCCGAGCCGAATCCCTGGCTCTTGTGCTGGGACCGGCTCTCTCCGGCCAGCTCCGTGTAGGATTTCCCGAGCCAGGGATTGTAGCTTCCTGTATCGACCCGCAGCGGAACCTTGGCCTCCCCTTGCGGAGCACGGAAGGTGTTCCAGAGCAGCCTCTTGGTCTTCCAGACCGAGACGAATTTCAATTGTTCGGGAAATCTCTTCGGGTCGGCGGCGGCGACAAACGCCTCCTTGGTCAGCAGCCCGGCGGCGATATGGTGGCCGTGTCCGCCGGCGTTCTCGGGAGTGAAGCGGGTGAGGATCACATCCGGCCGGAATGTCCGGATCACCCAAACCATATCGCCGAGGATCTTTTCCTTTCCCCAGAATTCGAAGGTCTCCTCGGCCGTCTTGGAATAGCCGAAATCGACGGCCCGGGTGAAGAACTGTTCGGCCCCATCGATCCGGCGGGCGGACATGAGCTCTTGTGTTCGGAGCAGACCGATCTCGGCGCCTTTCTCCGGGCCGATCAGGTTTTGGCCGCCGTCGCCGCGCGTGACGGAAAGATAAGCCGTCCGCAGGCCCCGGCCTTTCGAGAGATACGCCAAAACGGAGGAGTTTTCATCGTCCGGATGGGCTCCGATGAAGAGAGCGCTCCCGAGAACGTTGAATTTGTGAAGGGCGATTTCCAATTCCGCCATGTCGGGGATCTGGCCTTGTTGGGCCCGGGCCAAGGAGGGAAGCAGCACACCCAAGGCCAGTACGACCGCACAACTCTTCCTCATGTTGAGCTCATCCTTCGACCGGAAGGGGCCGCGTTTCCGGAAAGCGATTCTCGAAACCAGCTGATGGGCTATTGCGCCAATTTGATCTTGAACGGGATTTTCAATTGTTCCCAGTGGAGGTAAGCGGTGGCCGAGGTTCCCGTCAAGTCATCGAACCCGTACATCAACCACTCTTCGTGGGGAGCTTTGACCGGCGTCACGGTCACCCGGAGGGCGTCTTCTTCCTGGCTATAGGCGAAACTTCCCCAAGCTCCGCTGTTCTTACTGAAGATGATGACACAATCTTTTTCCGAAGGGATCATATGGATGCCGTACTTGCCCGCCGCCAGCTTATTCCCTTCGATCAGAAGGTCCTTGTTGAATTCAATGGTGGTGTTCTCGTTCGCGCCGGCTCGCCAGGGAAAGGGCTTGTTCTTCGAATATTGGTTTCCCGGAGCCATCCCAAACGGGACCAGCTCGCCCCATATTTTTCTCCCCTTGACGCCCGGCCGGCTGTACTTGATGGTGATGTCGGTGTCGGCGCCGAGTCTTTGGGTGACGCCGGCAGCGAGGCTGGCACGGACCTGGCTTCTCTGCTGGGCGAAATTGACGGAAGGCACGGCCAGCAGCATAATGAGGCCCAGGGCGAGAACACTCGTGAGACCGATGCGTTTCATGGATTCCTCCTCGCGGGGACGGGATCAGCGACGTTCCCCGGCTCCCTTTTGATTATAGTCGATTCAGTACCGAAAATAAAAAGGCGCGTGCTCGATCAGCTCCCGACTTTAAACGGAACGGAGGCCATCGTCTTGTCCCACATCATGGCCAGCTTCCCGTCAACGGAAGTCATATCGACGAAGGCGATCGTGAATTGGTCCATCGAGAACGGCAGGATGTCGAGCTTCATGGGGGCCCGGAGGACGTCCTTGTCGGGCGTATACCCGTACGACCCCCAGAGGGCGGCCTTGTTTTTGGGATCGTACTTCTCCTGCGCCGGCCACGTCGAGAAGATGATCGTCCAGGCCTTTTCCTTCAGGTCGACGAAGACGCAATATTCGCCGGCCGGAAGCGTCTTGCCGTCGAAGATCAGCGGGACTTCCGTCTTGATCCGCGTTGTTTGGTTGGCCCCCGCGCGCCAGACCGGGGCGCCGTCGCTCAGCGTTTTGCCGTAATCGGCGCCCGCGCCGAACAAATTCTGGCGTTCGCGCTTGATGGGCCGGCCGTAGGAGATCTCGATCCACTTCCCGCCCTGGTATCTCTGGCCGTTCTGGACTTGGACGTATTTCCCGCCGACTTGCGTGGCCGCCGTCCCTGGCGGGCTCGCCGGCTTCTGGGCCTGGGCCAGAGCCAGACACCCCAAGACCGCGACGACGCCAATCAGCAAAATCCATCGACGAATTCTCATTGAGGTCCTCCTTATCGATCGACCATCAACATAGAGCCGGAACGAGGTTTTTGTCAAGAAAGCAGACTCGGGAGGTCCACCTCCCTGTTATGACATTTGATGCGAAGGACACGGCCCGGCGCATCGCGCGGGAAGAGGCCCTCTTCGCGGGGACGTCTTCAGGGGCCAATGTCGCCGCTGCGATCAAAGTCGCGGAGCGGTTAGGGCCGAAGGCCAAGGTAGTTACGCTGATGGCCGACTCCGGGCTGAAGTACTTGAGCACCGATCTCTATAAAAGAAAATAGAAATGCCGGGGACGGGAGTCGGACCCGTAAGCCCCTTGCGGGGCGAGGGATTTTAAGTCCCTTGCGTCTGCCAGTTCCGCCACCCCGGCCTCAATTCCATTGAACGCGATGGATTATAATCGATTGAAAGCGAATCCCGCAACGAGACGAGAGGATCAGCGGAAGCCGCCTCAGAAGACGAACGCCAGTCCGGCCGTGAAGGTGAGAAGATCGGTGCGCGAGGTCATCGAATCGAAGACCCCGGGCTCTTCGGTTTTGACAAGATAGTCGGCCCGGCCCCCTTTGGCATACCGAACGCCGAGATCGAGATCGATGGAAAACATGCGGCGCCCGTCCTGCTGAACGAACCTGAGGATGGGAAGCTGGAGGCCTGCTCCCGCGCCGTAGGCGAAGGCCGTATCCGAGGAATTGTTGACCCCGAAATCTCCGTCGTCGTCCGAGTCGCCCTCTCCGACTCGGGTGTCCGTGGTCAGGACGTGCAAGCCGGCGAATAGATCAAGGTAGGGACGCAGGAATCCGCGCTCCGGTTGAAGCCGCAGGAACAGGTTCCAGGCCAGGACGGCGTTGGTCGTCCGGACGTCGACGAGGACATCCGGATCGGTGAGGCCCAGCCAAGACTCCCAACGGTCGGTACCATAGGCTCCGAAGCCGAGGGAAGTCCCGAACAGGACGGGACTCCCCGAAGGCCGGAAGGCGAAGAGAATCGTCCCTCCCCAGATCGTTCGTCCAAGCACATCATGGAACTCGCCCCGCGGCAAGGCGGGGCTGAAAGCCAGGCCGAGCTGAAACTCGGCGGATGCCGCCCCAGCCGGGGCGGCGAGGAGGAGCGACAGAAGACCGATCGCAAGGATCTTGCTTTTCATCAGCGTCGGATCCGCAGCTTCGATCATAACATAGCGGGAATCCGATTGACACCGGTCCTCGGCCAGGAATATTCTCCACTCCGAAGAAGCCGCCGATCTGCGAAGGTGGCCATTCTTGCCGGGAGAATAAAATGAATAAAAGCATCAGATGGACCTCGATCGCCGGAGCGCTATCCCTCCTGTTGCTCGTAACCGCCTGGGGCGGCTTTCCGCCCGGACCCGGGACCCGCATTCTGGCCGGACGGCCGACCGGGAGCGCTTCTGCAACGAGCCCCGTGACGGCGCCGGAGCGGTTCTTCGGCTTTCCGATGGGCGCGGACCGGAAGATCGCCCGCTGGGACAAGCTGGTGGAGTACTACCGCCTTCTGGAAAAGGAGGGCGGCGGCACGCTCGCCGTCGTCGACATGGGGCCGACCGAGATGGGAAATCCGTTCCTGCTCGTCATCATCACCTCTCCCGCGAACCAGAAGGCGATCGAGCGCCTCCGCCTGAACAACCTGAAGCTTTCCGACCCGCGCGGCATCCCCGAAGCGGAGATCCGGAAGATCGCGGCCGCGAGCAAGCCGATCGTCTGCATGACGATGAGCATGCACGCCACCGAGATCGGCGGGGCGCAGATGGCGCCCGAGCTGGCCTTCGATCTTCTTTCGCGCAGCGACCCGGAGACGCGGCGCATCCTCGACAACGTCGTCTTCCTGCTGGTCCCGTCGTTCAATCCGGACGGCCAGATCATGGCGACCGATTGGTACAACAAGTACGTCGGAACGCCGTACGAGGGCTCCAACCTGCCCTGGCTTTACAACAAATACAACGGCCACGACAACAACCGCGACGCCTTGACGATGAACATGAAGGAATCGCAATACGTGGGCCGGCTGCTGTTCACGGACTGGAAGCCGACGGCGTATTTCGACTTCCATCACATGGGCAGCTACGGGGCGCGCATCTTCTATCCTCCCTACGCCGAGCCCGTCCGGCCGCTGGCCGATCCGCTCGTCTGGCGCGAGATGGAATGGTACGGCGGCGAGATGGCCGCCAAGGCCGAAGAGGCGGGCCTCTCCGGGGTGATGAATAACGGCCAGTACTCGGGCTGGGGCCATTTCGGCTTCCATTGGATCACGCCGTTCCACAACATCACGGGCATGCTCACTGAATCGGCGAGCGCCCGGGTCGCCTCGCCGCTGTATATCGATCCCAGCCAGCTTGCGGGCGGAGCGCGGAATCTCGAGAACCCCCGGGATCCACAGATGAACTTCCCGAATCCCTGGCCGGGCGGCTGGTGGACCCTCCGGGGCATCGTCGAACGCCAAAAGGTCGGCGCCTGGGCGCTCCTAGATTGCATCGCCCGCAACGCCGAGACCATCGTCTGGAATACGTATCTCAAGGCCTCCCGGCAGACGGAGCGCGGGGCGGCGGGAAAACCCGCGGCCTACGCCATCTCCGCCGCTCAGCACGATCCGCTCACGCGGGACAAGCTCATCAACGTCCTGCTCCGCCAGGGCATCGAAGTCCAACGATCCGCGGCGGGTTTCGCGACGGCGGCGGGCATAACGTATCCGCCGGGATCCTTCACCGTCACCCTGGCCCAGCCGAAGATGGGGCTCATCCGCTACCTGCTTGGCGAGACGCACTATCCGGATAACGAATGGACCCGGCGGCAGGACGGCACGCCGATCCGGCCGTACGACATGGGCCAGGACGTTCTGGCTGAGTACATGGGCATCGCGGTCGATCCGCTCGACGAGGCCGTCCGGGGGGATTTCTTGACGGTCGCGGCGCCCATCGTCCCGGCCGGCCGGGCCGCCAAGGGCCCCGCCGGCTATGTGATCGACGGCCGGCTGAACGACGCCTTCAAGGCCATGAATAGGCTCTTCGATAAGGGCATCTCGATGAAACGCGTCGCCACGACGGGCGACGGCTTGAGGGCCGGGGATTTTCTCGTCGCCGCATCCGCTCCGGGCGCGACGGTCACGGAGATCGCCCGGGCGACAGGCGTCGATTTCCGCCCGCTCCAGGCGGAGCCCAAACAAGCCCACGAACTCAAGCGCCAGCGGATCGGGATGTACCAGCGATACCGCGGGGGGAACATGGACGAGGGCTGGACGCGCTGGCTGTTCGAACAATGGGGATTCCTGTTCAAGAGCGTCTATGACGCCGAGATCAAGGCCGGAAACCTCCGAGCGAACTACGACGTCTTCATCTTCGCGGACGATTCGACGAACACGATCACCGGTGAAGCCGGGGCCGGACGAGGCGGACGCGGCGCGTTCGGCGCCCTGCCGGACACGACGCCCCCGGAGTACCGCAGCGGCCTCGGCGCCGACGGCGTCGCGGCGATCAAGGATTTCGTGGACAAAGGCGGGACCCTGGTCGCCCTCGGCGGCGCGACCGATTTCGCCATTTCCAGGCTCGGTCTTCCGGTCCGCAACGCCGTCGAAGGGTTGAGCACCAAGGAGTTCTTCTGCCCGGGATCGACGCTCAGGGTCACGATCGACAACTCCCATCCCCTCGCCTACGGGATGCCCGCCGAAGGACTCGTCCTCTTCCATTACAGCCCGGCGTTCGATGTCGTCGCCACCGAGTTCAACGACCGGAACGACATCATCGTCCGTTTCGCCGACCGCAACATCGAGCGGAGCGGCTGGCTGAACGGCGAAAAATACATCGCCGGAAAAACGGCCATGGCTTCCATCGGCTTCGGCCAGGGCCGGGTGGTCCTGATCGGCTTCCGGACTCAGAACCGGGCCCAGACGGACGGGACTTATAAGTTTCTTTTCAACGCGCTGGTCACTCCTCCGGTACGAACACCGCCTCATCTGATGGCGAAATAAGAAATCGAAACGCTTCCTGAAAGACTTTCGCTCTCCGGTTTTTGGGATTGAAAAGCCTGCTCGAAGGTTGTACATTGATCCGGGGGGAGGTGGATTCTACCGACAGGATGGGAGCGATGAAAAAAGCCAGCGTCCTAAAAACCGGCTTGTGGGGCGGCGTGATCGGCGGCGCCGTCATCGGCGTATCCTTTTTCGGGCACCTGCTGGCCGGCCTGCCGTTCATTCCCTTCGACATCTTTGATTGGCTCGCTCGCGTTCTTCCCGGACGGCTGATCGCCTTCACGATCGAAACCATGGTCGGGCTGATCCGGATTCTTCACCTGGGACCGACGGCCTCCACGGCCAAGCTGGCCGAACAGGGATTGGCCTTGATCCAGTTCGCCGCGACCTGGGCGATCCTCGGCCTCATCCTGGGAATCGTCGTTCGACGCCGGCCGGGGCGCGGCCCGGCGGCCGGCACGCTTGGGGGAGCGGTCCTGGCGGCCTCCGCCCTTTATGTCGAATGGACCAAAGGCTTTCCGGACGCCGGGCCCGTCGCCGCGAGCGTCTGGCTGACGGTCCTCTTTATGGGCGGCGGAATCCTTCTCGGCCGGACCATCGAATCCGCGTCTTCGCGCACACCCGCATCGACCGAGGAAGCGATTTCGAGAAGACGATTCCTCCAGCTGGCCGGCACCGGTTCGTTCATCGTGATGGTCACGGCCGCCGGGGTGAGCGTCGCGACCAGGAAGGGAAAAAAGATCGTTCAGGGGATGGAGCAGGAAGAGTTCACGAGAGCGGCCCAAACTTCGGGACCCGCGGCCTCGCCGCCGGCCGAAGAGCTGGAGAAAAGATTCCCTGCCGTCGCCGGCACGCGATCCGAGCTGACCAGAAACGAGGATTTCTACAGGATCGACATCAACCTTCGGCCTCCCAAGATCAACGGAGAAGCCTGGCGGCTGAAGGTCGAGGGACTCGTCGAACGGCCGCTCGACCTCTCCCTTCAAGACATTCGTTCGCGGCCCCGCCAGACACAGGCCATCACGCTGTCCTGCATTTCCAATCCGCTGGGCGGCGACCTCATCAGCACGAGCTTCTGGACCGGGCTGCCCTTCGCCCAACTCCTCGCCGAGGCTGGATTGAAGCCAGGCGTCCAGGAAATCTTTATCGAGTCGGCAGACGGCTTCTATGAAAGCGTCCCTCTCCGCGAAGCCAACGACCCGCGGACCCTGCTGGTCTACGAAATGAATGGGGAGCCTCTGCCGGTCGAGCACGGCTTTCCTCTGCGGATCTCCATCCCCGGCCATTTCGGGATGAAGCAGCCCAAATGGATCAAGCGCATCGAAGCCATCGATCACTCGGGGCCCGGTTACTGGGTCGATCGAAGCTGGAGTCGAACGGCGCTCGTCCAGACGACTTCGGTGATCGACGTCGCGGCGGTCGGAAAAGAGACCCGCCAAAACGGACAAATCCCCATCGGAGGGATCGCCTACGCCGGCGATCGCGGCATCAGCCTGGTGGAAGTCCAAGTGGACAACGGCCCATGGGAGAAAGCCGAATTGCGCCTCCCGGGCCTCAGCCCGCTCACTTGGGTCCAATGGCGCTTCTTCTGGAAACCGATCGCGGGAAAACACACCGTCCGTGTCCGGGCCACCGACGGAATGGGGACGATCCAGGCGACGGAAAGCCGCCCGCCTTACCCAGATGGAGCCACCGGGATCCATCGCGTGGAAGCCAACATAAGCCGATAGAACCGGGCCAAGGAAAGAGCCCGATCCCGGACCGAAGGATTATCGAGACTGCCCGGGCGGGCGATATCCGATGGATGCGACCTTTTTCGCGGCTTGATCGATCTCTTCAGGGGTGAGGAGAACGATCGTATTGGCCTAGTAATCTTTCATCGACGGCGTTTCGACTTACCTCCCTTCGAAAGCTTTTTTCAATTCCCGGATGTCGAGCTTCTTCATCTTCAGGAAGGCGGCGGTCACCCGCTCCACCTTGTCCTTATCGGGGTCCCGGATCATCTCTTCGAGAACGGCCGACGTCACCTGCCAGGAGAGGCCGAATCGGTCCTGCGTCCATCCGGTTTACGGCCTTCGTTCAGGACTTGAACTTGGCGGGGAATTGCTTCACGATCCCGTTGGTCAGCAGATCGGCGAACATCAGCATGTGGGTATGGCCCATGTCGTAGGCGGCGATGTCCCCGGCCCAGTCCTTCTTGAGCCGCGACACGACTTCCTGGGTCGTGTATTCCAGGTGCTTGTGCAGCATGTCCGCGAGGACCGCGCGGCTCCAATTGGGATTGGCCCCGCTCAGGAAGACGGCGATCTCATCGGCATTCGAGGTCCATTTCTTGCTGGCCGTTTCGAGATCGGCCGCGTTGCCGGCTTTGGCCGCGGTGACGACATCGGCGGCGATCAGGATATGGTCGCGCAGAAGGGTCGAGAGCTTCGTCCCGGCCTGGGCCCCATAGATCGGCTTGATCGCGTTTCCGATGTCGTCCTGGTTCTTCAGCAGCCGCTCGGCGACCTTGCCCGCGTCTTCGAGGCCGGCGAGCGAGCTGATGATGAAGTTCCGGGTGTAGGTGATGTGATCCTCCCAGAGCTTCCGCATCGCCAGCCCCAATTCCATGGCGGGTTTCGTCGTCATCATCCCGCTTTCCATCTTCGTCATCATCTGCGTCCGCCCGGGCGTAGCGCCGAAGACCACCGAAAACGCGATCAAGAATACGAGCAACGACTTTTTCATATCTCTCTCCTTTGTCGAGCCTAACGGAATCCCTTCCCTTGGCTTCCGGCCGGGCCCCTCTCGAGACCGGGCCCCTGATGCCGGGGACGCAGATCCCTCCTCGCGAGCTGGGCGCCTGCGATCGATCCGTCGGGTGAGATATTTTGCAAGATTAATGCCAAGCTTTCGGGCGACCCGCCGATCTTTTTTCCAGAGGATTCCCGACCCGGAGGTTTTTTGGGAGACCGGTCTTCAGGATTTTCTTCAGGGAAGAGAATATTCCTGCCGGGCGGGAATTTCGTTCCTGCGGCCGCGGGACAAAAAAAGGGCCGCTCCCGCGAGCGGCCCCACGAACGAACCCACCTCTACTGTCGGAGGTCAGTCATCGATTCCCTTGATCTTGGTCCTCCCGACAAGGGCTTTCGGCGTGACGATGAGCGTTCGCATCATCTCGTTGTCTTCCAGTTTGAAAAGAATTCAAGAATCATGCCAGTTTTTCCGCGGCAGCGAGGCCGATCTCGATGACGAGAGGAATGGGCGAGCTGCACAGCGACGATTTTTGTGTTGACTCAGAATCCGCGGCAGGGCAAGATAGAGCGCATAATGTGGATCGTCGCAGGGATCCTGACCGTTGTCGCTGTCGTCCTCGGGGCGATCGGGATCCGGATCAAGACCACCCGGCGTTGACGCTCCGGCGACCTTGTTCCGGGTTAAACCACATCCGACTCTAAGGCCATAAGGAGGATTTTGGACATGAAGGGCAAGAAGGTCGTCATCGTCGGAGGCGGGATCGCCGGGCTGTGCACCGGCGTCTATCTCCAAAAGAACGGATTCGAGGTTGAGATCCTGGAGAAACACTCCGCCGCCGGCGGTCTGGCGACGGCTTGGACACGCCAGGGCTACACCTTCGAGAACTGCATCCACTGGCTTGTCGGATCCAAGGAAGGGGCCGACCTGAACGCCATGTGGAAAGAGGTCTTCGACATCCGGAAGCTCGATTTCTTTGAGGACGACATCTATCAGGTGGTTGAGAAAGGGGCGGAGAAGATCGTGATCTACCGCGATGCGGATCGCCTGGAGCGGGAGTGGCTGGAAAAGGCCCCTGAAGACGCGCCTGTGATCCGGGAATTCGCCCGCATCGTCCGCAAGCTGGCAGGATTCAAGATGAATGCGGGCGATTCCGCGCTTTCCCGGCTGGCCGCCGCGGTGTCGATGCTGCCCGTCCTCCCGCTGTTCGCCAAGTACGGGAAGCAGACGATGGGGGACTGGGCGGCCCGGTTCAAGAATCCGCTTCTCCGGGACTTCTTCGGCTCTGGCCTGAAAAAAATGTCCTTCATCGCCATCGCCTTCACCCTCGCCTGGATGACGAACCGCAACGCCGGCTATCCGATCGGCGGCTCTCCTCGGATGATCGGCCTCATCGTCGACCGCTTCCGGGATCTCGGCGGGAAGATCCGCTTCAATGCCGGTGTCGAGCGCATTCTCGTCGAGAACGATCGCGCGACCGGGGTCGAGCTGGCCGGGGGGGAAAAGATCGCGGCCGACGTCGTCGTCTCGGCGGCCGACGGCCACGCCACTCTCTTCGACATGCTCGGGGGCCGGTATCTCGGCGACAGGCTCCGAAAGGCCTACGAGAATTTTCAGCTCTTCCCCTCCTATCTCCAAGTCTCGCTCGGGGTCGGCGCGAACCTCCGCTCCGAGCCGGGCTTCCTGCTCCGGACACTGGACGCGCCCCTGGAGATCGATCCCGAAACCCGAACCGATTCACTCACCTACCGCGTCTTTCATTTCGATCCCACGTTCGCCCCGCCGGGGAAGACGGCCGTCGTCACTTTTCTGGGCACGTATAACGACGGATACTGGCGCGCCCTCCGGGAGAAGGACCGGGCGAAATATGAAGCGGAGAAGAAGCGCGTCGCCGATGCGGTCGTATCCGAGTTCGGCAGGCGCTTCCCGGCGGCCAAGGACAAAATCGACGTCGTGGACGTGGCGACGCCTGCCACGGTCGTCCGCTACACGGGAAACTGGCGGGGGAGCATGGAAGGATGGCTCCTCACCCCCGCGACGGGGATGAAAGCCCTCCCGTATGTCCTTCCGGGCCTGTCCGGGTTCTACATGGCCGGCCAATGGACAAACCCGGGCGGCGGGCTTCCCTCCGGATTGATGGCCGGCCGCGCCGTTTCCAAAATGATCTGCCGGGCCAACCGGATGCCGTGGCGGGCCGGATGAGCCCGCCGGCCTGAGGCCGAGGGAAGAAAGCCCTCGCGGCGCCGAAAGCACAAAGACCCGATCGGATTGACGGGCCGACCGATCCTTGATATTCTTTTTTCAAGCAAGCAAAGGCGGTTCCTTGGCCATCAAGTGCCCGAAGTGCCGGACGGAAAACCCTGAAACACAGCGGTTCTGCGGCAAATGCGGGACCCAACTGGCAACCTTCGGGAAATCCGAGATCTCCGTCACGAGGACAATCGAGACGAGTGTTGAGGAACTGGGCCGGGGAACGACCTTCGCCGGCCGGTACGAGATCGTCGAACTTCTCGGTACGGGGGGAATGGGTGCGGTTTATCGAGTCTTCGACAAGAAGCTCGAAGAGGAAGTTGCGCTCAAGCTCATCCGCCCCGACATCGCCGCCAACCGCAAGACCATCGAACGGTTCAAGAACGAGATCAAGATCGCCCGCAAGATCACCGATAAACATGTCTGCCGGATGCATGATCTGGGCGAGGCCGAAGGGACCTCGTTCATTACGATGGAGTACGTG
>Ga0315277_10000077_pt1 | contig 154013 bp, 132 predicted proteins | sample YL17G05_15_MG_FD_203695 | JGI IMG/M metagenome (GOLD analysis project Ga0315277, IMG submission 203695) | Sediment microbial communities from Yellowstone Lake, YNP, Wyoming, USA - YL17G05_15 | ecosystem: Environmental > Aquatic > Freshwater > Lake > Sediment | place: USA: Wyoming | collected...
AAGGTCTCATATTTAATCCATTCCCCTCGGTTTCGTTATAAATGACTTTATGTGGAATTAGATTTCCCACGATAGGATCATAGGTTGCATTATATATAATAACATTGATATAGAGAATTGCTTGGGTCCCTGTTGTGAAAACAAAATCGAGCTTATCTATTATACAACTATCCGTCACATTGAACCCCATGACCCATGTCTGGGTGTTTATGGGATAGCGATATCCCTGCAACCCTATTTCGTAATCTGCCTCTATGGGAAAATAATATTTGTACAGATTAACCTTCGAGAGATTCATAGCAATATAGGTGCTATTCCATCCCTCCACCGGAATTGAAAAGCTCTTCTCCTTAACTGTAACATTCCCATTTAAGAAACAGGTTAAATTTATTCGCGTCTGAGATGTTGGTAATGGTGGAGGATTATTAACAATAACATTCACAGTATCAGGAACACCCAGCTGCCCGATCGAATCATTATATTGAATAATATAGATGAAAGTGCCTGCTTTAGATGTATTGATTGGATAATTCACTGGAATACCATTCGTCCAAGGACTCCATGGTTTGGGCGTACTATTGATGAGGACCCGATAGTAACCTGCTCCGACATCGTCCGTTAGCGTCCAGCCTATATACCGGACGTACCCCTTAGTGGTGACGATATCTGCTGGATGAGTTGATTGCGGGGGATTATCAAGTAATATCGTGACCTGAACGGTGTCAGGCACTCCTAACTGACCAAAAGAATCGTTGTAGCTAATAGAATAAATGAGCGTGCGTTGTTTTGTTGTATTAATTGGATAATTAACCGCCGTATTATTGGTCCAAGCCTTCCATTGACTGGGAGTACCATTAACCGATACCCGATAATAGCCAGCCCCCACATCATCGGTTAAAATCCAATTGATGGTCCTGCTATAGCCCACATAAGTTGTGATATCCGAGGGTTGATTGGATTTCGGTGGATTATCAATTGAAATTGTTACGATTACAGTATCTGGAATTCCTGCCTGCCCAGCCGAATCGTTATATTGAATGGTATAGTTAAATTCTCCCTGTATAGTTGTATTTATGGGATAATTAACGCTGGTTTTATTTATCCAGGGTGCCCAGGATTTAGCTTTGCCATTAATTAAGACCCGATAATAGCCGGTGCCCTTATCATCGGTTAAAATCCAATTGATGGTCCTGCTATAGCCTATATAAGTTATGATATTCGAGGGTTGATTCGATTTCGGGGGTGTATCGAGTAAAACCGTTACCAGTACAGTATCGGGTATGCCCCACTGACTTTTCGAGTCATTATATTGGATAGTATAATTGTATCTCCCCGCAATCGTCGTATTAACAGGATAATTTAAAAGATTACTACTAATCCAACTTTGCCACGCACTTGGAGTTGAATTCACGAGGACTCGATAGCGTCCCGCGCCATAGTCATCGGTTAAATTCCAAGAAATCGTTGCAGTGCTGGTTGTGGATGTCAGTATATCCGTGGGATGGTTGGAACTCGGCGGATTATCTGCAATCGTCACAAAGACCGTGCTAGGGACTCCCCAATTATTTCCCGTATCACAATACGCGAGTGTATAATTGAATACACCTGGTGCCGATCGGTTGATCGAGTATTGTAGGTTCGTGTTATTTATCCAGAAGCTCAAGATTGAGGGGCTGTGATTTACCAGAACCTGATAGGACCCCGGCTCAAACTCATCACGAAGAACCCATCCAATTTTTTCCAGCCCGTATTTATTAGTGATTATATTGGCAGGCTGATTAGAGGTCGGCGCAACAGTATCAACTTTAATTGTGACGATGACCGAATCAGATATGCCCAGATTGCCCCCCGGCGTATCATTATATTGAATCACATGATTAAAGGTTCCCGCCAACGTTGTATTAATCGGATAATTCAAATTACTGTTATTAATCCACGGTTGCCATTGGCCGGGGGATGCATTGATAAAAACCCTATAATAACCCGCCCCGAAGTCATCTTTCAAAATCCACGGAATTGTTCTCGAGCTACCTACTGCGGTTTTTATGTCTGTTGGGTGATTCGATGTCGGAGGACTATCCAGAATGTTCACTATCACGGTGTCAGGGGTGCCCCAGTTACCCCCCGTATCATTATAGACGATCGTGTAATTATATTTCCCAGGGGCTGATCTATCGATTGGATATTGTAAATTAGTATTATTTATCCACATCTTCCAAGTCGATGGCGTTGAATTCACTAAAATATGGTAAGATCCTCCTCCATACTCATCTTTTAGATACCAATTGATGGTTTCTGTGCCTGATTTCAGAGTTGTTATGTCGTCCGGTTTATTTGAGGTCGGAGACTTATCGATATAATAGGCGATATTGTAATTTGCAGTATCGGACATCGCGTTTTCTGCCTCTACTAGTAGGACAACTGTGGCGTTGCTTGAGGGCTTATATGACATGTACGCCGGATCATTCATATTTATCGAGGTAGCAAGAATATTATTTGTGAGTTCTTGATTGGCAACCAATCGCATAGTCAAATTCCCAGTTCCTGACACTCGATCCAGCATAAACATATAAGGAATCCCTGCAGTTAGGTTCACAAAATAAGCATCAATATTATCGGAATTGGTGATGCTCCCAGCTGCGGGGGTTGCGAGATTTAATTTTATAATCCACTCATAAACTAGTTTTACGAGATATTCATATGAATCCAAGGTCCAGCCGCTCCCAGTATTGTAATAACTAAATCCGTGGCTGGGGATATCTCCAGAAAGCAAAATACAATTGTCTGAAGCTTGCGTCCCGATGAAAGTTATGGCGGGATCATCATCAAGGAGATAGGTTGGACCTGTGAGGTTAAATAGTCGCCATGAAACACTACTAACGTGAGTAATGCTGTTGTCACTGTAATCAACAAAATTACTATCCCCCTGAAAGCGGAGGAGCACGCTATGAGTCGGACCACTCCCCGTATTATCATACGAATAATTCACTCCTCTAATCAGACAACGCCCCTCTCCCATACTAAAATTGACCCGTAAATTTTGCATATCAAAATAGGTATTATCACAGACCCGTTTCTGAACTACTATAATTTCATCATCAAAATGATTAGAAAATCGGGCTGTAGTTGCTAAAGCGCCACTTAAAAAACTCAAAATCAGAATAAAATTAAGGGCCAATATCCCACTAACTCTTATAAATCGATTAGAGGCTCTGAAAAAATTCATAAAACCCACTTTTTTTTATTTTCCTTAAGTTATTCGTATTGAGATAGTTAATAAATATATTATTGAAAGGATTAATTTTGTCCCTTTGGTTAAAATAAATTAATACCACTATACCGTTATAATAGTTACAAAATACCTTTTTGGGAATATTTAATTTTTGGTAATTGGGAAGTTATCTTTGAAATGGACTTGAGTGTAGATTGAATGAACTGAATATAATTCGCAAGGATTTCAAAAAAATTCAATTAAAAATAGCGCTTTGCTATCCGAACCTCTATCAGGTGGGCATAGCAAGTTTTACCGTTCAGTTACTCTATTATTTGTTTAATTCCTTCGAAAATATTCAGTGCGAACGATTCTACTACAGCCCTAAAACTCGCCCAACGTCTATGGAAAGTGGACAACCTCTCAACAACTTTGATGTAATATGTTTTTCGTTGCAATACGAGTTGGATTATATCAATATGCTCGAAATGCTCTCTTTGGCGAATATTCCACTTCTATCCAAAGATCGCAAGTTTCCTCTCATCGTTGCGGGTGGACCTTGCGCCTTAGAGAATCCCCTCCCGCTGTCCCAATTCATTGATATTTTCGTGTTGGGCGATCTTGAACCCATCTCAGATCTTTTGATATCTTCGTTAATTGATTACAAAAAAGGACTGAAAACCTTACAGGATTTTCGTCAAATTCCCGGGCTATTCATTCCTCAACTCTATGAGGGCGAGCCTATCTCTAAATTGGTTGCTCCAGAGTTAGATAAATGCTTTCACCCTACGACACAATTGATTTCCGAGGGCTCACCTTTTGGCAAATGCCTCTTTTTAGAAGTGAGCCGGGGCTGTCCTCGAGGCTGTCGATTCTGTCTCATTGGATATCAGGGACTCCCATTCCGGTTTCGGACCTTATCAACCTTAAAGCAGATAATTTTAGATGGAATAGCAGCTTCCAAAGTCGAAAAAGTTACGATGATTGGGAATTCACTCTCAGATTATCCCCAGTTGAATGAGTTGTGTGAATTCATTATAGAACAAGGGCTCCAACTGTCTCTCCCCTCCTTACGGCTGGATGCATTGTCCGAGTCCTTACTTGCGCTCTTGAAGGACGCCGGCGTTAAAACTATTACACTCGCGCCCGAAGCCGGTTCTGAACGGTTGCGTGCGGTTATCGGGAAGGCTCTCGCTGATGATCGCTTGCTGGACCAAATAAAAAAATGTGCGGATGCAAAAATAGAAAACTTAAAACTCTATTTTCTCATCGGTTTACCAACAGAAACATCCGCTGATATCAATGGTATATCCGATATGCTTAATCAAATTGTTCAGAAACTGTATTCGCCTCACTATCTTCATTTGAGTATCAATCCTTTTATTCCGAAGCCCCATACCCCTTTTCAATGGGAACCGTCCCTTGATTTATTGGCGGTCCAAAAGACCGTAAAAATCCTCCAGAAGCAGATTCATACGCTAAAAATCTATGATTGTGAAATATTAGACCCTCGCTGGGCCCGAATTCAGGGTGCTCTTTCCCGCGGGACTCCGCTTCTGGGCGATATTTCCCTCGAAGCTTTAAATAACAGAGGCTCTTTAGGCGCCTGGCGGACCAGTTTTAAAAAGTTTCATTGTTCACTTGAAGAATCTCAATTAGTTCCGCCCAACCTTGACGCAAAATTACCATGGGATTTTATCGATATTAAAGTAGAGAAGAAAAAATTGCTTTCTCTTTATCAGAAAGCTCATGGCTGATTTTCGGTTCGCAAATCCTGGAAGAGTTCATCCATCGATGGGAAAGTTGGGTCTTCGACTATCTCCAAAGTCCCATTTCGCCCTAAAGTCAATTTTGTGATGCCTTGATATTGTGAGGCGTAGCCATCTTTAATATCGATGACCTGGTTCACCTTAACCTTATAAATTTGGTTTTGCCATAACGTCAAGGCAATTTTTCCTGATTTATCCGCTAAAAGTGCCTCTGTAACTCGTAACGATTTCCCACTTTTAGAACGGACCGGCTGCGGTGCTTGGATTGATAGGATACGTCCACGAACTGAAATATTCGCCTTTTCTGGACGAATTTCACTAATTTGCATATTTCCACCAAACTTCTACTTTTCTGTTCTCTTTAACATATCTGAAATCGGAAAATACACCATAAATACTCCGATGAAGACCGCAATCAAGATTATAAACGGTAAAAACAATATGATATTTCCAATAATGAAACTCATTATCACCGGCCCAATTAAAACAATACAGAGAATCATTACATTTCTTTTCACTTTTTTTAATTTCTCTCTAACTTCCTCACTGAGGGTAATTGATTCTTCTTTCTTTTTCTCAGCGATTGGTTCTTCCGATTCTTTTTTTCGCTCTTTCCAAATCGATTTATGAGGCGTTCTCTCCAAACGAATTCACCACGTTTCTTTTCATACAAATTCACTTAATTTCTCAATCTATAAATTTTTTTTTAATTGGTAACCTTTTCTCCAAATTTTTAAATAAATGGTATAATTATTTCATGTAGTTGAGAAATCGAACTGAGGAAATTAAAATGTCAGCAAAGAAAACCAAAAGCAGTAAAAAACGAGAAAAGAAAGCAGAACCGCCAAGAATTCCCATTGATTTGGATGAACCATTAGATTCCTCTGACGATACAGAAGCACCGCTATTTGAGGACGAAGATGAAGATAATCCCCCCGACAAATCGTCAAGATCTAAGCGATCTAGATTTGATCAAGATGAAGATACTCTACCTGCCGATCGCGAAAATGTTGATCTTTTAGATACGATTGATGGAGTCGATTATGATAATGGACAGTTCGAATCTGATTTTCCACATCTAACGAAGGAGATACAAAATCCTGATCTCCTCTACCCCGTTGATGCCGTTCGGTGGGACGATGAAAAAGCAGAAGAAGAGGAAGAGGAAGAGTTAGAAGAGGAGAAGGGCGAAAACAAGCCACGGAAAGATCGGTTTGCTTTACCCGAAGAGCCCAACCTAAAGTCCTTACTTCGGCGATCAAAAAGTGAGAAAGAAGCGGAGGAAATCATCAAATACTTCGAAAAGCGTGGCGAGATAACGCCTCAAGAGGCTACTAAACTGCTCAATACCTTACAATCGAAGGGACTAAAAGCGCTTCAAAGTAAAAGTGAAGACTAAATTTCACTTTGCTGAGACGATTTTAACGATATCACTATCTTGTACTTCATAATTTTCTCCCAAACGCTTCTTCGTTCGTGCATCGACTCCATGAATAAAGTATTTTTCAAAATCGGTGTGAATTTTGCCAGCAAATTCTCGGAGTTTCGTGCCGCGACTGACCAAATACACATCCGGGAGAACTCGCCCATCTTTATCCGAATACAGTTGCACGTCGTATACCGGGTATACGGGGACCAAATTCAGCAATTCAAAGACAGTGACATTCAAAGTCTTTTGGACGCCTAAAGAACCAAACTCCGCAAGTAATTTCCTTAAGTTTTCCAAGGCTTTTAGTTCTTTATCTGAAAACTTATCGTTTTTCAAAATTTGAAAGTCCGAATCACCTGGCTGATAGGCAATAACCTTATCTTCCGCATAATGTCGAAGCCAATATTCGCCGAGCGCACACGTTGGAACCACCTGCTTGCTAAGTTTCTTCTTCATGACCTCGATATTCTTTTTTGCCACTTCTATATCAATTTTATTGGCCGCAATCAGCATCGGTTTTGCGATTGCTTGGAGCTCTTTGACAAAAAGATTGATTTCCGGCTCTGTCCAACTATTGGGTTTTTCAATATTTAACTCAGCTTTTTTCACGGCGCTGAGGATATGGACTCTTGTCATTCCCAAGCCTGATAAGCGTTCCACCATTGTATCTACGAAAGATGTTTTTTCCGTTTCAATTCTGCGAGTAAATTTCTTCCAGTCCCGTCTAATGATTTCGCTAAGCCACATAATAATCTCATGTTCTAAAAATTCAACATCTTTTAACGGGTCCCAGGTTCCTGGGGGCACAGGCTGCCCTTCTGCATCCGTTGTACCCGCCGCATCCACCACTTGAATTAACGCATCTGCTCTGCTCAAATCATTCAGGAATTTATTCCCGAGCCCTTTACCCTCCCACGCACCGGGCACCAATCCTGCTACATCCAGCAAATTAATGGGAATTAAACGGGTTCCATTAACACAAAGCGAATTTTTAGGTTGATCCTGGATGCCAAGTTCCTTGCAAGGGCACTTCACCGCAACATACGCAGTTCCGGGATTGGGCTCAATTGTTGTGAACGGATAATTTGCGACTTTTGCGGTGGTCATACAAGCTGCGTTCAAGAATGAAGTTTTACCACAATTCGGTTTTCCTACTATACCTATTAACATAAAATCGCCTTAAACTCGTTTTTTTCATCATTTAAGCTTAAAGGGTGCCGCCTGCAATGGTGAAACCCCTTCATAATCATAGAGTATCTTCCAAAGACAATATGCCGTTAATCCATAAACTATCCATGTAAAGGCCGAGATCGCGGTATAGAGCATTGGATCTTGAGTCGGCGAGGGACGGAATACTGGGATAAAGAGCTGGACTAACCATAAAATCCCAGTGATTGCGATCGGATATTTTAAACTGTGCCTCTGGCTATTTGTACCAACTAATAGGAAGAAAAAGGAAATGAGGATACTAAAAATTAACATTGTTATTGAGGATATGGTATTTAATCCGTAATATAAACTATTAATAATGAGATCCTGCTGTGTATAGCGTAGTGGATTGACTATTAAGAAAGCTGATATGTTTATGATTGCAATGACAGATGCATCCAATTGAAAAACGCCCCCATACACACCACTATCACGAGACATTCTTCTCCCCGCATAAAATACCCCTACTCCAAATAAAATTCCGAGTCCCTGAATTAGAAAATACAGGACGTATGCAAGTTCTACGGATATGTCTCCCCAAAGAATTGGGTACATTGAAACGGTAAAATCTAGCGGGATTACAGCTAAAATACTCAAAATCCCGATTTTTATAAACATTTTCATTCTCCCGGCTTTCTCTTCGATGTCCACTTTCTTTTCCTTTTCTAATCTGCGTCGTTCTGCTATTTTCCGCCGTTTATTTACCCGTTCAGTTTGAATTTCATCGTCCATTATTTCCATCTTCCTTCGTTTTAGAATCTCGAAGAACTGGATATTTGATCCTTTTTCTTAAATTTTTTAAATCAATCTAGAATTATACACAATTATAAATTTCCGTAATTTGAAAAATCTTTAGTATTTATTTCTTGGAGATTAGTCAATGGCAGTTCCTCTAAAATTGCGGGTGCTTGTGAGCCGGAAATGTGAGAGCCGAATTTTTACGCTTGCAACGGGCGATACAGATGGGGATGGAATCGATGAAATCGTGGTAGGCTTGGAAAATGCAAATCTTTGTATATTTAAATACGAGAAAAGTGAATTAAAGGAATGGAAAAAACGGCTCTTGATGTATATCGATCAAATCGTCATCGAGGACGTAGATAAAGATCACTTCAATGAGATCCTAGTTGTTTCTGGTTCTTCTCTAATGATCTACAAATTTTCAGAGCCAGATTACAATAAAGTGTGGGACTTCAAAGCAAGTGCACATATAACATCGCTCGCCGTGGGGGACGTCAATAATGATCGCAAAACAGAATTGGTACTTGGGACAGACGATGGAGACCTGATCGTTTTTGCCCAGGGCGAAGAACCATACGAGTTCAAACCGGTCTGGAAGAAGAAATTTGAGGGCGAGGTCTTAGTCAGTTTAGCGGATTTAGATGCTAATAAGTTGAATGAGCTTGTCGTGTGCAATAATAACGCGATTCACGTGTTTCGTATCGTTGATAAATATCCGAAAAAAGAGTCTTGGAGCGAGACCTTCCGGCCCTACATAAAACGTATCCACTTATTCGATGTTAACTCCGATGACAAAGCTGAGATGTTTTTAGGGTTCGAAAATGGGGATCTGTGCGTGTTTAGCCATAAAGACGGCGATTACTTCTCTGAAGACAAAAAATATGCCTTCCATGACATTGTTTCAACTATCTCTTCGGGGCAATTTCGGAATAAAAAAGTGGTAATTGCCGGGTCCTACGATAAGACCATCCGAGCCTTCCAAGATGTTGAATTGTTCAAGATCGAGGTCGAGAATAAAATCTATGCAGCTGCTCTCGCCGATATCGATCATGATGGTATTACCGAAATCGTTCTCGCTGTTAATAACACCTTGTTCATTTTTAAAGAGGATATCCTTCTGACCTTTGAAATGGATTATCCCAGTTCCATTATGGCCGATGAGGAGTTGGTTATCCGATATTATATTAAAAATAATTCCGAATTTCCGATTGTTAGTCTAGATTTTTCAAACTTGGAATGGATCCCGAAAGTGCTTTCGCTCAAGGAGTCGCTAAAGCCGGGGATTCCCCTTATTGAAGGAAATAGTGCGCGAGAAGTAATTCTGCGATTTAAACCTTCGGTGGTTGAAAAAGTGATTCCGGTTATTTTCAAATCCTTCAAAATTCAATTTCAGTTGAATAATCAACTTCAATCCCAACTTATTTCGGAAATGCGAATAAATTTACTTCCCCCTTTTAATACCATTGCCCAGCATATCATTGCATTTTGTAAAAATCTCAAAGGGACTAAGGTTCCCTTGAAATCTCTAGAAAAAATTATTTCCAAAGAACTCGGTCCGGTAGGATCTATCGAACGCATCATTTCTCGCCTGTTGGACGAAAATATCCTGAAAGGGACTCTCACGGATAATGCCCTTTATATTCAAGATGTAAGACCGCTTCCCACGACGCCCTCTGGCCCTCTGCCTCCTGAGCAGAAGAGTATTTCCCCTGAGCTACTAAGTATCGCCGTGAAAAAAGCCATCCTGCTGAAAAAACGAACCTCTTTATCTGAATTAGCAGTTCAATTTAATAAAGACACAAAAACAATAGAGGAAATCATCCAAAAACTTAAAACTAATTTTGAAGTAACGGGTATTCTGATTCCTAATGAAGAATTTTACTACCTCACCCTTGATGAGGTGAATTTGATCATCGATGTAATAACTAAAGCCTCCGGTTTTATTACGCTCCCTGAACTTGTTGAACGATTTGAGCTGTCCGAAAAAGAATTGAAGGTTCTCCTGAACGATCTCGTCGCGCTGGGGAAGGTCTATGGTCAACTCATCTCTAAGGATAATGTTAATCGATTCATCACTGCGGAGGCCTTATCCAAAATGCTTTCAAAAGTCTTAGCAGATCAAGGGAAAATAGATATTCTACCCTATTCAAAACAAACCAATATCGCCAGTGAATTGATCCGAGAAGCGGTTCGAATCCTCCTCGATTCTCACTTTCCTGGATACTACACATTCGATGGAAAAATATTTTACAGTGAAGCCCAACTAGCAAAAGAATTAATTTCCCTGCTCCAAAATGCCGAAACCACATCTATAGGACTAGCATCCTTAGCCAAACAATTTCAAATTTCCAGAGACATTATTACTCAAACATTAACTAATCTCATTAATAGAAATGTAATCAACGGCTATATTTCCGAAAATACCCTATATTTAAAAAGTTATGAAGAAGAAAAGCTCCGAGATCTCTTCGAGAAATACAATGATGCTCTTAACCTCATCCATATCTTAGTAATCCATCGAGATAGTGGGGTAGCTATCTTTTCTGGCTCCTATACCCTAGAAAAAATCGATTCCAGCCTGGTCTCCGGCTTTTTACATGCTATAACTGCCTTTGGCTCTGAGCTCTCCGGTATGGAAGGGTCGCTTCGGCTCCTCGAATACCGCGGGTTCCGGATTTCTGTTCAGGAGGGCGAATCCATCCGCGCCGCCCTTATCCTGAAAGAAGATCCTTCCCGTCGCCTTCTAGAAATCTTGAAACATTTCGTCCGATTTTTTGATACGAAATACAAATCTGCGCTACAGAATTTTAAGGGAGCCGTCGATATCTTTTCAGATGCGAATACGCTCGTCGATGATTTCTTTGAAATTAGCCTAAGTTTCTTGCACGAAATTCAAGAGAAGGAAGTTTTCAAAAACCGAGAGCGGCTCAGCGCAAATGAACTCGCCGTGATTAACATGGCTCGGAGCCTCGGACGCCAATTTCTCCTGAGCAATCTCTTAGAAAAAGTTAGTAAAGAATTATTGATTTCCCAACTTGAAGCGTTTTCAATGATTTATAACTTAAGAGAGAAGAAGATTTTCAATATCATTACCGAAGAACGAAAATACTGCCCCAATTGCGGATCGCTGATTCCAAAACTGGCTCTCACATGTCCACACTGCCTCAAACCTACCGAAGAGACAAAAGGCTAATCCTTTTATCCTCTCCCCCTAATTATCTACATCTTTCGAGTAAAAATAAAATGCCAAAACTTTTTTCCCATTCATGAGATACTATTAAGATAATTACCAAGAATTGAGGCTGCAAGTCAAATGTCGCGCAAAGTATTGATTTTGGATGGCGTCCACGCTAGTTGCGGGAAATTGCTTCGCGATGCAAACTTTTCGGTTGAGGAAATAACCGAAATCTCGCTCGATGAATTAAAAAAACGGATTGCAACCATAAATGCAGTGGTTGTGCGGAGTAAAACAAAAATAAACAAAGAGATAATCGATTTAGCTCCCAATCTGAACCTGATCGCACGGGCTGGCGTGGGGTTAGACACCATTGATGTCAAATATGCCCAATCCCGTAATCCTCCTATCAAAGTCATAAATGCTGAGGAAGCGCCAAGCGTAACCGTTGCAGAGCTCGTCATGGGTTTGATCATTTCCTTATTACGCCAGATTGCTTTCGCTGATCATTTGATGAAAGAGGGCAAATGGGCGAAATCCCGTCTTGCAGGGATGGAACTCCGAGGAAAGACCCTCGGCATAATTGGAGCGGGGCGCATCGGGGTTGAAGTGATTAAGCGGGCGTGCGCTTTCGAGATGATTCCAATCGTTTTCGATATCTCGAAGGATCAATTAGAAAAAGCGCGGGCTGTTGGAGCCAGAATCGAGCCAAACCTTGACGATCTTCTAAAAAAATCCGATATTGTTACAATCCACATTCCCCTCACGCCCGAAACCAAGAATCTAATAAACGCCGAAAAAATTGCTTTGATGAAGGAAGGCGCTTTTCTGATCAATGCCGCTCGTGGCGGAATCGTCGATGAAAAAGCCCTCTACAATGCCTTGGTGGATGGGAAAAAACTACTAGGCGCCGGGCTCGATTGCTATGAGAATGAACCAACGCCTAATCAAGATCTAGTGAAGCTTCCTAACGTTATCTGCACGCCCCATATCGGGGCCTCAACCGAAGAAGCTCAGGTCACTGCGGCTTATATTGTGGCGAAAAAAATCATTGAACAACTGGGATAAATAAGAACAATCAAATAAATCGCTTTTTTTTAATAAAAATTCTCTTTATCCTAGTTTATTCACGCTGTAGGAACACTTTCTTTCTCAAATTAAAACATTTGTAAAAAACCAAATCAAAAAGCATAAAAGGGTTACCTTCCTTAAGCTAAAAAGCATATAGAACTAAGGAAAAAAGCATATAAAACTAAAGGTGAATGAGCAAATGACAGGTTCGATTTATAAGATAATTGAAATTGTTGGCACATCTGAGAAAAGTTGGGAAGATGCAGTAAAGAACTGTGTAGAAAAGGCATCAAAGACTGTTCGTAACATCCGCATCGCAGAAGTTGTACTTTTAGATGCAAGAATTGATAAACAGAAGATCGTCTTATATCGCGCTCGCGTCAGAATTTCCTTTAAGCTCGAAGAAGGCGAAGGACCTGAGTTTGAGGAATAAGAGGCGAAGCGAATGCCCGAATCTGAATACGATATTGTTGAACTTGTAGGTACTTCTGAGAAAAGTTGGGAAGATGCAGTTCAGAGTATTATTTCCCAAGCCGCAAAGACCATTCGTGATTTACGTATTGCAGAAATTGTACGCTTAGATGCAAGAATTGATAATCAAAAAATTGTTCTCTATCGTGCGAGAATAAAACTATCTTTCAAATTGGAAACGAAAGTTGAAGAATCAGAACCCACAGCGAAGAAAATTGCGGTAGAACCTAAAGCGAAGAAAGCTGCCAAAAAAAGCTAATTGCTTTTTTATTTTTTTTCTATTTTTTTCATTGATTAATTGGTTGGATTTTCGCAAAATGTTTCTTTTTGAGTGCTTCTATTGTACCGGACACGCCTTCTATCACCAATATGCAGTTGTTTCCCTCAATTTGGCGCATCACGGCTAAAGATGTACGGACCATTTGAAGAGCTTCAGTATTTGTTCTAAGAACTGCGTATTTATTTTTCTCGTACTCCGTCAGCCACAAACCCGTTCGGCTTGTTCCGTATTCACCATATAACGAGGATATATTCCTCCAAATAGCTCGTATTAGCTGCTGTTCTTCGATATCTCCGTCCGTGATAATTTTAATTAAAAGATAGCGTTGCCGTTCCTTAGCATCCATCTAAATCTCCCTCTGGTTTCCTTTTGTCTTTAGTCTCTCCCACATGCTCCTCTTCGTCGGAGGGCACTATTCGTACGCCTGCCATGATGCAATTTGGGTCTTGCATCATCTTTATCTTTTGAATGAGCATTTCCGGATAAGTGGAGAGCGCGCAGATAGCTTGCTTCTCCGGAATTTTTACAAGCCCCGCTAGAGCTATGAGTTCCTTTGGGGCTCTAAGTTCCCATTTCGATTCAGCCCCTGAGGTTATAATGAACGGCGCATTAGCACGAACGATTTGCTCGCAAGCCTTATACATGAGCCTTATTAATTTCGACCTTTGAAATCGTTCTTTTAATATTAAATCGCGTGTTGAAATCTCTATTAAAACCCCATTTTCTTTTGCCATTTTGAAATGCGAATAATCTAAGCAATTAAATTCACTCAACTCTGACAGTGAGATGATATCCACCCTTTTATCTAAGATTGCATTCACGTAAATGTTCTTTTCATCACTTCCGCTTCTCACGGCAATAATATCAACCGCGTTCTGTAACTTCTTCAAACGCATTTTCATCGCATCGGCAGACTTCGGGATGATTGTCGCACGCGTAAATATATTACACTTCGGACTATACTCTTTCTGTAACTGCTTAATAACATCTGGGGTACCATTGTCAAAATCTGCCAAAGCTACCCCTGAGTAACCGAGCTCGATTGCTGAATCAAGCATAACCTCTGGCTGATGTTCTCCTCTCGATAACGATGATTTTATCCCTAAATCATAGAATTTCATGCTTTGATCAATTCCATTTCTTGTAAAATCACGGTAATGTCTTGAATGTAAAATTTCCTTGAAAATGCTACCTTTATTTTTATTGTATCTTTTATTTCCTTGATTTCCATCTTCTCTTGAAAGAGTTCTTGTTTCCCGAATCGCATAAAAATATTGCCTTTCTCATCAATTCGCCGGGACATGCTTTTGTAAAGATATTCTTTATCATAGACTCCCAAATTCCGAGCTATGTACTCGAGAACCTGTTGTGCATTCTCTGTAAATTTCGCTCGAACGACCGTAATCGGATTGTGGTAGACCCCTCTTAAATGGTCAAGAATGAATTCCGCGTCACGTAGATCTGGTGGTAAGAGATTCTTTATCGCAATCATGGCTTTCTCGGGGTCTTCCGTGGCTTGAATGAATGCTTCAATTAAAATTTCTCGGATTTTTTTCATATCGTTCTCTGAAAAAACTTGTTCTTAAAAATGAAGATACTTACTCAATTTCAAATTTTTCTACAAAATTCATTAATATTCAAACAACTTAATATTTTCTTCATAAGGGAAAGAAGAATTTTGATGAAACAAATTTGAACGATTTAATCCCCTAAAAGTTATAAGAATGATGGTGAGTGATAAATGCCGTTAGAATACAGCCCGGGGACGCCCCAAGACTTATTTGGAAAAAAAGTACGCGTGCTCGTTGCACAGATGACTTATCCTGATTTGGTAAACTTCCTTCTGCAGCATCATAGTCCTGAACAAGCGGAGGAGGATTTACGCGATATTGCTCAACGCATTTGTAAGAAGCTATTGGAATTGTGGAAACCTAAATCCAGAACCCTTCTTAAACTGACAAAAGAATTATTAGGGATGATTTGGGGTGGCGATATAATATTAAAAGTAATTCAGCGTGATGAGCTGAAAAGACCGATTCTCGTCCAATTCATTGATAAGGATTGCAAGTTATGTAGATCGGGTGAGGAGGTATTAGAGGTCAAAGGTGTCCATTACTGTTCGGCAGTTTCAGGCTTCGTGGAATACCTCTTAAATTACATGGCGCAACAAGGGACGATGAAGTTGAAATATAAATCCGCGGATGTCCGCACCACATCAAGTAAAGGAAATGGAGATAAACAGTGCATTCATTTTTGCACCTTTACATTTTAGGTGAGATGTTATGGTAAGAAAGAAGATTGGAATTTTTCAAAAATTTTTAGCCCAAGTGGGCAAACGCCTGCAATGGTGGCATGCCCCTAAGATGGATCTCTACGTCTTAGCCCTGATGGCTCGCGAAACCGTGGTCAAGTATCGGGAGCTCTTAAACGGGAATCTGCCGGAGGCGGTAAACACGCTTAAAGAGCAGTTCGCCAGCAGCGCGCGAACCTATATGCAATCCTTCATGGGGCAATTGAAATTGATTGTCTCTAAAGATTTGAATGATATTACAACCATGTCTGATGTTTCGCTCTACTCCATTTTAGGACCTGATTACAAGCATTTCTTTTCAAATATTAAATACCTACCTGCTGATGACCCCAATAATAAAGAGAAGCTTCATCAATTCATCACAGTTTCTCCCAAATGCGTCATGTGTTCTGTCATCGGTGACTTAAATACAGCAGAATACAAGGATACCGAATACGGGGAAATTATCTCTTATGCCTTAGCCTCGTTGCTCGAACTCATATTTGAATACATTGGAACACCGTATACTATTGAACTCAAGGAGACGCGCTGTTTCTTGAGGGGTTCACCTTTCGGTGAAGGTATCATGTATTTACATCCGAAAAAAACGTAATTTCAACTATTTTTTATTTTTTTAGGGCTTAACACTTCCCAATTAGTCAATTAATCAAATGTCAATACAAATTTGACTAATAGGAAGTAACCTAAGACCCCTTAGCAATTTTGGAACGGTTTTATTTGTTGCTTTTCAAAAATAATTTATATATAATGGAGTAACAATTAGTTCATGAACAAAGTTTTAGATTTTTGGATGAAAATTTGGCTATATGTAATGGCTGTCGGTGGCATAATATTAATAGTACTACTGGGTGTATATTGGACACAGCTTGATTGGGCCACCCGTTTGGTTTATTTTTCGGTTATAACTCTGCCTTTCCATGTGTGGGAGGAATGGCGTTTTCCTGCAGGCTTCCATTATATCTATAATCTTATGCAGAAATCGGACATGCCCGATCGTTTTCCAATGAACAGGGTATCGGATATGCTAACAAATTTTGGGGCTTTAATAGTTGGTATTGTGTTTATCATAATTGGTGGAAAACTAATAATAGCCCTTACTTTGTTCTATTTTTGTGGAATGGAGGTTATTGCTCATACTTACACAGGAATTTTTGCTTATAAATTCTTTAAGGAGAAAGGAAAGAAAACTATCTATAATCCAGGGCTTGGTACAACCTATTTAATGTTCTTGCCTGCTGCAATTGGGTATATCTACATATTCGCAACAGGAATATTCCCAACAGTGTGGTCTGATTGGTTGTTGGGTGCAGCTTTGGGCGTAGGTGAATTATTACTTTTGATTGTACTCCCAGAAGGGCTGTTAAAAAACAGAAACACGCCTTATCCATTCACCGGGAAATATCAATATGGATATTTTAAGAAATTTATTGATTAATTAGATGCAATTTTTTATTTTTTTGGGGGGGAAGAAAAAAGAGAAGCGAGGTTTTACTTTCCTCGATGTCGGTGGCTTCTGATAGAGGGACGGATTTTTTCTGCGCCACGCCCTTTATGATATAAGCCCCGGCCTTTTTTGCCAGCGCCTGTTAAGCCCCGATACACTCGTCCTCTATGCACGGGATTGCAGATCCAATTGATATTCGGGTCGCTTTGTATCACCGGGTGATGTGTATCAATTAAAATGACTTCATACCATTTCCATCGCCCATCCCGACCCACCGGATAGCTGCTCAGCACCTGCAAATTGGGAAACCGCCGCTGCGTGCGTTCCTCGGCAATCCAGCGAATACTCTTTTTCGGCGTGAGTTTTGCAATTCCCTGTTTCCTTTGCGCTCTGTGTCGTGCAGGTCGTGTTCTGTGTCTGCCGCCGCGTCGAACGTGAACTCGCGCTACCGAATAGCCCTGCTTCGCTTTATACCCTAATCGGCGGGCACGGTCCAAGCGCGTGGGGTGTTCTACCCGAACAACCACGGGTTCTCGTCTCCAATCGATCATCCGTTGCCAGGTGAGTTTTATTAAATTCTCATCGTCTTTCTTCAGCCACGTTTCTGCCATATAGTTGTACGCTGATTTCGTCATGCTTTCCGAACATCCTATCAATAAAAAATCATGTTGCCTTTAAAATTAAGATAGTAAAGTAAAAAGAAAAAAATCTTAAAAATTTTCCTATCCGAAATTCCGAAAAAACTTTATGTGAGGTCCTGTCTTTTTAAGATAGAGATAGATATCGGAAAATGATCCGGCCGCTCCAATCTGAACCACGAATGATGATCTCGCGACGATGAGATTCCTGATCTATCTCGCATTTAGAGAATCCTTTTGAATAATGCATTCTGGGGATTTTATACCAAATTTTTTATATCTTCTATATATTCTTGGTAAATACCCATATAATTCCGTTAGAGAACTTCGAGGTAATTGAAAATGCCCGAATTTGTAGAAGTGCTTAAAACGCGACGCAGCATCCGGCGTTATAAAGCGCAAATCCCATCCAAAAAAACCATCCTCGAAATCTTGGATCTTGCTCGATACTGCGCGAATGCGCATAACTCGCAGCCCTATCGCTTCATTGTGATCCTGAATTCCAATCTGAAAGAGAGGCTTATTAAGGCAATGGCGTCTAAATATGAGCAGGACTTGAGAAAAGATGGTGTTTCCGATTCACAGATTACTAAAATCATTGGGACTGCTCTAAATAATTTTCTCAATTCGCCTATTCTGATCCTTTCCTGTATTACACTGGATGATTTGCATAAATACCCAGATCCCGAACGGCAACATTGCGAATTGCTCATGGCAACCCAATCCTGCGCTAACTCACTCCAGAATCTCCTGTTGATAGCGCACGCGAAGAAGTTAGGGGCCTGTTGGTACTGTGCTCCACTTTTCTGCCCTGATATCGTTAAATCTATCTTAAATCTCCCTTCTTCTTATATCCCTCAGGCTTTTATTACGTTAGGCGCGCCCAATGAGACTCCCACACCAATAATTCGAAAGCCTCTGGATGAAATCGTGCAATTCCTCGAATAATAAAAAATTTTAAGAGTTTATCTTGTCTTATCCTATCTCATGATCGTTGCACTTGCCGGTGGCGTCGGCGCAGCCCGATTTCTAGAAGGCTTAGTCCATATTATGGATCCAAAAGATCTGACGGTGGTCGTAAATACAGGCGATGATTTTTATTTATATGGTCTCTACATCTGCCCTGATCTTGATACGGTCATGTATACTTTAGCTGGACTTGCAAATTCCGCAACAGGTTGGGGCCTTCAAGACGACACTTTCAATTGCCTCTCCATGCTCGAACGATATGGTAACGATCCTTGGTTTAAATTAGGGGATAAAGATTTTGCTACGCATGTCCTCCGAACTCACCTCCTTCGCCGGGGGATCCCTCTTTCAGAAATAACTCGTTTGATGTGCAATTTCTTAAATTTGAATCTGAACCTTGTCCCCATGACGAATCAGAAGGTCAGCACGCGCGTAGTTACCGAAGAGGGGATCCTGGATTTCCAAGAATATTTCGTGCTGCACCAGAAATCCGCTATAATTAAGGATGTCTTTTTCGAGGGTATCACAGAAGCAACCCTCCCTTCAGGATTAGCTGAAATTCTGAAAGGTGCGGATGGCGTCATTATTTGCCCGAGCAACCCTATCGTAAGTATTCAACCCATCTTAAAAATTCCTGGCTTATTACCACTGATAAAAGAATTACCTGTAGTCGGGATAAGTCCAATTGTGGGTGGCGCTCCGTTAAAAGGACCCGCCGATAAATTAATGCAAGCCTTTAATATCGAAGTCTCTGCCTATGGTGTCGCTCGGTACTACACCAATACTCTAAGAACCTTAATCATCGATACGGTTGATGCCAATTTACGAGCTCAAATTGAAGAACTCGACATGAATGTCGCTGTCACCAATACGATTATGAGCAGTTTAGAGAATAAAATAGCCCTTGCTAAAATCACCTTAGAAGAACTTGATAAACTTATAGCTTGAGATTGAAAATGACCCGAAACATTGATAACTCACCAAAAAAAAAGTAATATCAAAATCGATTATCAGATTTGATTATCTGGTTCGAATACCTCTTTTATAATCAGCTTATTTTATAAAGCCTTGTTAAAATAAGCTCAAACAATTTTTAAAAAAATTAAATAACGCATTAAAAACGAGTTCAATTCTCGGGGAAATGATCTGAATATGAAAAGGGTAAAGTCCAAGATCCTTGTGATATTTTTAACACTTTGTTTTACATTCCTTCTATTTACGAACCTCGGCAATAAGCCGAATGATTTTGGAATCGGTTCCCCCGAAACATTAACCAATCCCAATTTAACAACATCTGATACAATTCGATATAATTTAATCGTAGCGAATCAATCCGTTGATGATTGCTGGAACCGGCAAACTGTCCCCGTCACAAATTTTGTCTCTAGATATCTCCTTCTGGGTGGGCATAACCTATCCAGCAACGCTGCTCACAGGCGCGTGGCAATCAGGTGGTACATCACTATTCCCCGAAATGCTTACATCCAAAGTGCGTCTTTTAATTTGACTGCCAATAGCACCTACCTGAATCAAATCCGGGTATATATTCGAGCCTTCAACACCAATAATACCGCTCCCTTCAATAATGTTAACGAACAAATCGGTGGCGCGACTCGCCCCAAAACGACCAATGCGCAGTCCCCTATTTGGACTATTCCGAATCTATTGGCAAATCAAACCGTTCAGTCTGTGAATATAGCTGGATTGATCCAACTCATAGTGAATCGTGCTGATTGGCCCGGGTATGGCTATTTCGGGGTGTATATTGATCCTTACCAACTTGTCGACCTCAATGAATATTTTTCTTTTTGGTCGGTAGATGCGGGAATTGCGGCATATCGACCTCGACTGGCGGTGAGGTGGGAAGAACTCCCTGCATTTACATCTACCCCGAATAAAACAGTTATTATGCCTAATAAACTAGGCTATTATTTACCTTGGACTGCTACAGATAATTCCCCGAGCTTTTACATTATAACCCGAGATTGGGTACTCGTCGAAACTGATACTTGGGAAAATAAAGTCCCGATAATCCATTCTCTTCCGCCGCTCGATATCGGACTTTACAACTACACGATTATGGTCTTCACTCTGGATGGAAGATCGCAGACACATTCTATTATCCTGAATGTGACGGATCAGATATCAGACCTTATAATTACAGATCTCAAATTTATCCAAAACGGGACAGAGGTATCCAATTTCATAACGGGTGCCGGTCCATTCACTTTAGAATTATATAATAGTTCGCGGGTCTCCTCAATACGTGTCAGACTGAAGGGTTACTACCCGAATTATGACCTTTCGATGATTGCTAATATCTTCGGGGGATATTACCCCGGTCATATATACCCCGATTCAGTCAACTCTTTTACCTACAATACTCCAACTGACATAATTTACAACGCTTCCAAGGGCTGCTTCCAACTAACGCCTCCCACCAATCAGCAATACCAGTGGCAATTTTTCCTTATCTTCCCGTTAGCTAACTTTTATAAATATATTACGGCATGTGAGCCAGGGGTCTGGAACATCTTTGAAATATCCATCAACGGAGGTCAATTTTTCTTCTATAACAATTCGGCTTACACAACACTGACGACTCGCGTAGTTAACCGGGATATAACAGCGCCCACCTTTACGCCACCGGTACTGGTGCCCTTAAAGGATCTCTCCTCCAATATTGAGGTTCAAATTTCTGCTTCTGATAATGCATATGGAGCTGGAATTGATACGGTCCTCTTATATTATTCAGTAAATAATGGCCCCTGGAAGTCCATGGAAATGATTTTCAATTCTGGACGTTATTTCGGCGCGATCCCGCCTCAGGCTGCAGAGGCAAAAATCCAATATTATATTAGAATAACAGATGCTTCCGGAAATGTAAATCAAACTGCCATTTATGTCGTTACATTACCGTCTGCGGGAATTCCACCCATTATTTGGCCCTTAATCGGGATTTTAATTGGGACCGTTGTCGCAATCTGGCTGCTTAGGAGTTTCTGGCGAAAACATGGAGCAACTTCCTTATCACAGAAATCTAAAGGTCCTGCTGTTGAACTTGGAGTTAAGGAGGGAAGTTCGTGAGAAAGGGTGTAAGACGCCTACTTAAATTGGGCATAATTTGTGCTATTCTCCTTCCGATGGGAATATATGGCGGCCTTGCATTGATGCCCTATCTTAATTTACTCCCTGCAATGGAAGATCCCACGGCAATGGGCATTAACAACATGATCTTGGTCGGCAGAGAGTATAATTTCACTATTGAAAATCAATTTTCAATTTCCAATGAGTCGGTTGAAATGAATTTTCCCGTTTGGGATATTCAGGGCATCTACCTTACAAATCAATATACCTCTCCTAATCGCACTAACTATTTCTCGCCAAAGGTTTTTATCTCTGGGACTTCAATTGATTTGTCTTCAAATCAATTGCCGCCACACAATTATACAAATGAACTTCAAAAATCCTATACCACCACCAAGGTCAATACCACTCATCATATTTTAGCGGTATATGGTGTTTGGAATACTTCCGATCACGGATTTCCAAATCATTACAATGCCTCCGCCGGAGGCTCATTCAACGGAATTACTATCACTCTTTCAACGCCCGTCTCTCAACCTAATACCACCCTCTGGATTGATTACCAATCAGATCAAGTCCCCCTCATAATAGAATATTACCATAAAAACTGGACCTATTGCATTTTTCAAATCGATTTAGCACTAACAAACAAGTATGATAAGGAAATGATCCTCCCTGCAGCCAATTTCACCCTCAACTTCTTAGCTGACTTATTGGGGACTGGTTGGATCAGCCAGGATTACTCTATTGCGCCGAAATCTACAGTATCCATCCCAGCTTATCTACGAATTAAGAATTCGAGATTCTTCGAGACTTTCCTGACTGCAATGCTGATGGGCTACCCCCTAGATCTCAAGGCAAATTTTGAAGCTTTCATTCGAATAAATGGGCTACTGTATAATTTACCCTTTTTCCAAATTACCTTTCCTACCACCCTAAACTTCCCGTTGCCCACGAGCGAAGGTGGAGCTCCCCCTTACATCACTTTTGTGAATCGGTCCTCCGTAAGTGCAAATCAACCTGTTACTATTACTATTAATGCCTCTGATGCAGGCACGGGAATCTCAAATCGGACATATTTAAGATATTCCATTGATAATGGGATTATTTGGAATAATGTTACGATGACGGGCGGGCTGTGGGTTAATACCTATCTAACTAGTTTTTTTACTAATTATTATCCCATTCCGTCAACTGAAGGAAATGAAACTTATCAGGCACAAATTCCCGGGTTCCCCGCAGGTCAAACGGTGCTTTTTAAAATCTATTTAGAAGACTATGCTGGGAATGTAGATCACGTAAAAATTGCGAATTGGATGGAATCCGAAATTTATACCTACACAGTTCCGAGTTCGACTCCGCTACCTGAATTTACTGAGACCCTAATTCCGGTAGTAGGATCATCATTCTTCACAACCTTTTTCAACTATCTAGCAGCTAAAGGGTTGAATTTAGATAATTTTCTTGTTAGCCAAGGCATTGATGTATTTCCTGACCTTACATTATTAACAAAACTAGGTGAGATGTCCGATTTCTTTTACGCACACGATGTTGATATCGATTACATGCTCGGCCTATTTTTCGTTTCGTTTAACAAAGCCGTCTCTATAATGGAAGATTCCGGTGTTTCCATCGGCGATCTGATAAGTATTTTCGGAATTGACTTCAAAATTCTCGGCGATTTCCTAATCGATAGCCTTCAACTACCCTTGAATGATGATCTTACGACATTGGCTGGAGAGATGTTCCAAAGGATAGTTCTACTTGACGATATGGATGGTAATGTTACGAACTGGGTCCTCGATGCCTCTGGAACAGTTAGCGGAAGTCCATCGATTAAACTGACGATCAACGGAGAGAATATTGGCTCTAAATCATTAAATTGGACTGTTACCGGGCCTGAGAACCTTACATACAACTATGGAAATAATATCATTTCCACTGCAGTAAATAACGTTTTCTCCTTCTGGATAAATCAATCGAATTACATTGCTCTGAACAATTATCTTTCCATTAACTTAATTGATACTCAAAATATATCTATCCAATCTAGGGTTATCAGCTTTACCGCTGATTCAGATCGCACATGGCAAGAGATTAGTCTTTTTCTGAATTCGACCGATTTCACGATCCCCACAGGATTTAATTTTTCCACCATTCAAAAAGTACAGATTTCATATAACGGCTCTAGTATCGCAAAAATTTATCTCGATGACCTAGGGATTTATAGCCCCACGGCATATAATGCACAGGCCTATTTCCTATACGACCTAAAACTCACAAATCTTCAAATAAATGAATTCCTCCTATACAGCTTCGTCGATATTAATGCGGAGGCCATAATTCCCGATATTGACTGGATAGCTAATGATAACCGGACGAGTTATTGGAACTACCTGTCTCTACTTGCTACTGGAAATGACACGAACTCTCACAGCACTGCAGCAAATATGCTTCTAGCCGAAATGGGTGTCCCTAATTCTTATAATCGACTGGTGGGTAGCGTGACAGGCCAAATTATTCCTGCTGGTGCGGCTATAATGACCACGGACCTCTATCCATATACCTCTGCAATCCTTACCATCCTATTGTATCTTGGCTTAGCCTATGTTGCCTATCAAACGGCTAAGAGGGAACTGAAAAAACGACGTCTGGAGGTTCCGGAACAAGAACCAGAGGAGGTTATTTCAGCGAAACCCAAGCCATTTGCTGAACCACCTTCAAAACCAACTACGGAGGATTGGGTATAAATGTTCGAAGAACGTGGTAGATTGCTTTTGGCAATATGTATTGGAGTTGTTCTTCCTTGGATTCTCATATTAATTTTTCTCCTCTTCCTCGGATCATTCCCCACTTTACTACAAGCAGCCAATGGAAACCCCCTGACCTTTTTTACCCTCCTAATCTTCTATTCTTTCAACCTGACATATGAGCTCCCCGTCTTGGGAACTGGCTTTTGGCTAGTTTTTATTGCATGGGCAATACCTGGCATTTTCATTGGGCTGCTCACCCGCGATCTGAAAAAGAATTTATTAGTTGCAACGTTGGGATTTCTAATTTCTTTCATTCTCTACAATATTCTCGTTTTTTCTACTTCTCTTCCTTCTGCTTTAATAGATCCGATAATAAGTTCATCATTGTACCAGAACTTTTCTTGGGAAACGCCGTTTCTGCTCCTACTTCACAGTGCCTTTACTTGCTTCGTCCTGCCCATATTATTCTTTGCTACCCTCACCGGAGGACTACTCAAGACTCGCTTTCAATCGGCGATAATTCCAAAGCACCTATAAAAGTTTGATAAACTTTTAAAATAGTGTTTATTAAATTCTTACACAATGCATTGTAATATCATTCCCATAAAATCCTTAATCAACAGCAAGAAACGGTTAAACTCCTTTTTAACGCAAGAACAGCGGAAAGCATTAGCATTAACCCTATTAAAAAATGTCCTAACTGCCTCCACACATTCCAAACTTACCCATTGTACTCTTCTCGTTACTCCTGATTCAGAAATAGTGAAAATCACACAGCAATGGCAACTCCCACGCCTCGAATACTTAATTGAGCCAGAGGAGACTGGTCTAAATCCTGCAGTGCAACTTGCGATAAAATGGTGCCTTTCTAAACAGATTGCCTCGATCCTTATTATTCCTGCAGATCTTCCCTTGATAAAATCCGGAGATATTGATGAAATAATTGCATTGGGTCAAAACAAATCCTCTATTATCATTGTTCCTTCTCGCCGCAAGGATGGCACTAATGCCTTCTACCAGCAGCCCCCAAACCTCGTGCCGGTTTGGTATGGGGATGATAGTTTCTATAAAAATTTAGATTTAATGTCAAAGCAACAACTCCCCTATATCTCACTGGAAAGTCCTGCATTTGCCTTAGATATCGATCTTAAAGAAGACCTGCTTGATTTAAAGAAACTTATAAATTTATTTAAGCCCTAAAAATTTAGAAAAAAAGAGATGGGTTTAGAAGAGGGAAGCAATCAGATTCCACAGTGAATTGTGAGAGTATGCACAGATCGCTTCGATCACACACAAAAGCATTATTGCGAGGCTAGTAGGTCGCGCAGAGAGGAATTTCCCTAAGATTTTACCAATATCTTCTACGAATTTAAAAGCCATGTAACAGAGAACAAGCACTAAGATGAATGCCGCAATTAATAGCCAGTAAGCATCTATCCCTAAGAGCCCTGCAATTGCATCTGTAGCGAACTCCAAATAACTTGAGGCAATAAAGACCACAATCGCGCCGGCAATAATACCAATCACTGCGGCCCAAGGAATGTCCTTGATCGGTTTCAGAATTAGTGCGAGACCCACTACCAGAGCTAAGATGCATGTGAATGTATAATAGGTATTAGCAAACCACGCAGTCACAGCCCCTCCCATCATGATGACGCCAATAAATACCCCTGCATACGTGACTACTCTTAGTAATAATGGTGTTTTTTCTCCTTCTTCAGGTGGCCCTTTGAAAAAGCGATATATGAAGTAGAATCCCGCAAAGAAGCCGCCAATTAATAGCAAAGTGCTGATATGAAGCGCGAAAAAGTCAAATATAGCTGTAAAAAAGGCGACGATATCTTGCATTCCGATTTTCACCTATCATTTTTTTGATTTTATGATTGAAAAATATTTTCTACTTCATTTAAGGTTGTCCCAAATATAAATACTATTTGAAAACCAGATAGCCAGAGAATCGTTTGAAAGAAGACCTTATGCCTCTAGACCTAATGTACTATTTTCACTTTAACCTCAACGACGGAATTTTGATACCATTGATAGCCTCGAATAGGTTCCGTATTAGGGCGCCCTTTAATCAACCAAACTGATTGGGTATTATATTGCATGTAAGGAATATCAATACCACTCGGAGAGGGACTTGCGGGATGTGAATGAAAAATGCTTACTAACGATTGTTTTTTTTCTTCTGCTTCGAGTAGAACTTTTAACAACACTTCCGGGTCAATTTCGAAAGATACCGTAGATTTTGAGGTGTTGGGCGTGAGAATTATTTCTTCAACCTTTGCAATGTTTGAAGTGAATTTTCCCAGCAGCAAGGCACAGGCTTCATAAGGTTCATTTTCTTTGACCCAATCTAGCAATTTGATTAAATCCTCTTTTCGAAGCCAAATTTCTTCTATTTTTCTCATAGACTTACCCTTACCTATATGAAAAATTGTACCGTATCGCGATCCTCGAGTTCATAATTTAATCCTACTTGCATTTTTGTGACTTTAGAATCTTCCCGTCTTTTCTGGCGGGTGATTCGTGCATATTTGAAATTGGTGAGAAATTTGACGTGCAAGCGCTTCGCAAGATCTTCAACCACGGATCCTTTGGTTAAAACAATGGGTTTGGGGGAGGGTTCTTTGCCCGGTTCTTTCGTATAAACACGAATTACTCCTAATAACTCAAAAATTTCCTTTTTCAATTCTGGTATACCTATATTTTTCGCAGCGGAAATAGGCACGATACGAAATCGATCTAAATATTGGTTCGTAAGGGTTTGGAAATGCTCTTTGGATCCTTCGATATCGCCTTTATTAGCCACAATAATTGCGGTCTTATTAGCAATTTTAAAATTAAGTGCATCGATTACGTCATCGACAACGCAGTTCTCATAGATTTTAACCACGGCGTTGCGAATTTTCCGATCCATCAGCAGATCCGTAATTGTCTTCCGATCACAAGCAATATTAGGACCCTGATAGACTACTAGCACGCCTCCTGAACCGGTTTTTGTAATGCTGATCGGGAGTTTAGGCATATTCAAGCGAATATTTGCGACCTCTAATTCCTGTAAAATCAACTCCATTTGGACCACTGGGTCCATTGAAATATCTATAAGTGCCACAACACAGTCGCTATTTCTTATCGCACTTAAAATCTGCCGTCCATTGCCCTCTTTTGTATTCAGACCCTCTACAATGGCAGGGAGTTCGATTGTTTGGATGAGAATATCTTCATATGGGAGCATACCTACCACAGGCAGCTGCGTTTTAAACGGATAATCCCCGACTTCTGCATTCACATTTGTTAAGGCGTTCATCAAGGAACTCTTTCCGCTGTTTGTCATGCCAATTATAACGGCTTGCCCTGCCCCTTCTTTTTTAATACTGAAAGGGGATATGATTGCGCTCTTTCCTAGTTTCGCCTTCTCCACTCGTTTTTCAAGCTTAAATTCCAATTTAGATAATGTCTTTTTTAAATTAGACAGGAGTTTCTCAGTCCCTTTCTTCGGAACCTCCGCTATATACTCCCGTAAGGCCTTTATCTGGTCCTCGAGTGTATTTGCTTCCATATAACGTTGTTCCGCGGCTATCGCTTCTGGAGAGAACTTTATAGACATTCAATTTCACTCTTTAGCATTTCCAAACTATTTCAGATAACTACCTTCTCTAATTAAAATTAATATTTGCTTTCGATGGAATGATAGTGAAGGATGATCAAATATAAAAAAGAATTCAGTAATTAAAATTACCATGCATAATAAATGGCTCCATACCTGGACCTTAGGGCTATTGACCATAATCCTCATAGCGCCTCTCGTTGGACTAATTGGGGGGCTTATCACTGGTTCATGGGGATGGTTTTGGCTGCTTTTTGGGTTCTATGAGGTAATGGGTGTGGTATGTATCATTATCGATGCCATTAATCACCATCGGACCCATCGAGGTGTATTCGAGCACTCCCATGGGTGTTATTCGCTGAAGTTTAGGAAAAAAGAAGAGAAAAAACCTGAGGTATTGTAATGTGTAACTGTACAAAAATTAATTTTTTAAAGAATAACCTTTGCTCGAATTTTTAAAAGGTATTATCTATGATTTGTATTATTTTCTTCTTTTTTTCTTTATCTTCGTTTTCTCTCTGCCTCTTCTTCCAATGAAAAATCCGGTTATCATTCCAACTACAAATAGGACAATTCCTCCAATCAGAATAACTACCGGTAAGGGAAGTGCTCCAGACCAGAGCGAAGTGGAGATCAGAGTCAAATTTGTCCACCCAAAAAACCAATATGTGAGTTTGACTGTCAGACCGGTCGTATGATCCCAATATGAATCCCAGCTGGCATCGCCAATGCTATAATGGTTCACTGATCTTGATGCCCCCGCGATGTTCATCTTGTCGGTTTTATCAATAGTTGCTGATGCTCCGGAATAGATCGCGTCACCCACCTGCAAATTAGGAGTTATTAAATATAGGTAAAAATAAGGATTTCCGGCTCCATTACTGATATCTCCAGACACTTGAACTGTAGATTGCTGCGTTCCGTTCCTAAAATAGTAGATAAGGTTGAGGGTGACAGTGGTTCCAACGATACCGTAAACATCGATATGCAATCTATTTACATCACTATAACTCGATAATTGAGCATCATAATCGGCGGTATCTCCTACTCTTACGCCGACTTGATTATAATCGGCGGCCAATGAAGATCTAAAAGTAATCATAAGGATTATGATTATTGAGAACAGGATTAAACGATGAATTTTCTTCAGCATCAACGAAGCATTATCAGACTTCAATCTTAAAAAGATTGCTTTTACTGATAGCGAAGTACATCAACTGGTTTTACTGAGGCGGCACGCCAAGAGGGAAATGCCCCTGCGAGCGCTCCAATGCCCGCAGCTTCTAGCACTTCTACGGGTGTTATTCGCTGAAGTTTTGGAAGAAAGAGGAGGAGAAGCCTTCAGTGGCTGAATATAGATAACTTTTCAATTCATATTGTTGTTTTGCTATCTTCTAAGAAATTTTGCGTTGATATATATTTAAAATTGGGTTCTATCGTTTTAAAAAATTCAAAATGAGCATCATCTGTCACGAAACATATATTTTTATCCACAGCAATAGCACCATTTAAGATATCAATTGTAGGAATAACGGTACCTTTTTCTCTTAATTTAAGGGCATAACTTAATCCGTTTTTGAAAATTAGAGCGTTCGGATAAAATATGGAGAGTTCTTTATAAGTTGCTGCTAGAGGATATTCTATTAAACTAAATATTGTGGTATATGTGACTTTTTTTTGAAAGGGCTTTTTACCAGAAATTTTATGACAATGAATTAAAGCATTTGTATCCAAAAGCCACATTATTTTTCAGAGCTCCGTTCCAACTCTAACAAATGTTTCATTCTTGCTGATTCCAATTTCTTGGACTTCTCGTAAAATTCAATTTCTTTAGCCGGATCTAAGGTATCGATTTTATGAAGTGTTTCGGCATCAAGTTGATTTCTTAATTCTTCAACAGAAATTTGGTCTGGTTCTTCCATTTTATTTAGAAAATCCACAATGGCTCGCCTTAAAATTTCAGTCCATTTAATCTCTGGATGGGACTTCATTTTTTTATGAAGTTCTTTATCAATACTAAATGTAATGTTTGTCATTAAGTAAATTAAGGTAATTACCATATTTAAGGTTATTTATTTTATTTTAATGGAGTCGCTATTAGAAAGCAAAAAAGTTAGGAGAAAAATAAAGCCTATAGAAAACTATTGATAGCGGAGCGCCTCAACGGGCTTAACACTCGCGGCCCGCCAGGAGGGAAATGCGCCGGCCAACCCTCCAATGCCTGCAGCAAGCCCAATACCCACCATAAATATCCACGCTTCGAGGCTATAAGCTAGCGGAAACCCATACATCGCTTTTACAAGGCCCGTGAGCGAGGTTACCACTATAACCGAAAAAATACACCCTATAATACCCCCAATTGTGGCAATGAGCACTGATTCCGTCATAAAAATAGTTAATACATGGGATCTTTTGCCCCCAATGGATTTAATAATTCCAATCTCGCGCGTCCGTTCTATCACGCTCATCATGGTCGTGTTCGTGATCATTAATGCGCCAACGAGCAAGCTAATTGACCCGATTGCCATTAATACTGCAAATACTATATTCAGGATTTGGTCCGCCATAGCCAAGATATCTTCGCTGGTAGTCACTTCTGCTTCCGGATAAGCTTCTCGAATTGCCTCAGCAATAGTACCCATATCATATCCTTCTTTCACAGAAACCATAAAATATTCCACATTCTTAGTTTCCATTAAGTCCTGCATCACCGCTAAATCAGTATAGGCGAGTCCCGCCATAACAAAGGATATATCAATCTGGAGGGCGGAGGCGATCCCCACGATTTGAAATTCCATAAAAGTACCCGACATCATACTGGAAACAATTAGCGTTTCATTAATATCATAACCCAAGTTCTTAGCGGCTCCTTCATCAATTATCAATGGATTATTAATACCATGATCCAGTGCCCATCTAAGATTATGCCCCCGACTTATAGTAACCCCAAACACAGTTTCTAATTTATCCGGCTCTACACCTGCGAGATCCAGATACTGTCCTCCTACCTCTACGAACTCCTCAATGGCACCCACCGTTTCATTTACACCCTCAATCTGTTGTAAATTGGTTCCCACATCCATGGGCACTGAAGGGCTAGACGAAGAAACCGCTGAGGAGACCATCATTCCACCTCCCATCATTTGCATGATTAACGAAGAGATCTGAGATTGCATTCCCACACCAATAGACATCAAAGCCGTAAAAGTCATGATTCCAATGGTTATCCCAAGCACTGTGAGAAGGGTGCGAAAGGAGCGAAACCGCATACTGCGGAGTGCCATTTTGAGCGAAAACGAAAAGATGCGCATGTAATGCTGCAGACCTATAAATTGCATGAGATATTTCAACATCCATTCGTAATATATCGTTACTAAGTTCAAACTTCAGTTTAGTCTCTTCAAGAGTCGAATATTAAGTTAATGAATATAAAGATAAGTTCCTTTTTTATTTTTATGTCATTAAACTCACGAATTCACAAAAGAAATATATTAACGATGAAAGTAGTTAATAGGATGATTCGAATGGAAGAAACTCGTCGGAAAATCCAAATAATCTTTCTTTTATTTATCATTATCGCTCCGTCCTTCTTATTCTTTGAGATACGAACAAAACCACCAGCGATTTCTTCTTCACTCTCCTCCCAAAACTATAATACGATTCAAGATACACATTTAATCGCTGATAATCCTATAACAACTAAACAACCTTATCAAAAAATCTCCCCCAAATTTCAAACTCTCCTCAGAGATTCGAATGCGGATCAACTAGTTACCTGTCTCGTTTTATTAAACGAGCAACCTTCTGATAAGATAGCACAGCAGCTGCGAGCCGCCTCTGATTCCTCTAATATGGTGCAGCTGCGAAAATCACTTTATTATGAGACCCAAAAAGCGATATTACCCCTGCAAAATGCCATAAACATCCCAATTGCCTCCTTAAATGGGCGGGTCTTACGAAATTATGTAGTTATTAATGCTCTTTATGTGGAACTTCCATTGCAGGCGCTGCCGAAATTAGCTGAATTGGCTCAAATCGCACGCATTGAGCCCGATTATGAACTCCATATTCAGCTGGATATTGGCAGATTGGTTATTAGTAATAATACTGCTCCCGGATGGAACTATCTCTATAATGGAACGGGCGTAGTTGTGGCAGTATGCGACACTGGAATTGATAAAACGCATCCGGCCTTAATCGGTAAAGTAATCAACGAAAGCAGTTTCGTGCCCGGAGAAGATACAGATGATTATAATGGGCATGGAACGCATGTTGCAGGCATAATTGCCAGTACCAATAATACCTACCAGGGTCTAGCTGATGGGGTATCCTTGGTTAATGTGAAAGTAATGGATTCAACGGGATCAGGACATACTGTACATTTATACGATGGGATTGAATGGCTTCTCGTCAATACCTCTCGTGGTGCCGATGTAATCAATCTAAGCGCAGGGACCACTGAATTAACCGCTAACGGCGACTCCGCCTTATCCCGTTTCATTGATACAATCATTTCCTCCTACAGTGTTGTATGGGCCAATGCGGCAGGCAATTCTGGCTCCGCTTCCAGTACAATCGAAGTGCCCGGTGATGCGATTAATTGCATATCCGTGGCGAATTTCAATGACGGGAATAGCCTAAATCCCGCGGTCTGGTCCATCGCATCCTCGAGCAGCCGCGGACCGACGGTCGATGGGCGGGAGAAACCTGACATTGCTGCCCCAGGAACTAATATTATGTCTTGCAATAACAATTGGGAAGGAGCTAGTCAGGACTTCGTTTCAAAAACTGGAACCAGTATGTCCACTCCCTTTGTTGCTGCTGGAGCTGCGCTTTTGTGGCAATACCTTACTGTTAGCAATAGTACATTAAACCCCAATTGGTATGCCTTAACTATTAAAGGGATTCTCTTACACACCGCATATGATTTGGGTTCGGCTGGCTATGATTATGCCTTTGGATATGGAGCCATTGATTTAGGTGCCGCCTGGAACTTTTTACAGGAAGGGGACTTTGAGGTTGAAACCATGAGCCGGCCCTATGGGCAATGCAAATACCGGCTTGATCTTGAAACCCCCCAAACCATAAATGTAACCGTTGTTTGGAATCGATATGGATCGACCAATTATACGCATACATTTTATTATGAACTCTCAAATCTTAATTTAATCTTAAAAAATGCGAATGGGGAGGAAATTGCTTCGTCTAGGAGTGGTGTGGATAATGTGGAACATATTTCATATTCCGCAAGCAATGGAACTTACTATCTTATCGTCGAGGTTGCCGCGTTTAATCATGATCCGCAAGACTATGTAATCTGCGCAAGTTCCCCCCTAACTTTCATCGAAAAAATTCGCACCTGGGAGCTCTATGAAATTCTCTTGATTATTAGCGTTGTGGGAATCATTGTAGTCGCAGCAGTTTACATTGTACTTTGGTACCGGGATCGGAAAAAAGCCCTTATTGCAAAAGATTCTACGGATACCTCCTCGTGGCCCGAATGGAAACCCGCCCCAGATTCACCCACCCCAAAATCTTAGATCTTTCTTTCAAGTTGAGCTGTTAAAACAACCAATTTTTCAAAGAAAAACGATTTTACTTCGCCAAGTTCCACTTGAAAGCCCTGTTTCTGAAATAGCTCGGACGATTTTGGAATATCTGAAAGGCTTGATTGCACCACCTGCACTCGACCCAATGGTTCTAAGTAGATCTTGCAATTTACAATAAAGCGATCAATGAACTTTCGTCCTGATCGTCCGCCATTCCATGCCTTCTCCAGCCATTCTGCCCCTTGCTGGTGATCCTCCTCACTTTCAGGAAGATAAGGTGGATTCGATAGAATCAGATTAAATCTCTCCCCGATCTTTATCGGATTAAACAAATCTCCCTGGCGAATTTCTATCTTTGACTCTAACTGGTTGGTCTTTACATTTTTCCTCGCGCACTGAACTGCAGCTGGAGAAATATCTGTGGCAATTACTCTTTTAGCCATTCTTGCTGCGACAAGCGCAATTATTCCGCAACCCGTTCCGATTTCTAGTATCACGTCCGTTGGCCTGATTTTTAGGTGCTCCACGAGGAGATAGCTATCATCCGATGGGGTATAGGTTTCATTCGTGACTTCAATTTGAAGCCCTTCATATTCCAAAGATAATCCCACGATTCTGCTCCCTCACTGCTGGAATATTTGATATAATTCATAGAATTGCTCTAAACTTAACTGGAAAACGCGTTTTTGCATTAGCGAATCATTAGTTAAATCAGGCGTCTCGATACTCTTTGATTCTCTATGTTTTAAATAGAGACTCAGTGCATGTTTTACGATTTTATTCCTGAATGAGAAGAGGTGACGGACAAACTCGAAAAAATCCTTTTTATTTGTGAGTTCAAAAGGCGGGGTGCCGGGAATCAACCGAATCAAAGCCGAATCGACTTTTGGTGCTGGATAGAAAAATCCTCGGGAGATTGGTTTCAGGTACTCTACCTTCGCATAATACTTAACTCCAAGCGATAACCGCCCGCATTCCTTCGACCCCGGCTCTGCTACCATGCGAACCGCGAATTCTTTTTGGTAACTCATTAATGCGAGAATATAGGACGCTTCAATGATTTTAAATGTTAAAGGCGATGAAATTTTATAGGGCGGATTTGAAACAATTTTCGTTCCCTCAAATATCTTCGAATCTAATTTTAAGACATCTTCCGGGATAACTTCTACATTGTTCAATCCAGACAATTCATTTCGCAGCACTTCCACCAATTTTGGATCAGATTCCACCGCAATTACCTTTTTCGCATTTTCAGCAAGCTCTTTAGTTAAGGTCCCTAGCCCTGCCCCGATTTCTACCACAATATCCGTTTTGCTGAGATTCGAATAGTCAAGTTGCCATCGAATCAGGTTAGGTTCTATCATGAAATTTTGTGAATACCTCTTGAAAGCACGCAGATTATACGTTTTGAGGAGATTTTTTATCTCAGAAATTAATTGATTGCGTGTCTTCACAGAATCATCCAAATTTTTTATGAATTTCTGTTCGTATTCAAGCTACATCTATTACATCTAATTCTTTAACAGTTATCGGTGTATTTAGGAGACTGCTGAGGTTTGGATTCGTGCGTCCCGCATCCCCCGTCACTAGTTCTTTGACGTAGCACCCACCTTGGCATCTCACTACTATTTCGAGAGTTTTTAGATTAATTTTCGTTGTTTTGAACTCATAGACCTTCTTAATTCGGATTTTATCTGCACGCCGATGCAGAACTCTCGTTGGTGTTCGTTGTTGAATATTCACATTCGTAAGAGCTTCATCCGCTTGTTTAATCGCCTCTTCCGACGGTTCTTCTTGTGTTTCAACAAGAATTCGATAGGACTTCTCTTTCACTTGCGCAAGCGCTTTAAGATTACGGATGGTCGACCGATCCGACCATTCCAAATTCAGAACTTCAATATTATCTTGAGCTAATTGGTTAATCTGCTTCTGCAGGACTTCCAAATCGAGGTGCCGTTTCTTAGGCTCTTTAATTTCAACTACAAAAGGTCGCCCCGTTCCAAGCATTCGCGCATCGATATCTTCCCGTCCCGCCCCATGAAACTTATAATCTTGGCCCTCTGCGGCTTTCAATATTGGTTCTGAAACAAATACTTCAACCGAAAATTCATAGCGCAATCCAAGTCCATTGCATTCTTCACAGCCACGACCTTCACAATTCCAACATATCCACCGTGTTTGAGAAATCCCTCGTTTTAACTTCTTATACCGTCCATAGATGAAGAGCGGATTTATTTTTAGTTCAATTTCCTGAGAAACTGGATTTATTACGGCCACTATATCCGGCGTATCAAACGCTACCACCAACCCAGCTTCTTGAACTCGCTTCCCGACCTCCCGATTCAATTCTGCTTTGATCGATTCCCCGTATTTAAGATTAAATTCTGCCCGTAATGAATCTTCGCGATCAATTACCGATTCCGGTATTTGAGAGCCTACTAAAAAGGTTCGGTATTCGATTTCGCTGAATTTCTGCAGTATCCGATCTTTAAATACATCAACCTGGTCCATGAAGCCTTCACAGATATAGCAGGTTTTCGTTGATTCGATTGCCACGCCTAAATTTTTTAAGGTTGCAATAGCTGGTTGAAAATTCCCATTGATTGCAATGAGTTTAAGGAGCTCTATGCCCTCACTCTTTTCTAAATCATTGAGTTCGCTACCATATAATGTCAGATAAAGCTTGAGACTCTCCCCTCTTTTGGAGTTTGCAATCTCCCGCCCCAATAATGCAAATTGGCGCCCCAAGCAACTATTGCAGAGTGGATATCTAGTTAATACCTTCTGCACTTGTACTCCTAATGTTAGAAATGTCTCGTCTACCAATTTTCGCTTTTCTTCGGTCAATTTCTTCTCAGACTTTCTATTTTTTTGGTTTAAGATAAGATTTTTCTTGTAGAAATTCTCTAAATTTATATCATCAATACCAGCCTAATAAAAGGTTTTTATTCGTTCTTAGGAGATCGAGCCCCATTCAATTAGATCCTCTGATTTGGATTGGAATTCCTTTGGTAATCGGAGTCGTCATTATTATCATCATATATTTCAAGGTCATTCGAGGTCGAGCGGGTCAACACCTGAGTTCAGCCAATTTAAAGTCACAGATTGCCGACCTCTCAAACCTCTCACATATTTTGGCCATATATAAGCAAAGTGGCATCGAATTATTTTCACAGACCTTCGCCTATGAACGGTTAGACTCCACCCTCCTGTCGGGGTTATTAGAAGCGATGAATATTATGGGCTCAAAGATTGGTGCCAAGGGGAAACTACGACGTCTGGAATATGAACAATATCGCATCCTAATTCATGAAGGCAGATGGATTCGAGGCATTGCGATGTCAAAAGAAGAACCAAGTGCCTTTCTCGAAGATGCTCTTACCGTTTTCGTAAAAAGGTTCGAAAACAAATTTGCCGGATCACTCATGGACTTCCGAGGCGAAGTGAGCAAATTTCAAGCCGCCGTAGAATTGGTGGATGAATGCTTCTGTACCGCTCTTATCTACCCCATGATTAGTGCGTGGGATGGACAAAATCCCGAAGAACTGACTGACTTAGAGAAAAAAGTCTTAGAAATTGCCAAAGAGGTTTGCGCAGAAAAAGGAACCTTTCTCATCCCCGATTTAATTGCAATCTTACGAAGAAAACTGAAAAAATCGCCTGATACTTTACTTTCTATTGTTTACGATCTTCATAAAAGGCAATATCTCATCTCACGAATTTAAAAAAAGTTTTTATTCCGTCTAGAGAGAATGTCCTTTTAACAAGTAAGATTTTTATGTTCTTTATTATTAATAAGAATAATTAGCTAGTTCGTTTAAAAAAAGGCGATTAAAAAGCGATTAAGGCGATTGAATGGTTCGTAAAAGTCACGGATGGAAATCGCGCCATACCCGATGCACCTTTAAAAAGGGCGTACGTAATAGAGGCATGCCGGGCCTTGGCTGCTATCTCATACCTTATGAGGTTGGTAATAAAGTGGATATCATTATTAATCCGAGCATACAAAAGGGGCAGCCGCACTTTAAGTTCCAAGGTCGTACTGGGACGATTATAGAAAAGCGTGGACGTGCCTATATGATCACTTTCAAAGTTGGGAATAAACCTATGTTCATTATCGCTCGTCCTGAGCATTTACGCCTAGTTAAGCAAGTAACTGAGTAGATTTGAACAATAAAAGGTGATTAAAACGCCAAAGGATGTTTTTGAAGAGAAGCCTGTCACTCTAGCAGAAGTTAAAGATATTCTCAAAAAGCGAGAATCCGAAGGGGAATTAACCTATGTTCAGCAAGTTACATTAGACTATGCAAATAAGTTTTGCAAATATGCCCTAGAAGATGCCCTAAAATTAAAGGATGATATCGTAAGTAAATTTAAGCTATCCGAAATCACTGCCATTCAGATAGTCAATCTCTCCACTCCTCCCACCAGCACATTAGAATTGAATTTGATTTTAGATAAGGAGCCTACAACTCTTACAGAGGATCAGAAATCTGAGCTCATCGCCATAATAAAAGAATATGTAGAAAGAACGCATTAGGCGTCTTAAAACGCTTGAATCTTCTTATCCATGAAAAATCATGTTTAATTAGAATCAAATATCGATAATTACAAATGATAGGTAGTAACTTATTTTAGACGGTTGAAGAGGCGCGAAAAAAATGGAAGGGGAAAAAAGAGTTCGACACAGAGTAGATGATAGAAAAGATATTCCAAGAGATTCAGAGAGTGGTAAGAAAAAATATGAAGAGTATGGGTTTATCCTCGATTATATGCAACGGGGTCGTTCTGACGACAAAAAACCCACTTACGCTCGAGAACCTATTATCCAAGTAGTCGGCGATACACATTTCACCTTATTGGAGCTTATTCCAAAACGCAATGCCAAGATCACGATTCATGAGAAAATTTTCATTGGGAAAGGTCCCCGAAGTATCATCGACCATGTCAAGGGCCGGATTACATACGATGAACTTACCGCATCCGCTAAGTTTGAGCTTCCGGAAGTTATTCGTGAAATTATTGAGAAGAATCCCGAGCAATTCCTGAAGTTCTTTAATGAATCGCGACCGCTAACTACGCGTATGCATCAACTGGAATTACTCCCTGGGATCGGTAAAAAGATCATGTGGGATATCATCGAAACCCGCAAATTGCAGCCCTTCACTGATTTCAAAAACATTTCTGAAAGAGTACGACTTCCCGATCCTGTCAATATCATCGTAAAGCGCGTACTGCATGAGCTACAAGAGGGCGACAAATATCGGGTCTTCACACGTCCTCCTCCCCAAGGCAAACAACCTGGAGGTGAATAGCCCTATGGAAAAGGCAGAGAAGGAGAAAGAAAAACAAGTTGCGGCGGAAGATCTGAGAGCGAAAGAGGGATCAATAAAAACCGAATTCTTCTACCCAAAATCTGTGGCTATAGTTGGCGTTTCGCCCTCAAATGGATGGTTTTGGCTAAAAAATATGATGGCGCTCGACTATTCAGGCAAAATATTTCCAATTAATCCCAAGTATGAAAGCGCGTTAGGGCTTAAATTCTATGATCGGGTTGCGAATGTTCCGTATGACATCGATTATGTCCTGATTTCCGTGCCTGCTCACCATGTCAAGGGTGTCCTTCAGGAATGTATACTGAAAAAAGTGAAACTAGTGACGATTTTTACTTCGGGATTCTCAGAATTAGGCACCGAGGAAGGTCGAACACTAGAACAGGAACTCCTCGATCTGAAGCGAAATACTAAGAGTGAGATTCGGATTCTCGGACCGAATTGCCTTGGCCTGTATTGCCCCGAGTCAGGACTCTCATTCCGCCCTGAATTTTCTAAGAATTCTGGTCATGTTGGATTCCTTTCCCAGAGCGGGGGTTTGGCGATCAATATGGGGTTGCGCGGGAAGACTTTGAAAATGTTCTTCTCAAAGGTCGTTTCGTTCGGAAATGCCGCCGATGTTCAGCCAAGTGAGCTGTTAGAATATCTCGGGAAATACGATGAACGAACCCACATCATTGGGATGTATTTAGAAGGACTTAAGAATGGGCCTGAGTTTTTACGAATTTTGAAAGAAATTACAGTTCAAAAACCTGTGGTGATCTTAAAGGGAGGACAGACTTCTGAAGGCGCTCGCGCGGCTGCTTCACACACTGGCGCAATTGCGGCGGCTAACGAGCTCTGGAATTCCATGTATCGCCAATCTGGGGCGGTGGCTGTCAATTCATTTGAGGAATTGGTAGATACTCTGCTAGCTTTTAATTACTGCAAGCTTCCAAAAGGCAATAATATAGGATTGCTCTCCGTAAGTGGTGGCTCATCTGTCATTAATACAGATACAGCAGCCAAATTAGGGCTTAAAATTCCGAAACTCTCTCCTGAATCTATTGCCAAACTCCAAGAAATTGTTCAGGAGGTGGGAACTTCGGTTTCGAATCCGTTGGATCTCGCGGCGAGTTTCTTCAATATCCAAGCGTTGAAAGCCGCCATTGAAACCCTAGGAGAGGACCCTGTGATTGATTCATTAATCATTGAAATCGCCAACCATTATATCTACACCCCGGAAAGTCAAGGTGTTGAGGGCTTTGCTGAATTATTCTATCAAACCGTATTGCGGCTCTTGAAAAAAATTATTAGAGGCGGCAAACCCGTCCTAGTGGCATTCCCTGCCATTGCATACGAGCAACGGCGGATTTGGGATCAAAAATTATTCATCGATGAAAAAATACCAGCGTTCTCCAGTTTCCTCGCAGCTGCCCAGGCTCTCTCCCATTTAGTCGAATATGCGAAATATTTAGAAAATAAGTAGAACTGGCTTATCTTTTTTCCTTTTTTTTCTCGCTTTTTTCTGGTTTCTTCGGAGGTTTTTCTTCTTTTTCTTCCTCTGCCATTAACCCCTTTAGCTCATCATCTAAAACCTCATCTGGAACCTCAGCCATATCTTTTTCAATTTCTCGCAAGTCCTTCGTGTAATCTTTTGTCGGGGTGGGTTCAGTTCCTAATTTTGTAAATTCATCTTCAACATCGGTATCCAATTGCTTCACTTTAACTTCCATTTCCTCGATCTTTTTGGTAAGTAGTGCCAACTGCCGGTTAGACAGCTCAATTTTTTCGACCACTTTTTGAAGGCTCTCGGACATAGTGCCTATAACTGCAACAAGTTTTTTCATGAAAACTTTCGAATCTTCCTCATTGCCAGCCATAATTCTGCATCTCAAAATCTCTCTTAAAAAGAGTAGGTTAGATTAAAAAAAAGAAAAAATGAGTTAGTTTGGAATTTCTACTTTACAATTGGGAATTTAATTTCGAGCGAGGGGTCGCCGAGTAGCAAATACATAGCGAGGTTTTCTTTGGTGTAGGCATCAGGGAAGTTTCGGAACAGTTCTGAGCAGGCGAAGTTAAAGATTTTCCCGACGACTCGCATTTTCTTTTCGATTATAGCACGCCAGATATAGCGATCGAAATGGTGATTCGGCGCAGTATAGCTGGGGCGGCTCGCACCGACGAAAACAACTGCTCCGAAAGGCGCTTCGACAAAGGATTCTCCAAAGCATTCATCTGGGACATCTACCGCATTATTCAAGCAAGCGATTGAGAAAACAACCGCAATCTTATCCTTATTTTTGAGTTTCGGTGTATCAGCCACACCAAGCCCATTTGAAGCCTGCCATTCATATTCGCTTCCGTGCCCACGATAGTTGATGACGCCGCAGCCTTCCTCAATTTCCTTAATCACCTCTTCTTTTGTAGATTGCCCGCCGTACTTCTTGATGATTTTCACATCTTTCACAGTTTTTAGCATATTTGCAATGTCATCTGAGCAACTAATGTAATCTTCTCGTTCGAAAGTGGTCAGCAGCACTCGGTTGATGAGCGCACCACCTTCTTTCTCATACATGGCGATTTTTTCGATGTAATTTTTCAGTTTGTCGGCATCATTGATGGCAATCCGCCCTACGCAAATATCAGGGCTAATATCTCCAATAAGATTCGCGTAGAACCAATCGCTCGGGCAATTGAATTCGGGATTCATATGTGTCGGCATTTTTTGAATTTCGCCCACCATTATGATGAATTCGGGTGGCTCTTGCCACTTATCATAGGCATATAATATAAAGTCCCGAATAGCTACATTTTGCTCCTCTTTAGGATCCTGAAATTCCTCATAAATCTGTTTAGTCGTTACTATTTGCGCGGACATTCCCTTTGCTTCTTTGAGCTTCGCCAAGGGTGGAAGAACCGGCGCTAAATCTTCAGTGGTGATGACAACGAAACGACCTTTATTCGCAGGGTCGGCTAATTTTTGGGGGTTTTTGGGCTTGGCGGATCTCCGTTTCTTATCATCTGGGATGATTGCAACATCCTTAAATTCTTCCATATTCAGAATCTGGTTTTTATATTCTTGTTGGACACGCGGTGCTCGGCCCACTGGTTCGACTGCTTTTACCGCTTTAGCCGCCTTTGCTCCTTTTTTGGGTGCAATACCACGTACAACGCCACCTTTTTCTGCCTTTGCCTTTAGAGTATATTCCGCCTTTAACTCAATTTTATTATAGATGATCAGTTTTTGCGATTTCGCTTTATAGTGGAGCGGATACATGAGAAGATGCGCAACCTGCACATTTCCAACATAACTGATGGATGAAAGTTTGAATAGATCTTTCGGATACTCTTCATCGGATTGATAAATTGTGTTATCAGGTTTGTAAGTTGGATACTGCCAATCATATTTCTTTGCCTCATCTTTGGTGGGTTCAGGGGCTGGAATGATTTGGATTTTCCCTGGATATTCAATGGTCTCCGATTTTTCAACCTTGAAATTAACCGATTCTGCTTCAGCTGGTAATGCAACGAAAAGCCCTTCGATCGGCAGCATCGGTTTTCCTGGCTCAAGAATCAGCCCTGACTCAGGGATTTCAAGCGTCATCATCTTGGTATCTTTTTTTCCGATCTTCTTGGTAATTTCTCTAAACCACATTCCCTTCGGAACATAGATTATTTTCAGTCCTTGGATCCCTTTTAGGGCTTTTACTTTTTCAACCGATTTTTCTGTAGGTACTCCTTCTTTTTCTTCGCCCCTCATTGGAGCTTTTTCAAACGGTGATCTAAAACTAAACCAATTTACCATTTTTTTTCTACCTCATTCAACTTTTTTTTTACCAATTTTAGATATTATCAAAATTCAGAATTTGGTCCTCATAGCCTGATGGGACTCGCTTTCTTCCGCCTCTCGTAGGAATCTCCTTGGATGCTCCCACTTCATAAGTGACCTCTAACTCTATTTTCGAATATAAGTCAATCGTCTTAGCAAGCGGATGATATTGCACTGGAAACATCATTAAGTGGAGAACATTGACATCTCCGAGTTGTTTGACTCCTAAATCTTTGTAAAGGACGCCTGGAAAAGTATCCGCCTTCTCATAAATATCTTTCTTTTGAATGAATTCGGGAGCCGCCCTTTTATCTACTGTTGGTGTTGCTGCCGGTTTTACTGGCTCATTTAACTTAATTGTCTTCTTTTGCTCTTTGACTACCTTAATATCAGAAACTGTTGCACCCGCTGGTATGCCAACGTAGAGTCCTTCTTGTGGTAATGCCGGTTCCCCGGGCTCGAGATTCTGCCCTATATTAGGTACCTGGATTTCCTCAAAGGACTCACTTTTAATATCCCATAGACCTTTTGTTTCATAAGTTACTTTTATTACCGATTTTTCTTTCTGAACTAGCAAGCTTTTTTTCTGGGGTGCGGTTCCTTCGGAACCCCCCATTTTTATCCATCTCTTCACTTTAATCACTTCAATAAAAGTATAAAATTGTATATCGCTCTTAGTTTATAAGAGTTAGTTATTGAATGACCGAATAAATTATATATTTAATTTTTTAATCGAAATCAGAAAAAAACATTTAGTTCTTAAATAAAAGATTAGATGTGAGCGATTGGCGGACATAGTGATCTTTTTCGGTTACCTATTAACCGTTATAACTTTTCTCTTCAACATTTTGATCACCCTTGCCCAAGCTAAACACTCATATCGATTGAACAAGGAGTCCTTTTATAGCCTATTCCTCTCCGCCGCTGTCCTCATATTCTCCTTCATTTTAGTGTTAGTGTATGTGACTTTTGATATCGTGATGAGTGTGATCATAATATTGTGTGCGGGGATTCTTTTCTCCCTATTCGCCGTGTTCAATGTTATTCAATATTTTCTTGAACATCGCAAAGGCGTCTCTCCAAAAAAAGAGATTGACTTTTCGCGGCGTGAGAGCCTACATCATGAGCTAATTCGAAAGATATTCCATATTATTCTCTTTTTCGGGATCATCGGATTATTGGTCGGCGCCTATGAAGTCCTCGTGTATTTAAATGCGCAATACGACTTTCAACTAATCATTGATAATTATTGGGGCTCCCTTAATGGGTTAAACATGCACTTTTTACGCAATTTTGATTTTGGACAGGGTCTAGTCTTTCTCTTCTTCTTTCTCCTAACAACAATATTCACAATGAATGAGGGAGCTCGTATCGGGAAATGGTTCTATTTCCCACTCCGAAAGCTTGCTTCTTTTGGGATTCGTGAGAAAGAAAAAGAAACAGTTGCCTCTTACGTTTACTTTGTTATAGGTATGCTTTTTGCCGCTATTTTTCTCTATCCAGTTCCCCTCTTCTCAATTATAGGCATTTTATGCTTTGCGGATACTGCAGCAAGTCTCTTTGGGCGGAAATACGGCACGCACAAGCTACAGTTTAATCGAACGAAATCTTGGGAAGGGAGCATCGCTGGGTTTATCGTTTGTTTTATAGTTACCTTCTTTTTAGTCGGATTCATTTGGGGCTTGGTGGCTTCGCTTGTATTTTTCATAGTTGATGCCATTACGCCTGTTTTACCTTTATCTGATAATATTGGTATTCCCTTAGCAGTCACTTCTGCCTATCTCCTGCTATCTTTACTTCAAATTCCAATGTATTCAATCATTTTTTCTCTCCTTTAAACAGAAAATTTTTCTATTTCAAAGGGAATTCTAATAGTGAGCGTGATTTTTGAGAATAGTAAATTGGTTTTATTATGGAAAAATCGATCGTAGAACTGAAGATTGAACTTCTCTCGATGGGCATGCGAAGTGAAGGAATCTTCAAAGGGCGGAAAGGTGGGGCAGGTCCCGCTGGCGGTCGATTCTTCCGTTTAAAAGATGGCTCTTGCGTTAATGCTCCACTCTGGCCTGATTACACGAAAAATTCCCCCTACTATCTGCAAAATGACCAAGTCTTTTTCAATGATACTCCATTAGGCGATATTCACCTAGTTCCAATTCCGAGTTTCTATTCTCGCTTAACATCTGATAAAATCCTTATGAAAAAGATCGCTCTCCTCCACGGAACTGATTGCATTGCCTCTACCGTTGTTCAAACGTGCATCTATTGGAAAAAAAACCTCGCCTGTAAGTTCTGTGGGGTTGAATTATCCCTTCAAGCGGGGGATACCATCCCTATCAAAACGCCGCAGCAGCTCCGAGAAGTCGTTGGGGCGGCACTTGAAGAAAAGGTGTGCCGCCACATGACCTTAACGATTGGTAGCCTTCCGCGGGCTGATAAAGGCGCTGCCATCTATATTAAAATTATTAAAGAAATCAAGCAGCATTATGATATCCCCATCCATGTGCAATTAGAGCCCCCCCTACACACAAAATCACTTGAGGATTTACAAAAAGTTGGAACAGATACAATAGGGCTTCATATAGAATCCTTCGATCCGGGCGTTTTACAGACTACTTGCCCAGGAAAAGCACAGATTCCTCTTGAAAAATATGAAAGCGCTTGGAAATCCGCTGTTGAGCTTTTCGGGGAAAACCAAGTCGATTCTTATGTTATTCTCGGATTAGGGGAATCTGATGAAAGTATTTTTAAAGGATCCGAAATCCTATTACGGCTGGGTGTGATCCCTTATCTTGTGCCCTTTCGCCCTATTACTGGAACTCCCTTGGCATCCCATTCTACTCCTGCCCCCCCTCGTCTCATTAAGATATTTACTCGGGTCGCACAAATGATGCGGGATTACGGGATCGATCCAATGAAAAACAAAGCCGGCTGTGTCCGATGCGGCGCGTGCAGCCCTCTCAACGAGGCAATTAAATATCTCTAGGTTTATTGATTTATCCTGAACTTTTGAAATGTTCTTAAACTCCAAAGCGCCTTTACAGCGCGCTCTACATCCTGAACATAATAAAGCATTTTAATCTTGTTAAAACCATTGGTCATACGGTCCAAGCAGGGCTTTTCAACTTGAATGCATGCCACTACAATCGGCTTGGTCGGAAAATCTTGTTTGAGGGTTCCGAAATACGTTTCAATATCGAATTCGATCTCCTTAAAAATCTCGAGAACAACAATGACCGCATCAATATTGTCATCACTCAGGAGCGCTCCAATTGCCGTCTTATATTTCTCCCCCACTTCGCTTCCATCGAATTTAGATGGCGGCCAATAATCAACCGGATTTGGATTCGGATCGGTATTGTTTGGGTGCAGGACCTTTTCCCTGAGAATTCGTTTAGTTTTTTCTGTAAGATTTCCTAATTCGAATCCGTATTGCTTCAACTTACTCGTGATCAATGCTAAGGCGCCTGAACTCGGTCCAATCAATCCAATTCTGCTGCCTTGCGGAAGGGGCATTTGCAGAAAAGCTTTCCCCATCTCGAAGAGTTCATGATATGTTTCAATGGGAATGGCGCCCGCTTTTTGGAGCGCTAGGCACGAGGCTGATTGATTGGGTCTCAAAAATAAAATTGGCTTCTTTTGGTGATACTTTACGATTGTTTCCAATAATTCCGGATTAATTTTGAGGAGATGGAGGAGAATAACATCCGTAGCAGGGTCTTCCACTAAGTATTGTAAAACTTCATGTTCTTTTACATCGCATTCCTTACCAAGATGGGCAATTTTTGAAAAGCCCACTTCTTCATCAGGACTCCACCACCCGCAACCACCTGCTAATCCCCCTGACCCAGCAATAAACCCAATACGCCCAGATCCATTAAAATTGCATCGCACAGGTATAATTGAGGTCGTAAAATTATTCGAAAAATTAATGATTCCAATTGTATTGGACCCAATAATTCGTACTCCACTTTCTTGTGCTAATTGTGCCAACTGCGCTTCTAAATCTGCCTCTAAAAAGGAGGCTTCCACTATAATCGCCTTAATTCCCTTCTCAATGCAGATTTTCACTGCGGAAATCACTTTCTCCGGATTCAGGACGATAATTCCAAGGTCGGGAATCTCAGGAAGGTCTCTCACACTTTTATAAGGCTTTATACCCAGAATTTCATCTCGATTCGGATTAACCAAATAAATTTTTCCTTTATATCCAATATTTTTCATATTACGAATAATCTGGTTCCCAAATTTCCCCTTTATATCGCTAGCTCCACAAATGACCACTGACCGTGGGCTAAAAAAGGATTCTAGTGACATAGCAGACCGAATCTCTCTGATTGTTAGATTCATTCTATTGATAATTTCTCATGATTATAAACGAAATTTTCGTTATTATTTTTTTTGCTGATTTCGATAGTCCTTTTTTTTTTATAAAAACTTGCTATTTAAACAAGAGGATTCTCGAACCACACTACGGACATATATACAAAACCGAGAGTATGGCACTCCTCACAATTAGCCACAATATCAAGATCACCATCACGATCCACATCTTCAAGTTTTACTTGATCCCACTTTTCACCGTTTGCAGTTACCCCAAGGAGTCCTTCGCCCCATTTAATTATATGGGTGGTCCAATTTGCGGAGAGAGGGTCAGAACCCGCATATTCCATCCAGAAAACCGACGCTTTATCGGTGGGGAGCGCTCCATCATGATGGACCAACATTCCAAGGATATCGGGTTTCGTATCATTGTTAAAATCCCCTACTTCAATGGGGCGTGAATTCCAGCAGGCTTCGGGGATTTTCGGTATTTTTATGAATGTCCAAGAGTTGTTGATCTGCGGATTTTGGGGATTCTTAAAGATATAAATATGATTATCGGACTGTATAAGAATTTCTGGGTAGTTATCCCCAGTTAAATCATAAAGCTCGACCTGCGCCTTGGAATAGAACTCGGTAGATTGATAAAGTGTGTGCTTTAACCAAGGATTCTTTTGGGCTGGTGTTCCTGTGCCAGGATTCTCGAACCAAATGAGTTGTTCCTGATTTTGTGGAGTATCCCAATCGGCGTTGCACAATCCTATGTCGAAATCCCCATCTTGGTCCAAATCGGCGAACTCAAATCCATGCCCGCTTGCTAAATTGGCATCTATATTATGGACTTGCCATTTTGAAACATTGCGGCGATCTAGGAGATTAACGGGAGCTTCAATCCATTTTAAACCTGCACGTGGATTCAATCCCCTTCCACCAACTATAATATCTAAGGCGCCATCACCATTCACCTCTTGTCCTCTAATATAAAGGAATTGTCCGCCATCAATGGTGCCATCGATATCCCTGCTCATCTGCCACGCAGACACGTTCATACCGCTCTCGGAAGATGGGCCCCAAATAAAAAGCACTCCCGCATGGACTGGAGGGAAGCTTCCAAATATTTCACTCCCATGTGCAACTGCAACATCGAAGTTCCCGTCTCCATCAAAGTCCCCAACGCAGGAACTTTCGGCATTAGCAATAACACCGACGGTTATAGCTGGCCATCGTTCTGTCACATGGGCTAACCCTGGATGAAACTCAACTCGGATGGTCCCATCCCACTCATAATTTGTTACGTAATCTTCAAACCCATCCCCATTGACATCCGCAGGATCTAGTCCATTTGAAAGTATAAAGCCTGGATTATCGATTTGGTGCATATTCCAGACTTGTGCGGCGGTTCTAGGGTCTAGATTGCCCCGTACCAAGAATCCGGATGGCGCGATTATAGCAAATACAATCAATGCAAAAATAACTCGTGAAAAGCGTTGATATTTTATATTAAGTCTCGGGGTAATTGTATAACCCGCAAGAAATCCTAATAGAATTATACCCATAACCACTGTTAGCGCATACTGTCTCCCGAAGATCGTTACAATTGAGAAGATAATAATTATAACGGGAATTAAAATAAAAGAAATTGATTTTGCTCTTCTGATTGCGATTAATTTCAACTCGTTTTTTCTATAAAATATGAATATAGAAATTGTTCCAACAATAAGAATAGCAATCGCAATCACTGAAATAATAATATATTTAAGTAAAAAAAGGTCGAAAGCCAATTGGATCAATCCAATAACAATTAAAATCACTATTACGAGGTCTAATAGGAAAAAAATTAAGTAAATCGAATTCTGAAAAGGACCGAATTTCGATTTCATCTGATCTGTCATATAGCTCGTTTTTAATTAACATTAAGAGTTTTAAGAACGTTCTGATAACAACTTTTAAGTTAATTTTGAATATAGTTCTAATCGATTATACAAGAGAAAAGGTGCTAGAAATGAAACCTGATTACGATGTGATTATGATCGGAACTGGAATTGGCGGTTCTGCTTGTGCTGGACTTCTTGCCGCCGCTGGATTCAAGACCTTGGTATACGAGAAAAATGAGCGCGTGGGTGGAATGAGTTCTTCTTATGAAAAAGAAGGGTTTATCCTTGATTCCGCGATCCATGTCTTTTCTTCCGGGATTAGAGGGCGCTTCGGAAAAATTATGAAGCGGATAGGGTTAGACACCCTGAAATTCACGAATATCGGGGATCGCAACGCCCTGAAAGGGTTGGACCAAAAGGGATACACCAGCCTTTCATTTAGCCAGGAGGCCTTCCAAAGCAAGGCGGGGCCTAAATCCAAGGCTCCGGGGCAGATGGACTTCTCCGGGATGGGAATCCGGGGCGAAGACATGAAAGTTCTAGTAACTATCATAGGGAACATCCTGCAGGCTTCAAGGAAGAAACTTCGGGAAATGCACGATGTTAAACTGACTTTTGAGGACTATATCGCCCAATTTTCTCCCAATTCTGGTGTCAAATCTTTTCTAGTGTTTCTCACAGGCGGGATGTTTGGGCTTCCCCCGCGGATGGCGAGCGCGCCCGAACTGATTCAAGGTTTACAAGAGTGGATCGTTACGAACGATATATCCTACCCCCTCTCTTTCAAAATTGGTGAGAAGAAGGTCGGAGGTGCTATCACGGTACCGACCGCCTTTCTCCAAGGCGTTACGAAGTATGGCGGCGAGATTCGGATGCAAGCCAAAGTCTCTAAGATTCTCATCGAAGATGGAAAAGCAATCGGCGTGGAAGTCGATGGAACGCCCATTTATTCAAAGATTGTCATATCCAATGCTGGCATAAAACCGACAGTCCTCAATCTGGCAGGTAAGAATTACTTTACTAAAGAATACGTCGAAAAAGTCGAGGGATTAATCTCCTCTTTTTCCGCCGTTACTTTCAAATTTGCCTTGAAGGAGCCGATCATCGATCATTTCGTTTTTGTCAACCTCTATCATGGTGATCTGAGCGTCTTAGGCGAAAAAGTAATAAAGCGGGATGGTCCGAAACCAACTGGCTTCATGACGATCCTTCCGACCAATGCCGACCCCACCCTTGCGCCCCCGGGGCATCAGATCGCCATTTTCGGGACACTGGCTCCGACCCATTCGAAGGATTGGAAGCAATGGACCGATTACTACTACAATGAAATCCTCAAGTTCTATCCGGATATTGAGAAAAAAATGCTGTTTTGTGACATTACCACACCCTTAGATATGCAAACTCTGTCTGGGAAAACCTTTGGTCCTATCGAAACTACAGCCTTGACTCCGGATCAATCAGGGCCCTATCGAATCTCCGCTGAACTTCCCATTGAAAATCTATACGTCGTCGGTGATTCTGCAGGGACCGATACTCACGGCATTGGCACGCAGTTGGCGGCAGATAGTGCACTCAAATTAGCTGATTTGATTATTAATAAGTATAAAACCGCTTAAAATTATCTTGAATAAATAAATTCTCGCTTTTTTTATTTTATTTTTTTTTCAGATCTAGCCAGCTTCTCAATTTTCAATAGGAGAAAAAAAATAGATTTTGAAATATTAGATTTCCCAGTTATTTTTTTAATAGGCGATAAACAGAGATTCCATCTAAAAGGATTCCTAAAGTTAGAAGACAAAGACCGACCGTAAGTAGCGCTTCTCCGACTGTAACATCAGATGGATAGATCGTATTGCTTATGATTAGCACCACTATTCCAAGGACCAGACAAACTACGCCAATGATTATTAAAATTACTGCTTTTTTCGTTGTAAAGGTACTTACTGCCATTTCTGCCACCTTTTTTTTATGATTTATTATTAAAGATCGAAATACATATACTCTATCATATAAAATCACAATTCTATGGAAAGATCTTAATGAATGAAATCATCGTAAATAGTTGGAACGACCTGCATGATATTTTATTCAAGGATTGGTTAAATACCAAATTAGGTCGCTACCGAGCGCCACATGCCTTTCGCGGGCTGAGTGATGCAAATTATCAATTGAAAACCACCTTGATGCGGTTAGGAGGCCCCTACACAAAACTCGAACCCCACTTACTGGTTAATTTCAGACGATATTCCGGGATTGAACATGTAAACTATGATTCAATGTGGCATTGGATGTCACTGGGTCAGCATTATGGCTTACCAACTCGTTTACTGGATTGGACCTACTCCCCATTAATTGCGATGCATTTTGCGACCGAGAATACACAAAAATTTAACGTGGATGGCTCAATTTGGGTAGTGGATTTCTCAAAGACCCGTGATTTTTTACCCGATCTGCTTAAAGACGTAGCAGAGAAAATAGATTCCCCCGTCTTTACCATTGAAGCTCTGGAAAACGCGATTACCGGTGATACCCGCACCTTGAATAATCTCATGGAAGCTCTCCAGAATCTGAAATCCCTGTCCACCTCTGAATTCGTCGTGTTCATGGAGCCGCCTTCAATCGATGATCGGATTCGAAACCAATTCGGGCTCTTTTCGTTCATGAGCGCGCCTGATATCTGCCTGGATGACTGGCTCGCAAAACAGGATGCACGGGGATTGTGGCGTAAAATCATCATTCCTGCAAGTTTAAAGGGTGAAATCCGCGATAAGCTAGATCAATCGAATATCTCCGAACGCACCCTATTCCCAGGGCTTGATGGCGTCAGCAAATGGCTCGCACGCCATTTCGGCACCATTGTTAAAGAATAATCATCAAATTTGCTCATTTACACGCTCAATAAACAATAAGAATAAAATTTTAAGGATTTTAATTGACTTCTATTCTACAATCAATTTTTTTTCAGGTCCATTTAATTTAACAATAAGACTTTCCAGTAATCGCCTTCCAATTAAAATCTCTGAACAATAAGATGTTGTATCAATTTCGATCGAAAAAATTAAATTTAAATCCGGTAACTCTAAATGACCAAACGCTGTAATAAGTTCGATAGTATCTCCAGTTACTGTTTCAGCTTTAATCAGTTCATCCTGTGGTATTCTGGAGGAGAATAATTTAAGATCGCTAAAAATTCTTGAGGGAATTATAAGATATCCATCATAACCAGTATCAATTAATGCATCAACAGCACTATTTTGTGGATATACAATTTTCTTAGTCTCATTATATATTTTAATATGTAGAAATGGTGCCTCAACTTCAGAGATTGTCGGTTTTTTATATCCAAAATTCATTTTATTCTACTTCCAAGTCCAAATGTTCTTTTCTTCACTTTTACACCAATCTGAAACATAAAACAAGGTCTCCCGAGTAAATTCCTATACTCAATTTCTTGAGCGATTTCCTCGCGTGTATCTTTTATACATTGAAGTTTCCCATCAGAAATTAACCCCCATTTTGAAGGATGTAATTTTTCTAAATCCTTAATCATAGTCCTGTATATAAACAGATTTTTCCTGCTCTCTATTTCCACCTCATTTACTGTATCATTTGATTTTATCCATTCTATCATTGCTCTTGTCAGAGCTTCTCCAATTTTGAGCCCTTGTTCTATAGCTTTTGCCTTGAATTTTGCATATATCTCTTTATCAATCTCTCTAATTAAAACCGACAATTGTGATCACCATATATCATTTGTAAACATTGATATATAAATATATCAATATTAATAATTTAGGTAAGAAGCACTAATATGAAGTATCTCAATACAAATTTAGTATAAATTAAAATTCCTGATTAAAATTTGTATCAGTAAAATAAGCGATAAGGGACAAACGACCATTCCTAAGCGTATTAGAGAGAAATTGAATTTGAAAAAAGGCGATAAACTTAATTGGATTGAATATGAAACCGATAGAGCAATAATCACAGTTATACGTGATCCTTTTGAATTTTTGAAATGGCGCTATTCCAATTTAAATCTAAAGTATGAGGAACTGGAACATAATGCAGATAATTTATTAGGCTGAGAAGTGCATTGAAACCTCAGTTATCAAACTCGACTTGATCATCGGCTTCTTATCTGAAAAATATAATTTACATGAAATTGTTTTTAAAATATTACAGGAAATACAAATCAAAAATCTTAAAAACGTAAAAATTTCTTCGGGTACATTACTCGAAAATCATCCGGACAATTAAAGTTGGAGAAAATAAGTTAAATATATTAGAAAAATTGAGTGTTTAAAGCATTTATCATTCAAGAAGAAAGAAATTTTTTCAGTCGGCTCTCTTTGGTCTCAATTTTTTTCTGGAGTTCGACCCTTTTCTCTCCTAAAAGTTGTAGAACGAGCTCAAAGTATTTCCGTTTGAGGTCCAATTTCTCGAGTAATATATCCAAATCTATTTTTCCTTCGGTCTTTGCCAATAATTCCGCCAATTGCTCTGCTTTCTTAATCATTTTCAGAATGGATATCCGAATAAATGTGATGATTTCACTATCTATTTTCATTTTGCGTGTTTTCTTGAGCAACGTCTCTGCAAAAATGAAATCGCCCCGAAAATTTAGAAATTTCCCATCATCCATATATAACAAGGGTAATTCCAGCAAGGGTTGGAACATTTCCAGGCGCTTTTTCATTTCCGCCTCTTCTATAACTAAAATATCGAATGCGGGAATCTTCTGCGTCTCCGGGGTGACTGCCTCAATAATTAGGATTTTGTGAGGGATCAGGGCCGAAAGCGAGTGACAGATGGTTACAATCGATTTGTTATCTTTCCCCACAATTACTACAGGGGTGTTACAAATGAGGCATTGCAGCAGCTTTGCGAGATTCTCCTCTCTAATCATTTCCAGTATGGATTTTACGGATAGTTTGTCTGGTTGCAGCGGTCCGACCTGTTGATCGATTTTTTTGATATCCTGAAAGAGCCGCATGAGTTCCACCGTGCTGGTAGAGGGATCCTCACTCCTTAAGGCAGGTAGGACCTGCTTGATTCTGTTTTCCAGATAAGTGGAATTAATATACAGCAAGTTTTCATCATTTTTATCAACCAAGATCGAAATCGCTGCGGGTCTGGTCCCTCCCCTGGCTTTAGAGGAGGGAATAACGAAGAAATAGATGAACATCGCTAAATCTACTGTGGTCAAAGCCATGATTGCTTTGCCTTTATGTTCCTTGGAATAATCGCCGAAGAATGAGGCCGTCAAAGATTGGACCGCTAAATTCATGATCAATTCTTCATTTTCATCAGCCGGTAAATAAAAGGCTGGCATTGGTCCGAATTCATCATCAAACATTGAAAATAGAAGAATTTTCCTGGTCATCGCGCCTTATTCCTTCAGTTTTTTAATTTACCCACGTTTCTTGAAAGAATTTTGCTTATCGATTTCTGAAATCTTTCTATCAACTATTAAGAATTGATACTTATTTATTTACCTAACATTTTTTGTTTTAAAAAAATTCAAAGTGTGCGGTTTTCAAGTGCATTCTTAAAAAAACTCTTCAAAAAAATAATGATTGCTTGAGGTGTGTACATAAGTTTAGATTTCGTGGATGGGGTTTCCTTTCCTTAGAGGGCTTTTATCCCTAATTAGATAGAATAACATGACTAGGGCGCCTAGTACATACATTGTAAGGAAAGGTGAAAATGGAATGGGTTGCGTTGTTTGCGTATTCAGATACAAAGTGGTGTTTTGATACTTAGTGAAATCAACATTTCCAACTGCATCAACCAGCCAAATGTATATGGTATGGGCACCATCGCCGGAAACCGTTATCCCTGTCAGTGTATTAATCCCTGCCCCTGCCAGATAGGTGCCATTGGTATTTGAAAGCGGGGCCGAATCTAATTTGTAATACACGCCGACTATTCCTGATAGGTCGGCTGGATTCGTCCAAGTTACATTGAAGGCATTTACCCCGGTCCAGCTGCTCGGCGATGCCAATACACCGATTGGCGCGTTGATTATATTATCAAAATATAGAGTGGTGTTATTACATTCATTAAAATCAATATTGCCCGCCGTATCCACCAGCCAAATGTATATCACATGTGCGCCATTGCCGGAAACCGTTATCCCCGTCAGTATATTGATCCCTATCCCTGCCACATAGGTGCCATTGGTATTTGAAACTGGGGCTGAATCTAATCTGTAATACACGCCGGCTATTCCTGATAAATCGGCTGGATTCGTCCAGGTGAGATTGAAGAAATTTACACCCGTCCAGCTGCTCGGCGATGCCGCTACGGCAATTGGTGCATTAATTAAAGTGTCGAAATATAAAGTTGCGGTTCTATACTTAGTAAAATCAATATTGCCCACCGCATCCACCAACCAAATGTATATCACATGTGTGCCATTGCCGGAAACCGTTATACCTGTCAGCTTATTGATTCCTGCCTCTGGAATATAGGTGCCATTGGTATTTGAAACTGGGGCTGAATCTAATCTGTAATACGCCCCTACTATTCCTGATAGGTCGGCTGGATTCGTCCAGGTGAGATTGAAGGAATTGAAACCAGTCCAGCCGCTTGGCGATGCTACTATGCTGATTGGCCTGCTGATCACATTATCAAAGTATAAAATTGTGGTACTATACTTATTGATATCAACATTACCCATCGCATCCACGAGCCAAATGTATATTGTATGCGCGCCCTCGCCGGAAACCGTTATTCCTGTCAGCTTATTGATCCCAGTACCCGCCACATAGGTTGGTGCTATCTTATTGGCGTAGATATCGTAATTCGAGGCATTGCGCCAGTCCCACCAAACAATGAAAGCGCCGCCGGCGGTACTCAGACACACTTGGGGAAATTTTTGGTGCCGAGCAGCCGTGCAAATTGGAAGTCCCCCTGCGATCCATTGGTTTACCCCTGTGGAATTGATCCGCTGCGCATAGATATCAAAATTCCAGTCAACGCCGATCCGATAGTCTGACCACGTGATAATAGCTCCAGATAAGCCATCACTGCAAATTTGGAGATCATATTGATTATTACTTACGGGACAGATGGGGCGCCCATTTGTGGTCCATAGAACTCCACCCACAGCGTTGATCCGCTGTGCGTAGATGTTCGAACCGCCACTCCGGAAATCCTGCCAGGCAATGATGGCGCCCCCCGTGTCATCGCTACAAAGAGCAAAATTAATTTGGTCACCGCTTGTCGTGCAGATCGCAGCCCCATTGGCGATCCATTGCACTGCGCCCGTCGCAGAGATTCGCTGCGCATAAATGTCATCATTCGTTCCACTCCGATAATCATTCCAGGCAATGATCGCGCCCCCAGCCCCGTCGCTGCACAGTTGGGGAAACCATTGCGTATTATTCGCCGTGCAGATTGCCACGCCATTGGCAGTCCATTGCACTGCGCCTGCCGCAGAGATCCGCTGCACATAAACATCCCAATTAGTTCCACTTCGATAATCCCTCCAGGTAATGATCGCGCCCACCGCCCCATCACTACAAATTTGGGGTTGGTGTTGTTCATTGTTCGCTATGCAGATTGCTACGCCATTCACTGTCCACCGCGGTATTCCGGCGGAATTGATCCGTTGGGCATAAATATCGTAATTTCCATTGCGCCAATCCACCCACGCCAGAATCGCCCCGCCAGCCCCATCGCTGCAAATCACGGGAACGTACTGCCCATACATCGCTGTACAGATCGCAATCCCATTAGCAGTCCAGAGGGGTGTTCCTGCCGCATTGATCCGCTGCGCATAAATATCGTCTGTATATTCCCCCGTCCTAAGATCGTGCCAGGTAATGATGGCACCCCCAGCCATATCGCTGCACAGTTGCGGGTTATACTGATTATCACTCGCGGTGCAGATCGCCACTCCGTTTGAAGTCCATTGGGGTCTCCCCGTGGAATCGATTCGCTGTGCATAGATATCAAAAGCGATTCCGCTCCGGTTATCCTGCCAGACAATGATTGCGCCTCCCGTCCCATCACTAATCATCTGCATCGCCTCTTGATTACCGTTTGCCGTGCAGATGGCGGTTCCATTCGGGGCTGAATCTAATTTGTAATACGCCCCCACTATTCCTGTTAGGTCAGATGGATTTGTCCAGGTGATATTGAAGGAATTTATATTGGTCCAGCCGCTCGGCGATACCGAAACACCGATTGGACCCTTAATTGAAGTATCGAGATATAATATTGTGGTGTTATAGGTATTGAAATCAATATTGCCTACTGCATCCACCAGCCAAAGGTACATCGTATGTGCACCATCGCCGGAAACCGTCATCCCTGGCAGCGCATTAATCCCTGCACCTGCTACATAGGTGCCATTCGTATTTGAAACTGGAGGTGAATCCAATTTGTAATACACCCCGACTATTCCTGATAGGTCGACTGGATTCGTCCAGGTTACGTTGAAGGAATTCACCGTGGTCCAGCCGCTCGGCGATGCTGCCACGCGAATTGGCGTCGTGATTATGTTATCTAAATATAATATGGTGGTGCCACGTTTACTGAAATTAACGTTTCCCGCCGCATCTACGAGCCATACGTATATCGCATGGGCACCATTGCCGGAAACTGTTATCCCCGTCAGCGTATTAATTCCCGACCCAAGAACATAGATGCCATCTGTATTGGCAACTGGGGCCGAATCTAATTTGTAATACACGCCGACTATTCCTGATAAGTCGGACGGATTCGTCCACGCGATATTGAAGGAATTTATTGGGGTCCAGCTGTTCGGCGATGACACTACGCTGATTGGGGCGTTGATTACAGTATCAATTTTGATGTTAGTAGCAAGGTCCTGCGTGCCAGTATTAGAATAGGTGTCATTGGCGCGAAATCGAATCTTATTTTGGGATGCCGTATCTTGGTTGAATGGGACCGCAAGCACTCTGGTATATAACCACCCGATATCGCCATCTGCTGCAGGATCAAAACAGCCCTCATCTATATAGATGCCATCCACGGGTGCCCAGTTTGTAGGAACCGCTGAGCCGGCTGGCGAATACGCATACTGGACGGACGAAACATCCACCCCGCTAAAATCCTCGTAAAACCTACAAATTATTGTAGGTGTTTGATCATTAACCCAATTCAAAAACCCACCACAAAGACAGAAACTCACAGGAGGGTTAACATCTGGTTTTTGCGCATAAATATCCCAATTCATTCCACTCCGATAATCCTCCCAGGCAATGATGGCGCTCCCCGCCCCATCACTACAAATTTTGGGTTGGATTTGGTCGTTATTTGCCATGCATATCGCCATACCATTCGTGGTCCAAAAAGGCGTCCCTGCCGAGTTAATATGCTGCGCATAAATATCATTATTCGTTCCACTCCGACGATCTACCCAAGTAATGATAGCGCCCCCCGCCCCGTCAGTGCAAATTTGGGGCTCTATTTGAATGTCGCTCGCCGTGCAGATCGCCACGCCATTCGCGGTCCACTGCGTCACGCCTGTAACAGTGATCAACTGCGCATAAATATCCGGGTTCGTTCCGCTCCGATAATCTTCCCAAGTAATAATCGCACCCCAGCCTACGTTAAAGCAAAGTTGGAGATTCCCTTGAGAATTGCTCGCAGTGCAGATCGCCACGCCATTCACGGTCCAAGAAGGAGTCCCTGCCGAAGAGATCCGCTGCGCATAAATATCATAACCACTTCGAAAATCTATCCAAGCAATGATAGTGCCCCCCATATTGTCAGCGCAAATTTGGGGCGCTTGTTGACTGTTGCTCGTCGTGCAGACCGCCACGCCATTCACGGTCCAAGAACGCGTCCCTGCCGAAGTAATATGCTGCGCATAAATATCATATTCAGTTCCATTTCGATAATCTTGCCAGGTGATGAAAGCGCCCCCCACCCAATCGTTGCACAGTTGGAGTTCCTCTTGATTATTGCTCGCCGTGCAGATCGCCACGCCATTCACGGTCCAAGAAGGAGTTCCTGCCGAAGAGATCAGCTGCGCATAAATATCATAATCAATTCCATTCCGATAATCTCCCCACGCAATGATAGCGCCCCCCGCCCCGTCTGTGCAAATTTGGGGCGCCAGTTGACTGTTGCTTGCCGTGCAGATCGCCACGCCATTCGTGGTCCATTGCACCACGCCTGTAGCATTGATCCGCTGCGCATAAATATCATAATAAGTTCCATTTCGTACATCCTCCCAGGTAATAATCACCCCCCCCGAATCATCACTACAAAGTTGGGGTTTGCGTTGATGATAACCCGCCGTGCAGATCGCCACGCCATTCGCGGTCCACTGCTCCACGCCTGCCGCGTCGATCCGCTGTGCATAAATATCCCAATCAGTTCCACTTCGGTAATCCTGCCAAGTAATGATCGCGCCCCCAGCCTCGTTTCTGCACAGGTCGATAGTGTATTGTTCATTGGTCGCCGTGGAGATAGCCACCCCATTGGCAGACCATACGGTCGTCCCTCCCATAGCAACCCGCGTCACATAAATATCCATGTTAGTTCCACTTCGATAATCCTGCCAGACAAAGAAAATGCTGCTGGCGGTACTCCGACATACCCGGGGCGTTCCTTGGGTCTGAACAGCTGTGCAAATTGGACGCCCATTTGCGGTCCATAGGGTTAAGCCTATAGCATTGATCCATTGCGCATAGATATCATAACTAATGCCGTTCCGAAAGTCTTCCCAGGTAATAATGGCCCCGGATAAGCCATCACTACAAATTTGGGGATAATTTTGGGCATTAGTTGCTGTGCAGATAGCGATTCCATCCGTAGTCCACTGCACCACGCCCCCCCAAGCGATCGACTGCGCGTAGATGTCCGAAGCGCCACTTCGGTGGTCTTGCCAGGTGATGATGGCATTCCCAGTTTCATCGCTACAAATAGCAACACAATACTGCCCACCGCTTGCCGTGCAGATCGCCACGCCATTGGCGGTCCATTGCTCCACACCCGTCGCATCGATCCGCTGCGCATAGATATCCGCAATACCTCCATTCCGATCATCCGGCCAGGTAATGATCGCACCCCCAACCATATCAGTGCAAAGTTGGGGATTCGCTTGCGAATTGCTCGCCGTGCAGATTGCCACGCCATTCGTGGTCCACAGCACCACGCCTGCCGCAGAGATCCGCTGCGCATAAACATCATAATTAGTTCCACTTCGATAATCCTGCCAGGTAATGATCGCGCCCCCCGCTCCATCACTACAAAGTTGGGGTTGGTGTTGTTCATTGGTCGCCGTGCAGATTGCCACGCCATTGGCGATCCACTGCGCTATTCCCGCGGAATTAATCCGCTGGGCGTAAATATCGTAATTACTATTGCGCCAATCCACCCAAGCCAGGATCGCCCCGCCAGCTCCATCGCTGCAAATCACAGGAATGTATTGCCCCGCGAAGGCTGTGCAGACCACAGTCCCATTGGCGGTCCAGAGAGGTGTCCCTGCCGCAGAGATCCGCTGCGCATAAATATCGTCAGTATACTCCCCCGTCCTAAGATCATGCCACGTAATGATGGCACCCCCCGCCCCATCGCTGCACAGTTGCGGGTGATACTGCTGATCGGTCGCCGTGCAGATTGCCACCCCGTTTGGAGTCCATTGGACACTGCCCGTGGAATTGATTCGCTGCGCATAGATATCTAAAGCGATTCCGCTCCGGTTATCCTGCCAGACAATGATAACGCCCCCCGCCCCATCACTAATCATCTGCATCGCTTCTTGCGTACCACTCACTGTGCAGATTGCATTTCCTTGCGCGTTCCATGTTTGGGGCTTTAAAGGATCGTCTCCCGGAATAGCACTACTTTCCGGCTGAGGTAAAGTCCATTGATTGGTTGGACTGCGAAGGGGTAAAATCGCAAGAAATAACATGGAAAAAATGAATAATACTATGAAACTAAACGCGAAAACCGATTTAAAATGCAGCGATTTATTTATTCCCTTAAGGATCATCTCTTTCACTCTCCAATCTCTGACCCAAATAAATTGCTGAAAGCATGTGAAACTTTTGATAGCATCTAATAAACACTATATAAAGTTCTTGTAATTGTAAAAATTTAATATATCAAATTTAAAAATTAGATATACTAATCAAGACCCAAATTAAAATTAACTAGGTTTCTTAATTCTTTGAATCAGAGAAGAAATATTTTCCTCAATCTCGACTTGTTTGATCACTTACGCGATGCGTTTGATGCCTTGTAGGCGGTGAATGAGATTATCGAAAAAGCGCAGTAAATCGCCGGAATAGACCTTCAAATAAAAATGCCGTTCCATGTATCGGCTGATCCGTTTTGGAGTCAGACCTGCCGTCCGCAGCTCGATGAGCTTCCGATTGGTGGCAAGGAGTGGACAGTCGTAGTAAGGCACATTGTCGCAAATACAGGTGAAAATGCTTGGCTAGTCCAAGTTGTCCAATCACTATCAGTTGATGCTATTTACCTTTTAGGTTGCTATCCCTATAATTCTCTTCAAAAAAAATAATAAAGGATTCAGGTGTATAAGTAATTATTTGCCTTAACCAGTTAAAATGATTGCTATTATAAGTTATTAATGAACATAATAGTGATTCACACTGAGTTCCAATAATAAAATCTCGAAAATGACTTTTAAAGGGTAAGAATCTTTTCTGTGCAATCGCATTCTGTAACACAGCTTCAACGCTAATAGTATTCCATTCCATCACTTTCCCGTTGAATTTTTGAATATCCCTTAGAAATGAATCCCACGTAGATCCCTTAGCCAAATAATAGTAGCCTAATTCCAATTGCACAATAGACGGTAAATGGATTGACAATTTATCTTTATATAATGTTATATAATTAATAAAATCTAAATTTCTGAATACACTTGAATCAAGTGCAATTTTAGAAAGCGAATAATTTGAATTAATCATTTTCAGTCTAACCCAGAATTCCAGTTGGTAATAATAAAATCATCGATTGTTTCTGGTCCCTCTTGCAATTTCTTTTGAAGTGCTTTGCGCTCTGGATCTTGCGCCCAGACCTTTTGTGTGGCTTCCCTTAGAATGCGTTTCACATCCATTTCTGTTTTCTGTGGTTCTTTCATCAACGGTTTATTTTCAGTCATTTGGGAAAGAATTAATTTCTCAAATGCACTAATTGCGCGATTAATAACCTCTCCTTGACTAATATCCAGTAAACTCGCCAATTTCTTCAATTTTTTCCGGAGAGTATGATCGATTGCCACTGTTGTTTTCGATGCCATATATTTCTATATAATTATATAAAATATAAATCTATCGACTTTGAAAAGAAATACTACTTCTGAAATTAACTTATGCCAGTCCGCCAAAGCTTATTAATGGCATCCAATACACGCGTTAAAAAGTTACCCAAAAAAAATTATGATTGATTGAAGCGTGTAAATACCTCTAGAGTTCGCGGATGGGGTTTCGTTTCTTTAGAGGGCTTTTATTCCTAATTAGATAAAATATCATGACGAGGGCCGATAATGATTCAGTTGTATAAGTAATTCATTGCTTTAAACGAAACTTCGTACCACGTTTTATGAATAGAATTCTTTCGTTTTCTAAAGATAAAGAGACCCGCAATAATAAGGGGCACAAGGATAATAAGAGGCAGCCCGAAAGCAGGAATGGAGGAGGTGGAATTAGCTTGGATCGACCCGATGGTCGAATTCCAATTCCCTGCGTTATCCTGAATGTAAATCGTATAGGGATAAGTGCCTGCACTACTGGGAGTCCAGGAATTATACACCCAAGTATCGCCGCCCGTGTTGCTCATGGTGTGGTTGGTCCCCTCAAATTCAATTAGGACCGTCTGGATTCCCGAGAGGTCCGTCACGCCGAGAATCGTAATCGTTTCTGGATTGCCGAGTTCCAATGGGTCGGCACTTTCGTTCACGGAGATATAAGTAGGCGGCGTGGTATCGACCACTTGGACCGAATCAGAGGTGGCATTCCAATTCCCGCCATTATCTTGGATGTAAATTGTATAAGAATGAGTGCCCGTGCTAAGGGGATTCCATGGGAGATATTGCCAAGTGCCACCGCCCATATCGGTCATAGTGTGGTTGCTCCCCCCGAATGCGATCCGGACCGTCTGGATTCCCGAGAGGTCCGCCACGCCGAGAATCGTAATCGTTTCTGTGCCACCGAACTCCAATGGATCAGCGCTCTCCGCCACGGCTATGTAAGTAGGAAGGATGGTATCGCATACTTGAATTGAACCAGAGGTTGCATTCCAATGCCCTATATTATCCTGAAGGTAAATCGTATATGGATATATACCCGTAGTGTTAGGCGTCCACGTATTGTATTGCCAGGTCCCGCTACCTAAGGCGTTCATGGTATGGTTAGTTCCTGCAAAACTGATCTCGACCGTCTGGATTCCCGAGAGATCCGTCACACCTATTATAGTGATCGTTTCCGTGCCACCAAGTTCAAGGGGATTGGCGCTTTCCGTTACGGACCTATAAGTAGGAGGGGTGGTATCTAGAATCGTTGGCAAGCAGTAGACCTTGCCATCACAGCAGCTTATATAGACACGCCCGTTTGCCACTGCCGGGGACGAATGAATAGCACTTCCGGTTGTATAGGTCCAGAGATGAATGCCCGTCGTGGTATTTAGGCAGTAGATTATATTCTCTTCGACTGCACCATATACATACTGGCCCATTACCACTGGAGAAGGATACACATTATTATTATTGGTCGCTATGGTGGAATTCCAGAGTTGCTTGCCTGTGGTAGCATTCAGGCAGTAAAATCGCATATCATAGCTAGCCACGTATACGCACCCGCCCACTACGGCCGGAGATGAATATACCGAATTGGTAGTGGGGAAGGCCCATAAGTATTCGCCTGTAGTAGCATTTAGGCAGTAGACCTTATAATCACCGCTACCCACGTACACGCGCCCGCTCACCACCGCCGGAGACGATTCCACCATACCTCCCGTTGTATAGTTCCATAGTTGCTTACCTGTAATGGCATTCAGGCAGTAGACCTTATAATCAACGCTACCTTTGTAAAGGCGTCCTCCAACCACCGCAGGGGATGATCTCCCTAAAGCGCTTGTAATATTCCAGAAAGATTTACCTGTTGTGGCGTTTATACAGTAAATCTTATTACTATTTATATATACACGTCCGCCCGCTACAGTCAGAGGCCAATTTACTGTACCGCCAGTGAGATGGTCCCAGAAATCTGCGCCTGTGCTGGCATTTAGGCAGCTTATGCCATTTGCACAGCCTATGTACACACGCCCACCCGCCACTGCAGGGGATGAATCTGCTCCGTATGTTATATATTTCCAGAGGGTGTTGCCCGTGCTGGAGTTCAGACAGTAGAGATAAGTGGAGTTGCACACGAATAGATGTCCATCCGCTACCGCTGGGGATGAGTAACCTACGCCACCCGTAGTATAGACCCAAAAGGGACTGGCGCGACTTGCAGGAGTTGTATGCGCCTCGCCTGTATGGTTGAGCTGCCCGCGGAACATCGGCCACTCATCTTGGGTAGGGTCGCTGCTTGGCGGGATAGGGGCAAGGGGTATATTAATCCGTTGTGCATAAATATCCAAATTTGACCCACTGCGAAAATCCTGCCAAACAATCAGGGCGCCGCCCGCATCATCGCTGCAAATTACAGGAGACCCCTGATCATAGATTGCCATACAGACTGCGGATCCATTCATGGTCCATTGACCAACACCCCGTGAATTGATCTGCTGTGCATAAATATCAGAATATGTGCCGCTTCGATAATCCTGCCAGGTAATGATGACCCCGCCAGCCCCATCGCTACAGAGGTTAGGAAAAATTTGATTGTTAATTGCCGTGCAGATGGTGACACCATTGGTGGTCCATTGCACAATACCCGAAGAATTAATCTGCTGCCCATATATATTATAATTTCCACTTCGATAGTCCTGCCAGATAATGAAAGCCCCGCCAGCCCCATTGCTACAAAGTTGAGGATAATATTGGTCATTGCTCGCGTTGCAGACCGCAGTCCCATTGACGGTCCATTGCATTGCGCCCGCTGCAGTGATCCGCTGCGCATAAATATCAGAATTCGCACTTCGATAGTCATGCCAGGTAATAATGGCACCGCTAGCCCCATCGCTACAAAGTTGAGGATTATTTTGGTCATTGCTCGCGTTGCAGACCGCAGTCCCATTGACGGTCCATTGCACTGCGCCCACTGCAGTAATCCGTTGCGCATAAATATCCCAATTCGTTCCACTCCTGTAATCCACCCATGTGATGATCGTACCACAAGCGCCGTCACTAATAATATGGCCCATGAATTGGGTATTGCCCGCCGTGCAGATTGCAACGCCGTTTACGGTCCATTGAGGCATTCCCGTGGAATTGATCCGCTGCGCATAAATATCGTAATTGCCATTCCGCCAATCCACCCACGCAAGAATCGCACCGCCAACCCCGTCGCTACAAATCTTGGGCTGATATTGTCCATTAATTGCGGTGCAGATCGCAGTCCCATTGGCTTTCCATAGCGTCATACCTGCAGCATTTATCCGCTGCACATAAATATCGTCAGTGTACTCTCCCGTTCTGAGATCATGCCAGGTAATTATGGCGCCCCCTGCCCCATCACTGCAAAGATCAGGGTTATATTGATTGCCGGTAGCATTGCAGATTGGCACCCCGTTCGCGGTCCATTGAGGGTCTCCTGTGGAATTAACCCGCTGTGCGTAAACATCCGTGATCGTGATTCCACTCCGATTATCCTGCCACACTATAATAGCACCGCCTACCCCATCGCTAATGATGGGTCGCACTTCTTGGTTACGAGGTGCGGTACAGATTGCAGTTCCATTAGGCGTCCAAGCACAGGCGTTCAACCCTATTTCATCAGGAATAGTACCAGTTTCAGGTTGATTTACTTCACCCTGAGTTTTTAAACTCATAATTGGTAAAAATAATAGAAAAAGCATGGAAAAAAGGAATAATATAATGAAATTAAAAGCAAAAAAAGATTTAAAATGCAACGATTTACTCATTCTCATAGAAATCTTTCCCTCGGTTCAATAAAAGGCTTAATTGACTAAGCAGCTTTTCGGTACCATGAATTAAAATTTATAAAAAGATTTCGAAATTAAGTCTGAGAAAGAAGGATCTGAATCCTATTTATTTTAAAATTATTTCAAAATTAAAATTAACTAGGCTTCTCAATTTTTTGAATCAAAGAAGAAATATTCTCCTCAATCTCGACTTTATTAATCACTTGTGCAATGCGTTTGATGCCTTGTAAGCGGTGAATGAGATTATCGAAAAAGCGCAGCAAATCGCCGGAATACACCTTCAAGTAGAAATACCGTTCCATGTAGCGGCTGATCCGTTTCGGAGTCAGACCAGCTGTCCGCAGCTCAATGAGTTTCCGATTGGTGGCGAGGAGCGGGCAGTCGCAGTAAGGCGCATTTCCGCAGGTGCAGGTGAAAAATGTACTCTGCCAAAGTGCAATTGAATTGGAAACTCCCTCATATTGTCGTAAACGGCTTTTAAATCGTCCTAGTGAAGCAGTAATGTCGATGATTTGGCTGTTGAGGAATTTATTGGGCAGGTTGATCTTGAACTCCTCTGAGAAGATTTTCTTGATTTTTTCCGGGATATAGATATTTTCAAAGTATTCGAGCTGGATTCCAATATCCAACGGGTCATCGCCTTGTTTCAATTGTTTCACAACCAGCATTCCTTCCTCGATTGTGAAGAAGGAGAGGGCAATAGCTTGCCCAAGCGTAGTGATATGTGGTTTATTTTCTGCCACCGTAATTAATCCTTGTGACCTGAAACTTTTCAGGATAAAGGGGAGATCTTCCCTAACATTTATCAGGTGGTTGTAAAACTCCTCTATGTTAGTGTCGATTCCCGCCGCGATTGCAGCGAGCACCTGCGTTGAAATTTGATCAGGATCGTATTCTAACTTAAGATTTTCCGTGGAACTTCCCAAGAGATCCAGGGCGATCTGATCCTCGGTCTTATCGGTTCCCGGATAGGTTTTCCCAATCTCCACGAGATGACCCACCTTTCCCAAATCATGCCGATAGAATCTCCCGGCACGCCCCATCATATTCCAATACATATTCGGCGTCAAGATATCAGTGCCCATGGCCATTGACTCAAAAATCACCTGCGAGCAGGGCGTATCAAATCCCGCCCCCAAGGCATACGTTGTGCAAACCGCTTGGAGCATCCCCTGCTCAAAGGTCGTTTCAATAAATTTTCGGTCATTATAGGTCAATCCCGCATGATATGCCATCGCATTTACTCGCTCTTTCTGAAGGAGAACTGCAAGCGACTCGGTTTTCCAGCGTGCATTCGTAAATACGAGCGTCGATCCCCTGAAACCGTACTTACTCACGATTTTCGCTTCTTTCTTCACCAGCTGCACCAGATTGTAAAATTTTTCATGTTCCGATTTCGTAAGAATTAAATGACGTTCTAAGGGGACAGTCCGATCTAAGTAAACAATCGGCTTCAGGTGAAGTAACTTCCCAATCGCTTTCGCGTTCCCTATGGTGGCAGAAAGCCCTATTATTTGCGCCTTTGGGTAGAGGACATGAATTCTGGCAATTAACCCTGCCAAAATCGACCCGCGATCCTCATCATCCAAAATTTGTAGTTCATCAATAATGATAGTCGAGACATCCCCAATTTTCGCAATCTCTTCCTTACCTTTCCTTAGGATAAAATCAAACGCCTCATAGGAGGCTGAGATGATATCAGCTTTTTCAATATTATCATCCACAATGACCAAATCTTCATTTTTCACATCGAGCGTCGACATCCCTACCTTTATCGCCACCCGAAAATATTTGCCGTATCGCTTTTTGAAGGTTTCATATTTCTGATTTACCAATGCCACAAGATTCCCTAAATACAGGATTTTCCCTGCTTGTTGACTACGAAAAAGTTTCGGGATACTTCCTAGTTCCCCTATGAGCGTTTTCCCGGTTCCCGTCGGTGCTACAATTAATAAATTTTCGTTTTCCAAGAGGCCGTTCTGAATTGCGAGCTGCTGAATTGGATGGAGTTTCGTAATATTTTCCCGCTTTAAAATCTCCAGAAAGGCGGGGGGCAGGTTGAACTCTGAAACCGGGTATTCTTTGATCGCACTGGGTTTCGCTTCTATCGTATCATAATAGGTAAATTCAGGATTTTTGCTGGCGTCAAAGCCTGGCTCAAAAATCTTTAATACCTTGCTGATATCATGAAACTTCTTCTTCATGAGTTCTTCGATGCGGTCCGAAAATTGTTTATTCGGTTTAAACCCTCTGAACTCGCTCTCATCCATAAATTCCTTCATCGCGCAGTGGAAGCACATCACTTCCCCTTCACGATAATATTTGTCCTGTTCCAGAAAGGTGATTTTACTATCCATGAGGCAGAGCCGGCACACATCAACCTTCGTGTAATTAATCTGAAAGTCATCGAGCATTGCACAGAATTCTTTCAAACTCTCGTTTTTATCTGCAACAATGAAAATATCCTTTGCAGTTCGCAGGAGCTTAATGAATTCTTTGGGCTGAATATATTGAATACCTGCCTGTTTATATTCTATTTTTACTGGTCGTAAGCGATTGGCGTCAGTAACTTCTAATTTAATCGTCAAATGTCGAAAAGGCGTCATTCTTTCTATTTTCTCGCCTTTCTTGAGTGCTTCAAATAACACCAATGTTAAATCTGTAATGCTCTTCTTTGGCAGCAGCACAAGGCCGTTAAATCTTGCTGGAATATCGTTCATATTGGGTATCAAGAATTTCAAATTAAAATCATTAAGTGGTTTATTACTTTCCGTTGTCATCTTCGATTATAAACTTCTCGAACCCTCTCAGAGTAGTTAAGAAAAGATTTCGGTGATGATTTTTTCAACGGGTTTAAGTTGCGTCAATTTGCTTTCCCCCGCGCTGAGACGGTCGCCGTAGAGCAACTCAATTTCACGAATAAGCCGGTACAGCTTCTTCCGAAGGATTTGAAGATATTCATCAGTGACCAAGGCGGCAATAAGGTATTCCCCATAAGCGAAGATAATCTGCTTATCTTGATGATCCACCACTTCTAATCGTGAGTATTTTTCATCATTCATATTTTTGATCATTTCTGTTACTAATTGGCTGACGCCAATTAAGCCCCCCGCAAAGTATTCCTTCTTAGCGAGTGCCTGCTCATCACTCCGCTTTTTAAAATCGTAATCGCAGACACAAGAGCCGGATTTATGTAGGATTAATAGGGTATTTATTTTTTTACTCCAATCCATTTCTTTTAACGAAGGCAGACCCACGAAAACTAAAGAAATGAGGCAAATCCCAATAATAATGGAAATATCGCCGATAAGGCGCGGTAAAAAATCAATTATTTGAAAACTATCAGTGCTGATGACGTAACCTGCGCCGAATATAAGAAAACCGATAAAGAAACTATACATTTTTGATCGGTATTCTTTGATTGTGGTCACCACTTTTATGAGATAAATGAGAAGTATTACCACAAAGGGTACCCAACTTACCAGAGTTAAGTAGAATGGCGGAATGATAAAGACAACAAAATCCACAATAAGTAAGGTGAATGCGCCTAATAAAATGAGCGAGAAAATATGATATTTATGCCCGATTTCCCGCTCCGCATTAAAGGTAAAAATTAAGGCACCAAGAACCATTATAGTATAGCCAATATTGATATAGAACGGTCGATCCATAGGTGTGAATATGTCTGAATAGATGAAAATCAGCACCATTGTCGCAAAACAGAAGAAGAACAGTCCCCAAGCCAGGCTCATTACTTTTTCTCTGTCTCGCTTTAAAAACCGATACAGAAATAGTCCGCTAAATTCTAAACCTAAAAGAGTAATAATAGCCTCTAATATGAGTATTGGCTCTTTAAATGGAAATAGTATTGGAAAGCTTGCCGTTTTTTATTCACCTCCCTCTTTGGATCTCATTTTAGGTTTAAAATGAACATTCACTACTTGCTCTAAGAGCGTAAATCGTGTTAGATCACCGTCCCAGTGGGCAAACTCCTCTTTATACAACATCTCGAGCGTCTCCGTGACCTTTTTTAATTTTGAACGGAGAATTACGAGCGGGGCACTGACTACTAGTACATTAATTAAATATTTGCCATATTGGAAAAGCAATTTGAGATCGCCATGATCAACAGAATCAAGTTTCTTTTCACTCTGAACCATGGTTGAGATGACTTGCGATAGGCTCGTCAATCCTCCGGCCATTAATAAGTCATCAATAGATGGTGCATCCTTATCCTGATTGAAATTAAAATGCGCGATGGAAAGACCGCTTTGGTGCATGATAGCTAGGTATTTTATCTTCGTCCACCACTCAAACTCTGCAAGACTGGGAACGCCTATAAATAGAATTGAAATGAATACCATTCCCAAGATTATCAGGCCATCACCGACAAAGCGTATCCCAAATCCTTGTGTAGCAGATATCATCATATCACTTGTTCCACCAAAACCAAGAATTACCAAGATGATTCCAATAACTAGAGAATATACGTTGAGTTTCCATCGATCTGGTATCAATTCAGTGAATCTTTTAATATAAAGAATGACTAAGATAATGAAAATCACCCAAATGATAAAGGTTAAATAGACAGAGGTTGATAAAAACGAAAAAACTGCATTGAGGACAATTCCACATGTAAGAGCTAAAATTATTATTGAGAAATAGTGTCTCTTCATCTCAATTTCATGTTCCGTATGATATGAAAATAATAAAGCCCCAAGCCCCGCTATCGTATAACCTATATTCAAAACTCTTGCTCGCCATTCAATCAAGGTATAGAAATCCCCCACTATAAAAAAAACCCAAACGGCGGTATAGCAAATTAAGAATTGAGTCCAGGCTACGAGCATATTATTTGAGGATGCTTGTTTCCCACTCATAATTTTTCTTAAATAGATTAAACTAATTTCTACCATTACTACGACAAGTAATACTTCTAAAATTAGCAGTGGCTCTCGAAAATCTTCAGATTCTGGAATAAAGACCGCCAACGCATTTCCTCCACTTTTCTAGCCAACAATCGGTAGTATAACAATCAGATTTCTTGATATTTAATGTATGAAAATCTTATTAGTATTATATAATTATAAAACTTCTTTGAAATTTAACTTTGACGATAGGTATCCTAGACGGAATCAACCCTCTAAATATCGATAGACGGGGAATCCCCTATGGTAGGTTGCGAATATCCTTATTTTCGCCAGGTCTTCAGGTGGTACTAATTCAGGGTTTCGGTCTAGGATGACAAAATCTGCCAACTTTCCCTTTTCAAGGCTCCCTTTGATGGCTTCTTGGCCGAGAGCACAGGCGGCATTATAAGTGAATAGCCTTAAGGCTTCAGTGACTGTGATGACCTCCTCGGGGATAAATCCATTCCGAGTGACGCAGGCTCGGAGTCCTAGAAGGACATCGGCAGATTCAATGGGTGCATCCGATGCCCCTGCTAGAAGAACCCCTGCATCAAGGATAGATCTGAAAGGATAGGTGTATCTGATCCGTTCGCGCCCTAACCGTTTTTCGAGCCATGTGTATTCGCTATTTATAAATGCTGGTTGGCACGCCATGGCTATTCCGAGGGTCGCCGCATCCTTAATAATTTCAGGCGTAAGCTGCGACGCGTGCTCAATTCTGAATAGAGGCTTTCTTTCTCTTGGTTCACTCAAGACCTCTCGAAATACATCCACCACAATTCGATTGGATTTATCACCAATACTGTGGCAAATAACTTGAAAGCCGAGGTTGGAGGTTTCTTTGGCAAGCCTGAACAATTCCTCTCTCTTAATAACCATAAACCCACAGTTGCCATTTACAGAATCACTAAATGGTTCAAAAAGATGGGCAGTTGAGGAGCCAAACGTTCCATCCGCAAATATTTTTATTCCGCCGATAACGAACCTATCTTTCTTCTCACTCAGACTGAGAAAACTTTTTTGCAGGCGCGGCAAGGTCTTGGGCTTATCGGTAATTACGTAAAATACGAAATCTTGCTCTATTAAGCATTCTTTTATAAGTGCTTGGATCAAGGGCAGTTCCATGGTACCCGCTTTTCCTGCGGGACCGCTCTCACCGGCTTGTATTACTCCTCCGCAAGTTGTGATGCCTAATTTGGATAATTCCTTGGACATTTCTTTGCTTGCTTCTTTGAGATCGCCGATGCTAGGAATCGGAATCAGTTTCACTACATACTCAAGCGCCCCTTCTGTAAAAATGCCCGTAGGATTCCCATCCGCGTCTAATCGAATCTCTCCCGACTCTGGCGTCTTCTCTCTGGCATTGCTTTTATCGATGCCTATTCGCTTCAATACAACCGAATTCACCGTGCAAATATGCCCATCATGGCGAAAAATGACTACCGGTCTATTCGGCACAAAGGAATCTAAATCGTATCGTGTTGGAAACCGCTGCTCCTCTGGACGGTCAAATAAATCCTCCATTAAATCGGTCCCTAAAATCCATTTCTCAGGCTCACTGAGCTGGTCTTCGTTTTGGAGAAGAGTCCTCAGTTCCGCATAACTTTTCACTTTCGATAGGTTGAGTTGCGTCTTAAAATATACGTAGAGCCCAGGATGCATATGCACATCAATAAATCCCGGCACTATACAGGCGCCATTGAGGTTCATTTCTCGCACTTTTAGGTCTTTACTGGATTCCGCCCTATGGTTCTCGATGAAGTGCTTGATGTCGGATCGGACTCGTTCCTTCGTCCCAATGGCGATGATCTTCTCCTGGAAAATCGCCATCGCCTCGGCTTTAGAATTATCTTGATCGACCGTGAGAATCGTGCAGTTGAAAAAAAACTCGATGACTGGATCAAACATTAACTTAATCACCTGTACAATAGAAAGAACAACAAGTTTTAGAATTTCGATGAACAAATTACATATTGTGAGAATATAATTAAATCGAATGGGTTGATATAATGAAGTCAAGTAGAATTGCAGAATCCACTTTAAAAAAGTTAGAGCAAATAAGGGAAGAGGAAAATTATACTGATATAAATGAAATAATAGACTAATTATTAATCCTCCGTAATAAAATTAGATCACGAAGCGCGCAAAGACTTTTTAGAGAGAAATTGAAAGAAAATCATCTAGATATTTCTGATTTTATAGATGATGACGATTTGAAAGTCATTTCAATAAAAGAATAGAACTTTAAGAACTATTCAATTTTCTTCAAGAAATAGGGGTTAATAATAATTTATCTATCATACTGACTTACCTATTTGAATAGTTGGCTTTGTGGCATATTTCGCTAGTGCCTTCTCGTCCAATTTCACACCCCATCCGGGGCCGTTGGGCACCTTCGCCAGCCCCTTCTCATAATTTAATGGGGTAATGATAAGATCATCTTCATACATCACTTGCCCAAACAGCTCGATCGCATGTCCCAGAGAATGGTATTTCGCCGCAGCTAAATGGATATGCATAGCGGAGGCGATCCCTAAAGGCTGATTGTGAATTATAGTCTGCATCCCGCGTTGTTCCGCGTAAGCAATGGCTTTCAACGCGTTCGTCACGCCTCCCGGGCGTTCAGAATTAACTCCCAGAACGCCGATCGCTTGTAATTCGATTAAAGTACCTAAATCTTGCAGCGAGAAGAAGCTCTCATGAGCCATTAAAGGCGTATTCACGTGCTTCTGGACATAAGCCATCCCCAAAAAATTATCCGCCTGAACCGGCTGTTCTGCAACGTCTATGCCGAATTGCTCAATTGCTTTAATCGCCCGAATGGCATCGGTAGGACTATAAGCTTGATTATAATCTACTCGCAACCGAGCTGATTGCCCTAAGGCCTCGCGAATACTTTCAGAGACCTTTACATCCTCATTAATCCCTGTTCCAAGCTTATATCTAATAGTTTCAAACCCCTGTTTCTGGAACATCTTTGCAAGCATCACCATCGTTTCTATATCTGCTTGAGGCACAAGTGCTGCGAGCTCTATCTCCTCCACGGTCCGTCCCCCTATCAAATCGCAAACGGGGCGTCCGGTTATCTGTCCCATCAGATCATAGCACGCCATATCGCAGAGCCCTTTAGCCACTTCATTGCGAGCCACATTCCTATTCATCCTATATAAGATCCGTTCCACATTGAAAGGGCTCTCTCCTAAGATGTAGATAGACAATGCTGATTTAATGACCTCGATTATTTCAATGGGCGATACACCCGTTTCGGGATACCAGACGAATGATTCCCCTAACCCATATTGCCCATTATCACATAGGAGCTTACATACGACGCAATCGGCACCTAACCATTCTTCTTCCGCCTTTATAGCCATTCCCAGACCCGTCTCGCTCTTTGCCATCGTCTGTTTTATTAATTCCTTAAATGGCACATGAACCGGCGTCAATTCCATCCCAATAATCTTATAACTCAAAGTTAAACCACCACAAATTTCTATTATTAGAATTCTATTATAAAAATTAGTATCGAATGAAAGGATCTAATTCTGATGCAAGAAAAACTTACAAATTCTTTGAACAAGAGAAAGCTACCTTCGAAGAGTAATTTTTTGCCTAAATATAATTAAATACCTCATTCAATACTTCAATTAAAAACACTATTTTTCCCTAAAAAGTAATAAATTAAAACAATTTCGGGATGATTTTAGTGACGGAAGAAGATCAACCCAAATACACGAGGATTATTGTATGCACAGCGCTTGTCATAGGCGTCATCGTCGTTGCTCTAGTTTTACACGCTATACTCTGGGACTATGCGGGCTGGAGTTATGACTCTGAATATTATGGGGAACGCTTCTTAATGACCACGTGGGGAATTGTTATTCCCGCTATAGTAATGACAATAGCCATTATTGGCACAAAAATTCATGAAAAATCGAAGTATATTGATTTAATTTTCGGGATTGCTATTACAGTACTCGCCGCATTAGCAACACTAGTTTCAGCCTTGCGACTCCCCTCCAATATATTTGAACTCATTGCTCCCCCTTCAGCAATTGGCTTCTATATTGGATTCACTATCATTTCTACAGTCTGTCTAGCCCTCGCCATAATCATTTTAGTTAGCGGGATCAAGTTGATAACCTATTACACAAGTCACAATCCTTAAAAATTCCATTTTTTCTTTTTTTTAAATGCGGTTGCAGCTGATCAATCTGGGGCCTTCGGTTTTGGCACGTCCGCCAAGGGGCTCTCTTCTAGCGCTTCTTCTGTATCCGTAAGCTGCTTCGTAATAAAGGAAAGCACCCCTGCTTTAGGGAGTAGACCTACCTTGGATTTTACCAGAGGTGTTGGCCATTGGTTCAAGAAGGCCATCTGCCCTAATTCCAATCGAGGTGACGGTTTTGGGTATTCTGAATAATAGCCCAATAATATTAATCCTATCAATTTAAAGGATTGTGGAATTTTCAGGAGGCTGCGTACCACTTCTCTTTCGAATGCCCCAATCCAACATGTGCCGATCTTTAATGAATATGCTTCTAACAACATATTTTGAATTGCCGCGCCGACTTCTTCTACCCATGTGGTTGAGTCTAAACAAACGACTATCATTGCTGCCGCTTGTGCCGCATGCTTCTGCTTGAGAAAAATGATTCTCGCATTCTCGGCAATTTTCTTCAACAGGGCTTCATCCGTAACTACCACGAATCGCGTTCTTTGCCGATTCGCCGCCGTTGGAGCCCACCGCGCGGCTTCCACAATCTTTATCAAATCCTCGAAGGGGATCGACTCTGAGGTGAAATTCCGAATGCTTCTCCTATATAAGATCGCTTCATTTACCTGCATCGTACTCACCAATTTTTCTTCTTAAATAACTCATTTATATGAGATGTAAAGTTGTGTAATTAAATTATGTCTATTGAAAAAAAGGAGCAAATAAAATGACTACAGAAAATCCGTCGAAATTAGGGAAGTTGCTACTCTTCTCAATCCTAATACTCATAATACAAATAGTCGCAGCAATTATGCATGGTATATGGTGGGGTATCGGTCTAAACTTTATCATAAATCGAACCACCATAATTACTTTTGCTGCCATATTGCTCGTAACAGCCATTGTTGGTCCGCGGGTTATTGAAAAACAGAAGTTTGTTCCGTTAATTATTGGCATTATGATTGCAGCATTGAGTGCACTTTTAATTATCTATGTCTTAGATCCTCTGATTCATAATATTGAAGCCATCGCTACCACTCCATCTCTGGCCCCCTTGTTCTATATAATATACATCATATTGATTGTAATACATTGTGTTTCTATTGCGCTAGCCGTCATCATCCTAATCCGAGGAATTCGCTTAATAATAGACTACACACGTCAACCTTCCTAAACTCTAAATCTCCCTTTTTTTTTATTTCAAGAGTAGATTACGATTTTTCAATCGAAACACCACATCTAATATTTTTTAAGATATAAAGGAATAATTATAGTATCTAATTGGAAGTGAGAAAATGATAATTCTATGTGTAACTATATTTGTAAAACCCGAATCCGAAGTTCAAGAGGCTTTTATCAAGGCGACTCTCGAAAATGCTCGGAATACGCGAAAAGAGCCTATGAACATTCGATTCGATGTGTTACAATGTAACGATGATCCTAACAAGTTTTTCTTGTACGAAGTGTACCGTGAAGGCGGCGTGGATGCTCATAAGGCAACCGCGCACTATAAGAAATGGCGAGAGACCGTCGAGAAGATGATGGCGCACCCACGGCAAGGGGTTCAACATAAAAATCTCTTCCCCGAATCAGAGGATGGCTTTAAATCGAAATAGGACTTATGAAAAAAACATAGGAGAAAAAAAGGATAATACGAGATGAGTTGAATGAATCCCCGTGAAAGTATTCCTTATAATAAAGCGGTATTTATGAATACACATAATTCTTATGCACCCAAAATCAAGGCATCAATAGAATCGCAATTAGACCAAGAAATACGCGGTATTGAGCTTGATATTCATAATCCCCACGTAGAGCACCTCCAGCGTTTCTCGATAGGCCATTTAACAGCCGGAGAGGATGTCTATCATAAAGAAGACAATCCGAAAACTGATTTTTTTGATGATTGGCTTCAGATTATCAAGCGATGGTCTGATAAAAATGCCAACCATGAACCAATTACCCTGTTCGTGGATATTAAAAGTGAATTAGTAGAGAAATCTCCCGATAAAGAGCTTATCTTATTAAACAAGACAATAGCAAATGTTCTTAATCGCGATAAACTCTACGTGCCTTCAGACCTGACCCAATTTAATAATAATCAACGCTTGGGGCTAAAATGGCCTCCCCTGGCGGAGCTGCGGAATAAAATAATTGTCGTTCTTACAGGTAATGGGCAGTCAAAATGGCGTTACTGGAAAACACTTTCTCACCAAGATGTGAATTGCTTTGTTGCATATACGTACCCGGATGACAATGAAGAGGATTATACCAAAGAGATGTTGCAGGAAGTGAAGTTCATCAATGCTGAGGCACACGAGTGGGAATGGACGAATCCTCATTTGAAGGACGGTAAAATCGTTCGTTTTTTTTCGTATAACCCCCGAAAAAGTACAATTAGACGACGCATAAAATACCCCTTGGATCGCTGGCCGGAGGCGTTGTGCAATTTCCCTGCTACGGATTATCCATTTAAGTATTCAAGGCGGAATCCTGATTGGTATCAAGAAACCGCCAAGATACTACAAAGTAGATTATCGGAGAACAGAAAGTAGTCAAAACAAAGTGAGATAGATCAGAATTATGATCATAAAATGTGAAATGTGCGGTAAGTCAGAGGAATTCCCGAAGAAAAGCGTGAGATTATACGCGAAGTGGCTTGAAATTGAGCCAGACAAGTTCATCTGCCGGGATTGTGAGCAAACCCATGTGTGGCCCAATATTATTCAGTTCAAATTAATTAATCCCTATCGATCCCTAAAAGAATTACCGTCTAAAGAGAAAAAAGAAAGTTAAATTTTTCTAATCGCTCTCTAAATTCACCGTTCTTTCAAAATGTGCCAATTCGAGTAAAAATTGGAGCGCCTCTGTAATATTTTTTATGATTTTCGGACCTAAATGGTGAAAAATTTCGATGGATTTCGGAAAAGTTATTCTGATTTTCCCTTGTAAAAACATCGGCACATCGTTCCTTCCATCGCCAATGACGGCGGTGTCCTCCATTGAAATGTTCAATTCATGCTGAATATGTTTTAGCGCGATCCCTTTATCAATATTGAGTGGTAGGATGTCCAACGCTCCCACGGTCTTAAAATTTTTCAAATGCTTTATTCGTTCATCTGCAAAGACGCGATCAATGAACTCATATACTTTCTTGATGTTATTGTCTCTGCCGAATACGCTTAAACTCACCTGGTTAGGCTGAATCCAAATCCTTTCCCCGAATTCCGCGAGCATTAGTTTGCGTATTTTATTTAATTCCTCGGCTGCCAATGAAGTCATTTCTAATATCATGGGGTTATACGGGGGAAACTCCTGATTATAATAAATAACGCCTCCATTATCTCCGGCGAGGATGATATTCTTCAGTCCGCTCTGGCGAATTAGTCCCGAAAGATACGGCGCCGGTTTTCCAGACATCAGAACCAGTTTTATGCCCTCTCCTTGCAATTGCAGGAGACACTCTACGGTTTCTGGTAAGATAGGTTGTCCAATTTCTGCAATTGTATCATCTAGATCCATAGCGATTAACTTAAGCATTTTAAATTCAATCCTGAACACTCGCTTTATTTGATGTAATTCTCTTCAATTTCCTTAATGTGCAAAAAATCTTCAATTTTGGGGTGATTCCACGCCCCCTTAAGCATTGTACAAAGCGCTGCATACGTATTGGAAAATGTGAGAGCACTTTTCAATTCTTTTTCCGTTAAGCTATTAAGATTTCGTAATTTCTGTAATTTATGAAGCGTATAGAGAAGTGACCCGAAAAAAGCATCTCCTGCGCCAACTGTACTCTTCGTAGCAACTTTATACACCTCGAGTTTCATATCGAATTGCACCTTATGGCTTTGAATTAAGAGCACTCGACTGCCTTTCTCCCCTAAGGTCACCGCGATCAGTTTCGGATTGAGTATGGTGTAAATATCCCGCAAGGCCTCCTCCAAAGACGGGGTTTTCCGGGTTGGGTTCAGATGCTGCCCCAGTTGCAACGCTTCATCAGAGCCTACTTTTAAAATATCCACATCCCTCAGGGCCCGCTCCGCTAAGTTCCACATCTCCGCTTCCTTGTTCTTCCAAAGATCCTTCCGAAAGTTCACATCGCACGAAATGGCACAATGCCCTTTCGCCAAGGAAATCGCCTCGAACGTCGTGCTTCGTGAAGGCTCCATCAATAACGTAACGCTTCCAAAATTCAATACATCAGCACTTTGAATATATTGGGTGTTCAAATCGTTGCTTTTTATGAAATTATACGCGACATTGGTATATAGAGTAAAATTCGGTTTCGCCTTCTTCAGCTCCACGAACACGACGCCGGTATGATGCTCACTATCTCTCGTTATTTGACTTACGTCCACGCCCTTGGTTCTTAAAGTTTCTATCAGGAAATCCCCAAAAGGATCGGCGCCCACCCGCGATATTAACCCTGATTTCGCTCCAAGCACACTGGCGGCTACCACCACATTGGTAGGAGCGCCTCCCGGAAATTTTACGAAAGAAGAAACCTCTTTTAGATTGATATTTTCTTCATTTGCAATAAAATCAATCAATACTTCTCCAATACTCACTATCGCCGGCATTGATCTCGCATCTTTATTTTTATTATTCAATGTAAAATGCGGTTTTATAAAAATTCCTTGAGCGCCATTTCTAAAAAAGTCTCTATATTTCGAGAGAAATAGAAAAAAAAGAGAAAATAGTTTAAAATAATTTAAGCGTATTTGTATTTGGTGAGGAGCAAATAGACGATCCCTATTGCAGAAACGACGACGGCGCCAATTTCGATCCATTGAATGATACTAGGCATTATTGCAGGCATTGCACTTAAAATCGTTATGAAATCTATGAGATATGTCACGATAACGACTGAAAGTACCACGAGTGAAATGCCCCAGCCCCATTCTTGATCTTTAATGAGACCGATTCCGCCGATGAAGCCCCATGCTCCAATGATGATGCTCATCCAGCCAGTTGTTGAAGCAAGCAGCGCTAGTTCAGGATCAATACCGCCGAGAATCACGCCTAAGGGATTCCACCCCATAACGTTCATTATGCCTGTTATGACAATGAATGCGCCAGCGATTATTAAAAGTAAGCCATAGATCCATGATCCGCCTTCGCCTTTACTTGATCCGCCTTTTTGTGGTTTTTCTGACATAATTTATACCTTCAATTTTTATAGTTTTATACAATGCTAATTTTAGTTATAATTAGCTGCATTTAAGTAATAAGCTTATTGGATTTAAATTTTTTTCTAGATTTTTCGTTAAGGTGGTAGGGGGGAGACAAGCATGGAAAGTTAGCAATAAATAGATTAGTTTCTATCATAAACTTAGGGATCTAACCCGTTTTGAAAATTTACACGGCTCGATTATAAGTGTTTATGAGTAATTAATCTCAATATTGTACTGGATTGTATTGGATGTAGGGAGGATACTTTGATTTTGCTAATATATAAAAAACGGAATTTTTTTGTTAAAAAATCTATAAAATAGAAATTTCAAATTTTTCATTAAATTCGCAGGGATTGGAATACAACCAAACAAAAAAAGAATTTAATTTGTTTTTTCTATCACTTTACGGATTTCTTTTAAGTTTATATTGATCTCCTTAAGCACTTCAAGTTCTTCTCCTTTTTTCTCGGTAGAAAATCCCATACTCAAGCCCTCTCGTTTATATCCAAGTTTGGGAAGAATTTGCTGAATTAAGGACTCTGGGTCTCGAATGCCTGAGATCATGCCTTCCGCGGTCTGACTTGGGGATTTTGCCACAGCCGATGATCCAGCTGTTTCAATCATGAGGGTGGCTATGCCGAATCGTCTCTGGATGAAGCCTCTTAAAATATTGAGATTTTGAATCCTTCCATAAGGGATATGCCTCTCATTTTTCGTGATGACACCCTCCCGAATGAGTATTCCTTCATCTAGTAATTCGAACTGGAATGACTCATAATAGCGATTTATCCACCAGATTACAAGGCTAATGACCAGGAAAGTCACTCCTAAGAAGAACCCCAAGCACAGATAAAACCCTATTGTGATTTCACTATATGTTATTGATAAGATACCCATTATAATCGTTGCTGGTAGCATCCATGATATCCAAAACAGGATTAAACCTAATAGCAATTTTATTTTCTGCACACTTTTATATTTTATATCTAAACCTTGTGGCATTTTATAACCTCCAATCGTTAAATGCCATAAATAAGTGTAGTTTTTATGATCTTAATAGGGTTTAACATAAAAAACATAAATTTGCTCGAAAATACTCAAAAAAGCCACGGCATTACTTTAACGTGAAGCCTTGTCCGTTTGTAATACTTCTGTTAAGATTTTGGTAAGTGCCGTCTCATCAAGTTCAACCGGATTATAACGAATGCTGGAGGATTTCTTAACTTTTGTGATTAGATCGGGGATATCCGTTTCTTTCAACCCAAATTTTGATAATGCTGGAATTTTCAAATTTTTGGTCAAATTGCGTAAAGCCTGGACCAGGGCTCGATGGGACTCTGCGGGATATCTGTAAGTTTTCGATGTTATAAGTTCGCCAAGTCTCATGTATTTTACGAGCGCAGGAGAATTGGGCGCCTTCGCTTTCAGGCTTTGGATATTCTGATCCACTACTGCCGCCAATAAAGCTGCACACGCAACACCATGTGGAATACTGGCACCGAGTGGGGACGCAAATCCGTGCACTGCGCCCAAACCTGCATTTGCCAAACAAATTCCGCTCAATAAAGAAGCTAATGCCATATCTTCCCTTGCTGCAAGGTTATCCCCGTGCTTATAGACAATTTCAAGTGAATTTACCGCCTTTTGAATGCCCAATACTGCCAGCGCATCCGTTATGGGTTGCGATTTATTGGAGGTATATGCTTCGATTAATTGAGTCAGGGCATCAAGTCCGGTGGAAGCAGTGACGTTTGCTGGCACTGATAATGTAAGCGAGGGATCAATGATCGCGATTTTCGATACCAGAAAGGGGGATCGAATGCTGGCCTTGTATTTTTCTTTTTCTGAAAGTATTACCGCATTTTTTGTTACCTCTGAGCCAGTTCCCGCGGTAGTTGGAATAGCAATATAGGGCAATGCTGGTTTTTTAATAGGAATCCCCCTCCCTACTACCTCCATATAGTCAGAGGCAACGCCTCCATTTGTAAGGATACCCGCAATAGCTTTACCCGCATCCAAAGCACTACCCCCTCCGATACCAATGACTATCTCTGCTTTGAACTCCAGTCCCACTGATACGCCTTGATCAACAACATCTGTCGTCGGCTCACTTTTAACTATGAGGGAGCAATATTCGAAACTATTTTTTATTAGATTTTCCTCAAGCTGCGCCGTTTTCAATGCCTGTTGATCAGCTACCAGAAGGACACGTGACCCAAAAGGGCGAATGTGCATTTGGATATTCTGAATTTGTCCCGAACCAAAAAAAATCTGGGGTAACAAAGCCAATTCGAACTGCATTTACCTAGCCTCTATTTAATTGTAGAACTTTCCTAAGCACAATCTTTTATTTTGGTTTTTTCATTTATTAATTTTTAACATAGACCTCGAGAAGAAACAGCTAGCAGGCTTGTTCTGATCCATTGAAATTGAAGTGGGCACATGAACGCCGAAAAACAAAGACCTTATCTCAAATGGGTCGTGAAATTCAAGGTTAAAGAAGAGTACTTGAATGTACTCGTAGATTTAAAGGATACTAACTTATTTCAGAAAAAATATCCCGTATTCAAAACGAAATTAGCGGAAGATCTCCTCAATTTTAAAATTTCGCATTATTTTCATATAAAACGGGAGGAACAAGATGCTGATATCAGGGATGTAACTGGAAAATCAGTCCCTCTTGGTTCTTGTATTTTCCTTATGGGTGTTTCGAAGGACCTTGGGATTTGCAAGATGCTTTTTTTCCCCCAACCCGAAGAGCGCCTCGTTTTAGTGGCATTAGACGAGGTTTGGATAAAGGTACTAGAATCCATGGAAGAATCGCAACGAATGACCACGCTAACGAATGTCGCGGCATCCTTCATTACCAACCCCAGCATATGGTCTCAAGTTTATTTACTTTATTAGTAGGGGGCAATTTACGATTTTTCCCAATCCTCAGAATGAGTACAAGTCCTAGGCTTCCCCAGAACGTTCTAAAACCAATTTTTCCGGAGGTTTCGCTTCTTTTACTTCCTCTTTCTCCTCCTCTATTTTGGGGAGCCGTCTCAGTTTTAAGATAGTCCCAATAGTCGGAAACAGGAGGACCAAGGGGAGCGCAATCACGATGACCGCGGCAATGGTTAGGCTTTCGAGATAATGGGGGATCGGGCTTGGAATTATTGCAAAGACGTTAAAGAAAATGAGGGGGCTAAAACAGAGGAAAATAATTAGAAAAATTATCAATACGCGATATCCGGTTCCTTTCAAGGATGCCTTAGCTAACTTTTCAGAGGAGGGCAAAGACCCTTTAGCCGTCAAGCTGTTTCTTGCTTCGGGATCCTTTATATAGAGCTCTTCTAAATAGGATTGTAAATGCTGGAAATCTCTTAAACTCGCCGCTCTTGCTTGTGCCTCTTTATCATACACCCCCCTGTCAATTACTTCTCGCATGAAATCAAATGCTTCGGAGCTGAAGAATCGGCGAATCGAGATCGAATGCAGTTCTGCCCTTGCTTGTAATGCTTCGGTGCGTTGTTGACCCAACTTTTCTAATTGTTCCAATTGCGCCGTAATAGCTTTTTCTCTTTCCAAAGCAGGTTTGGAGACTGCGTAATTATAAGCCGTCAAATACGTAATTTCCAGGAAGAGGAAGGTGAAAAAGGCTGCGAGGAATATAGGATTCGTGATAAACGCGATAAAATTCATATTAATTATTGAATCTGATAGCGAATCAAAATAGAAAGAGGGAATAGAAGCGAAGAGTCCGGTTGAAGTATAGCTAACCACTAAGATTAAGAAAGCAAAGGAAAAATAAAAAATCGCCCGGGAATTCTTCTTGAATAAATTGGTAAATGCTTTCTTCAGAAGTAAAACTCCGAAGAGCGTAAATAAAATAGTCCAAATCATGGTAAACATGCCCCCGAGTGCCAGCTCCGCTGGGCTGAGATAATGTGCGTACTGCGTTAAGGTGACTAAAATTAACATTCCCACCATAAAGAGAAACGCCCGAAACGACCATTCGGTATTACAATTCTTCACAAAAAGAATCATGGAAATTACAGCCACAATGATGCAGAGCTCAAACCCGAAGTAGTAAATGGAAACCAAATAATTATCCCAAAAATAGGTCCAATTAAATGGAAATGCGGCCGCCCCGCCTGTGAATAGATGCCCCACTATTCCAAAAGTATACATAAAGAAATAAACGAACGCGTTCCCTATGTTGATTTCAGGATCGCCCATTGTAAATGGATAGGGAAGAGGATCGAGGGTTCCTGGGGTTACAGGCTGCCATGGATAAAACAGGATAATGCTCAATAACCAGTACATGGCGAAAATGAATGCCACAATCGTGATCCCGCGAAGCACATGGATGAGCATTTTCATGGTCTCTACCCACTATATGAGTCCTTTCCCACCTTTCTTTTTTGCGTTTAGATACTCTGTAATAACCGTTGGGAAGTAATCCTGTGGGGAGACATCGATGGCATTTATTTCCATTTTGCCAATCTGCTTCCTTAGATCTGTACGCCGTTCCCAAAGTTCCTCCGAGATAGCTTCGAGTAGTGCCAAATCTGCCGTTTTCAGTTTCGGCCCTGCTTCAAAAAATGGACCGAAGGGCGTGATGAGAATTACTTCATTTTCATATGAACGTGCCAACATGAGCGCTTGCAGGAAATACTGAGAAGTTTCCTCCATGTCTGTTAAAATAAAGAAGAAGGAATCTTTTTTCATGCGCTTTACGACATAATCGACAGCGCCATAGAGATTCTTCTTCCCTGACCCTTCCACTCGTGCCAACACCTCTAAGACCCTAAAAAATTGGCCCTCACTGCCTTTCGGCTCTATATAATAATGCAAGCGGTCAGAGAAAACAATTAGCCCAACTTGATCTCGGCGTTCAAGGGCAAGGTGTGTCAATAATAACGTAGCTCTAATCGAATACTCCAACTTATTATTATATTTACTTCCGCTGACCATTGATGACGAAGCGTCTAAAAAGATCATCACGCGAATATTTTTTTCCGATTCATATTCACGGATCATCAACCCTCCGCTGCGTGCGGATGCTTTCCAATCAATCCGCCTGTATTCATCGCCGGAAATATATGGACGAATTCCATAAAAATCTGACCCCATCCCTTTCTGCCGGGTCCGATGCGCCCCATACACCATCCCTTCTCGGCGCCGCGTCGCAAAGCTTTTCATGCGGCGGACATCTTCATAGGTCGGATAGACCAATAAGGTCGTGTATTCATCTAATTGCTTCTCTTCAAAAATGAAGCCGGCGCGATCTTTAATGATTACCCGACAGGGTCCTAGGCGATATTCACCGCGCTGCTTTGGTTGTAGAATGTAAGAAAATGTGAGCGTACTTCTCGCATCGATACGAGTACCGATCTGATTCTCCCCAAGCGCCATTTTAAAGGCACCCTCCCCCGGAAATATGTCATGAATCTCGAGATACTCAATGGTACTCGAACCTTTGTTTTGAATACTGATTTTAATATGAACAAAATCATCCACGAAGGTTTTAGATTTATCCAGAGTTCGCTGAATTTGGATATCCTTCATTTGCACCGACGCTTGGAATCCAGGATAGCTGACCACCGCCATAAATAGGAGTGCAATTCCTAAAATGGCTAAATAGTAGTTTGTAAAGGCAGAGCCCCAAAACAAAAAGAAAATGCCAGCAAGGACGAAAGTGCGTCCTCGGTTTGTAAGCATTCAACTATCACTGCCTAAATTGGAGATCGCTGTTCCTCTAAAATCGTAGTAACCAATCTTGGGACAGAAACTCCGCCCATTTCTGCTTCAGGCTTTAAAATTAAACGATGATAGAGCCCGTGCAAGGTTAGTGCTTTTATGTCATCCGGGGTAACGAAGTCACGCCCGAGAATCGCTGCCCGTGCTTTCGCACAGGTCAAGAGGACGATCGAAGCCCTGGGGCTGCCTCCCAACAAAACTTGCGGATCCTTCCTAGTTCTAATGACGATATCCTTTATATATTCCATCAAATCTCTATCCACGTGTATATGCCGAACCCCATTCTGCATTCTCACCAAGATTTCCGGATTTGTAATAACATCCAGTTTCACATCGACAGGAGAATCCTTGCGGCTGATGATCTCGACTTCTTCTTGGTCCGTCGGGTATCCTACGATTAATTTAAAGAGAAATCGATCCACTTGCGCTTCCGGTAAAGGATAAGTCCCCTCCAATTCGATTGGATTCTGCGTGGCCATAACAAGAAATGGACGGTCCAACTTATGGGTCGTCCCCTCTAGAGTAACCTGCCGTTCTTGCATGCACTCTAGTAACGCAGCCTGCGTTTTTGGTGGCGCTCGATTGATCTCATCTGCTAAAACAACGTTCGCAAAAATCGGTCCCTTCTTCAGTTTGAAGGTCCCTGAATCTTGGTCAAAAATGTTAGTGCCCGTGATATCGGCGGGCAACATATCCGGTGTAAATTGAATGCGATTAAACGAACAACCGAGCACCTGCGCGAATGCGTTCGCCATGTAAGTTTTGGCAACGCCCGGTACTCCTTCTAATAGCACATGACCATCAGCTAGTAAGGCGATAAATACATTCTGCATGACTTCGCCTTTCCCCACAACCACCTTTCTGATCTCTGTCAAGACATTCTGGCATACATCCCGAATTTCATTCACGCTCATTGCGTCACTCATTTACTTAACTCCTTTTTTATTTTCCCATTCTTCTTCGTAAATACTTTAACTGATAATACGTTCCCTAATTATTAAGCCTTTCTAAACGAGTTATCACATCATACCCGCTGTGACACTTTCCCTTGCTGTGGGAGTCGCGAGATCCGCTATCCACCGCATCTCCAAGAATATTTTTAAGAACTCCTCTTCAAAAGCAATAATTTTCCCTTTTTCTACTTCTTCCAGCGTTTCAAAGGCTTTGACAAGACGTTTTTCATCCACTTCTCCCTCAGGATAGCTCTTCAGGATGCCATTAATTACTTCATCCACGTCAAAGCCCTTCATTTGCAGAACCTGCGCAAGCGTACGTTTTAACCGCCGATATAAGAGGATTATCGCTTTATCATAGCGGTGCCTCAACTTGAACCAATCCAAGCGCTTTCTATAGAGCGATTCACCTTCCCGTTTCACTTTGCTTAACGGAATTTTCTCTGGTTTCTCCGCCTCTGGGATGAACCGCTTCACCAATCTGAACGCCATGTAGGGGCCGAACGGGGCGAAGAACCAACTGAGTAACACGAAATCCTCCATGGCAATGATCAGTCCAAAGTAGAAACTGGCACTATAGCCGTATTTCACCTGGTGCGCTTCATCAAACACAACTTTCCAGGTTTGATCGCCTCCTGTCAGCGAATTAATCAGCGCCGCCGCAAAGGCCCGATTCTGATACGCTGGTTGCATTAACTTATTGGTGAAGATATCCGGGTCACTGATTAGGATCAAATTCCCGGTCGCCGATACCGCAGTGACCGCATAGGATCCCGTGGATTCGCCAGGATCCTGCTGCAGGTTCTTGTTGGCATCCAGCCACACATCCGCACTGGTATAATCGATTAATGAGAACGGACTTGCGGTGCCTCCGAGAGGACTGGCGGTCCAAAATTGTACATCGTAGGTCGATCCTGCGAGGCTGATTGACACAGTAATCGCTGCTGCGCTTGAGCCTCCAGCGCCGCGACAAAGATAGCCATTTTGAAAAGGAAGATCAAATGGATTAACATAGATTTGCCCGTTTATGACTTGAAAGAACCCTAAAAAGAATAACCCTTCATTCGCCGTTCCATCATCTTGGAGCATGACTACTATGCCGCCTGCTGCCAGAAAATTGCTCAATTGCATCATTTCTGTGGGAAAGAATAATGCTTTCGGTCCGATAATGAATAAAACGGTATGATTCATCGGATAATCTGCCGGCAATTTTGATAGTTCGGCGTAGGATGAGATGATCCCGGTAGTCTCGTAGCCCATAGATTCGAAATCCTGTCGCAGTATAGAACAACCTTCATCGGTCTCATTATAAACGGAATAGGGTTGGGTCGTAACATTCCCGAACTGGAAAATGGTTAAAAAGATGGGGAGCATGAAAAAAATAAATATGATAATCAGAAAAATGGCGCCTTTATTCAAGTTTTTTTTCTCTTTATACACCAACTGTGGCTTAGCCCTTCCTTTTACTGGCACGGGTGTGAGAATTTTATCGACTTGAGTAAAGCCCTTATAGAGCGCATAGACGCCCAAGAAAATAAACAAAACTCCTACTAATGGGAGCAACCCCATGCCCCGAAAAACGACAAAGGTCAGAATGAACCCCAGAATGAGTAAAATAATTCCTGCCCAAATTTTTCCGCGTCCTTGCTTCTGCAGAAGCGGCTTCTTAACGGCTTCTGGCGGGGTTCGCTGCGGGGGTTTAGCTACCTTCTGTGGCGGTGGAGGCGGCGGGCTCGGGGGTTCCTTGGTCTGAGGCGGGCTTTTAGGCGGAGGAGGCGGGCTCTTTGACAACCTCTTTTGGACCTCCCATAATTAAATTATTCAGTTGTTCAAATAGTTTGAATGCTTCATTATAGGTATTCGCCGTCATTTCCTGCTGGCCAAAGCGTGCCTCTTCGTAGAATGTTGTGAAAGGATAGATTAATGCCGGGGGTATCTTCACTTTTTTGACCATATCCATGGCAAATTCCCGCGCTGTTTGACTCGGATGCCGCTGTATATTTTGATAGCCTTGAACTATCTGTAAATAATTGTAATAGGCATAAATAACTGCCTCACGAAAGCGATTGCCTTGTTGTAGGGCTGCTAGCTTGCTCTTTACAAACTCTAAGTTGATTCCTTCAAACTTTACTCGCTTCTCTTTCTTACGACGCTCGCGCTTAGCTACAAATGAATAACTTAAGTATAGCACAATGATACCCGCAACTGCTGCGATGATCCATGGTAAATATTGCATGAACATTTCACCTAAATTGGGAGGTAAGATAGTATATACTGTAATCTCTTCCGACGTATATATGTTATTCGCTATAAACTGGACGAAAATTGTTGTATTTCCTATATAGGAGGGTACTGTGATTTCAATGCCGAATGCTCCATTGGAATCCGTCGTGCCCGCGCCCAGAAGGCTTCCATTATAATAAACGAGCACTTGCCTATTAAAGATTACACGATTCGATTCATTATCTCTTAGCATGCCGCTCACCGTCACCCGAGTTCCGGTATTCAGCGTAATGTTCTCGTCGATCCCAAAACCTGCAATATGTGTAATGCTAACCTCTGCCCCTTTGGGTACATTTTGCCAAAGCTGGGCGGAAGAAGGATAAGTTACCGCCGAACCATTATGTAATAGAACTAAATTATCAAGTCCCACCTGATCGGGATCATTTGGGATCGGTATATTCCAAGAAATTGTACCGCCAGCTACGGTTTCTCTATGAACCTCTGTCCCGTTCACTAGCAAAATGACTTCACCATTAATATTTTGACCATTATTATCCACCAATCGTCCGGAGACCGTAATCGCCTCCCCAACTAGCCCTGTGCGATCGACCGCAAAATTCAGGATACTCGTTGTCGTATTCACCTTGACATAGGCGGGTTTCTCATAATTCAGGACAAATGAAGTATTGGTAAAACTAGCATTGACCTTATAGAGTGCGTTTACGGGAAAAGTCGCAGACACAATGAAGCTCTTAGAAAAATATCCAGTCCCATTGGTTATCGCATATACAGGGGCGTTGGCACTATCCAGCACCGTGATCCCACCGAATTTGATATTGACTCGCTCATTAGGTATCGTGTTATTGTGCTTCTCGACCACCCGCCCACTAAGCGATAAAAGAGTCTGCCCTCGTAACGCGGCGCTGGGCGTAATACTATTAATGGTTACATTTACAGCCCAATAGACCGGGGGATCCGCAGCGGTTGAGGCATTTAAGATAAATGAGTTCATGACCGACCCCGCTGAGAAATTCACCTTAATAATCACATCACCGGTCGGCTCAAATTGCGGAATAACATATGTAATGTTATAATACCCATTACTTTGGCTTGTTGCACTTCCAATGGTCTTTGTAACGCCCGCTCTGGTCCACCATGCACGCATTTGCTGCCCACTGTAGCCGCTTGAGTTGTCAAACAACAGATATCCGGTGATATAGACAGGATCACCGGCGATCATGGGTATTGGCGTCACCACCCGCCCGACCGCTGACACGCTCGGCGTTTTTGTGAGATATGTCGCCGCAACGATTCTAACCCGATAACTTTCATTGACTGTGCTGGAACTGGCACTGGATGGAATTGATGGGTACCCTGTGGTAAAGGTCCAATCTCCATTAAAGCGGGCATAGATCCGATACGAGCCTATGTTCTGGGTCAGCTGTGGTGGTAAATCACCTTGAAAATTGCCATTTGGATCGGTTGTCAGGTATCCTAAAGATTGATTAGTTTCATACACTACAGTTTCGACTCGCTGGCCACCCGTATTGGCGATCCCTCTTGGATCCCAGAGCCGCCCCCATAGATGGATCGTATCGACCCCGCGCACTGCATAGGTTTTGGCCCCCATGGAGAGACCGAACGCGAGGTTCGTGAAATTGGAGCATTCCACGTAGTACATTGTCAGCGGATTGGTGCTACAATTTCCATAGACCGCTGAAAAATTGGCGTATATGAATACATCATTGTACCAAGCGAGATCATTGTAGTTGTTGGGTACCTTATACGTGCCCTGGAAAAAGCCAAAAGCATCCGTATAATCCGATATGATATTGTAAATTTTGGTCGAATTCACCCACCACACCTTCACCAAGCCATTTGCAATGGGCGTAGCATTATCGAAGGTCAAATACCCGCCGAACCAAATATCGTACCCTCGCGGGAGAATATCTCCTGATGTTATTCCCGCTCCTGGATCGATGAGTAGGGTGATATTTAGGGTCGCGACCACGGTGATCGTAATATTCTGGCTGCGGGACGCGCTGGTCGGAATTACAACGCGATAATCCGGATAGGGGTCGGGATAATCCGCCAAAAAGGTGCCGTTGAACTGTTTCTGGAAGGTATAAACGCCTTCTTGGGCATTACTCGGAAAGTTATGAATTGAGAGGAGATGTCCTGTTCTGTCCGTTAAAGGTAGCCCTGTTATATTCGCAAAAAATCTGGCTAATTCCACTACATACCCTCTCAAATCCACATCGGCAATCGGCTTATTATTCGTGGCATCCGTAATATTGGACAATACGTTAAAAGCCCCGCCGACCCCCCGGGAAACCGTTGTAGGGGATAGGGTCTCAATATAAGCCTTCGTGGTGCCATTGCAGGTCACGCGGGTCTCGTTTTGCACCGCGTAGAACGACGCGTTGAATCGGTGGAGCCCCACCCGTGAACTTGCGGGGAAGGCGTAATTGTTATACGCCCCGGAACGCGTTCCGAGGAGTAGATTCTCGGTTACATCCACATAGTTGTATTGGACGGGTTCATTCAGCCAGGTGGTCGTTAAGGTTTTGCCATCACGGAGCAGATTCCCCACCAAATTGAAGGAATTTGTGACCCGATTCTGCGGCACATTGTAGGCGACGGAGGCATCGAACAGCATCGTGTAGTGCGAGGTTTCCACGCGGGTATCATTCCGCCGTATGTCTATTTCAATCAAGGGCCCTGACGGATTATTGATATCTGGCTGCCACATGGTCGGCGGTAAGGGCGACGGATCAAATTGAACCCACTCGCCCCCTGTATTCGTCGCGTTGGGAATCCAAACCTCCGCCCAAAAATGGCTGTGCGTTATTTTCATGAAATTCGACATCGCAATGTCATTCTGGAATCCGAATCCGCCCCAGACTAGTCTGGCGGAAATATTCATCGCCCGCAGGTAGGTCACATAATTGGAGGCGAAATCTGCTGAGGTACCATACCCATTCGCAATTAGATAATTGAGATCAAAGTCACGCCCTGGGAGTGCATCTCGATACGGAGTCCACCACCAGTGAGTTTTGAAATGTTCCATCACCGCTTGGGCGGTCTGATAGGTGTTTTTGGTGGCAAGGGCAAGATTATTTATTAAATTCTGAATATCTGTTTGGACGAGCGGATATGCCGAGAGATCAGGTAATTGCAAATAATCTTGTGCTCCCGGAGGATTTGCCGTGAAAGTCAGCGGCGAGGCGGAATACACATTGGCTTCAATCCCCGGGACGCTTACACTTCCATCCCAAGTAACATTGTAAATGAGATAATAGACTCCCGGAATATCAAAGGTTGCATTCCAAAAGACGCTTCCGTACTGATCTTCGATTAAATCCCAAGTCATATTCTGGGCGGGGAGACCTAAATTGTTGAGGACCTGTAAATTCGAGCGGACCAACGGTTGATTCCATAATAGGGGTAAGGGCGTGACCGTATAGCCCGCTGAAGTATAATCTTGACTCATGATAACGGTATAATTGGTGCCAGGCGCATCATACCCTAAATAAGAGGTCGTTGCATTATCGCCCAGCAGCCAAGTCGTGCCCTCGAAGAAGTCGTATGCTCGAACTCGCCAGTAACGATACGGCAAATCGCCGCTCACCCATAGATCGATACCTGGTACCCCGAAGGGTCCTAAGCCGTTTCCCATGCTGCCTCCCATACCGGGTAAGCCGCCAACGCCACCTGTTCCAGGCACGCCGCCTGCTCCGGGCACACCGCCTCCACCGGGTAGTTGCCCGCCGCTTGCCAGATAGCCTAATGCCCCAGCCGCCAACCACCATGGAATCTCACCAGGCGGCAAGCTTCCCGTCATATTAGCGGGCAGGTTTCCCAATAAATCCTGCAACCAGTCCGGAATCTGAGTCCCCGGCGGCAGATTATTCAAATAATCCTGCAGCCAGCCCGGAATTTGTTGTTCAGCGGGCATCTGGAAATCAGTGTAATTGAACCAGCTCGGGATTTGGCCGGGCTTCGGCATCAAATTCAGCGGAATATTCCCGAACCAATTATTGAAACCACTCATATTGAAGAAAAAGGAGAGTGGCAATGCTGCCAGAAGGGATAATGAAGCGATTAACAAGGCAACAATCAAAATTGTCTTCCATGTGACCCCTTTTGTGGCGGTCACCGTGCTGGGTTTCGGTCCGGGAGCGCTCATACCTATCACAAGCTTTAAAGCATAACATTTTAAATTATAATTGTAAATTAGTATATTAGAGTATACTAAAAATAGTAGACTATCGCAATAATATAAAACTTTGGATTTGACCAATTAAAGAAGATGAACTATAATTTGATATCTACTTTAATATTTAATAAGGTTGGCGATACTTAAAAGGGGATACAATGGCGTCTCTCGAAGAGCTGGAAAAAGTTTTAGAACGGCTAGAATTAACGGAATATGAAAGGAAAATTTATACCACGTTACTTTCGAGCGGACCGCTTAGTGCAAGCGAAGTTGGGGATATTTCTGGTATTACCAAATTTAATATCTATCCTTCCTTAAAAAGACTAGTAACCAAGGGTTTCGTGAACGAGCAACCAACTGGACGCACATCCAAATATCTTGCCGTCCCCCCTCAAGAGGTTATTACGATCCTCGAAGAGCAGTTACGAAGTCGCCACGAAAAAGAAGATAGGGAACTTCAGGAAATCCAAAATTCAATTTCTAAAATTGATATTAATCTCGATTTACTCAAAGAATCAAGTCCGAGCGATTCCATCTGGCTTATCAATTCAGAGGCGCGTATCAAAAAATATATTATAGAACTTCTAAATAAATCGAAAAATTCGATTTTAATTTGCCTGCCCACCGTAAAAGAACACACTTATTTGCAAACTCGGCAAGAAATTCTAACTTTACTCCAGACTCTAATGAAAGAAAAAAAGGATAAGATTCTTTTAACCATGAATTGGGAGATTGAAGATGGCACCGAGGATGAAACTATCGCCAATACCCTCACCGGGCTAGGCGGTCGTCTTTACCAATGGGGCCAGGGAGTCCTTCCCTTTGTTGCATTTTTTATCGATAATTCCGAAGGGATGATCATTTTTCAAAGTAAATGGGAACCAATCCCAAAATTTGGGTTAGCACTATGGATTCGCCACCCTGCTTATGTTAAGCCATTTGAAAAACTGATTGAACGCTTCAATGAAGCAGGCGCTTTCAAGCTCTGGACTTAATTCTCTCAAACTTTTCGATGAGTGGCTTTTTGATAGAAATCGTCTACGCCCCGAGACAGTTCTAAGAAACGGTGGAATGCAGAGAACGTCCAATATTCGGGGAGCCATGCTGTCTTTTTATAGAGATCTCGTTCCCACGCTGCCAAAAGCGGGAAAAAGGAGAATTTTGCTAAAAAATCTTCGGTATATTCTGCATCAAGAAAGATTAGAGTGTCTTTAAAAACGCAATTCCCAGAAACAACAGTGTCTGGTGAAATAACAGTATCTCCGTGCTTACTTTTATTTATCACTTGAAAAATCGAAGCAAAATTATGAGAGCCCCTTGTTACATGAAATCCTTCTTGTTTATATATCTCTAGCCTATCTCTATCACTAACTCCAACGCCAGTACCGTGTGCAGATACGCTGTATGAAAGTAATTTATATTCATCTTTCTCCGATTTAATTAACGCGAGTTGAATCCACTCCCAATCATGGGGATGTTCTAGGAAGGGAATTTCGAGCTCGCCCAAGTAAAATCCATTGTAACTGAAATAGTACCAATATTGAATTATAAGGGGTATAATGAGAGTTTTCTGGCGAATTAGAATTGCTTTATTCTCAAGGAAATGCACATAAACAGCGGGTTTAAACCAAAATAAGTTGGTTTTTTCATCAAATTTCGCCTTCTCTCTCCAATGCTTACTAGGCTTTGAGCAGGTAAAGTCAATTTCACCATTTTCCTTTCGGAATAACTCGATAAAATTAGTGGGGGTATATGGTTCTCTTTTATCAAACCGAAGTGTAGGAAGGAATTGCCGAGCTAATGCCTTTTTTCTGTCTAAGCTGATTTCTGAGTGCATTTTACCGGACCCTTCCATTCTCCCACCCTCTAGATTCAAAAATGTCTTTCAAGCAGAAAAAATCTTATTTAATGTCTAATATTTTCTTTATTAAGGCTTTCTTAGCTTCCAGATTCGCTTGGCGGGCGATCATAATCCGCTGAGCCTGGGGGCTCCCGGCGCCATGCATGCTCTCACTTTTATAGCTCACGGCAGCGGTGCCCATCGTCATATTCTCCAGAAAGCGGATCAATTTGAACCGATCTTCAACATTAATTCCCTCATGCGTTTTCAAATATTTCTTCAACAATGGGCCTACCGTCTCGTTATTTAAATCTTTTTCAGAGGGTAAAGTCGCTAAAATTCCACCTGTGATGTCCTCACTCAGCCGGGCGATTTCATATGGAAATCGGGTGACATTCTGCTTGCACACGTTCGCGAGCAATAGGTCAATTTCATAATTGCCAGCAGGGGTTTTATGCCCCTCATAGGAGCAGGCAATGCCGCAGGAGTAGATCGTTTCATTTAAATGGACCATTTCCACGAGTTTATCGCGAATTAGAGGCGCTTTTTCAACGCCATTATACTCGGCAATAAGCGCAGTGGCTCCAATCAAAACATCCCCCACCCCCACCTTGCAGCCCCCATAGCTTTGGCGATGGTAGCCGGCGAATCGTTCCACCAATGGACTGGTGAAGTCATATTCCCCTTTCATGAAAATTCTATCCTTAGGGATAAAGACATCTTCGAAGATAACAAAGACCTCTTGTCCGCAATAATTTGGATTTCCCCTATCACAGAGGCACTCTTCCAGTTTCCGGGTATCACATGGTTGCCTCCCGTAAATACAAGTGATACCCTTTGTCGCCGTATCGATTGCAAAACAGACCGAATATTGCTTCTCAGTTTCGCGCATTGCCATGGTTGGCATCACCAACACTTCGTGTGAGTTCAGGAATCCCGTTTGATGAATCTTTGCGCCGCGAACGATGATCCCGTTCTTCTTTTCCTCGACAATGTGCAGGTAGAGGTCGGGATCCGTCTGTTCCGAGGGCCGTTTGCTCCGATCCCCCTTCGGATCAGTCATCGCGCCATCGACGGTCAAATCCTCCGATTGGATGCGTTTTAGCCAGCTCAGCAAATTCTGATGGTATTTGGTGCCATATTTCGCATCAATCTCATACGATGTGGAAAAAACCGCGTTAATCGCATCCATTCCGACGCAACGTTGAAAACAGCATCCCGTATGTTGTCCCAGCAATCTCTGCATCTTGACTTTCTTGATGAGGTCCTCATTACTCCTGTGAACACTGGTAAATCGATTTATCCGCTCGCCAGTTAAATGGGAAATTGACGTCATAATCTCCTGGTATTGGGGATCCTGTGCCAGTTCGTAGGTTTTCATGACGGGATTTATAGTCGGGGCAATGATAGGGTGGTCATACCAGTTGTCTATCTTTTCACCGAATAGATACAAATTATACTTCTGTTTTTTGATGCTTTCCAGATATTCTTCTGGCGTTTTAAGCGTCATCAGATCCTCTCACAATATATCTTTTAACAATGAATTTCATTTTTTTGAGGTACTATTTAATTCTTTCAATTCGTTTTATCCCTTTGCAGAGGCGTAAGGTCCAGTCATTCACCACCAAAGTCCCATCAGATTCAAAGGGGAATTTCGTGCAAATAGCAGGTTTGATTTCGTAAATGGCACAGCCCTGTCCGGTGAAGAAGACACAGTCGCCATTCTTTTTCGAGAGCAGCATGTATTTGATACCCAAGTCCAAACCTTCTAGAACGATCTGATAGGTCTGAGGACTCAAGATGCAGTTGGAAGGCAGTTCTGGAAGGAATAGGTGAGCAAAGCTGAGCGAATCCCGTTGTAAATTCTCACCTGAGGATCGCTGATGCTTCTCGAGAATGAATTTCTTCAAGACTTCAAGTTTTCCTTCCATCTCCGCTTTAATGAACAGATCGGCGCTTGCCGATTCCGGCTGAATTTGAATATACTGAAGAAAATCCCTAGCTTCTGCAATCCACTTCAATATATCGTTCTTCTCTAATAATATGTCGAGGAATCGGCAACAATCCCCGCAGTGGAAGCATTCGAATTGATAATCGACTCGCTTTCCGTTCTCCAGTCTAAAATTCATATTTTTCGGCAGACTCATCACTATTAAAGCAACTATTATTTCTAGAAACGCACTATTTATTTTAGAATAGTAATCATTTTATTATTTCTATTATGGTTATTTCTACTATATTCAAGAGTTTTTAATGAAGTGAGCGAATGGCGAAGTATGAATCGCGGCTTGGGATAGATCAAATGCTGAATAACGTTAAAAAAGTCCTGATTTCGGGAATGGGCGGTGGCGGTGATGTGCTAACGGCTTTACACGTCAGATGGGCGCTCGAAAAAGTAGCGCCGCATGTTGACTGGGTTCAAGCAGGTGTGACCGGAGCGCCTATTGCCCATTTTGAAGGGATTGACCTGATAAACGCATGTTCAGGTTGGGTAACCGAGCGAAGCAGGAGCAGTCCGCCCCATCGCCTAATTGAAAGCGTGGTGGCCAAACAACTGCAGTGTAAAGTATTCCTTCTCTCATGCTACTACGGCGTTAAAAGAATGATCCGCAGCTTGAACCGGTTGATTGAAGCCGAACACATTGAAATGGCTATTTTCATCGATGGTGGAACGGATTCTCTCGCGTTCAAGGGGTGCACCATTGCCTCCCCTGTCGAAGATACGATGGCACTTACCGCGTTAGGGTTTGGAGACTTCAGTGAGCCCCTCAAATATCGCGTTGCAGGCGTGTCTGTGGTGGGATCTGATTATGAGATGAGTTTAACGGAGATTAGCACCCAATTATTAAAAATAGCAAAGGCAGGAGGGTACCTTGGGGGCACATTTTTTCCAGTAGAACGCCTTTCTGCCTATTCAGATATCCTTTCCGAGGCAATGAAAGTTTATACCACCGCGACCGCTCAGGCTCCACTTTTAGTGACTGATATTCCTTTTAAAAGAAATTTGAATCATCCTATCGAGCCTGCTATTAATGGGTTTCAGCTTGCCACTTTTCTTTTTGATGCTCAGGTTGCCGCGGAGGTGGGAAATGACTATACCCATCTGATCTTTGATCTGAAGGATCGCGAAGCTGTCCAAGAGACCCTTTTTACCGCAATGCAGAATTCAAGCTTAGAAAAGCGGTGAGAATGGACGATAAAAAAGAATAAAAAATAAATTCCTATTCAATTATAAAAATAATTGATGGCGGAACCACCGATTAAGAAAAAACGAAAAAATCCCTATATTGCGGGACGGGCAGCTTTAGAATTTAAAGTTCCATACGATTGGGAAATTGAGGAGGCACGAACGCTCTATAACGAGGCAAAATTCAAGATCGACGCAGATAGGATAAGCTACGAGGACTGCATCTCGGGAATGGAAAAATTGCCCGAAGAGTGCGTGGATTTAATCATTGCTGATCCGCCTTTCGGCATAGAATTCGATGGACAGGGTTCGCAGTACAACCGCGATTCCGATCTCGTCATCGGGGGCTATCAAGAGGTTACCGAAGCCTATGATAAATTCACCGATGAGTGGCTATCCCGCCTACCCCGTATTATGAAAGAAACTGCAAGCGCCTTCATTTTCTCCGGCTGGACCAATTTAAAGGATGTTCTAAATGCCATCGAGAAAACTCAATTGAATCTAATCAATCATATCATTTGGAAATATCAATTCGGGGTTTTCACGAAAAAGAAATTCGTAACGAGCCATTATCACATCTTATTCGTCGTTAAAAATCCGGAACAGTACTTTTTCAATAAAATCGAGCATTATCCCTTGGATATTTGGGACATTCCACGAAATTATCAACCAGCGCAGCAGAAGAACAGCACCAAATTACCGGAACATGTCGTTATGAAGTGCATTAACTTCTGTTCTAAACCTGGCGACCTAGTTTTCGACCCCTTTTTAGGCAATGGCACGACTGCGGTCTGTGCGAAAGGTCTCTTTCGCCATTTCTTAGGCTTTGAAATAAATAGCCAACTGGCAGCAATATTAGAGGAAAATATTGCAAAGATGAACATCGGTGCTTTGTATAAAGCCTATAGGACCTTTCTTCCTACTAAGAAAGAACTATTGGAAAAATATCCGCACTTGAAAAAGAGTGAAGCAAAAACTGCCGACGGAAAAAATTCACCCAAGCAGAAAGAATTGGAGTTCAAACTCAACCTAACGCCACATCCAGGATCATCATGACCACAAAGCCTATGATTAGGCTCATCGTTGCCAAATCCATGTGCTTATTTTTTTGTGACGCGGGGATTAATTCCTCCACAACTACGAAAATCATGGCGCCGGCGGCAAACGCAAGCGCATAGGGGAGAATCGCCCGAAAGATAATAACAGCCGAGGCACCAACAACTGCAAAGATAGGCTCAACTACCGCTGATAGTTGTCCATACCAGAAACTTTTCAGGCGTGACATCCCTTCACCTCTGAGAGGCATTGCGACTGCGATTCCCTCCGGAATATTTTGTATTCCAATCCCTATTGCCAAGGCGATAGCGCCTGCAAGGGTGGCTGCCGGAAGACCCGCTGCGGCGGCGCCAAATATAACTCCGACTGCTAACCCTTCTGGAATATTATGCAAGGTTATCGCCAAAACTAACAACGTAGTCTTGTTCATATTAGTCTTTATTCCTTCGGCTTCGCTTATAGGACTGCCAGGATGAAGATGCGGAAGGATCCAATCGATTCCTCTCAGTAAAATAGTTCCCAATAAAAATCCTACCGTTGCAGGAACCCATACCCAGATGCCTGTGCCTTCTGACATGTCAATCGCAGGCGCAAGCAAAGACCAAAAACTGGCAGCAATCATGACACCACCCGCAAACCCGAGCATGCTATCAAGCAATCTTCCACCAATTGATTTAGTAAAAAAAACCACCGTTGCCCCTAAAGCTGTTAGTCCCCATGTAAAACATCCCGCAATTAAAGCTTGTAATACCGGATTCAACTCTTGCATACTATTATTTCACCTATCCGTTTATATATACTCTATACAAGCATAAGATTATTAGTGGAAGGTAGTTTACTATTTCAGAGGCTTTAAAAAGGCAAAGAACAGACAATTTTTGCCAATTTGTTATAATTAAAAACTGATCCTAATTAATCGATATATAAATAATCTCTAAAAGGAAGAAAGTGAATGATGTCCCGGACTGGTAGAGTATTAAAGTTAGTCATTATCGGTGACGGCGGGGTAGGCAAAACCACGCTGACTAAGGTCTTTTGTGAAAATACCTACGTAGACCAGATAATGACCATTGGGATCGATATTCACACCAAAGAAAGCGTAGTCAATGGCCAAAAGACCACATTACAGATTTGGGATATCAGCGGCCAATCACAATTCAAATTTCTCCTCTCAGACTTTATTCGCAGCGCGAATGGGGTTGTTCTGGCGTTTGAATGCGCTCGAAAAGAGACGTTTCTGAACCTCGATGAATGGATCGAGCTGATTCGAACCTACGAACCGAATGTGCCTATTTTCTTGATTGCCACCAAACTCGATGAAGGATATGACCCCGCTCTAAGTAAAGAGACGATTATGGAGTTCATCAAGAGAAAAAATCTCATCGGGTTTGAAGAAACCTCCGCCAAGGCGCGAACGAATATTGAAGTTCCGTGGAAGCGACTGATCGAACACTTTCTTGGCTTCGAACCTGATAGTGTGCCCCTCCTCTTTTTGAATCCGAAAAAGCAACTGCAACCAGCTACGCCCGCAACATCCACAAGAGAAGCGCACTCGTTTACACCTATCAGTCCGTTGCCTCCAGCTCCCAAACCTGAAATTCCCGTGAATCCGACAGCCACTTTTAAACCAATTGCAATCCCATTGACCGGCTCGATGAGCTCACCTCATCCCCAAAATTCGCCCAGCCCGATGAGCTCGCCTCATCCCCAAAATTCGCCCAGCCCGATGAGCTCGCCTCATCCCCAAAATTCGCCCAGCCCAATGAGCTCGCCTAGTCCTATGATAACATTTCCCAAAAATTTAGATAGACACGTGGCTTCGCCGAGTATGGGGAATGCACCCGCCCCTGCAGTCGAGTCCAGAAGTAGTAATTTTATGACGAAATGCCCTCATTGCAATACACTGCTCAGAGAATCCCAAATTAAATTGAAAATGGAAGGGAAAGCAGTTTTTTGCCGTGGGTGCTTGAAACTAATTTGAGTTTTTTCTGAGCGCTAAATAATCTGCTTTTCGATAGGAGAATATATGACTGAAAAACCTCGGACCTATGTGATTGATAGCGTCCCATTTGGCGGCGTGCAAGGGGAGAATCCCCCTGTATTGATCGGCAGTATTTTTTACTCCGGACATCATCTGATTACGGACCCCGAAAACGGCGAGTTTGATCAGGAGAAGGCAAAACATTATCTTCAAGAATACATGGATTATTCAAAAAAATACAAAATCCCTTGCGCCCTTGACGTCGTGGCTGAAACGCCTGCAGCTATGATCAAATTTCTGGATTTTGCGCTCAAGGAATTCAACGGACCCATTGTATTAGATGGGATTTATAATGCCAGAATGACGGGAATTCAGCATGTTAAAGATCTTAAGGTCACCGACCGCATCATCTACGATTCGATTTGGAAGAATGAGGAGGCTGAACTAAAGGCTATCAAGGATGCGGGAATCAAAACGGCAATTCTATTCAGTTACGACATTGGAGATAGTTCTCCATCAAAGCGCTATATTGTCATGACCGAAGGGACTCCGAAATATGCTTCACTTTTAAAACAGGCAGAACGAGCGGGGATCACCCAGATGCTCGTAGATAATGTCATCACGCATTTTGCGACCATTGGAGATGTCATCGAGTCCAATATCATGTTCAAAAACGTGTTTGGGGTCCCAGTCGGCTGCGGCCCTGCGAACATCTCCTATTACCTGGCAAAATATGATAAAGAAATGACCACGAAAGAGATTCGAGATTCGAGTTTAATTGCGGTATTATGCCTTTTTTCCGATTTTCTCCTCTTCGGGCCAATTGAGCGTGCAAAATCCGCCTTCATGAGCGCGTACATCGGGATCGGGATCAGAAACAGCCTTAAATTCAATTTATTTGACGCCTATAAAAGCGCTTGAAGAAAGGTTTCCCTAAAATTATTCTATATCGTCCTTCTGTCTTCGTTTAGGAATAATCATATTGCGAATGCCTTGAACAAATTCCCTATCAGGTCGGGGCATGAGGGATCCCGCGCTTTTCGCAATATTCACTTTAATACCACCATTAACCATTTCCTCTTTAAACTCTTGAATGGTCGAGATGAGCCGGCCAATGCTCTTTTCAATGGCGCTTTCAAACCTATCAATAGTAGTAGTCGTGGTGCTGGTGAAAGTATCAAGTGCTTTCGTCATGACATCAACACTTTTTTCTATGCTTTGAGCCGTGTCTTTAAATTCTTGGCTGACTTGCGAAAGGGAATCCGACATGGTTCCAACGCTCTGAGATATATTATCGGCGGTTCCCCGAATATCTGCTGTCGCGTCTTTCAAGGAATTGGAAACATCCGAAGTGATTTTCGTAAGTTTATCGTTCAGTTTCGAAACAATTGGAATTTTCATAATAATAATTCTGTTTTTGTAGGGGAAAAACCTTTGTTATAGACCTCTACAAAATGGGATTAGTTCTGAATTTGTTGTTAATGCTTTTCTTTTATAAAAGTTCATCGGAATGCTTCGTTAAAATTGTCCAAATCCGTTTGCAGTGCGGGCATTTATGATAATCACGTAAAGGGTCTGGATTTTTAACAGTTATATATTTCCATTGCCCCTGCGCTAGATTTTCATACTTGTCCCTCCGCTCTTGACATGCTGGACAGGTAATTTCAATTGGAATATTTTCCCAATTCAATTTCATTTAAATTTACTCCCCCAATTGGCTAAATCACTCAACCGATGCGCCCGACAACGCCTACTTGGATGGATAAATTCTCGTTTTGTTCCTCAGAGAAATCGATTGTATCTATAAAAATGCGATAATTATTCTCGATTATTTTAGAAATCGTAGGGTCCAATGACTTAATCGCGTTGGTAATAAGGATCCGGGTCACTTCGCGTTCTGGCATTGTTATTTTGAAGTGTTCGCAAATCTCTTTTATTAACTGCCGCTCCTCCGAGTTATAGCTATACTGGATAAATCCTTGAAAATCCACCATAGAGCCCCCTTTCTTACATTCGACTTGGAGCCGGTGATATACAAAGGGAAAGACGAGACTAAGCCATATCTTGAAAATATGCGCTCCTTGCTCTTCTATAAAGGGCGAAATCTGGTGTCCGCCTTTCTTGCCTTTCCACCACTCCCACCGGGGCATAAAGGTATTAAGAACTTCGGTAATTAGCAAATCGTTTCGCGTAGATTCCTCTTGAAAAGCCATCGCCAGCTTTCCTCCTGCCAATTCTAAACCGCTTTTGCCGATAACGCGTTCTACAAAGGCTTTAAATCGCGTAATCTCTGATTCCGCCATCTGATCACTTGAAAGGCAAATAGATTGATCTTCTATTCAAATAGCTTAACCTTATCTTCCTTAAAAAATACCACGAAATTTCCTTATCCGATGCGACCTACAAAATCCACTTTCAATGCAAGCTTGCCCGTTCGTTCAAAGAAATCGATTTTATCGATGAAAAGGCGATAATTCATCCCAATGAGTTTGGAAAGCATTGGATCCAAGGCCTTTAATGCGTTCGTAATGAGTAAACGATCTACCTCTTGTTCTGGTATGGGTAGCTGGAATTTTTCACATATTTTCTTAATTAATTCTCGTTCTTCTGGGAGATACGTATAATAGATATACCCCTGACAATCCACCATCGAGCCTCCTTTAAGGCAATCAACCTCGACTCGGCGGTTACTGAATGGAAAAACCATGCTCAGCCATTCTTTAAAAATCTGTGGATGCTCCTCAAAAAATGGGGAAATAAGATGTACGCCCTTTGTCTTTTTCCAAGAATCCCAAAAAGGTTTGAATTTTTCTAAAAAGTCATTTAAGTTGGACCCATTCCTTTGAGATTCCTCTGAAAATGCTTTTGAGAGTTTTCCTCCGGTAATCTCGAGTTTGCTGACGCCGATTATCCGCTCCAAGAATTCCTCGAATGCCGCTAGCGATTGTTCTTTCATTCTTTATCTCCAAAGACCGACTTATTTTTGGATGAAGAAAAACATTATCAATTTATCAACCATAAGTTAAGTAAGTCGAGAATATTGTAGTATTGTTCTTCTTCTGGCTATTGCTCGCAAGAGATGAAAATTGGAGCGTAGGAAACATTGACTGAAAAGTTAAAGGTTGGAATAATAGGCTGCGGACGGATTTCAACATTAAATGCATTAGGCTATCTGAATAACCCCGATGCTGAAATCTATGCGGCGATTGATAGAAATAAGGGGCGCGCTGAAAAAGCCGCGAAGGAATGGGGCGCCAAGGTGGTTTATACAGATCTAACGGATGCTTTAAAAGATAAAAACATCGATCTGGTAGAGATTTTGACCCCGCATAGGACGCACGCAGCAATAACAATAGCTGCCTGTGAAGCAGGCAAACACGTGAGTTTACAGAAGCCACCCACCCTTCGATTAAGTGATATGGATGCAATGATCCGGGCAGCCAAAAAGAACGGCGTTAAGCTCAAGGTTTTTGAGAACTTCCGGTTTCATCCTCCCTATGTGCGTGCAATGGAATTAATTAAGGAGGGGATCATAGGCGATGTCTATGCGGTTAATTATCGCATGTGGAATTCCACGGGGGCGCTGTCCAGTTGGAAAGTGCCGATGATGACGTGGAAATGGCGTATTGAGGAAAGTCAAAACTACAGCATGCCCATGGTATTTGATGATGGGTATCATAAGCATTCCGTCATTCGGATGTTCTTAGATCGTTCCATAAGAAGCGTGCAGGCGTGGGTTGGTGGGTATCGCGTGTTCAAAATTATCAAGGTGGATGCGCCCGCCGTTATAATCTACAAAACCAAATCCTCCGGGAAGTACGGCGTGTGGAATTCATCTATGGGCCCCAAATTGCCAATTCGGTCGGATTATTACGGCTGCGACGAGTATGTGGAAATTCAGGGCTCAAAAGGCATCATCTTTGCCAACGGGTGCACCGGGAATATGTTTGTTGGGTGTGCGTGTGGTGGACCTGGGGCGCCAGGCGTATATTGGATCGATCCCAAGGGTGAGTGGCACGCGGACTGTAGTATGGAAACCAATTGGAAATGGAGTTTCATTAACAGCACCAAGCATTTCATTCAAGCCATCAAAAATGATACTGAACCGGTATTATCAGGGGAACAAGCCCGGGAAATTCTGCAAATTGCCCTTGCTATTATCAAATCGGCTCGTTCCAACGCCCAGGATATTCGCGTGAATTCCATTGTAGATGGTGTTGACGTCCTTGGTGAAGCGCCTCCAGAAGAAATAGAAATCACAGAGGATTCTTTCGAGGTGGATAAGAATGAGTGAACTCTTTTGGGTAGATGCACGGGCTGAGTTAAATTTACCCGAGGTCGCATCAGGACGAGCCTCCTTTTTTCAATACGACCTCAGCCTAGTCAGTAAACTGAAGCAGTTAATCCTGAAAAGCGGGATTTTGAACAACATCGAAAAACATGATCACGTGGCACTAAAGATGCATTGGGGCACGGAAACTACCACCCGTACACTCCGGAGCATTTTCATAAGGAAAATTGTTGAATTGCTCAATGAGAAAGGTGCTTATACCTTTATTACGGAAAGCGCAGGTTTGGGGATGCTTAATTCCCGGTGCTATGGGGTCGGTCGGCTTCGGCTTGCGCAAGAAGCAGGCTACACGTTTGAAACCTGTCTCGCACCCTTGATACCCGCCGATGGGCTTCAAGGCTTTGACTACAAACTAGTTAAGGTCAATGGGCAACAACTGAAAGAAGTCTATGTAGCCAAAATGATCGCTGAAGCGGATAAGGTGATCTCTGTTGCCCACGTTAAAGGGCATCCACGAGCAGGTCTTGGAGCGGCTCTTAAAAATATAGGTGTAGGTTGTGCTGCCAAGCCCTCAAAATTCAAGCTTCATCTTTACCAAGAATATCCCCAAATTGATCTCGCAAAGTGCAACAAATGTGGAAAGTGCCGAAAAATATGTCCCGCAGGTGCTATTACGGATGGCTATTCGATCATTCCCGAGCGCTGTAAGGATTATAGATGCCTTGGCTGTGATGAAGCTTGTCGATCACAGCAAAAGGCAGTGGTTTTAAAATGGTGTAATACCAAGGATTGTGCAATTCGCATTATTGATAACGCAAAAGCTATTATTGATACTGTTGGAAAAGATAATTTTGCATTCTTGAATTTTATTTTGGATGTTTCCCCCGTCTGTGATTGTGCACCCTACAGCGATACTCCCTTCGTCCCAGATATTGGCATTCTCGCCGGATCAGATCCACTTGCCATTGATAAAGCGAGCCTCGACCTGATCAATCAAGCTCCTATCCTCCCGGGTTCTGTACTTTCTGGACCTTCCGAAAATAAAATCAAAACTATATACGCGGATAGTTTTAATGCCGATCCCCTTGATCTTATCGCGGCTGCTGACAAACTCAAATTAGGCAATCTGAAGTACTCGTTAAATAAGGTAGATTAAGAATTATCTTTCTGGTTTACTTTCTATTTTCTTCAATGTTCTGATAAGCTTGAAGTTTTTGGTGTTTAAGGTATGCCAAGACAAATCCGGAGCAGGAAGGTTCCCCCAAAAACATTGATGACAGAGGTTAACGAATATAGGAGGCAAGTAAATGTTTCGATGGCATCAGGAAATTACGCAATAGCCATTGAATATCTTGAAAAGCTGGTGAAGATCTACCCACGGGATGAGGCCACTTGGTCTCTTTTGGGAGTCGCCTATGGAAATTTACGGGATTCTCGGAAAGCGATTGGCTGCTTCGAGCGGGCGCTCCAGCTTAACTCTCAAAACGCCAATACATGGACGGACCTAGGGGTTGCCTACGGAACCTTGGGGAATACTCAGAAGGCTATCAGCTCCTTCGAAAGAGCGCTCCAGATTAACCCCCAAAATACCAGCGGTTGGAATAATTTGGGAATCACCTATATGAATGTAGGAGATATTCAGAGAGCGATTGCCTGCTGGGAGCGAATCCTCCAGATTGACCTCAAATTTGCCAGCGCTTGGACTAATTTGGGGGCTGCCTACCTGAATTTAGGGCAAACCCAGAAAGCCATCGGCTACTGTGAGAAAGCCGTCCAGCTTGACTCCCAAAATCCGAATGCTTGGGTGAATTTGGGAGCTGCCCACAGCAATTTACAGCATTACCAGAAAGCGGTGAAGTGCTATAGGAAGGCGCTCCAACTCAATCCAGACCTCTCCGATTCCATCGCCCCCATACTCCAAAAAATCCAAGGACATCTGGGAAAAGCACCGAGTAAGCAGGACGTGAAGGGAAATGCACCACAGGGACGACCTGAAAGCAGACCGAAGGGAAAGCCGAAAACAGAAGAAGGGTTCACCCTGAATATTCAGGACCCGTATGAATTTTTCAATCGACTCGGGGAACGGCTGCTCCAACGGTATCACATCTCCCCTAACACTGACTTTGAGGAAATTACAAGCATCTGGAAGCAGTTAGTCAAATTCCTCCATCCGGACTCGAACCCTTACGCCTCGGAGGACCTCACTAAGAAATTGAATGAGGCATATCAGAAGATTAAGGAAGAGAGGAGATTATAAATTAAAAATAAAAAAATATTATTTAGAACTTACACATTGAAATACTCGTTAAATAAAGTAGATTGAAATTTATTTTTCTTCCTTACCTTCTATTCTCTTTAATGTTCTAATGAGTTCTCGATTGCTGGGAATGTCTATAAATGAACTGCCATAATAGGCATATTGAACGATTCCCTTTTTATCGACTATTAAAATCGCTGGGAGTCGACCTAAGGTTAGAATCTTCACGTCCTGTTTCAATAGTGTCACAATTTCGTGTTTCGTATCAAAATATATTGGGGCCTGCTTCTTTAAGTAGAACACCTCTAATCGACGTGCGTTCTCAAAGCGATCTGCGGTGATAATGTAGAGTTCGGTATCCAATTCCTTAAATTTTTTAAGGTCCCTCATCATTGTGATTAAATGAGCGCGGCAGACCACGCACATTAAACCACGAATTAATACAATGATCACGTTACTTTTCCCTTCAAAGCTTTTAATATTGACTCGATTTCCCCATGTATTCTGCAATTCAAATTCAGGAACTTTTTGTCCGACCCAATTATAGATATCTTTCATAAATCTCATCTTCACCGGATTTCAATCATTTGAATTTTTCTGATTTTCTATTATTGTATTCAATAATTATTAACTTTTTTTTTAGGGAATCCCACTTTATTTGCGGAATATTTTTTCGAATAGGCTGAATCGTTATTGTTTCTCTTTCATCCCAATTTTACGCAGCCAATTGGATACTTCATTCCCCGCTCTTTTAACATTGCTGCCCCGAACTGCCAGACCATCCAGAATGGTTGATTGTGGGCAAACTTCTTTGATATCCGTAACACTTCGCCCCAGACGGCTTCCCTCGTGCGTGCAAAACGGCACAATAGTTTTTCCGGAAAAATCGTATTCCGATAAAAATGTTGCAACAGGCATGGGTATCGTGCCCCACCAACAAGGATAACCAACGAAAACCACATTGTACGATTCCATATTCTCAACTTTTGTTTTCAGTTTAGGTCTGCACTTATCTCTAAGTTCCTTTCGTGCCTGTTCTACAACCTCATCGTAATCGCTGGGATACTGATCTACGGACACATTTTCAAAGATATCGCCACCAACTCTTTCGTGTATTTGATTAGCGATTACACGCGTGTTACCAGAATGTGAAAAATAAGTAACAAGAATATTGTTTTTTTCTGTGCCTGAGTCACTTTCATTTTTTGATTTTTTCAACTCAATTTTTCCTCCCTTTCTTGGACTTGAAGATGGTGATAAATTATTTTTCATTTTTATCATCCTCCAACTGCTTTTGTATAGGTTTTTTTAAAAAATTTAATTTGGTCGCTTTTGGCGAAGCTTAGGGAATAAAATGTCATCTGCTTTTCTATTTTACTCCTACCAAATCTAATTCGGAATCTTTTTAATCTCTTCAAAGAGCACTTCATTTTTTGGGATGTCTGCCATCGAATCGCTGTAGTAGGCAAATTGAATGATCCCATTCTTGTCGATAATGAGCAATCCCGGCATTCTGCCTAATTTTAACACCTTCCACTCCTGTTTCAGCAATTTCACCGTGTCACCTGCCTCATCAAAATACACTGGGAACTTCCCTTTAGCATATTTCGTCTCCAATTTCTGAGCGTTCTCCAATTTGTCTGCTGTAATTGCATACAGCTCACTATTCAACGCTTGATACTTCTCATAATTTGCAGCCAAGCTGCTTAGATGCCCTCTGCAGTAAGGTCATTGAATGCCTCGTAGTAGAATAATCACGACGTTCTTTCCTGAGAATTCACTGATACTCCGGGTTTCTCCTCGTGAGTTCGGTAGGCTGAAGTCTGCAATCTTCGTCCCAACTAATTTGAATTTATCTTTCATTGTTCTCATCTAGCTTTTTTTTAGTAATAATACACTCAATTGAAACTTATATCGAAGAGGGAAACCTTCGCCTTCATATATTTGGGGTTTTAAAAAATCTCTAAAAAAAGAATAATTTAGGATTTGGTCAACCTTGGCTAAGTTTTCAGAACAAAATGTCATCTTCCTTTTCCATTTTATTCCTACCAAATCTATTTTGCGAATTTATCTATCAGTTCCAATACTTCTTCTATTTTGGGGAGTTCTTTCGTGTGATCCTTGTAAAAGGACTGCCGTACGATTCCCTTTTTATCAATAATGAAAATTGCCGGAATTTTATCTGCCATGTAGCGTGTCCAGTCTTGGGGAAGCACCTTAAAGATTTGCTTCTCTTGATCGCAGTAAATTGGGTATTTGCCCCTTGCATATTTCGTCTCTAGTTCGCGGGCTTGTTCTAAAGTGTCCGAGGTCGTAATCGGATACAGTTCCACATTGTGTTTTTTAAGTTGCTCGAAGGCACTGGCAAAATCGGTGACCAACTTCTTTCAAACTCCTCATGCAACGCCTTTCAAGATAAGCAGAATCACACTCTTCTGGCCGATGTAAGTCCTGAGGTTTGCGGTTCTACCTTGCGTGTCTGGTAAACTCAGATCGGGGATGGGTTTTCCTACGAGATCGAATTTCTCCATTTCAATCGCCTTACTTATGTATTTAATCAGTGTAAAAAAATAAGTTTTTGGATAATTTCTTTTAAAGCTAAAGAAAACTTGGTAAAGGATTTTCTCAAAAACAGTGAATTTTAAAATAAAAAGGGAAAAAAAGAGAATAGCGTTGGAATTTAACGCTTCTGTATTCTGATTACATCGCTAGCTTCTGATTGTTTTTTCTGCTTCCGTGGGTGTTTGAGTTCGGCTTGAGCAGCTGCTATTCTGGCTATCGGGACTCGGAAAGGTGAGCAACTTACATAATCCAATCCGATGAGATGGCACCATTCGATTGAGTTCGGTTCGCCGCCGTGTTCGCCACAGATTCCGATTTTAATATCAGGTCTTGTTTTTCTCCCTAATTCGACACCCATTTTCATGAGCTGACCAACGCCGTCCCTATCTAGTACTTCAAATGGGCTAACAACTATTAGTTTTTCGTCCAAATATTTCGTTATGAATTTCGCCTCTGCGTCTTCTCTACTGAAGCTGAATGTTCCTTGCGTTAAGTCGTTCGTTCCGAAGCTAAAGAATTCGGCGTATTCCGCCATTTTATCTGCAACGAGGCACGCACGAACCACCTCGATCATTGTTCCGATATGATATGGGAGTTTGACCTTGGCTTTTTCAATGATTTCCTTAACAATTTTTTCGATTTTTTCACGAACATACTTCATTTCGGCGGCGCTGCCCACGTTTGGCAACATTATTTCAGGTCGGACATCGACCCCTTGTTTCGCCAATTCTACTGCAGCTTCAATTATAGCCCTTGTTTGCATTTCATAGATATCTGGCATCATAATCCCTAATCTTATGCCGCGCTGTCCCATCATTGGATTGACTTCGCTTAATGCCCTGACTCTCCGAAGTATTCGCTCTTTTTCAGTAATTGTCGCAGGAGCTGCCTTCTTCGCTTTAAGCGCATAAATTTCTTCTATCAGTTCCTCCGCCTTTGGTAAAAACTCGTGTAGTGGAGGATCCAATAGCCGTATAGTCACATCAAGTCCCTGCATTGCCTGCAATATTTCTTTAAAGTCCTGTTTCTGCATAGGCATTAATTGATCGAGGTATTTCTTGCGATCCTCAATAGTTTCAGCCAGGATCATTTTATGCATCATTCCAAGCCGTTCGGGGGCATTAAACATACGTTCAGTCCTGCAAAGCCCGATTCCTGTTGCACCGAAGTCTCGCGCTTTCTTTGCATTTAGCGGTTCATCGGCATTCGCTCTTACACCAAGTGATTTGATTTCATCAGCCCATTCAAGAATCTTCTTCAAATCTGGAGAGAGTTCCGGTTCTATTGTTGGAACTTCACCGACCATCACCGTCCCTAAAGTCCCATCTATTGTAATAACATCTCCTTCTTTGACTGTGATCTCCCCGGCGGTAAAGATTCGTTTATTCGCATCTATCTTTATGGAATCTGCTCCTACAACGCAAGGTTTACCTAGTCCTCGAGCTACCACTGCAGCATGGGACGTTTTACCTCCTCTGCTCGTCAAGATGCCTTGAGACGCAAAAAAGCCGTGTACATCATCTGGCTTAGTCTCCTCTCTGACTAAAATCAGCTTTTTCTTGCTTTCCTTCCACTGCTTATCTGCCTCATCCGCATCAAAAACCGCGGCCCCAGATGCTGCTCCCGGCGAAGCCGCGATGCCCTTTCCTATGGGTTTAACTTTCACCTTCGGATCGATTCTCCGGAAGAAAAGTTGCTCGAGCTGATTGGGATCTAAACGTGTAATGGCCTGTTCTTTTGTGATTAATTTCTCATTAAACATCTCTAGTGATGTTCTAAGCATGGCGATGGCGTTCATTTTGCCATTTCGGGTCTGTAGCATGTATAGTTTTCCACGTTCAACGGTGAATTCAATATCTTGAACTTCTTTATAATGTTTTTCTAAGTTACTACGAACATCCTCGAGTTGTTTGTAAATTTCTGGCTTCCAATTTTTCATTTCTAAGATAGGTTTGGGTGTTCGGACTCCAGCAACGACATCCTCTCCTTGCGCCGTTTGCAGGAATTCGCCATAGAATATATTTTCACCTGTCCCGGGATCACGCGTAAAAGCAACACCAGTCCCCGAATCTTCTCCAATATTACCGAAAACCATCGTTACCACATTCACGGCAGTGCCGTCGGCGATATCCGAGGTTATTTTATACTCCTTGCGATACGTAACGCAACGTGGCGTCTCCCAAGAATTGAAAACCGCAGAAATTGCGTTCTCTAGCTGAACCATCGGATCAACAGGAAAATCTTTTCCTGTCTCTTTCTTCACGATCGCTTTGAATTTGGTGACCACATCTTTAAGATCATCCGTATTCAAGCCTATATCATTCTTCGCGCCGACTTCCTTCTTTTTCTCCTCAAATGCTTTCTCAAAGGGATCGCGTTTTAAATTGATCACTATAGTAGAATACATCTGAATGAATCGTCTGTAGGCATCATAGGCAAATCGCTCATCGCCAGTCTGCTCTATTAGCCCTTTTATGGTTGCATCATTCAACCCAAGGTTTAGGACCGTATCCATCATGCCTGGCATCGAAATTGCCGCCCCAGATCGAACCGAAACTAATAACGGATTCGAGGCATCCCCGAATTTCTTACCTAATTTGGTTTCAATCCGTTTCATCTGGGTCGCTACCATGTCCATTAACCCATTTGGGAGTTTTTTACCGAACTGATTATATAGTTTGCACACTTCTGTCGTAATCACGAAGCCCGGTGGAACCGGTAGCCCGATTTTAGTCATTTCAGCTAGCCCAGCACCTTTACCGCCATATAATTTCTTGTTCTTTCCATCGGCATCTTCAAATGCCATAACCCACGGTTGTTCTTGCTTTGGTTCTTTCGTTTTTTTAGAGGACATCTTTTATCACTCTTCCTTTTAATCAAAATTTCTTATTCTAGGAAAAATAAGAAAATTAATAAAAATATATGCGATTATCCTTAAAAAACCTCATTTTATAGGAGTGGCAATCGCTGCTCATTTAATAGGCGATAAAGATTGAAGAAGCGGAAAAGGTGGTGAAAATTGAAAGAGTCCATTATACAATAAAAGAAATTATTTCTGGAATTATTGTGGCTCGTTTAGTTTTTTAACCTCTATTTCCCTAAAGGTTTTTTTCTATGAGTTGTGCCTGAATTGTGTGAAGTCTTAGGGGCGTGAGGTCATAAACTTTCCACATAAGCACACAGGATACCACGTAAAAACACATTGGGACGAGAGCCATGATAACCCGAATTCCAAATTGAGCCAAAGGCGTTTGAGTTGACGCTCCAGCAGCGAAGCCGGTGGCTATGTGGACAATCGCTATAACAATAGCACCTATAATATTTGAAGCGCGTCCGAAGAACGTTCGGATTCCTGTGAAAATGCCCTCTTTTCGCGTGCCAGTTTTCACCACGATCTCATCGATCACATCCGAGAAACACGGATACATCAGCGTCCAGAGCGCTCCCATAGCGAACCCCAAGAAAATGGTCCCAATTAAAGTAACTTCAAGCGTCGAAACAAACATCAGCGGTACAAAAGAAACCGCTGCAATGCCAGTACCAATAATATATGCGGTCCGATTACCTAACTTACGCCCCAACTTCACCCAAAAGGGAACCGAGATAATACTCCCTACAAGGAATGCTCCTGAAATGAAGATCTCCACATCCGCTTCCATGCGTAGAATGTATTGCACCCAATAGGGCACGGACCCCAGCATCAGCATGAACAGCACCATTTGGGAAAGATAGACAAACACATAGATCATAAAATTCTTCTGTTTCAAAGAGAATTTAAGAGTCTGAAAATAAGGCTCATGAAAAGCCTCTTTAGTAATTTTCATATTGCGTTCGCGCAGTTCCTTATCCTCACGCATGCCTGGCAACATAAAAAATGCGCTGGACAACCCAATTACCACCACTACCATCGCCGAGAGCACGTAAGAATCCAAATTTTTATAAGTGATGAACAAGGGTGGAATCAACATTCCCAATGCCAATCCTAATTGGCCAAAGAACGTGCTAAATCCCCCCACCCTCGTCCTCTCCAGATCAGTTCGAAATTTATCAGGGAACAAAGCAAGCCAGTTGGTCATCCAAAAGGAATAGAACAGATCGAACAGGCATATTGTGAATAAAAGCCATAAAAAGGCAGTTGTTGTTTCTTGATTCGGCACCGTGAAAATGAATAGATATGCAAAGGTAAAAGGGATGGCGGAAACCACAAACCAAGGAAAGCGCCGTCCCCACCGACCCGTAAAGCCATACGTTTTGTCAGAAAAATAACCTGCCAGAGGGTCGTTAAACATATTCCAGATTCCGTATAGAATAAAAGCGAGGCTCACATACGCAACGCCCAAATAAATCTCGGTTTCAAAGAAATTAATAACCCGTACTGCAAAAGCGCCCGTAAAAAAATTATCTAAAAAGCCGCCAAGCCCGTATGAAACATGAATTTTTAAGGAATATTTCATTGCATCGCCAAATTCGTTTACAATTGTTTTCAATTATATTCTATCAACTTTCATATATATCGCCAAATGTCTTATCAAAATAGGGGGTATATCCGCAAGCTATTCACTGCTCAACTTTATTAAAAACTAACGATTAAAAGAAATTTGGGTAACCATGACTCAAGAAAAAAAACATGAGGTTCATCCAATCATCAAGCAAGCATTAGAAATGGCTCATGTTGGAGCGGAACCCGTTGAATTTGATAATGAAGATATTAGAGATTTAAAGGAAATATTGTCAAATTCCTTCGGACAACCTGACCTTTTTGATGCAGTCGTTGATCTGCTGAACTTTGCTTGGCTCCTTCAACAAGAAGGCTCCCCCACTGCCTCACTGGACATAATCAGTGTGGTCGCGACCGCAGCCGATGCTTTAGAGGCATTAACCAAAAAGCGTGCAGAATCAGAATCAAAGTGCGATAATGATTCTGATCATTTGTGAAGTAGATGGCATTGCTTTCAATCAACTCCTTTTTTTCAATCAGTAATCATAAATATAACTAAAAATATTATAAATTATATTCGGTTTTCTTGCCTCTATCGATAAGTCAAATGAGGAATAGTAAAATGTCTGCTAAAACGGTATTTTTTACGGGCTTTCCGGGGTTTATTGGGACTCGAATTATTGAAAAGCTAATGAAAGAGAATGAAGATATTAAGATTTACGCCTTAGTGCTTAGATCAATGCACAAAGCTGCCCAAAAAATAATTAAACAGCATAAAACTTTTGAAAACCGGATCGAATTACTTGTGGGCGATATTTCCAAACCCGATTTAGGTTTATCGCCAGAACAATACTCGGAGCTCACGAATAAGACCACCGAAATATTCCATTTAGCTGCTATTTACAATTTAGAAGTCCCAAAGAATGTGGCTTGGAAGGTTAATGTAATTGGGACTTCTAATATGCTAAAATTCGCTCTAAAATGCCCTAATTTATTTGTCTTTGTCTTTTTCAGTTCAATTGTCGCTGCAGGAAAACTAAAAGGTGATATTTTTGAAGATAAACTCGAAACGAATTGCGAGTTCCATTTTAATCACTATGAACAAACCAAATTTGCGTCTGAAGTACTGGTTCGGAAATACTTCAAGCGCTTACCTATAATCATAATCCGCCCAGGAGCTGTAGTTGGCGAATCGAAGACGGGTATTACGGATAAATTTGATGGCTTTTATTATGCTTTATCCTTTGCATCTATCTTAAAACGATTTCCTATTTGGATGCCCCATACACATTTCAATGTACCCATGGTCCCCGTCGATTATATTGCGGATGCAACCTGCTATGTCTCCACGCAAGAGGATTGTATTGGGCATTGCTTCCAATTAGGTGAATTTGAGCTCACTGCTAATCAATTCCTCGCTTATGTCTGTGGGAAAGATGAAACCGGAACTAAAATTCTCATTCCCACCACGCTTGTCGAATTCCTGATTAAATTACCATTCTATAACTATATTTTTCTAAATAAAGTCATCAAAACTATCATGAAAAAAGGATTTCACATGCCTGCTGAATTATTAGAGGCTGCAGACAGTTATAATTTCTGCCGCTATCGCGTCGATAATCGCAAATATCTTGAACGGGCAGGCATTTCCTGTCCCAAATTCAAGGACTATGTCCAATATATTATGGCATTCTATGTTAAAAATAAGGACAATCCACTCCTACAAAGGTAAGTTATCTATATTGAAAAAAAAAGCTTAAGTTTAAAAGAACTATATTTAAGTGATTACACATGAAATACAAAGATGTTGTGGTAACTGGTGGAGCTGGATTCATTGGCTCCCACATTGTAGATAAATTGGTAGAAGAACAATGCCAAGTGACTGTGATAGATAGCTTAGTATCCGGGAACTTAAAATTCATCGAGCATCTCCGGGATAAAATACAATTTGTGAAGGCAGATATCCGGGATGAGGATATTCTCCAGAAGATCTGTTCAAAAAAAGACACGATTTTTCATTTCGCCGCCGATCCGGATGTCCGGAGCTCGGTCACCAGTCCATCTAATAGTTTCAACGTTAATGTGCATGGCACTTTCCTGATCTTGGAATGTATGCGCCGATTAAAAATCCCCAATATCGTATTTGCATCCTCTGGGGGAACACTCTACGGGCAAGTGGATGTGTTTCCTACTCCTGAGGAAACACCGTTCCGTCCTATCAGTGCCTATGGCGCCACAAAAGCCGTAGCCGAAGCATATCTATCCGCCTATGCCGCCTCATACGGAATCACTGCTGTGTCGTGTCGTTATGCGAATATTTTTGGGCCCCGATCCACGCACGGTGTGATGATTGACTTCTACAACAAGTTGAAGAAGGATTCTAAGAAACTAGAAATATTGGGAGATGGCAAACAAGTCAAATCGTACCTATATATCACCGACTGTGTTGAAGCCTCCCTGCTCGCCGCTAAGAGCGTCACAAAGGGCTATGAAGCCTTCAATATTGGCACGGAGAACTGGACCACCGTGAAACAAATCGCAGACACCATTACCGATGAACTCGGGATAAAGAAAATCAAATATTCTTACACAGGTGGCGAGGCCGGTTGGACTGGCGATGTGTTCAAAATGCTCCTTTCGATAGATAAATTGAAAAAGCTGGGTTGGACTCCCAAAGTTAGCACGGAAGAGGGTATCCGCAAGTATATTCGGTGGTTAAAGCAAAATCCTTAAACTCTTTTTTTCTATTTAATGAAAAATAGCTGGTGTGTTAATGCCTTTCCTCAAAATTAATAAGGATGTGAAGCTGTTTTATACCATATCCGGCCAAGGGTTGCCCTTAATATTTCTGCACGGCTGGACCTCCAACCACTGGATGTGGATAGAACAAGAAAAATACTTCTCAAAGAACTATCAGGTGATTATCCCCGATTTAAAGGGGCATGGCGAGTCTGATAAGCCGAAAGCTAATTACTTAATGGCGGAGTTCGCCGCTGAACTAAATCAATTTATCAATACCCTTTTGGGTAGTAAGAATTATATCCTGATAGGTCATTCGATGGGCGGGATGATAGCCTTGAGTTATGCCATCAATCCAAAATACACCGCCAACTTAAAAGCACTTGTTCCCTGTAGCACCACCTATAAAATGAGTAATCCGGTCTTAAGCCAACTTGTCGATAAGTTGAAGCAAGGTATCCTCAAGTACGATTATTCCCTCCAGGAGATGATGTCTAAATTGGCATATTATGGAAAATTTGCGCGAGAAAACAGGGACATCATTAAGAAGAATGCGGAAGAAGGGATGAAATGCCCAGCCCACGTGGCCATCGCCTGCTTGGACGTGTTTGTCAATAAATATAATATTGAGAAAAATCTCTCGGCTATTAAAGTCCCCACCTTAATCATGACAGGCGATAAAGATTCTATGATTGATCCAATCAGTTCTGAAACCATGAAAACTCTTATTCCCAAGATTACGATGAAAGTGCTCGGTCCAAATGCAGGGCATTGCATCCAACTTGAAAAGATTGAGGAATTCAATCAAACTTTAGAAAGTTTTATCAAAACAGTCAAATAACACCGAAAAATCCGAGAAAGACCAACTCTTCTCTTCAATCAATCTCTGGAACGAAGATATCCGCAGGCTCTGCTGATTTTGCTGGTGCTGCGGTAGATGACAATTTTAATGTCGCAATTTCTTTCGCAGCATGTTTTAATGAAATTAAGGTTGTATTAAAACCTAGTTTGGTGGCAAGAACTGCGATTATAATTGCATTTCCCGCATCCAAAATAATGGTTGATCCTCGTTCATTTTCTATCATAACCTGTTTAAAAGCGCCCTGATCTAAGACCGTTGAGGTCTTTTCGCTCAGTGTGAGGACTGCCGCCGCAATGCCTGCAATCATCATCTCCATTTCACGGTCAATTGGTTTTCGAGCTTCTGGGCTAAAGGACATAATAGGGAGACCTGTCTTATCAACTACAACAACAGATTGTATTCTCTTCGAAAGTCTTTTCAAAATTAGCCCTAGCTCTTTTTCCATGTGAATCGCTCACCAGTTTCATCGAAAAAGTCTTGACTCATCCACTAAGCTGTTACCTTCTAATTCAAACAGATGCTTAAAAAATTTATAGATTTTGAAGTAAAATTATTTAGCGTATTCTCACGTATTTTTAATATTAGTAACTGAGGTTTAGGAAATGCCAAAGCCAAAAAAAATGAGCACCATACAAAAATTGTGGTATAGAGTAGAGAAAATGATAGAACCAATACTCTATTCACGACTTCTTAATAAACAAATCGCTTTAATCTTAAGAAAGTTTAGTTTAAGTAATTTAACCAAATATTTAGGAGATTTTCTCTAAAATTTGGAGGATTGAATATGTTATGAGTGCAGAACACAAAGCAAATGGGTATATGGGGAAATATCTCCGCGTAAATCTTACGGATCAAAAAGTCCAAGAAGCTTCTTTTGATGAAGAAACTTTAAAAACTTACATCGGAGGACGTGGTCTTGGAGTCCGGATTGTATACGATGAATTGCCGAAAGATTTAACCAACTTCGATCCTTTAAGCGAAGAAAATATCGTAGTAATAATGACCGGACCGTATACAGGCACTCTTAGCATGGCATCCGCAAGATTCGATATTACAACCCTCTCGCCTCATACACACTTTATAGGCGCCGCTAATTCGGGTGGGTTTTTCGGTCCAACGCTCAAAAAAAGTGGCTTTGATGGGATTGTTATTACAGGGAAGAGTCCAGCGCCTGTTTATCTCTCTTGCATCGAGGGGAAATACGAGATTCGCGATGCAAAGAATCTGTGGGGAATAGACACGTTTAAGACCGAAGACTTAATAAAGGACGATCTGGGCGAAAAACGGGTGAGAACTCTTCTTACTGGCCCAGCAGGTGAGAATGGTGTTACATTTTCTGCCCTTATCAACGATCGAGGGAGAGCCGCTGCGCGTGCAGGTCTCGGCGCCGTCTTTGGCGCTAAAAAGTTGAAGGGTATTGCCGTCTACGGCACTAAAAAAGTTGAGGTCGCTCATCCGACCGAATTTAAAGAAAAAGCTGAGTACTTTACGAAGCAATTCCAGAAAGATGCATTAGGGCAGGCCTTTCAATTAAATGGCACCAATATGATGATTATCCTACAAATGATTATGGGTGATGTCCCCGTTAAAAACTACTCTCGTGCCACTTTTGAAAATGTCAAGAAGCTATCTACGCGCTATCAATGGGACACGACCCTGATTGCACATCATGCCTGCCAGGGGTGCGCCATTTCCTGCAAACGGCGCGTCCAAATCAAATCCGGGAAATATGCGCTGGAGGAAAATCCCGCGTCCGGGCCAGAGTATGAAACCGTGGCGGTGCTAGGGACCAATTTACTTATTGACGATATTTACGCTATAACCAAAGGAAATGATTACTGTAATCGAATGGGTCTGGATACGATTAGTGCTGGCGCTGTCATCTCTTATGCAATGGATTGCTATGACCATGGGTTAATTAACAAGGACGAACTCGATGGGATTGACCTGAAATGGGGCGATCCTGATGCCATGTTGGCAATGCTCAAACTTATTGCTGAGCGGCGGAAACTCGGCAAAGTGCTTTCAACGGGGGTAAAACGCGCCGCCAAAGAAATTGAAGGAAGCGAAAAGTACGCAGTCCATGTCAAGGGGCTCGAGGTTCCTATGCATGATCCTCGTTCCAATTTTCTCTTAGCTATCCACTATGCAACTACTCCCTTTGGCGCTCGCCATACTTCCGGCTACGAGACCATCATGGCAGGGATGTCGGGATTACCCAAGGCGGATTTGGATTTTGTTGGGAAACCTGATGCCCGCGCTCTGGACCGGATAAGCCCCATCGGTAAAGCACGCCCCACGATAACCATACAGGACCGTGGTTTTATGATGGATTCTATGGGCATTTGCGAATTCATTTTTATGCCCTTGTCTATTCCGTCGAGATATATTAGTGCTATGCTGGCGTTAGTTACCGGCTGGCCCATGAAATACCGTGAGCAATTCCTCAAAACTGGCGAGCGGATAGCGAATCTCTGTCAAGCCTTCAATATTCGATGTGGCTGGAAACCCTCAGATGATTATTTGCCTTATCGTATGATGAAAGAACCCCATCCCGATGGTGGCTCGAAAGGTGTTCAAATCAATTTAGCCCCGATGCTGCGTGAATACTATCAATTGCGCGATTGGGATCCCAAAACTGGCAAGCCTTCCGCAGCTAAACTAGACTCTCTCGGACTCCAAGATGTGAGAAAAGATCTCTATAACGAATAATATTAATTTCTGGGTTGCCCGCGACTCCACTTTTTTTGCGCATTTCAGTAGCTTCAGGGGAGTTTATATATGCTCATTTGAGAAAATCCCCAGCCCAACAATGAGGTGATATCATGAATAAAATAGAACTCTTGAGCGAGAGCAAGCTGTTGGTCCTCGCCCTCGTCATTGCTGGAATTGCCCTCGGGCTTTCCGTGTTTGTGACAGGCAGCGCGGATCCTTGGAATCCTTGGCCTTGGCCATAAAATGGTAGAGAAGAGACTCTCTATCCCCTTGTTTCCTTTTTCTTTTTTTAAATCAACAATGTCACAGTAAATCTTTATTCAGATGTATTTTGTGATTATTCTTCCCAATTCTTTATTAACAAGTTCGGAATTCTCTTAAAATGATCAATATTTTTCGTGTAAAGTTCTTCTCCACTTCCAACTATAACACTTGCAATTAAAATATCCATATCGCCAATTTTTTCGCCTTTTAAATCGAGTTCAGCAGAAATTCGTGCAAATTCAAGTGAATTTTCTAAAGTGAACGGCACAATTTCGAAATTTTCTAGAAATTTTTTTACAATTCTTTGACTTTTAGCGACGTTAGAGGATAGGTAAGTGCCTTTATATAATTCAGCATAATTAAAAATGGTGATTTTTACCGTCGGATTCGTTTGAACTATCTCTTCCATAATTTTTTTCGCTTTTATACTGGTTTGCGAATCACTTTTACGAAGCGACTGAATTAATAAGTCTGAATCCACAAAAACCATAAAAATCCCTTAAAAAACTAAAAAGTATAGTTATTTGTTAAGAGTTCATTCAAGTTAGATATCCCTTTTCTTAGATTCTTCTCTCGCCTTATAAAGACGTTTTTCAATATCATCCCATTCCTCTGAATCTTCTTCAAATGCACCAAAGTATGCTTTTATATTTTTTATTTCCTTCTTCGCCTCTTTTTCATTCAATAAACGTAATATTAAATCTGTGAATGTTTCATCAGTTTTCTTTTTGGATTTTAATTTCTTATAGACTGATTCAGGTAACGAAATGGTTTTTTGAGTCATACTATAAAATATTAAATAGCACTATAAATGTTTTACTATAGATATCAGGATCAAAGAAAAAAGGGGTTTTAAAATAAAAAAGGGGAAGAATTCTTTATTTATGCTTTTGCGCGGACAGGTGGAATGAAGATGCGGCGTTGCCCTTCCTTTAAAGAGACAGCATCGGCTGGACAGAAATGCGCGCAGACACCACAGCCAATGCAACGTTGGTCATCAACTATCGCCCTATTATCCTCATTGAGCGAAATTGCTTCTATCGGGCATTTCTCGATACAAATCCCACAACCGGTACATGTCTCTGGATCTATCTGTGAGAGATAGAATGCCGTATTCAGGACTGGAAATGCGCCTTCTCGATTCAAGCGAAAACTATCGCAGTAAGCCGGGTGGCAGTTACAAATGGAATTCTCTTCTTGGGTGATATCCGACTTATTGTGGAATGCTTTATGTACCAAACCCGCTGCTTCAACTTTCTTCATAATATCCAGAGCCTCCTTCTTCGTCACGCGTCTGGCAAAGCCTTGTTGAATCACGTGCTTGGCAGATTTCCCAAACATAAAGCATACCTCCGAAGAAATGCCAATATCAAATGTTTCGCCGAGCATTTCACGATACTGCCTGCAGAAGCAATTTCCCACGGCGATATCATCGTATTTATTAATAATTTCTTCCACAGTCTGCGAAGGTAAGACGACTTCCTCTGCACCAATCGTTTTATCGATCTTAATCGTCTTTCCTTCAGTGGTCTTGGTTAAAGGCACCGTTCGATCAAACGATGGCGTTTTTTGGAAAGCCGTGGTAAAGCTATCATAATTCTTTTGAACCGCACCCGCCAATTCCTTCATCAATTTCTCATATAATTCAGATATTTCTTTTAATCTTTGGATACCCTCTTCATCTTTCGGCAATTGCTGCATGAATTGATATTCGAAGGCGCCAATCATGACTATTGGCATCAACCGATAGACCATAAACCCTTTGGAACTGGGTTGATTGAACATGAATCCCGCCTTAGCTAGTTTAGATGCTGCTTGATCGATGTCTTCTTCCGACCAGCCTGGTAGGGCTTGCTTGAGTTGGTCCATTGTTTGAGAAGCTTTAATTTTAAACGCTTTGATAAACTCCAAATCCTTCTCATCAAGATAATAGGTCAAAATTTTGATAAAAGTATCAGTTAACGGGAATGGCATTGGTCCCGCAGCAATAATCGTCTGTGCTGCTTTTTTAAACTTCCTTTGTAGTTCCTCTGACATTTTATTCACCAACTTCTTTTCGTATTCTTCTTTTTTCAAATTCCTTTTTTTTCTTTCTATTTGTTTTGACTACCCACATTTGAAATAAAAATTTTATTTTTTGTAGGTTAAAGCTGTATAATTATTAAATGAATTAGTGCAATAAAACGGCTAAAAAAAGATAAAAAATAATTAAAAATAGTATCTCAATTCATTCCTCAGAATGGAGAGGTATCAATATTACCTAGTAATAGGTTTCCTTATTTTTTCGCTTTTTACTTTCAACACGTAGGTTAGACCACCGACCAAGTCAGATCCACGCCATTTTTCGATTCTAAAAGAGAATTCATTTCCTGGAGGATTAGAAGCGGGAACTTCAACAACGGCACATAGATATTTTTTTCCAGAACTATTATCAAAAGCGGCTGATATTTTCTTCTGAGGAATTAATTTCTGATAATTCTTGAGATATTCTGGTGGTAATTTATTCTGGCGATGATATAAATCGTAGGCTTCCTTTATTTGTTTAATACTATCTATTTTTCCATTATTTTCTGTGTTTATGATACCAGCTCTTATTAAGCTAAATTTTTCTTGTCGGCCCCCTTCGGAAAGAGCTCTAGTTTTTGAAGATTCAATGATTTCCATTCGAAATTCTGCAGAGTCTCTATTTTTTCCAGAAAATGCCTGAAAAGGAATGAAGCTTGTTGTACCGGGTTCTACCCATATATAATCAACATTTTGATGGGCAATGCCCGTATTCAATTTACAATCGAAATGATTGGGGATGCCATATATTGGGACGTAAGCTCTTGCAATAATACAAGCGTGCCCTTTACCCGCTTGAACATATTCCGCACTTGGAGTCCACATTTTGTTTGAATAAATAGTTTTTGATACCCCGCAAGGAATAGGTTCCCCGATAATCTGTGTGCTTAATTCTTGAAGATCCGCGCCTGTTTGGGTTTTCGTTGTGGTACAATGTGGGTCTTTAATATAAAGTTCTAAAATGGTGCCAAAGGCGGGCAATGTTCCAATATTTGTCATTGTTACCTTAATTTGATAATTATGATTCTGTATTAGTTCTTTCTCATTTGCAGTTAGCCCGGTCGCTGCATCTATTAATTCGATATCCGGTGATTCCCACCATATAGCATTGAAAGGTCTTACCCCGACATCACCCACAAAACTTCTTATTAGCAGGCGAGGACCAACAGGGGGAGGAACACGGCCTCCTTGATATGTGCTCATATTTAAGATCACCTCTCATTATAATTCAGGATTTTTACAATACCCCTTTATAGTGACTGGATTTCCTAAAAGATTACTAGTTTCTGGAATGATCCAAAGTTTATATCCGTAGCCTCGATCTGAATCAAGGTGCCAGTCTGGAAAGGGCTTAAACGTTGGGGGTTTAAATATTGGAGATCCCGTAATGGGTTTAAACGGTTGAACGAAAAGGAATTTAATGTTGGCCAAAGAAACACCGACTGGATCTCCTATCAGCGGAAAAGAATTTGGATTTTGAAGAGAACTAACCACACTATTATTATACAGATTGGTACTCTCAGGAGTTTCAAAATTGGCATATTTCGCATAGGTGTTCAAATCGAATTTTCCCTCTAAGAGACATTCCGGCGGTTTATTGACAAAGGGGCCAGAAAGTGTTGAGGGAAGTTCTACGGGCGTTTTTGGGTATTCAAAAGGATTGCGATCATAGACAAGCTGAGCTGCTTCCAATTTTTGCTTGTTTTGCTCAATTAGATCAAAGACTTTACCTTTGGATTCTTGGAGTTTCGTAACTGCCTCCTCCGGGGCAGCATTGAAAGCGACTTGGAAACTGCCATTGAACAGAGCTTTGATCGCATCGTATCCACTTAGGCCTATTATTACATCGCGCTTATGGGGATAGTTCGGGTCCCAGGAGCCATTGAGGAACTGTTGCGCATAGCTTTCCGCCATCAACATATTATCGGGATACAGCAATCCTGAAAATACTAAGAGTCTTCTCATTGAATAATACATATAATAGACGTAAATTTGGAATATATAAAGGCCCGAGCGAGGAATGGTGAACCCATATGAGACCGCCGATGCAATTAAATTTTCCAGGAATTGTTCTGCTGCATACGCGAGCAATAATATCCCCCCGAAAATCGCTTTTAACACGTCGGTTATGCTGTCAATATCATCTGGGAGCAGCACATCGGCTGCTTCTGACATAGCTTCCGCAGTCTCTTTTAGAGCATCTGAGACGGTAAAAGTGTCAGGCGGGTCTGGATACGGAAGATCCAATTCATGAAGTAATTTAAGTATTGCAACTGTATTGTCAATATAACCTGAAATCTCAGCTTTGCTCGGAGGGTTCTTGATAGGTCTAAGCTGCGATCCACAAATGGGGTTCGTACTTCTTGAATTGCATATTTCCTGACATGCCGTGGCCAAATAATTGCTAAGTGTTTCTTTTTCACTATAGGAAATACTAATCAAACTATCCAACGAAGTGAGGGCAATATCCTCGCCTTTTACCTTTTGCCACAGATATTTATCAATAACCGTTTCTGAAAGCCGATGCCTCCACGAATGATTTCTTGCAGGGCCTCCGACTACTTGGTTCACATACGGATGTCCCGCGAGATCCCCGCTGATATGTGATAAAAAGCCCATCACATAGGCGAGCATTTTATTACTATCTAACTCGTTTGGATCGAGCACTTCTTTATTTGCAATAGATTTAAGAAGCGCATGGGCGTAACTCCCGGAAATTTCGGAATGCAGTATGTCGCCCCAGCTCCAATCCTTCTCGGCTGTTCCATGCAGTGCGCCCCCATCGCTTTGGAGCTCTTGATATAATGCCATTCCATGAACAGGCGACCCATTTGGCGACATAAAGCTCATAATTGACGTAATCAAAAAATTGCCAATCCCATATAGAAGTGTATATACGGAATTAATCACGGTCATTGCCGACGCTTCTATATAATCAACTGCTTCTTCTCCAATATGACATGCCAACCCTACTAAGGGGATATGTGTTTCCTCTCCGGCTTTTAAAGTCGATTCTATATCATCAAAAAATTTTTTGGCGTCCTGCGTGAAAACACTTATAAATTTACCCACCGGTTCGACACTTTTCACGGTATCTTGGGTGGCATAAAAAAGATCAGGACCAATCGAACCTAAAGAAGCAAGGTTCTTATTATTTTTTAAAAAATTACCAATTTTTTTAATATTTGGATTATCATCCTCAAGTAACTTTTGAATAGTTTTTTCCAAAATTAACATATGTGTCCCATACGCAGGCATATATAACTCTCCATTTAATTTTTTATTATAAATTTTAATTCAATTGAAAGTTAAGAAGTAAATATAAAAATTTTTTGTTAGATAAATCTCAATTAAAGGCAGAAAAGACTCCTCCCGATACAAACTCCTCCCTTTTCCCGGATTTCGTAATAATTTGTGTAACTTCATTTTTTATATGTAAAAGATGAATGTGTATTAAATGGAGATATTGTAAAATGAGGTAATTTAATTGTGTCAATTTTGTTTTATGCACTCGGAATCAACAGGCAAATACTGGTTCAAAGAAGCGAGGATGTATGCTAGAGAAATGTATCATCGAGCCAGAGTCGAGCGTGAGTATCAGAAGAAACAGGGTCCTGGACTTGAAGCCCAAGTTGCAGGGCTCGCTTTGCAGGCGATGGAAGCCAAAAACTTGACGCCTGAGAAATATCCGGACATCGTAGCGCAGTTGAATAAATTAACTCGAAATATTCATTCTGGGCAGGTCATAACCTTGGATGATGCGTTGACGATGATCGATTTAGCCTCACCTATTGCCTTCATTGCTTGCGATTGTAGACGTCAGAAATACGGCTATATCGAGCGAGATAGGTCTCGGATGACCTGTTTGGGTCTAGGTATCGGTATGTTTCGCTACGAACAGTTCCCAGCCCGCTATGTTGCTGGGGCTGAGTTTGTCTCTGATAAAGAGGCGAAGGAATGGCTCAGAACTTGGAATAAGAAAGGGCTTGTACATACTTTGATGACCTTTGGGCTTCGGAACGGCGCGCCCTATATAGGAGGGCTCTGCAACTGCACATGCGCGGATTGCCTCTCTATCAGCTGGCGATTAGATTACGGCATTAAGCAATTGATGAAAGGAGAGCGAGTGGCGACGCTTAAACCTGAAAAATGCACCGGTTGTTACCAATGCATAACGAGATGCCAGTTCGGGGCACTGTCCGCGAACATCCGTGAAGAGAAGGTCCACATTGATATGACAAAATGTTTCGGATGCGGCAGTTGCCAAGTCGCTTGCAATAAACAGGCGATTGAGCTCGTTGATAGACGAAAATTTGAAGTTTTAAAATATGATTGGTAGAGGTGAATGCTGTGTCGATAACATTATCTGATCCGGACTTACCGAAAGTGAAAATTCGCATCTCAAACGATAAATGTAAAACTCCCATGATCTGTCCTACGCCCTGCTACCGTAATTGTCCGCAAGGAGTATTCATTGTCGCGGCCAATCCCATAAAAGTTTCCCAGAAATGGACCCCTATAAGCAACGAAGCGCCTGGGGATTATATGATAATTGCCCCCATGATCCCGAAATGCACGGGTTGCAAAATATGCATGGAGAAATGCCCCACCGGCGCACTGAAAATTAAATTTACCCCTGTTCAAAAAGAAGGAGCCGCTGAGCAAGCAAGTTAAGAAGGAGCGAAAAACCATGGCAGTACAAAAATATAATTATGAAATTCCAGAGGCATTATTCCAAGCGATTGAAACCGAATTCGACGGCGCAACCATTGCAAAGAAGTATCTCGAATCGAAAAATGCGGCGCTATTTGAGGATTACGGGAAAAGATGGATGCAACGGACGTATGAGCTGGGGATAAAACCCGAAAACCTCGACCGGTCTTATGAGATGTTAAAAAAAGTAGCACAGAAGACCGGGACTTTACTCTTTCCTCATGAGGCGCAGCGGTTCATTGAAATTGCGTATCTTTCCGTACATTTAATGAGCGGTGTGGATATCTATACCGCTAATGCCAAGGAACTGAGTTTCAAGGTCCATGAGGGAACGTGCAAGATTTATGAAGCATTGAAAGCAAGTATGAATTCTACCGAATTACAAACGCTCCCTTGCAAAAAAATATGCTTAAGCGCTGTAGATACTATCTTTAAACTACTAAAAATGAACGTCGACGTTTCTATGCTAAGCGAGATGCCAAAGGATGGCTTCTGCCTCTTTTCTGCAAAGAAAAAATAAAAAATTCTCTTTTTTTTGTATTAATTACTTCTATTTATACCATTTCTTCTTTTTTGAACCAATAGATGTCCTTTAAGACCTTTACGCTTTCATCGAAGTCAATTGCGGTTAAGGTTTGAATGGAGGTATTGACCAGAAATGTGCCCGCTAACTTCAGGTAGTTGATTTCACTGTCGGCTTCTGAGACCATGACCAAATCATATTGCCCAAGCACCACGAACAGCTGATGGATTTTCACGCCTTCAGGAGGATTCCTTTTCATTTTTTCGCAAGATTTAATTGCTTGCTCCTGCATTCCCGGCAGGATCTTCATCAAACTTATAAAATACATACCCAAACACCTAAGTTAACAATATAAAATCTAATAGCAATTAACCTTCATTATTGTTATTATAACGAACCTTTTTAATTTAGTAGGTCGGTTGTTCCTTATCAAAGGCATTAACCAGAATGAAGTTGAAGATCATTGACTCATAATGCAATCATAATTGGAGCTGGGACTGCTGGACTCTGTATTGCAGCTTTGTTAGCAAATGCAGGATATAAACCCTTAGTTCTCGAGAAACAGAAATTCGTGGGCGGACGGGCTCGGATATGGCATAAAGACGGCTTTACTGTCGATTATGGGATCCACACCCTACGTGGGTTTTATCAGAGAGTGTTTCATCCGTTAAAGATGGAACTTCATAAGGCCCGCATGCCAATTTCTAAGGGCATTATTATTGAAGATCGGGGCGTTCTCCATAAATTACCCAAATTGAGTTCGCTATTCCAGACTAAAATGCTGACACTAAAGGATCTTAACTTCCTACTGCGTCATTTTGGTGCATTATTTCTGGGCGATCCGAAAAAATATTTCAAAATTAGCATTAAACAATGGCTGGATAGCATTAATGCTAGTCCTCAGATTGCAAATTTATTCAAATTACTGTCAATGACTCTGATGGTGTGCCCTTTCCTTGAACGAGCTTCCTTGGGCGAATTTATCCTCAACTTGAAGCATCTGAATTTGCTTGGATTCGGCCACCCGGAGGGTGGGTTCCACCAAGTCCATCAAGCGCTTATCTGGAAAATTCAGGCGTGCGGAGGACGCATTCAGCTCGGCACGAAGGTTGATGAGATTCTGATTAGGAATGGGACCGCGATAGGTGTCAAGATAGCTGAGCAAGAAATTCCCGCAGATTTAATAGTGAGCTCGATTCCAGTTCAGCAGCTTCCTATAATTCTAGATGAAACGCTTCTGGACAAAGCCTACTTGAATTGCATTAGAAATCTCCGTCCTACTGCTGGGATCTCTATCGATTACGGATTATCAGAAAAGCTATATCGCGAGGTTATGTTCCTAGTACCGGAACCTGCTATTTTAGGCTCTTTCACTTCGAATATCGATCCTTCGACTGCCCCCAAAAATAAGCAGTTGGTGACTTTCCTCAACGTGTTAAATGTAGAGGACGTAAAACATCGGCAGAAAGCACGAGAGAAATTAAAGCAGGCGGAAAATCGAATTTTCTCAATGTTCCCGGAAATGTCTAAGAAGATTGAATGGAAAAGAATTCTAAACTTTGAGATGGTGGACGGCGTTGAATTGAATACAAAGCAAACCCAAGATAAAAGACCCGATGTCCAAGTACCAAACATTGCAAATCTCTTCCTCGCAAGCGATTCAACCTGTTCGGAAGGCGCAGGCGGAGATATTGCGTTCAGTTCTGCGCGCTTGTGCTATGACCGCATTCTTCAATCAAGAAACCCATTTTAAGATGCTTCTAAGCTTTGAGGAGCCGCTGGAAAAACCGTGGGAAATTATAACCTAAGTACAGAAGGGCGACCCCCACTAAAATCACCATCCACGGAAAAATTTGTCTGAAAATTCCTAGGGGGAACATAAAAGACGCAAAAACTCCACATAAACCGATACAAAAAAAGCGGTACTTCTCTCGTTTTTCGGTGGATTTTACACTGCTTCTGAAAAAATCAAAAGCAAAAACAGCCCAAACAAACACAAAAAGAGCGGCGGAATACAAAAATAATCCCTGATTTTCCACATTTACTGGCGGGAAAAGAACACTAGTAACGGTCGGGACGGAAACCCAATGAAGAATCAGTCCGATACTGCAAACTGTTCCAATAATATATTTCGTTTGGCGCCTTTCTATGTGAATTAAATAAGTAATAAATTGCCATGCACAAAAAACGTTTATTAGAACCGCCGTGGTAGCTGCATTATAAAGATAGCCTGCTATAACACCATCTGATGTGATAATAAAAACGAAATTACTGGCTAATGAGAAAAAGGCAGCGCAACAAATGGTAATGAAGATGAAAATAAAATATTTCACACTTTTTCGCAGGATTTTTTCAGACGGATCAATTCCCAGATACCGTTTAAAACTCCGGATGAAAGTTATCACCGAGAAGCCTATCGTCACCAGCTGAATGATGCAGAGGACGATGAATTCTGCAGAATCTGCGGGCTGACTCATAGATTTTTCCGTAAATAATTAATTATGACCTTAATCGGACTTTTTCATATATATTCTTTTAGGTACTCAGTTGCATCGGAGGTTTCGCAGAATCCAGTTGTTTTTTAATTTCGGCGATTTCAACTTCAATAGACGTAAGAGCTGCTTGTAAATTCGCTTTTTTGAAAGAATATCTATTGAGTTTAAGGTAATTCTCATATTTCATCCGCTTCCTTTCGAGCATCATAAGCTTTCGCAGGTTTTTATAATTAAATTCATTGATTTCAGGAATATACTTCTTCGTCATTTCAATTGATTCATCATCTAGTTTAATTTCACTATAGCAAAGGTCTAACTTTTCTTGATTAGGAACCCCTCTCAGTTGTAGGCTTGATATTCTTTTCTGAATTCTCTCATTGCGTTGAATTAAACTCTCTATTTTAAACGAATACTCCTTCGCTAGTTCACCAGGCATCTGGGTTGGGCGATCAATCCATACTTTTGCGATGAACATGGAAGAGAGAATGCTGCCCCACATGGAGAGACTTGCAACTAATGCGGGGATTAACGTTGTCCAATCCATTGTGATTTCTGGCGTGAAGAGCAACATATAAAAATCCCAGGTCGCGTGGGCGAGTATCACACCCCAAATATTACCGGTGTAAACACGGGTATAACCGAGTATTAAACCGATTAAAAAGATCGAAAGTAAACCGAAAAGACCCAGATAATTGCCTGAGATAATATAGCTCGGAATGTGCAAAAAGGCAAAGAGCAACCCTGTCAAAAGGACTGCCCTCATTTGCGATGATCCTCTCTGAAAATTTGCTTGGATATATCCTCGAAAGATGCTTTCTTCGGTAATTCCAACCAACAATGTAAACAATAGCAGTTCAGTGATCAATGCCGCTGAGGTATAATTCGGGGGTATTTGAAATCCAATTACAGCTATCAGATATCCTGAAGTCGCTAAGAGGCCGATGAAAATGCTTTTTGGAAGATAGGATCTGTGCCATCCCATTTCGTAATTACTCGTATTTGTATGCTTTGCATAAAGCAGCGTAAAGATCAGTAAAATTACATAAAGGATACTGCTTAGAATCATATGATCGAAAAAAGACACAGGCTCTGATAGAACAAACTCTTCGACTAGCTTCTCTCCAATCATAAACCCTAAAAGGAACGCGAGAATAATAAAATAAAACTTAAAAATATTGCCTGTTTTGCTGGATGTTGGTTCGTACGCTGCTTTTTCCATCTTAACACCCCATAATCCTTTTTGTTAGTTATTAGTTATTAATCTTCTGCCCAGCCTTCTACTCCCACTAATCTCACAAAGTAGACTGAGAAATGTCGCACAGTTTTTTTCTTTATTTTTCTCTCTGATACTTTCGTGAAACGCACTAACGATTGAAATCGGCGGAAACAACCTAGGGGAATAATGAGGCTCCCCCCGATCTTTAGCTGTTGGAGGAGACTGGGCGGCACCTTTTTGGCGGATGCGGTCACAAGAATCCGATAAAAAGGCGCATGGTCTGATAAACCCACGGAGCCATCTCCGCAAATAACCGTCACCTTGTCTTGAAGGTTTGTAGTCTCAATATTCCTTCTCGCGAATTCGGCGATGTCCGGGAGCGTTTCAATGGTGTAGACATGGCCTAGCCCAGTGCTTTCGGGAGGGGCAACTATCAAGGCACAGAGGGCTGCTTGGTACCCTGATCCACTTCCAATTTCGAGAACCTTCTGTCCTGCCTGGAGATCTAGGGCTTCCGCCAAAATTATTTGCATATATGGTGCCGAAATTGTTGATCCAGACGCAAGGAAATAGGCACGACTCTTATAAGCATGAGATCTGAGTCCCTCAGGCATAAATACTTCTCTCCGGAGACTGCGAAACGCCCCTTCAACAGATTTAGACCGCAAAATCCGAAGGAAACCCCAGGCCTTGTACCTTCGAATTAATTCCTCTTTTTGAACATTCAAATTCTTACTGAGGTCCCCATCGTCTTGCACAACTAAATTTTCGTTTCTCGAGTTAAAGGAATTTTGGTTAATATATTATTAGATATTAAAAAAATTGAACCAGGAATGGAATTTTACTTAAATCAGCTCTATTTATCAAGCATTGCTTTGAATTTTCGTCCATTTTCTACATAGAACATAATTCCGGTCTCGAGAGCCCTTATATCACTTTTTTTGATATCCTTCATTTTCTCAGCTACCACTTTTCCGGCATACATGCCCATGGATTCGTACTCTCCTCGCGCCACGGCTCCCGCAGCGATCATTACGTTATCATGGATATTATGACCCTGCAATACTGTTGCTGAAATTCCAATCATGACGTTACTTCCAATTGTCCCTGGACCGTGCACCATAGCACAGTGCCCCATTAAGACATTGTCTCCTATAATCAATTCCGTTCCAGGTTCTGTATGAATAACGACGCATTCTTGAATAGAACAATTCTTACCAATTATAATATGACTCGCTTCAGCCCGGATCACGACATTGAACCATATATTCGTGTTTTCACCAATTTTCACATCCCCTATAATCGTAGCAGTTGGTGCAACAAACACCGATGGGTGAATCTGTGGCTCTTTCCCATTTACCGGACTTTTCATGATTCTCGGCTTTTCTGACATTTTAGCTCAAACTCCTAAATTTTTATACTTAATTTACCTTCACGTATGATTAAAAATATATTTTGGTAAAAATACTCAAGTTAATTACTTTGTCTTTGAAAATCCAAAGAAGCCTGAAATTGTATTTCGAATGAAAATAGTCAAAAGGTGGAAATAAAGATATCCGTTTTCAAAGAAGGTCCCTCTATCACAAAGGTAGTTACGGGCGGAGGGTTGACGTATATTTTAAGCATGCTAGGGGGTACATTTGCCTGGATTTTTGGGATTATCTTTACTAGAAGTGACATAGGGCTTGGTCAACAAGCATTTGGAATTTTCATTACGGGACAGGCCATTATTGTTTTAATTGGGTGTTTTTCATGGGGGATTAATCAATCAATTCAGAAATATGTTTCTGAATACTTGGTTTCTGATAAAAATAAGGCGGAACTTTATGCGCGGAATGGCGCCATTGGCATAATTATTTTTGCGACTTGCACCTGCATTTTCTGTATTACCTTGGGGATTTCTCTTTTAAAAGTGAATTATATTATGGCATTACTTCTTTTTTTTATCGGACCGACTATCCTATTAGCTTCATTTCGAGATGGCATGGTTGGAAATATTGCAGCAGTTCAACGCTTCGATAACATTGCGATTATCAATTCAATGTCAACTTTAGGCTTATTCCTATTAGGAATTCCTCTTATATTATTTGTCATTAAGCCACAACCAGCTGAAGAGTTTGTACAATTAGCCCCACTCACAATTTTAGGGCTTTCTTGTAATTATATCATTCAAATCGCGATTTCATGGTATTTCAGTCGTAAATGTCTTCCTTTTGAATTGAAAAAATTATATCGTGGCTCTAAAGATCGGCATATAATGTGGAAAATTGTTAAATATGGCTTTTATTGCGCGATTCCCACGTTAATTATTTCAGGAACAGTCCTCTGGATTCCGGCATTATTAATGTCCATTATGTTGGGGACAACTACTCCTGGGTTATATGGAGTTATAATGGGATATGCTATGGTGATACTGACCATTTCTTTTATGGGATGGCCAATGATTAGTGCAGTTTCAGAAGCGCATGCAATGGACAATCGTCAATTAATCGATGATTATATCCGTAATAATTTCAAAAGTTCCTTCCATTTAATAGCTCTCCTCTTGACGATTTATATTGGACTTGCTAGACCGATCCTAGCAGTTATTCATGGACCCGAATATACCGTCGGGCAACTTCCCTTCATAATTCTCTCAATCGGTGTCTCGCTATTAGCGCTCGAATTTATTTGCTGCACCGTTATAATTGGTGTTGGAGAGGGGAAAAAGGCATCCTTTATGGTTATTGCGACGGTTCTCATTGAAATTTTCTTGACAATACTCTTTTTATATTTTTTTCCCCTAAATGTTATCTCTTTTGCCGCGCCTTGCGCCATACTAATTTCTAGTCTGGCTGTCTTTCCGCTTATTCCTAAAATGCTAAAGCCTTACACTTCCTTTCGCTTACCTCGAGGAACCCTCTTGAAAGGGAGCATTTCTATAGTAATTGCTATTGGAGTCGGCTATCTTATTGATTATTTTATTTTCAGTTTCAGTTCCTTTTTTGGAATAATCATTGGGCTTATTCTTCTGATGATTATCTATATTTTCTCAATGCTCTTTTTGGCAGGGTATGATGAGGATGATTTCAAATTAATTAATGACTCTCTAGACGCATTTAATATCAAATTTTTAAAGCATCTCTTAGAAACAGGCGAAAAAATAACGCATAAAAGCCCTTTCTATAAGAAATCCAATAAAGAGTTATGATCCCTTAAGATACTTTAAAAAATAACCGCTTAAAGGATCTCTTTATAGGTGAAAATCCGTTCTACAAATTTCTTCGTTCTTTCGAATGGATCAATGCGACCTGAAAATGTGGCGAGTTCCGTTTCAAATTCATGTTCAAAAATCTCTAGAAGTCTGCGCATTTTCATTCGGAGGATCTTATAATTCTCCTCAGTCAATAAAATTGCCATAATATTTTTATTTCCTTGCTCTAGAAGTATCTTAATATCTTCAATATTTATGTCTTTTAATCTTTTTTGCGTATGCGTAATTTCTTGGATCAACGAGGAGATTCCGGAAATGAAACCCGTGACTATTGAACAATCAATTGGCTCTTCTTCCTTAAAAGAATGGTCATAGAGGCAAGTTCCTTTGTCCGCAAGACAGAGGTAGAGATGATGAATTTTTTGGGCCCAGCGAAGTTCTATAAACCGTGTAAAACAAATATAGAAGATGATAGCGGCAATTGTATAGAAACCTCGGAGAATGTTAATGAGCGCAGCGGGTCCAAGGATTTCAGGAACATAAGATAAGATCACAAGAAAAATTGCGATTGCCAGCCAAATTGCTCTTCTAGCATGAGGAGGCGAATGGATTTTCATAGTATGGGAATAGTAAATAAGTATAATAATAGGAATTACGAAAAGGGGAAGGACCGTCACTATCATAATACTCTCAATATAAGGAGGATAAATTAATTCAAAGTCCGGACCTGGTGTGGTAACCTCCCCTACGGCAAAAAACAATCCTGCTAAATAAATCGACGCTAGACTTATTGAAATCAGTATTAATCTTTTAGCCTGATTAGGAAATGTTGCATAAAACGCAAATAAATCTAAAAAAACGAGTGCCAAAGCACTGCAAACCAATGCAATATAGGCAAATGTAATTCCAAGTAAATGCCAAAAACCATTACCCGCAAAAACTGTTAATGTAAATCTTTCCAACCCGAGAAATATAAGAGCGAAACCCCAAGCCGCAAAGGTCAAGCTAAAAGCCAACGTCGGTTTCGATCTATTCATTAAATAATCCCTATATACCTTTAACGCCAAGATCAGTTGAATTAACATGGTTATAATGATAAACGTAAATCCGAACAATTGAATCGGATCTGTAAATATGTTTCCCGCCATTTAATCCACCTTACTATTTTTTTCAATGTATCCTATATTTAAGGATGAGCAAAATCGGAAGGTAATTTTAAATGGAAAATTGAGTTCAGTAGAATATCACATATTCCAAAAATGGGTTTCATTATGGATATCTTTAGCCTCATCCTCATTCAATTAACGATTAATTGATTCAATAGATGATTATTTGCTATGAAAATCGAATATAAATGGTTGGCGCTCTCGGTCACGACTCTTGGGGCGTTTCTTTCAGTATTGGATGGGACGATCTTCATTATAGCATTACCGAGTATCATGCAAGATCTTAAAGCCGACCTTCTGACCATCACTTGGGTTATAATGGGTTATATGTTCATTGCTACTATATTAGTCCCGACTATTGGGCGGATCGCTGATATGGTGGGACGAAAGTGGTTGTATATTAGCGGTTTTATTGTCTTTACGGCTGCATCCTTGTTTTGCGGAACTGCGACCTCGGGATCTCAACTTTTAATATATCGTATGGTTCAGGCTATCGGGGGATCATTGTTAATGGCAAATTCTGTCACCATTGTCACCGATGCCTTTCCTAAAAATGAATTAGGAACTGCCCTAGGGATAAACAGCACAATTTTTGGAGTAGGCGCAGCTATTGGCCCCGTTTTAGGGGGATTTCTGCTTCAATTCGGATGGCGCTTTATTTTCTATATCAATATCCCCACTGGAATTATTGGAACGATTTGGGGCGCGATCCAATTAAAAGAAGTAGCCAAGCTTCCAAAAGCTCAAAAATTCGATTGGATAGGAACCATTCTTTTTAGTTTAGGAATGTTAGCACTTCTGATAACGTTGTCCTTTGGGGGTTTTATCGGCTGGCTTACTCCGATGATAATGATTTTTCTAATCACGGGGGTCGTTTCGTTCTTCCTTTTTATAAAAGCCGAAAAGAAAGCAGCTTATCCTATGATGGATTTACGATTGTTTCAGTCCTCTCGTTTAGCCTATAGCTATAGCAGCGTCTTGTTAAATGCGATTGCAAGAGGTGCGGTTGCCTTTCTCCTTACTTTCTTTTTCCAAATCATACTGTCATTCGATCCGATTAAGGCAGGACTTTTTTTGACTCCCTTCGCCATCACACAAGCCATCGGCGCACCGATTAGCGGAAGACTCGCAGATAAATATGGAAGCCGGGGATTGACCACAATGGGTTTAGCAATCTCTGCAGGAGGGCTCTTGGGTATGATGTTCATTTCAACATCAACTGCTATTTGGGAATTGATTCTTTGGATGCTTATCATGGGGCTCGGCTCCGGATTATTTTTTTCGCCCAACGCGAAGATGATAATGGAAGTTATGCCACCGCACAAGCGCGGGATTGCGACAAGCGTGCGAACGATGTTTTTTAATGCAGGCAATGTCATTAGCCTTGGAGTTGCTTTGGCAATCATCTCTTCGGCGATCCCCCTTGATATCTTAACGAAATTGTTTCTTGGGTTACAAGTGGGGTCCGAAGGAGTTGCCATAGCCGAATTTATTACTGGAATTCGGATCGTATTTGCACTATCCTTTATCGTCAGTGCATTGGCCGCACTCTTTTCCGCCCAAAAAGGCAAGCCCCCACAATGGGTTAACGAGGCGAAATAAACCTCTCTCCTAGTTCTTCCTCCCCGTTTCTAGACAAATATTAAAGGCAAAAATTGAAACAAAATTTAAGTTTAATTTTTTACCTATAGAGTAATATGGATACCTTTAGCCATATTCTCATTGCTTTCTTGCTCTTAGGGAAGTTTGATTTAAATTTAGCCGTTTTTGCAGGAGTCATGGCATTAATTATTGATCTGGATGTTCTTTTATTTCCATTGACGAAGAAATATCCCCATTTTGACCATAGGGGACTCGTTCATTCAGTTCTGGGCGTTATCTGTGTCACACTCGTTGCTTCTCTCATTTATTCCGGTCTGACTGGTATGAATTATTGGTTAAGTTTAGGTGCAGGATTGTTAGGTGCATTTTCGCATACTATTTGCGATACCTTGACCAATTACGGTACTTTATCGCTTTGGCCTTTTGTGAAAAAATATGTTAAGCTAGATATAAATCCTGGAATCTCTCCTCTCACAACAATTGTTAGTACAATTTCCATTCCGTTCCTTTATTATTCCTATGAGGGATCAAATCTTGTGGTCTTCAATAATGTCTATTTAATTGCAAGCGTTTTCTTTGTGATCTATTTCATCATTCGAATTTCCTTGAAATCCTATATACAATTTAAGTTCCATACGAAATCTTTACCGAATTTCAATCCCTTCAAGTACAAATTGGTACAAATTGCGCAGTATAAAGAAAGCGATCAGGAATACAAGGAAATAAAATGGCGAACAATTAACCTTATTACAGGGAAATCTACCGAAGAAGGTCAAATTCATTACCCTCTTATGAATTCAACGCCACCTCTCGACACTGACGAGAAAATGATCTCATTCTCATATAAAACTACACCGATTCAAAGGATTCTAGCTCACTCAGATTATCATCTCTATGAGATACTGGAAAAAAATGAAGATGCCATGATCATATTTTGGTATGTATTAGAATTCACGATAGGCAAATGGAGAATGGGCGCCACTATCGCTCTCAAACGCGATGGGACTTATCAAACTGCGCGCATGTATCCTTCTCTAAAAAATCACTAAATAATTTTCCGATAATCAACGTATGGACGGAATTCGCCCTTCGATTCTGCATCTGCTAAAATTTTGATATATCTCTTCAAGTTTTGCTTCGCCCAATTCTGCATAAGCGCCCAATCAGCTTCAATTGCCCGCTCTGGGCAGGACTTTTCACAAAACCAGCAGAATATACATCCCTCTTTCTGTATTTCTTGATTCGCTATGTCAATAGCATCGACAGGACAATTATCTTGACAGGTTAGACACTGCGTGCATTTCTCACTATTTATTTTTAGTACCGGCGTCATTTTCCGTAATAATTCGGGAGTCATCATTTTCGAGTCTTTCGCCCACCACATATCCTCAACCAGTTCGATTGCTGGGATCAAATTTAATTCACCTTGTTGGATGCGTGAGCTTCGTTCACACATTTCACTCCCGAATTTTTTTGCCGCTTCCAGTTCAAATGCGTCGGGATGCTTCGCCGTGTGCATGGGTTTCGGGTAAAACTGAAGGGAGGATTCCGCATACGAATCAAAAGCCCCTATTACAACAAAGCCTTTCTGACTCAAGTCTTCTTTCAAATAGTAGAACGTATTCCCCTTAGATGATCCATGAGTGCAAAAAATGAAGCAGTGTTTCCCCTGCGCATCATCCATTTGCTGAATGAAGTTCCGTACATTTAGAGGCTCCCGGTAATAAAAAGTGGGGCACCCAACACCAACTAAATCGTAATTCTTCAAATCTTTTGAGGCTGACGCCTTAATTTCAACGAGGTCACATGCATTCCCGGATTCGAGAATTCCTTGTTGAATTGCCTTCGCAATCTTTTCTGTTCCACCGGTCTGGGAAAAATAAATAATCAGCACTTTCAAAGCAATCACCTTTTGAGTTCAATATTGAGTTATATTAAATTTATATTATTATTTTCATTTATTTCAGACTACTTATCACAATCGCCCCAATAATTAAAGAAGCACCGATTACGAAATCTAAGGAAAAATAGAATTCATGGGGTAAGAAAATTATTCCAAGCGCAGTTGCCGTGAGAACTTCTATTAAAGAAATGATTGATACGACAATCGGGCTCATCTTAGCCAATCCTTTGTTATATAGGATATAGGCAATAGTGGTACATGGTAAGCCGAGATTAATCATTATAAGCCAGGCGCCAAAATTACCGGGCATCACATATACTGTTGGATCAAAAAAAATTAAAAAGAGGAAAGGAATTAAGCCAAATAAAACTGAAGCACAAATAACCGAATTATTAAGATCTATTGGGTCGATATTTCTGGAAGGTTCTTTATTATCGAGTAATTCTTTGGATAGCACGATATATACAGCCCAAATGAACCCAGATAATAGGATCATTAAGTCTCCAATCCAATCTCCCATCAATAATTGTTGAAAATTGGAACCAATAGTCAGAAAATAAGCGCCAAAGATACCTAAAATGATGCCAACTATCCTATATCTATCTAACTTCTCTTTCCCTTTAAATATCAATACAGAAAGAATCGCCACATAAATAAAATTGATGTTAAGAAGTAATGCGGCTTTCCCTGAAGCCGTAAATATTTGGCCATATGTCCCACAAATAACGGCAATTAAATTTAATACCCCTAGTAAAACGATTTTTCGATTTTTAAATAAGCCAAGGAACAGATGACCTCTCCTTAAAACCACTACTATGAATAATGCTCCAAATGCGCCGATTAAATATCTTAAAAGAAAAACAAGATAGAAATGAAAGCCCTCGTTTATGCAGAATTCGATTGCTGGAAAAGAAGTTCCCCAAATTAATGAAGCAATCACTAGTAAAGTAAAAGATTTGCTGTCTTTCATTCAAGCTTCATCATAAAACTACTTTTTAGAATGAACAAATTTACACGCTTATTTTAAATTATTTCTGATGATGCGAAAGATCATTCAAGCAACGTAATTTGCGGAAAGAAATAAAAAGAATAAGAAAATCCATCAAAATTAGTTATTTTTTAATATTATTTTACTTCAACTTCTCGCATTTCCTTTGCTTTTTCTTCGGGATTTGTGGGATTCAGGAATGTGTCCGTTCCAAGTTCGACTCCCGCAAGATATTTCACCTTATCTCGCGCTCTATGGACCGGATAAAATTCCACGTGAAAATGGTAATAGGGGTATTTTGCTTTCGTTGGACTTTGATGAAAGCCCATCACAAGAGGAAGCCGAAATCCGAAGAGGTTGTCATATTTACTCCTGATTGCTTTTAGAATGGAGGCGAAATCGCGTTTTTCAATATCGGTAAGGTCCAGAAGACTTTGAAGATGGCGATTGGGGTATAAATGAATTCCATAAGGCCATGTTGCAAAGAAGGGGATAAACGCCGTAAATGAGGAGTTCTCGAGCACAACTCTACGTCCATCTGCCTTCTCTTTGTCGAGAACGTTACAGAATAAGCATTGCTTGCGTTTCTCCATGAATTGTTTTGCGGAATCCAATTCCCGATGGATTTTCCGTGGAATAAATGGAAACGCATACAATTGTCCGTGTGGATGATCTAAAGAAACGCCGATTTCACGTCCTGTATTTTCAAAAATGAAGACATACTCTATCTCTTTTTTTGCACCCAATTCTTTGGTTCGATCCACCCACATCTCTACAATTTTTCCAATATGATCAACACTTAATTGCTGAAATGTCGTATTATGCTCAGGGGAATAAAGCAGCACCTCACATGCCCCCTTCGAGGGCTTCACTTGGTAAAATTCATCCGATTCAATATCCGGCTTCGGAGGATTTTCCATTAAGGCTGGAAACATGTTTGGAAGGTGAAGCACACTCCAATTTCCGGTTCCAGTCTCTGGCTTTCCTGGACAGAAAGGACAATCCTTCTCAACGGGAAGAACGGGACGTTTTCCTTGTTGCGCTGCTACAACAACCCATTCCTGAAGAATTGGATTCCACCGTAATTCCGCCATTTTTACCACCATTATATTCGTGAAGATAGCCTAAGTCCGCTATTTTAAACCTAAATTAATTTTAATATTCTATTAAAAATATTCCAATAAATGATTTGTGATTTGTTGGAAAAATAAAGGATTCATTGTCTCGATCGCCCTCCGAGCAAGGAAAACCATCAATGGACAGAAAATTTAACGGCTAAAATAACTGCTACTGCAGATCTTTATAACTTTTTAGAAATTAAAAAATTATTTGGATGCAATTCTGATCAATTGTTATCAAAAAATTTTGTCTGCAATTTCGATACCATCCAAATTTGGTCGAATCATTCCTTTTTTCTACAAATCCTAGAAAAGAATAAAAGATTAAATGTCTTTAATTGTCTTTAAATATCTTAACAAGAAGAGGAGACAAAAAGATGGCGAAGGGCAAAAAATCAGCCACAAAGAAAAAAGCCGAAACCGAACCAAGTGCAGAAGAGGAAAAACCTACTGAAGAACCTGTAGAAGAAAAAGCAGAAGAGATTCTCGAGGAAAAGCCAGTTGAACCAGTTGCAAAAGCTCCTGCTAAGCCTACAAAGGCTACAACAGCCAAAAAAGCAGTGAAAACCGAAGAAGCCGTTAAGGCAGCAGAGCCGGCGAAAGCTGCCGCAAAAAAGGCTGTTAAACGAGTAAAGGCTGAGGAACCAGCAGCCGCGAAGGCAGCGGAAGAAGCCGCAGCCGCGAAGGCAGCGGAAGAAGCCGCAGCCGCGAAGGCAGCGAAAGAAGCCGCAGCCGCGAAGGCAGCGAAAGAAGCCGCAGCCGCGAAGGCAGCGAAAGAAGCCGCAGAAGCGAAGGCTGCAGAAGCGAAGGCTGCAGAAGCGAAGGCTGCAGAAGCGAAGGCTGCAGAAGCGAAGGCTGCAGAAGCGAAGGCTGCAGAAGCAGCGAAGGCTGCAGAAGCAGCGAAGGCTGCAGAAGCAGCGAAGGCTGCAGAAGCGAAAGCAGCAAAGGCAGCGAAGGACGCAGAAGCGAAAGTAGCAAAGGCAGCGAAGGACGCAGAAGCGAAGGCCGCTGAAACAGCGAAGGCTGCAGAAGCAGCGAAGGCTGCAGAAGCAGCGAAGGCTGCAGAAGCAGCGAAGGCTGCAGAAGCAGCGAAGGCTGCAGAAGCGAAAGCAGCAAAGGCAGCGAAGGACGCAGAAGCGAAAGTAGCAAAGGCAGCGAAGGACGCAGAAGCGAAGGCCGCGGAAACAGCGAAGGCTGCAGAAGCGAAAGTAGCAAAGGCAGCGAAAGCCGCAGAAGCGAAGACCTCGGAAACAGCGAAGGAAGCAGAAGCAAAAGTAACAAAGGCAGCGAAAGCCGCAGAAGCGAAAGCCGAAAAAAAGAAGAAAGAAATAACGGTCTCTGAAGTAGCAGAGGAAGAAGGAGAGAAAGGTACACCGTTTGAGAAAATCGAATTCGAAGATAAATTCAATAAAGAACGGGCCCTTGCACATGTAGAATCCCTTGTATTCCCACGCATGGTAGGTACCGAGGGAGAACAAAAAGCAGCGGACTATATCAAGAATAAATTCTCCGAAATGAATTTAAAACCAATTGAAGAAGAATTTACCTTTACGAATTATGCAAACGATATTATTATCAGAGCAATTCATGGATTAAAAGCTGGATTCTTAATCATAGCTTTACTTTTATTCTTCTTTGCCGGACCAATAGGACAAATCGTCGCGGTATGTCTCTCAGGTGCCTTGATATTCGTGACTTTTTACAGTTCCATTTGGGCACGTTTCTTCTATCGATTTCAAAACTCTAAGGGTCTCTTATTCAAGACAATGGTGAAAGAATACAAATCTAAGAATATCCTTGCAAAAATCGATTGTGCAGGTGGGAAAGAAAAAGCTTCAGGTGATATTGTCATATTTTCGCATTATGATTCCAAAAGTCAGACATTTCCGGAACTATGGCGTATCGTATTTTTCTACATAAGTTGGGTTTTAAATATAGCTCTACCCATCCTCTATATCAGTCTGTATATTGTTTCTTTCTCATCAGCCGCCTATGTATCCATCTCTCTGATAATTTTAACGATAGCTACCATCGTGGCTCTTGCAGCTATTTGTCTGCTTGAAATCAATCGGAATAAAAATGACTCTCCCGGTGCCATTAATAACGCATCTGGATTGGGTGTCTTTTTGGAATTATCGAATATTTACGCAAAAGCTCCTTTGGAAAATCATAACTTAACTTTTGTTGCCACTGGCGCAGAAGAGATGGGCCTATTTGGTGCCATTTCATTCCTCAAAGCACACGAAAAAGAATTCAATCCTGCAGACACTAATTTCTTAAATATCAAAGAAGTCGGAGTACGTGGGCACTTCAATATCCCTGGCCCTATTGGATTCCCCCCTCAATTACCGTGTGATGAAGTCGAACATATGGTGAAGAAGACTCTCGTACGGCGTAAAATACCTCTGAAAGAAGGATCAAAATCGCTAACTAAAGTAATTTCTCCCTGGATTCTCACAGGGTCTTTTAATGAAGACATGATCCCAATCATCCGAGGTTTCGATGCAAATCTGATTTCCTTCGGAGGTTATTCTATAATCCCGTTTCTAATCGAGGGCACTCGCAAATCCAGTATAATCCATACGAAAAAAGATACCAAAGACCAAGTTGATATCGCTGCACTTGAAATTGTCGGGAATGTAACGGCAGAAGTGTTAAAACGAATGGATATTAGAGGACGAACCTAATTTTATTCTAATTTCCCCTTTTTTTTATTTTTATTTAATTCTCGGTTTTTTTTTCCATTATCATCTCTGGTTTTGTGCTAACTTTTATCATATTCATTTAAGTTCCTCCCTTTCAATAAAATTAAAATAGTTGAACCTTCTTTTAGCTTTTCATCATATCTAAAAAGGGGCAAATAAATGAGCGAAAAACCAGATAAAGCGATTGTAAAAGAATTGGAACAGTTAATTGATAAATCTATCCCCTCTGTAGGTAGCGTTAGCCGGGATACGGTTGGAGCACTATTTGAGGGAGAAAAGCTTGTTAAGTTAGGATTATATCGGTGTGGATTAACGACGCTTCCCGAATCCTTTAGCAAGCTGAGTTCACTCCAATCCCTCTACTTAGTAGGTAATCAGCTCAAGGCTCTCCCAGCGTCCTTCGGGCAGCTGAGGTCGCTTCAAGCCTTAATGTTGGATATTAATCCGCTCACGACGCTCCCAGCGTCCTTTGGGGAATTAAAATCCCTCCAAACCCTGTGGATCAAACAGAATCAGCTCACGGCGCTCCCGGCGTCCTTCGGGGGTCTAATAGAACTGAAGGAGCTCTATTTAAATGAAGGTCAGCTCACAACGCTTCCGGATTCCATTTCCGGGTTAAAATCTCTCAATCTACTTGATTTAACCTTAAACAAGCTCACAGCGCTCCCGGAGTCCTTTGGAGAATTAAAATCCCTCCAAAAGCTCTATTTAAATAGTAATCAGCTCACGACACTCCCACAGTCTTTTGGCCATCTAACTTCCCTCAAAATTCTATGGATGACTGCAAATCAGATCACGACGCTCCCGGAGTCCTTTGGTGCCCTAACCTCTCTCCAAACATTACTTCTCGCAAAAAATCAGATCAGGACCTTCCCAGCGTCCTTTATGAAGCTACCAGCCGTTGTAAACATTGATTTGAGGGATAATCAGGTCGCGGCGCTCCCGGATTCCTTTGGGAATCTCACCTCCCTCCAAGTCTTAGGTTTGTCGGGTAATCCATTAAAGACTCTTCCGGAGTCCTTTTCACACCTTTTGAACTTGCAACATTTAGATATTTTCGGCAAATCTATTCTAGATGCCCAAGGTACGAAAATAATGGATCGCTTGATGAAAAAAAAGTATTAAAATGATTCTTTTCTTTTTTTGCTCGTTTTGGAATATGGAATTTTTATCTGTTTATGGACTTTCTATTTGTTATTTCATTTCGTTGCTCCTTTTTCTCCTTTCATTATTCCTTTTTAATCGATTTTTTATTCGCAAAAATATATATTATGGTTTCACTAATTTAGGGATTAAATCTGAAATACAATGGGAAATAACGAACTAAAGTAGTACAAAACAATAAGTAACGAATCAATGTATTGAATCAATCGGAGTGTGTTAAAATGACGAAAGGTCCTTTCGATTATGTTTCGCCTTGTCCGCCAAATCTTTTTGTCGGTAGAAAACGTGAAATAAATCTGTTTAAAACGCAGTTACAGAAAGTCACAGCCGGCGAAAAGACCTCCAAGGGCATTCTTTTACATGGAAGACCCGGAATTGGTAAAACAAGCTTGATAGAGCAGCTGAAAACCGCCGCGGAAAGTTCCTGTTATGTTATATCTACGGAAATTCCGTTAGTTGGTAGCCAATACTTCTTTGATGATTTGAAAGAAGAGATTTTGAATGTTACCAAGCCAAAGAAACCATCAGCTCCAGCTAAAAAACGCGGTAAAACCGGGAAAAATACGCCTTTTATTATGAGGTCTTACGAGATTGTGGATAAAAAGAAGTATCTGCAAGAGTTTTTCACGAAATTCACCAAGGGTTTGGATGGCAATCAGAAGAATATCGTTAAAAAAGGAAAAAGCGGAATTGTTGTGTTCATTGATAAGATTGAACGATTTGTGTATTTGGATAGCATGATTGCTTTTGACATTCTCAAAGGGATATGCGAGAATATCACCACTGAACTCAAAGGAAAACCCTTCAATATCCCCCTACTGTTTGTCGTGTCAGCTTGGTCCCGCTATGTTCCTAAAATAAAGTATGTCCTTACGAATTTCGAAGAAATCGGAGTTCCGACTTTGAGTATGGCTGAAGCGAAGGAATTGCTAGCGAAACGCGGAAATGCCGCTGGCGTAAGTTTTACCGATGAAGTGAGCGAACTGGTTGTTGAGACAGCCCTCAATATCCCGCAAATGGTCATTTATAATGCAAGTTATATTAATGAGAAACGGGAAGGCGCAAGAGAAATTAATAAGACCCTTTGGTTCAAAATTGAGGGCGCCGTCAAATCTGGCTTTGACCGCGAGTTGGATAAGATTTCGGAGGAGGAACGGAAAATATTACAAGCCTTTTCTATGGAAAAAGAAAATTTTGCCGATGTTTCAATGCTTGCACAAGCCACGGGGCTATCACTTGATCAATGTAAGGCAACCCTCCAAAAACTAACGGCAAAAACTCAGATTACACAAGAAGGCGACTATTATTATCTTACCTTAGACAGCTTCTGGGAGTATTTGCGAAATAGCTTGGGTGATGTTGCAATCGGTGCGCAAGCAAGGGGTATTATTAAAATTGCGGAGAATGACGGTGAAAACGGGCGCCTCTTCAGTGATTTCTTGTCATCAGAAATGGAGCGCTTAAGGAGTGATGCTTTAACTGCGGGATTGGTAGCGCCTACCGAATTAATTGCTAGGGGCTATGAACGAATTTTCGATTCCAGTTTCAAATATAAATATTACAACGTGGCCTTCAAATACATCCTTCTTGCAGGCGAAAGCTACGTTAAAATAAACGAAATTGAAAAAGCTGCCTTGATTCTAGAGCGTGCGGCGAACCTCTTTTTGTCAAATGATTTGGGTGATTATGCCCGTGATATTTTAATTAAAACAATTGAAACCTATAATCTACTCGGAAATCAGGAGAAGGTCCGAAAACTGAAATTGGATTTAGCCCAATTAAGTAAAAAGAAGGCCGCGGAAAGTCTCGAAACGAATTCATTTCCGTTGGCTCGCGCAAATTTTTCCCGCACTCAACGCCTGTTAGAAGAAATCGGGGAAGACAAAATGCTGATCGAGATGCTCCAAGGGGCAGCCAAAACCTTCATGGAAAAACAGGAATATTTCTATGCCTGGCAATTCTACGGTAAATTGTCCGATGTCTATCTGAAAAAGGGTGATAAATCCAAAGCCTCCACTATATTGAAGGATGCTGCGGCTCAATTCACGGATATTGGCGAGGAAAAATTCGCTGACAAGTTGAATGAACAATTAACAAAGAAAATTGGGACAGGTGCTGCATAAAAGAGTGAGGAGATGATTTGAATGGCAAGCGTGACAGAAAAACCAACAATGATAAAAGTTTTAATTGAGAGTTTAAAGGAACAGGGAATCCAACTTTCCGAGGGTGAAGCTAGGGCATTTGTGGCCCTTTATGGGAAAGGATATATCACGGAAAGTTCAGTGGCTGCAATGGCAAATATTTCATATGATGATGCAATAGCTACTCTCCATAAATTTCTCAAAGCCCAATTAGCCGTGCAAATTAACGAGCCGATCAAAGGGGTCGCCCGTTACATGCCCACCGTTCCTTGGAGTGCATTCACACAGTACCTCGATTCCTTTCGGAATAAGACGGCAGCTTCGCGCGAAGAATTGAATAATCACGTGAAAGGGCACATTTCCGCCTTAGAGAGCGAAGTAGCTAGCTTAAAAGAAGCAGTTGCAAGTGCAGTTAGCCAGCAGATTGAAATTTTTTCCAAAGATACTGTAAAAGCCCGGGAAAGTATATCCAAGACTATAACAGAACATATCATGAAATTAAATTCCGATGTGGAGCAGAAAAAACAGGAAATTTCAGCTGCTTTCAAACAGAAGAACGATGCCCATAATACTAAAATTAAAGATTATGAGAAAACGCTCTCGACTGCGCTCGATAAGAAATTTGATCTATTGAAAAACCAGACGAAAGAGATCCATGATGATGCCGCTAAGAGACATGACGAGGCATTTTCAACCTTAAACAATAATGTAGATTCTGTTATAGATAATTTCACGGGACAAATTCTGGATCAGGTGGGAGATCAAAATAAAGAATCATTGAATCTGTTGAATATCCATATCGATGGAACGTTTGATCAATACGTGGCGCAAACCAAGGCAATCCTCGATTCCAACCGAACTGACGTCTACTCGGCCTATGACAAATGGCACACCGACCTCTCAAATAAATTCCTTGAGGAGATTGATAAACAACTTAAGATCGTCAAGGGTAAGGATGCGGAACTGAAGGACGAAATAAGTAAATCCATTGAAACTGATTTTGAATGGTTCAAGAACCGTGCAGTTGTGATGCGCGAGCGGGCCGCAGCAACTTTCAATAGTCAAATTGAGACGCAAGAATCGGAATTCTATAAATTGAAGGACAGCATCTCCGGTCTCACCAGCGATTTACTTACCAGAATGACGGAGACCTTGAAAGATATTCAGAATAGTTTCTTAGAAAAAATCGACAATCAGGTAAAACGGCTGCAAGCCGATTCAACAGGACTTGAGAAGAAACTATCGGAAGCTATTGACAGTAAAATCGCAACCTTAACGCAAGACTGCACGACTCTGAAGCAAAATTTCGTGAAAGGCGTTGATTCCCAATTAGACAATCTCAATAAGCAGATTTTAGCCTTCCAAAAGGATGCTCTTTCCAAATTATCAAGCGTAATTTCTGAGCAAAAAAATATCATCAAAACCACCTCCAAAGCGCAACAGGAAACCGCTAAGAATTCGGCAAGTGAAGGAAAAACTAAGATTTCTGCTTTGCTCAAAGAAACGGAAACTGTTCTTCGTGAATGGGCTCGAAGCGCTGAGAACAATCTCAAAACGAAAGCCGGAGAAAATGTAGAATTGAAGGAACAGGTGAAAGTGGCAGTTACCGAGTTGGACGAAATTAGAAAAACACAGAAAACTAAGTTGGATGAATTGGAAAAGCAACTCAATGAAACATTAGGCGAAATGGCAAACACTATTAATTCAAATATGGAATCGTTCTCACAGACCAATACCCAGCATATCAGCGAATGGCTCTCGAGCTCTGAAGCTGGAATTAAAGCACTCATTGAAAAAGAGACAGGCACATTTTCATCGCAAACTAATGCGTTGAAGACTGCCGCTACCCAAATGGCAGATTCAAACCTGCAATGGTTCAAGGATCGCCAATCAACTCTCGGAGATGCCGCTGCCAGTGTCTTCAATGCACAGGTGGAAGCTACAGAATCCGAATTCTACCAACTCAAGGATGGTATTGGAAGTGGAATGGACGACATGATTAAACGCTTTAAAGATGTATCCCAGCAAGTGCAGGATCGCTTCCTCGATACTGTCCTGATGCAGGTCGATCGGTTACAATCTGATACCTCTAACCTCGAAAAAACGCTCTCTGAGACCCTCGACGAACGAAATGATACCTACCGTAAAGAACTGGATGCGATGCGGGACGCCTTCTATAAAGTTGTTGATGAGCGTGTGAATGATCTGGATGGCCGCTCCCACGATCTCCGAACTGAATCTATAACGCTACTCTCTGAAATCATTCAAACTCATAAAACTAACCTTCAGAACATCGACAATACGAAATATGGCGAAATCGATTCCACCACTGAGGCCATGAAGCAAGAAGTGGCGAAGACTGTTCAAACAGAGATCGAACGTGTGGATAAGGTCCACGATGATGGGCACGTTACAGTCGATTCTCAGAAACAAGAAATTAAGACCTATATCACACAGGATATCGAGCGTGTCAATCAAATGGCCCAAAATGCCCAGTCCCAAGTTTCTTCTCGAGTTAATGAAGGATTTTCGACAATCAAGAAAGAAACTAGTGCCATCGACGCTGATTACATCAAACAAATCCAGAACCTAACTACCGCTACTGCCAATGAGGTCAACGAAATTACCTCCAATCATGCCGCCGGTTTCCAGGCCGACGCCACCAACATGGAAAAGACCCTCCTCGAATTAGCGACCCAGCATCAAGCTGATTACGAAACCAATGCGAATACCCTGAACCAAGACTTTGCCACCAAGAGCGATGAGACCCAGACCATCATCACCAATCGATTAAATGGCGCAGATAGCGACATGTCCAAAACCTTTAGAGAAGCCGAAGCCCGAACCCTCGAACGCTCACAGGTGCTTCGTGCCGTCTGGCAAGAGGTTGTGAATGTCTTGCCAATCCAAGGCGAACTCACCTGGATTATCGTTACCAAACAAGCTATCAATGAATACATCAAGGACATGCTGGTCCGTACCAAATCCACCGTCTCGGTCATTGTCCCGACTTTTGAGGATGTACCCTTCGAAGCTATCATGCAGACTCCCTCAACCCGCCGTGTCATTGTCGCCACTAAAATCCTTGCCACGCAGCGTGATAAAGTTCAGATGATGCTCAACAAAGGCAACATCCAAATCCGGCAACGCCCCGAAGCAGATATCTTCTCCTGCGCACGTGATGGTGAAGAGATTCTCATTGCCCCCTATTCCGAAGTCATCAAGCCCAGTGAAACCGTAGCCATCATTTCTCAACAACAAGGCTTCGCTAAACAGTTCCATGAGTTAATTGGGCCTATGTGGATGTCCCGCTCTCAAAAGATTGAGCGCATTTAAAATCTCTTTCTTTTTTCTTTTTTTCTTATTTTTAATTAACCATAACTTTTTTCATTAAGGGTTATTCATTAAAACTCATTTTTAATCGAACATAAATAGTTGGTCTCTAATGAATATGAGTATCTATATTGCGGTCCTTTCGATTTTTGGCGTTATTATAGTAGGTATCTACATTAGTAAATATCGTGGTCTCCCTATAGACGTCTGGAAGCCGGGAGCAGCTTGGACCCGCGCGCTGATTTACTTCGTCATTTGTAACATTTTCTCTGCCCTAACAGGTACTTTGGGAACATTATTAAACCAATCAATTGTAATAGCAGAACAATTAGCGGACTATAAATGGATCGCCCTTTGTATTTTCTGTTTTATATATATTTTTTTCGCATATTGGATATTATGGGCGCGTATGACACTTACCTTTGACCGAAAGTATTACATTGGCTCGGAGATCTTCTTTGGTTTGCTCTGGGGGATCAGTATGGGACAATTACTACTATCCTTTTACCATCTTTGGAATATGACTGGAATCCCTGGGTGGGGCGTATATGTATTTTCCTTCATCTCTATGGGTGCTTGGCAATATTTCATCCAAGATTATTTCTGGGATGTTTATGTCAGCCCAGAACATGATACCCCCAAGTCCATTAAATTAAAAACGATAGTTTCTCACATACCCAATGTTGCAATATGTCTTGGTTTCTTGGTTATTTATGAGAACTACCTCATCTATGTAGCCCTCCAGACATTCGCCCTAATCGCCACTACCATCTTCCAGAAATTTCCCGCCCCATGGGCCAAGGGGCATTTCCATGCTCCAATGACCAAGCCTGGCCTGCTTGGCTTTCCTCACGGGGCAGGTTACTCGGGGAAAATCGATAAGGCCATTACTAAGTCAATTGCAGTCAATTGCAGTAAATACTCCCTAAATGAAGCCCAATACTTAGAGGCATTAGAACACCTCCTCGGAAAACCTCTTCCACAGGTGGATACAATTTTTTCTGATACCTTTGGGGCAAAGATTGACTCTGAAAAAGTCACTGGAGTTGGACTCTTTAATTGCGGATTAATGACTCTCCCGCCGCCGATATTGGAACTGAAATCACTTCACCAACTTGGTTTGAGAGCCAATAAATTGACGACTCTCCCGGAACAAATTCTCCAGCTTAAATCACTTCAATACCTTAATTTAAGAGATAATCAGTTAAGGGTCCTTCCAGAGCAAATTCTCCAGCTCAAATCCCTGCAATACTTGAATTTAAGGTATAATCAGCTTATCCGCCTTCCGGAATCCTTTGGACAGCTCCAGTCACTTCAATATCTCAATTTAAGAGGGAATCAGCTATCGACTCTCCCGGAGGCTATTGGCCAGCTTACTTCACTTCAAAACCTACAATTGAAATCGAATCAATTAACGACTCTCCCGGAGTCAATAACCCAACTCAAATCACTCAAAACACTGAATTTGTGGAAGAATCAATTGACCACTCTCCCGGAGTCCTTTGGACAGCTAAAATCACTTCAAGAGCTTAGCTTAAATAAAAATCAATTAACGAATCTTCCGGAGTCCTTTCAGCAGCTCCAATCGCTCCAAGCGCTATATTTAGGGGGTAATCAACTAACGACCCTTCCTGAGCCAATCCTTCAGCTTAATTTGCTTCAATATCTATACTTGGAAGGTAATCAGCTAACGACTCTCCCAGAGTCCTTTGGAAACTTAAAATCACTTCAAGGACTCTATATGCCAAGGAATCAATTAGCCAGTCTCCCAGAGTCCCTTGGGCAGCTCAAATCGCTCCGAATACTGAATTTGAGTAATAATCAATTAGCCGCACTCCCGAAATCCTTTGCAGATTTAGAATCGCTTCAAATCCTTGATTTAAGTAACAATAAGTTCACGATTCTCCCAGAGCCAATGCTCCAGCTCAAATCCATTCA